>UMFM01020352.1_pt1 | contig 17628 bp, 22 predicted proteins | sample 1965011 | NCBI WGS metagenome assembly UMFM01 (sample SAMEA4836046, study PRJEB28245) | human gut metagenome | biome: gut microbiome; material: fecal sample | place: Denmark | collected 2008 | reverse complement strand
TGTCATGGGTGTTGATCTTGGAATCAAATGTCCTGCTGTAAGCTACTGTCCAGATGGAAGTGTCAAGTTTTATGGAAATGGGAGAAAAAACAAATATATAAGAAGATACTACAATAATCTTAGAAAAAGATTTCAAAAAGCTAAGAAGCCAAAGGCGGTTGTCAAAATCAACAACAAAGAACAACGTATCATGAAAGATATAGATCATAAGCTAAGTCGTGAAATCGTAAATACAGCAAAAAATCATGACGTATCAGTAATCAAATTAGAGCGACTTCAAAATATACGTTCTACGACAAGAACAAGTCGAAAAAACAATCATAGCCTGCATACATGGTCGTTCTATAGACTTGCACAGTTTATAGAATACAAAGCAAAACTTGCAGGCATAGAAGTTGAGTATGTAGATCCAGCGTATACAAGTCAGATCTGTCCAATATGTGGAAGTGTTCATCATGCAAATGATAGAAATTATACGTGCAGATGCGGATTTCATACACATAGGGATCTGCTAGGAGCAATAAATATATGCAACTCAACTGAGTATATTGGTAACAGATATACTGCCTAGAGAACTATAGGTTCTGCTCTAGGAAGGGTAATGGCATACCCCTATCTTGCACTGCGACCTATCAGAAATGAACTGGTCAGCCAACAATGTTGACAGGTAGCAAGAATCCCCTGTCTTTAGACATGGGGAGTGTCAAAAAAATCATTCCTTCAGAAAAATCGGGAGAATATTTTGGTTTGATGGATGTATGTGGTAAAGGAGTTTCTTTTTTAGGAACAACAGTTGTTGGTGTTTTATCACAAACAACAGGTCAAATTAATCTTTCTCTAGGAGCTCTATCTATTTTCTTTATGTTAGGAATTGTATTTTTTAGAATGTCTGAAAAAAGAGAAGGTTAGTGAACTACAAGTTCAATGACAGCCTTCTTTTTTTATTTTAAAATAATAGTGGTGATAGAAATGAAGAAAAAATTAATAAATCCTTTAAAAATAGGAAAGAATTTAAAAAGATGTGTTGATCAAATGGGGTATAAAGTAAAAGATATTCAAGAGTATTTATGTTTAGAATGTCCTCAACCAATTTATCGTTGGTTTAAAGGAAGTACATATCCTTCAATTCATCATTTATATGCATTAAGTTGTTTATTTGGGGTAAGTATGAATGAATTAATTGAAGAAGATGAAAGAAAAGAATGGGGTTATTGTATTTATCAAATGAAAGAGGGGAAAATGACATTAGAAAATCAAGAAATTTTGTAAGCGTATTTCTTGCTTATTTTTTAGTATTCAAGTATGATATAGATACCCTATAGGGGTGGGAGGTGTTTGGATGAAAAAGAAATATGATGTCGTTGGGATGACATGTAGTGCTTGTTCAGCTCATGTAGATAAAGCAGTAAGAGGGTTGGATGGTGTTGATGATGTTAATGTCAATTTATTACAAAACTCAATGACTGTTGAATTTGATGAAAATAAACTAAGTGAAAGTCAAATTTTTGAGGCCGTAGATAAAGCAGGTTATAAAGCTCAAAATATTGGTGAAAAACAGGTTTCAAATGTTCAAGAAAATGAAAATGAGCATAAAAAGAAGAATTTGATTCTATCATTTATTTTCTTGATTCCTTTATTTTATATCAGTATGGGACATATGATGAATTGGCCTTTACCAAGTATTCTCTTAGGTCATGAAAATATGATGATCTTTGTTTTAGTTCAATTGTGTTTAGTTGTTCCTATTATGTTTATTAATAGAGGATATTATATTCGAGGATTTAAAACTTTATGGAATAGAAGTCCAAATATGGATTCCTTGATTGCCTTAGGTTCTTCAGCAGCTTTTATTTATAGTTTATATGCAACATTTATGATGGCTTATTATCTAGGAAGAATGGATATGGATATGACCCATCATTATATGATGCAACTTTACTTTGAATCGGCAGGAATGATTTTAACGTTGATTTCTTTAGGTAAATATTTAGAATCACGTTCTAAACAAAAAACGTCAGAAGCGATTGAAAAATTGATGAAGCTGATGCCTTCAACAGCTATTGTCTTAAAAGAAGGGAAAGAAGTTGAAGTGGCCATTGAAGATGTTCAAATTGGTGATGTTGTGATTGTTAAACCAGGTAACAATATTCCTTTGGATGGAAAAATCATTCAAGGACATGGTTCTATCAATGAAGCGATGATTACTGGAGAAAGCTTACCGGTCGATAAAACAGTTGGTGATCAAGTTATTGGTTCAACCAATAACTTAGATGGTTATATGCAAGTAGAAGTTAGTCATGCTTCAAATGATACAACGCTTTCTAAAATCATTCGTTTAGTAGAAGAAGCAGGTGCTTCTAAAGCACCAATTGCGAAACTTGCCGATAAGATCAGTGGTGTCTTTGTACCAACCGTTATTACAATTGCAATCATTACTTTCATTTTATGGTTGACCCTTGGAAATAAAGATTTCCACTTTGCCTTAAACTGTGCAATTTCAGTCCTTGTTATTTCTTGTCCATGTGCTTTAGGGCTTGCCACTCCTACAGCAATCATGGTTGGAACAGGGAAAGGGGCTAACTTAGGTATCTTAGTTAAATCAGCACAACATTTAGAAGAACTTTCTAAATGTGATACGATTGTTTTAGATAAGACGGGAACACTTACTGAAGGAAAACCTCAAGTTACAGAAGTTTATCCAATTGGTGTAAGTGAAAATGATTTATTGAAATATGCGGGTTCGATTGAACAATATTCTAAACATCCACTTGCCAAGGCGATTCATAGTTATGTTTTAGAACAAGGAATATCTATTGATTCATTAGATCATTTTGAAATGAAACAAGGATTAGGACTTGTAGGTGAATTAAAGGGAGAAATTCTTTTATCAGGAAATAGACGTTTGATGAAAGAAAATGATGTTGATCTTTCTTCGATTGAAGATCTCTATAAAGAATTATCATCTAAAGGAAAGACACCTTTATTTTATAGCTATGCCGGTCAACTTATTGGTTTAATCGTTGTTTCAGATGTCTTGAAACAAACAAGTAAACATGCCATTGATTGTTTAAAAGATATGAACATGAATATCTATATGTTGACAGGAGACAATCAATTGACAGCCAATGCGATTGCTGATGAATTAGGTATTGAAGCTATTGGAGAAGTCTTACCACAAGATAAAGAAAAACATGTAAGAGACTTACAAGAAAAAGGACATCGTGTTATCATGGTGGGTGATGGAATCAATGATGCACCCGCTCTTGTTAGAAGTGATGTTGGTATTGCAATGACTTCAGGTATTGATATTGCTATCGAATCTGCTGATATCGTTTTAATGAAAAATGATTTACAAGATGTTGTTGTGGCTTATGAACTTTCAAAAGCGACAATTAAAAATATTAAAGAAAACTTATTTTGGGCATTCTTCTATAATGTCATTGGTATTCCTGTTGCTGCAGGCGTGTTCTATTCTATCTTTGGCTGGTTGTTAGATCCAATGTATGGAGCAGCAGCAATGTCATTAAGTTCTGTCTTTGTTGTATCGAATGCACTTAGATTAAGATTCTTTAAACCAAAACATCAAATTATTCAAATACGAGAAAATAGGAAAAAGGAAGAAAAGAAAATGAAAAAAGTATTAGTAGAAGGAATGATGTGTGAACATTGTAAAGCACACGTAGAAAAAGCATTAAATGCTATTGATGGTATTCAAGCAACAGTTGATTTAGAAAAAAACTGTGCTTTTGTAGAAGGTGAAGCCGACGAAGCAATCCTAAAACAAGCCATTGAAGAAGCTGGATATACTTATAAAGGAATTGAATAAGTATGATGGCCGATAAAAAACAGGTCACAAGACTTTTAAAAACCGCAAGAGGACAAATTGATGGTATTTTAAAAATGGTAGAAGAAGATCGCTATTGTATTGATATTTCACATCAAATCATGGCAAGTGAAGCTATTTTAAAAAGAGCCAATAAAGAAGTCTTAAAAGCTCATATGACACATTGTGTACATGATGCAGTCAATAGTAAAGATTGTGATCAAAAAATAGAAGAAATGATTAAAGTATTAGATAATTTATTGAAATAAGAAATCTTGAAAAAGGTTTCTTATTTTCTTATTTGATTATGATAGTATATAGATAGGTGATTGATATGTTAGAAAGAAAAATTCAGTATTTTATAGATGTTGTTCAAGAAGGATCTTTTTCTTCGGCAGCTAAAAAGTATTTATTATCACAATCAGCAATTTCTCAACAAATAACCCAATTAGAAAATGAAATTGGTGTTATTTTATTTGATCAATCAGGTTATAAGCCTAAACTTACAAATCAAAGAAAAGTCTTTTATGAAGGGTGTTTAAAATTACAAAGAGAAACAAACGAATTATTAGAAACGATACAACAAGAACATATAAAAATAAGAATTGGGTTGACACAGCTAGAACAAAATAAACATTTGATAAAAATCATTAATCAATTTAAGAATCATTATAAAAATGTTGAATTTGATTTAATAGAAGGTATTTTTGAAGAAACAAATACAAATCTATTACAAGGTAAAACAGATTTAGCTTTTGGTCTAGAAAGTGATTTTAAATCAGATGAAAGAATAGAATATAAGCCTTTAGCTTCAAAAAATGAAATCAGTGTTGAAGATTTAAAAAATCAAAATTATATTTGTTTATCTAAAAAAATGGGAAGAAATTTTTATAAGGATTTTATACAAGCTTTTAAGTTAGATGGTATCAAACCTAAAATCATCAAAGAAGTAGATAATTTTGAACAACTTACAATTGATGCTTCTTTAGATAAAGGAGTTGCTCTTGTTTCAAAAGAAGTTGTTAATGAAAACATAGCAAAGGCTATACCTATTATAAATACCCATCATCATAATGATTATGTAATTGCTTATCATAAAGATTGTTTAGAAATAGAACAAAGGTTTATTAAGGAAGCAAGACGTTACTTTGAAACGCTACAAGTTCAACTTATAGCGTTTTCATATCTTTTGACTAGTATATTTATTGATGAATATTGATAAAATAGAAGTATCGAAAGGAAGAAGAATGTTATGAAGAAAATTTTATTAAATGGTGTAGATGGAAACTTTGGACAAAAGGCGGCCAAAGTTTTATTAGAAAAATGGCCTCATGAAGATTTAATTTTTACAGCACATACAGAAAAAGGTTTAGAAATGTATAAAGATGTAGATGTTGAAAAAAGAGTTGCTGACTTTAATGATAGTGAAGGATTAGTTAAAGCTTTTGAAGGTGTTGATACAATGATTTTGATTTCCATGCCTTTTGTTGGACCAAAAAGAAGAGCAGCCCCAAAACAGCTTTAGATGTTGCTGTTAAAGCAAAAGTAAATTGTTTGGTTTACACATCAATCGTTGGTGCTGGAGAAAAAGATATTGATACATATGAAGTCAATGATCATGTTTGGTTTGAAACTTATGTAAAACAACAACCAATTCATTATTTATTTTTAAGAGATTCACAATATGCTGAACAATGGTATCAAACTATGTCAATGCTTATGAAAATACAAACAATGTACTTGCTAATAACATGGGTGAAGGATTAATGGCCTATATTTCAAGAGATGACTGTGCTCTAGCATGTGCTTGTGCCGCAATGAGTGATTGGCAAGATCGTGTAGTAGATGTCAATGGACCAGAACAAGTTACAATTGGACAATATATTCAAATTGCTAATGAAGTAACAGGACATGATGTTAAATATGTAGAAATCAATGATGAACAACAATATGAATTCTTTGATTTAATTGGTGTACCAAAAACAACAGAAGATATGTGGGCACAAACTGCAACAAACTTCCCATTTTGTTCAGATGGAATGGTTACTTTTGGTAGAACTATTCGTTTAGGACAAATGTCTACTTTTACAAATGATTTTGAAGAATTAACTGGTCAAAAACCTATGACAGTTAAAGAAATGTTTGAAGATATGGAAAATCATTTAATTGGTTCTCGTACTTCTACTGATGATTAATATTTAAATAACCTATAGTTGGGTAAAACCAATTTTTATACAAAAAAGTGCAATACCGTCTTATATAAGAAGGTATTTTAATTTGTTATGTTCTATAATTTAGATATATAAAAGAAAGGAGTTAGCCACTTGAGGTGAAAAAGGGAGTAGCAATTTTATATTTAGGGATTGTTTTTACTATGACTAAGAAACTTTGGTTAGTAAGAATAATGTTTATGATTTTTGGCTATAAATCAATAGCAAATGATTAGATTTAAAATAATTATTATTTTTAGTAAAAAGTATTAATAGTAAAGGAAAAAAATATATATGAAGAAGAATGTTTTAAGTATTATGGAAATTGTAATTAATTTAGCATTGATAGGATTGATGTTAATATCAATAAAAGAATTCAAAGAATAAAATCATTCAAAATAACACTACTATTTTGTTACTGTATAATTGCTAGAACAACTGAAATAATTAATAATCCCAAAAAGGTTTAACAAATAAAATCTATGTTTTAAAAAGTATATTAGGAATTCTATAAATAAAAGTGTATAATTATATTATTAGAAGTTAGGGGAGGAAAAGTATGAGTAAATATGTACTAGGACTTGATATTGGAATTACATCTGTAGGGTATGGAGTTATTGATGTTGAACGTAATTTATTTGTTGATTATGGAGTAAGACTGTTTAAAGAAGGCACAGCTGCAGATAATGAAACGAGAAGAACAAAAAGGGGATCAAGACGTTTAAAAAGAAGAAAATCGAATCGATTAGAAGATATGAGAAAACTTCTTCAAAATAATGATTTGTATGTTGAAGAATATCGAAATTATGATCCATATCAAGCTAGAGTCAAAGGTTTAAAAGAAGAACTTTCTTTAGAAGAATTATGTGCAGCGATTATGCATATTACAAAATCCAGAGGGACAACATTGGAAGCGCTTGCTGATGAAAGTCAAGATGATGAAGGAACAAAAGCTACACTTTCAAAAAATGCTAAAGAATTAAATGATGGAAAATATATTTGTGAAGTTCAATTGGATAGATTAAATAAGGATCATAAAGTAAGAGGAACGGAAAATAATTTTAAAACAGAAGATTATGTCAAAGAACTCAAAGAAATATTAAAACACCAAGATTTAAATGAAGAATTGTGTGATCAAATTATTGAAATGGTTTCAAGAAGAAGACGTTATGATCAAGGCCCAGGTAGTGAAAAATCACCAACTCCTTATGGAAGTTATCGAATGGTGGATGGTGTTTTAAAACATGTTAATTTGATTGATGAAATGCGTGGAAGATGTAGTGTCTATCCAGATGAATTTAGAGCGCCTAAACAATCTTATACAGCAGAATTATTTAATTTGTTAAATGATTTAAATAATTTAACAATTAAAGGTGAGAAAATAACGGTTGAAGAAAAAGAAAAGGTTGTTGCATTTGTTAATGAAAAAGGAAATATTACAGTTAAACAATTACTTAAATTATTAGACGCTCAAGAAGATGAGGTTACAGGATTTAGAATTGATAAAAATGAAAAACCATTAATTACTGAATTCAAAGGATATAGTAAAGTTTTAAAAGTCTTTAAAAAATATAATCAACAAGAAGTATTGGAAGATAAATCAATCGTTGATCAAATTATTGATATTTGTACAAAGGCTAAAGGAATAGATGAAAGAAAAAAAGATATTAAAGAATTATACCCTCAATTTGATGATGATCTAATTGAAGGACTAGCTTCAATTAAAGGAGTTTCTGCTTATCATTCATTGTCTTTTAAGGCAATGCATATGATTAATAAAGAAATGCTTACAACAGAAATGAATCAAATGCAAGTTCTTCATGAAATAGATCAATATGATAAAAATAGAAAATCATTAAAAGGCAAGAAAAATATCGAGCCTGATGAAAAAGCTATTCTATCTCCAGTTGCTAAAAGGGCACATCGAGAAACTTTTAAAGTAATTAATGCTTTAAGAAAGAAATATGGTGAATTTGATAGTATTGTTATTGAAATGACAAGAGATAAAAATTCTAAAGAACAAACAAAGAGAATAAACGATAATCAAAAACGTTTTGAAAATGAAAACAAACAAGTTGATGAATTAATTAAAAATGCTGGTATTGATCTTGAAAGAGTTAATGGTAAAACAAAAACGAAAGTAAAACTTTATTTACAACAAGATTGTAAAACAGCGTATACACAACAAGATATAGACTTACATACACTTATTTTTGATGATAAAGCTTATGAAATAGATCATATTATACCTTTGTCTATTTCATTAGATGATTCGTTATCAAATAAAGTATTAACATCACGTTTAGAAAATCAACAAAAAGGTAATTTAACACCAATCATGGCTTACCTTAAAGGAAGATTTATAGAAGGAAGTTTAGAAAAATATAAATCTTATGTTTATAGTAATAAGAAGTTTCCTCGTAAAAAAAGAAATAATTTGCTTGAAGAACAAGATATTAGCAAAGAAGATGTTGCAAAAAGCTTTATTAATCGTAACTTAGTTGATACAAGCTATGCTTGTAGAACGGTTCTTAATACATTACGACATTATTTTAAAGATAATGAAATTGATACAAAGGTCCATACTATTAGAGGACAAGCTACTAACATCTTTAGAAAGAAAATAAATTTAAGTAAAGATCGTGAACAAGACTACTTCCATCATGCAATTGATGCTTTAATTATTGCTTCAATCAAGAAAGTAGGCAATATTAAGCAATATATGTATCTTGATAAAGGCGTTACTTTAAAAGATATTGTTAATGAAGAAACAGGAGAAGTATTTAAAATTGTAAGTGATGAAAATTTCTTTGATCCAAAATATATTGAATTCATATCAACATTAAAAAATATTTATCATGAATCAAATCAATATAATTTAGGTTATATTACAAAAGAACAAATGCATTATCCTTTAATTAAAGTGTCTCATAAAATTGATACAAAACCTAATAGACAAATTGCAGATGAAACAATCTATAGTACTAGAAATGTAGAGGGACAAGATATGTTAGTTGAAAAAATTAAAAATATCTATGATCCTAAAGAAAAGAAAGCAATTGAACTTGTAAACAATATTATCAATGATGATACTGATAAATATATTATGAAGCATAAAGATCCACAAACTTTTGAAAAGATTAAAGAAGTTATACTCAATCATTTTAATGATTTTAAAGATTCTAAAGAATATTATGTAATTGATAAAAAAGGTAAGTATGCTTTAAAAGGAGAAAGCCCTTTAACAGCATATAGAGAAACGCCAATTACTAAATATTCTAAAAAGAATAATGGTCCAGCAATTACATCTATAAAATTCTATTCAGAAAAACTAGGTAATCATTTACCAATTACTGATAATTATAATACCAATAACAAAAAAGTAATCTTAAAACAAATTAGTCCATATCGAACAGATTTTTATGTATCTCCAGAAGGCAAATACAAATTTGTTACAGTAAGATATAAAGATGTTTTCTATAAAGAAACAATTCATAAATTTGTTATTGATGAAAAGTGGTATAATGAAGAAAAAGCAAAAAAAGGTATTGATAATGATTGGGAATTTGTGTGTTCAATGCATCGAGATGAATTAATTGGGGTAATTAAAAAAGAAGGTCAAAAATATGTCTATGATGCTGCAATTAATGGAGGACAAACACAATATCATGATGGTAAGCATTATGAAATTTTGAAATTTACAGCGACTAACGATGACAAGGCAAATAAGTTTGAAGTTAAGCCAATAAATACATTATGTAAAAAACAATTGATGGTTTACTGTGGTTCTTTTATCAAAATCCAAAAATTTGCAACAGACGTATTAGGAAATATGTACGAAGTTAAAGAAAATAGGTTGAAATTAGAGTTCGATTAGTCTATAATATAGGTGGTTGTATTCTAGCAAAAATTTATATGACCTAACAAAACAAGGGTTTATCCCGGATTCGGCTCTTCGGAGCCTTTTTCTTTTATAAAAAATGAGTCATAGGATCATATATATTGAAAAATGTGAATGTTTGAAATTGTATTTAGATAATATAAAGGTAGTTTATAATGATAATGATATTTTACTACCGATTTCAGACATTCAAATATTAGTTATAGATAATTATAAATCAAGTTTAAGTATACCTTTAATTAATAAGTTAACAGAAAATAATGTATGTACGGTAATATGTGGGATAGATCATATTCCTAAAAGTTATATATTACCAATGAATGGTCATTTTTCTCAAAGTGGGAATATTAACAAACAAATAGCATGGGATAATGATAGAAAACAAATAATACATCAAAAAATAGTAAGAGCTAAAATACATAATCAAGCAGAAATACTCAAAATAAATAATAAAAATCAAGATATAATTAATAAACTTTACCAATTTGAAAATGAAGTAGAAAAAGATGACGTAACGAATAGAGAAGGATTAGCTGCTAAAATGTATTTTAGAGAATTGTTTGGTGATAATTTTATTAGATTTGATAGTGATGTAGTTAATGCGGGATTAAATTATGGATATAGTATTTTTAGGTCACTGATATCTTCTATTATTGTGGCTAAAGGATATTTACCTAATTTAGGTATTTTTCATCGAGGAAAACAAAATATGTTTAATTTAAGTGATGATATGATAGAAGTATTTAGACCTATTGTAGATCATTATGTTTATAATAATATGATGGAAGATATTTTATTTAAACAAGAACATAAAGAGGCATTGATTCAACTTACAAGTAAGAAAATTGAAATTGATGGTAGAAAACAAACTGTTAATAATGCAATTTATGTTTATTTAGAAAGTATTATAAAAGAATTAGAAACGGGTCAAAATATCTATTTATTTCCTAAACCAATTTTATATGATTTATGAATTTATGAGATTGGTTTTATTTTTTGACCTCCCAATGAAAACAAAAAAAGAAATAAAAATATATACACATTTTAGAAAATATTTAATAAAAAATGGTTATATGATGATGCAATTTTCAGTCTATTGTAAGATTTTTCCCAATAGAGAAGCAGCTGTAAAACATGTGAATATATTAAAAAAGAATGTTCCTAAAGAAGGACAAATTCGATTATTGTTGGTAACAGAAAAACAATATTCTAAAATTGAAATTATAGTTGGTGGGGTCTCTAATCAAGAAAAGACAGTAAATGCAGATTCTTTTATAAAGTTATGAATTTACTAACAATCAAAAAGGGAAATAAAAGATATGACTTACAAATAGATAATGTAAAATATTGTATTGGAAATAATTTTGAAGAAAAATATAATTTCGAAAGTATTTTAAAAGAAGTATTTTTATCTTCAAAAGAAAGTGAATACTCTGTTAATAATACAGGACAAGCACAAGTGTTGATTAATGATAAAGAAATAAAAATAAAAGAAGTAAACTTTTATCAAGTAAATCTAAATTATTCTATTAGCGCTGATATAAAATTGACAACACATTCTCTTATTGCAAAATATTTAGAAATTCTGATTGCTCAAAATGAAAATATTGATACCATCAATACAATTAATCTTCTATTAGAATCATTTACAAATGAATTAGATAATGAATTAATATACCCAGAATTTATAACATATACACCAAAACAATTTTTAAAAATACTATTACCTATATTTTTAAAAGAAGAAGATCAAGCGAATGAATATGATTTATCATATAATGAAATCATCTTAATTCAATTAAAAATGATAAATTACATAGCAAGCCATCAATTAAACAAAACAATTTGTTTAATTGATATACCCTATCTAACAAAAGAAATAAATGACTATCTTATAAATATGAAAAATTGCTTTACTATTGTTATGCTTTATAAAACAAATAAAAATTTAAATATAAAAGATGTTTATATGTTTGATAATCTTATTTTTGATTTAAGTGATGAGGAACAAATATATAATATTTATATAGATAAAGGAGTATGTACACTCCAGGAGGCAAAAGAAATGATAAAAAATAATATAAAAACTAAACTTGATATATCTATAACTATTTAAAATATTTAATATTTTATTATTTTTGAATATATGGTAACATGTATTTGAGGTTTTGTTACCATATGGATTTTTGCTAGAATAAGACTAAGATGTGTATGAGATTAATACTAACCTTGTTTTGTTACCATATGGATTTTTGCTAGAATAAGACCCAACTAATGTTTTAGTTAACAATCCCGTTGTTTTGTTACCATATGGATTTTTGCTAGAATAAGACAATTGAACTTATTAATGCAATGGACAAAGCGTTTTGTTACCATATGGATTTTTGCTAGAATAAGACCATTTTTTTGAAATTTTTCTGCAACTTCTAGTTTTGTTACCATATGGATTTTTGCTAGAATAAGACAGTTTACGTTGTTTGGTATGCTAAAACATTGTTTTGTTACCATATGGATTTTTGCTAGAATAAGACCTATCTGTATCACATCCGTGAAACATCCACGTTTTGTTACCATATGGATTTTTGCTAGAATAAGACAGTATGAAAGGTATTACTGAAAACTCTCTTGTTTTGTTACCATATGGATTTTTGCTAGAATAAGACAGCCCTCTCCTGGGCGATACGATTCACATGGTTTTGTTACCATATGGATTTTTGCTAGAATAAGACAGCCCTCTCCTGGGCGATACGATTCACATGGTTTTGTTACCATATGGATTTTTGCTAGAATAAGACAGCCCTCTCCTGGGCGATACGATTCACATGGTTTTGTTACCATATGGATTTTTGCTAGAATAAGACTAGTCTGTATTTTTGACTATTTCCCACGCAGTTTTGTTACCATATGGATTTTTGCTAGAATAAGACTAGTTTCGTGACCATTTCCATATTTACCGTGTTTTGTTACCATATGGATTTTTGCTAGAATAAGACTTCTTCTAATTGGGTACGTTTAACAGTCACGTTTTGTTACCATATGGATTTTTGCTAGAATAAGACATTTATTAGCTATGTATAATACTGAAACTAGTTTTGTTACCATATGGATTTTTGCTAGAATAAGACTGTAAGAAAATGTTTCTTATCGTCATTGTAGTTTTGTTACCATATGGATTTTTGCTAGAATAAGACTTCTTTTAACAAACGGTTATATTCCTATTGGTTTTGTTACCATATGGATTTTTGCTAGAATAAGACATGCTATATTAAGAGAATTAGAACTACCAAGTTTTGTTACCATATGGATTTTTGCTAGAATAAGACAATAAGATGATAGCCTATCAAGACTATGACGTTTTGTTACCATATGGATTTTTGCTAGAATAAGACAATAAAAAGAATAGAAAACAGTTTTTGGATGTTTTGTTACCATATGGATTTTTGCTAGAATAAGACCAATATTTTTCATTTTCTTTCTCCTTTCAAGTTTTGTTACCATATGGATTTTTGTTAGAATAAGACAATTTCTTATAATCTAAATCACCGCTTCCTGTTTTGTTACCATATGGATTTTTGCTAGAATAAGACGCTCTAACCAAAATTGCTAAACAGTTACCAGTTTTGTTACCATATGGATTTTTGCTAGAATAAGACAAAAAAGTTAGAAATTCTTTCCAAGTCCTAGTTTTGTTACCATATGGATTTTTGCTAGAATAAGACAAAAAAGACTGTGCGTTATCAACATCCCAAGTTTTGTTACCATATGGATTTTTGCTAGAATAAGACTCAGTAGTAGGAAGGAGAAAAAAGTTATGAGTTTTGTTACCATATGGATTTTTGCTATAATAAGACCTACAACTTCATCTAAATCTTCTTTAGGTTGTTTTGTTACCATATGGATTTTTGCTAGAATAAGACATATTTGCTGAACCAATAGCCGAAGCATTTGTTTTGTTACCATATGGATTTTTGCTAGAATAAGACTGGGTTTATTGGTGCAATTTATGGAGAGGTGTTTTGTTACCATATGGATTTTTGCTAGAATAAGACATATCATGCAAGGTAATATAACTGTTTTGAGTTTTGTTACCATATGGATTTTTGCTAGAATAAGACAATTCAAATTATAAAGAATTAGATAATTCAGTTTTGTTACCATATGGATTTTTGCTAGAATAAGACGAAGTAGAAATAAAAGATGATGAAAGAATAGTTTTGTTACCATATGGATTTTTGCTAGAATAAGACGTATTGCGATGTGCCAATTGAAAATGGTACGTTTTGTTACCATATGGATTTTTGCTAGAATAAGACACACAAATAGTGTTTCCTTCCACTCGATAGGTTTTGTTACCATATGGATTTTTGCTAGAATAAGACTAAAAAAGGAAGATATTTAATCACATGGTAGTTTTGTTACCATATGGATTTTTGCTAGAATAAGACTTGTCATGGCTATCTTGATAAAATCCGCTTGTTTTGTTACCATATGGATTTTTGCTAGAATAAGACTTATTGTGCATTATCCAATTTAGGTTATTAGTTTTGTTACCATATGGATTTTTGCTAGAATAAGACGCAGTACCATAATTTTGAGCAGTTGCATTAGTTTTGTTACCATATGGATTTTTGCTAGAATAAGACGTTTGTTCGTAAACTTTAGAGGCACGTCCAGTTTTGTTACCATATGGATTTTTGCTAGAATAAGACTTATTATGCATAATCCAGTTTAAGTTATTAGTTTTGTTACCATATGGATTTTTGCTAGAATAAGACGCAGTACCATAATTTTGAGCAGTTGCATTAGTTTTGTTACCATATGGATTTTTGATAGAATAAGACTAAAATTTTACATATTACGAATAAGAATTTGTTTTGTTACCATATGGATTTTTGCTAGAATAAGACGTTGGAAACGGTAAAGTATGTGAGTGTTCTGTTTTGTTACCATATGGATTTTTGCTAGAATAAGACACGAGTCTTAATCGAATCAAATTCTAATACGTTTTGTTACCATATGGATTTTTGCTAGAATAAGACGTGTGGTTGCAGTTTTACGAGTTGCCCACCGTTTTGTTACCATATAGATTTTTGCTAGAATAAGACTTTGATCCAACAAAATTAGTTGAATATGTTGTTTTGTTACCATATGGATTTTTGCTAGAATAAGACACCAATGCTATTCAATTGTAAGGTGATTTAGTTTTGTTACCATATGGATTTTTGCTAGAATAAGACAAACTGACCATTGTTACGTTCATTCACTTTGTTTTGTTACCATATGGATTTTTGCTAGAATAAGATGTAAATGTGTATTAAAAAAATGAAAGATGATGGGTGATTTGTTAAACCGCAAACTTTGTACGCAATAAAATAAAATATAACCGCAAATTAAAATAATTATTTTGATTCAATTTTCTCAATTGATTAAAGATTTACCGGCTGATCAACCAATTTTTGTTAAAGGAAAAGTATACAATTCAACAGTAAATGGTGTTTTAGAAAGATATTGTAAAAAAGCAGAAGTTCCAGTTATATCAATACATGGTTTAAGACATACACATGCTTCTTTACTTTTATTTGCAGGAGTTTCTATTGCTAGTGTTGCTAGAAGGTTAGGACATTCAAGTATGAATACGACACAAAAAACGTATTTACATATTATACAAGAATTAGAAAATAGGGATGTTGATCTTGTTATGAGATCATTGTCAGGATTAAGTTAAGAAAATAAATGTGGTCCACAAATATAATTGAATATTTTATGTATTTATTTTAGAATAATTGTAATATACAATAAGGGATATATTTATATGATAAAGATAAAGATAATTAATAGTGATATTTTAGTTTTATTTAATGGTAATGTTAATTTTAATACAAATTTTTTAATTCAAATTATGAAAATATTTCCTTTGTTAAATAATAAAAATGAAGGAAGATTATTATTGCGATATGATAAATCAGCAAAATTAGATAAAATGGTTCTCGCATATATCTATAATATTTGTACATTTGTTAAGAATAAATATGCGATTCCCATTTTTTTATCAAAAGATTTTTATTATGAATTAATGGGAACTGTTACGAGTCATACGGGAGAAGAATATAAACAAATAGAGTTTAAGAATAATAAGATTGTTAAAAATAAAGATATTGAGCATTATAGATTACAAGGAGATAAACAGTTTAATAAAGTTGTTGATGATTTAATAACGTTAATCACTAAAACAAATATGATACAAAATCTTGATAAAGTCCAATTGTTTTTAAAGACGACGATTGGAGAAATATTTTCAAATGCATTTATTCATAATGATGTTAATGAATATTATTATTTTAAATATATATCAGACAATTTAGATAGTAGCAAATATTTATTTGTTAATATTATTGATTATGGAAATACGATACCCAAAAATGTTCAATGTTTTTTGGATAATAAATTATTAGAAGAGAAAACTTATATTGAATGGGCTACAAAAAATGGAAATACAACTCGAATAGGAAGTGGAGGATACCGGACTACCAACACTTTTGAATTATATTGAGGAAGCAAATGGAAGCCTTACAATCTTATCGGGTAATGAGTTGTTTTCTATGAATTCTGGCATTGTTGATTATAATAATCAAATAGAAGGACTATTTCCAGGAACTGCTATTTGTTTTAAAATAAAGCTATATGATTTTGAAAAATTATTCGATTATAATGAATCAGAAAATATAATATCTACTAGGAGAATAAGTTTAAATGATTTATAATATAATAAAAATGAGGTGGAAAAATGGAGATAGAGATTGTTCAATATGCACAGGGAGATACAGCTGTTTCTTATGATGAAGGAAAAAAATGTTACGCAGAAATAAAAAAATGTTTAAATAAAAATGAAAGAATTATTTTGAACTTTAAAGACGTTAATTATGTAATTACTGCATTTTTGAATCCTATAATTGGTGATTTAATTATGGAAAATGATGAAAATATTATGAATAGAATTGAAATTGAAAATGCAAATAATGATATTCTAAACAAAATCAAAATAGTAAAAGATGGTGCTCTATTGAAAAGAAATGATTTAGATGAAGAATAAGGTATTTTTAGATACATGCATTTGGATGGAATTATGTGTGTTATCTAATCCGCAAAATTCAAATGAAATATCACAAAATAGAGCAGCCACAAATTTATTAAGAAAGCTATTAAAAGAAAAAGCAGAAATAGTGTCTATAGATTATCAATTAATTGAATTAATGCAAGTTATTATGAAAACAAAAATGAAAGAGTGTAGTAGGTATTTAAAAGATAAACATTTACCTGGTATCTCAAATATTAAAGACTTTAGAAAAAACACAGATGCTGTTACTTATTTGAATCAAGCAAAGACGTTATGCAAGAGCACTATTCGAGATATCAAGATGATTACAAAAACAATTGATCATTATAAGATTAATGAAGATTTAATTATTGATGAATTAGATAAATTAGATGTTATGGACAGTACATATTATCGTTATTGTAGAAATAATAATGCTGTTATGTATACATTTGATAAAGATTTTGATTTTTCTAAGTATCAGGATGATATTAAAGTGATTTCTTAAAGCTAAAACCAAGAAAATTAGAAAAATGATATAAATATGACAATAAATCCAGTAAAACAAGATATGTTAAAAATTAAATGTTTATATAAAATA
>UMFM01008523.1_pt1 | contig 17910 bp, 17 predicted proteins | sample 1965011 | NCBI WGS metagenome assembly UMFM01 (sample SAMEA4836046, study PRJEB28245) | human gut metagenome | biome: gut microbiome; material: fecal sample | place: Denmark | collected 2008 | reverse complement strand
GGTGCACCACAAAACAGCCTTACGGTAAACGTAAGGCTGTTTTTTAATGATTGCCGCATTTTAGCCGCTGACTTAGACAAAAGTCAGCGGCTGATTTTGTATTTTGAGAGAAATTCAAGAACTTTCAGTGTGATGGAAACAGTGGCATATATGCAGCTGCCAATAAAAGTAAGCAGCAAAATTATTTCCTGAAAACTCAAGCGTTCACCTCCCTCATAATTTGGAGGCGACAATCTAAGGCAAGATTATACCAGAAGGGAGAAAGCTTGTCAAAATAAAATTTGTGGAATAAGAAGAAAAGGACGATGCCGGGTCGAATATTTGCTATGATATTTGCGACGGCTTTTCCAATGATTGCGTTTTAAACAATATTGATTATATATATCGTTTAAGTAATAAGGCTTTTTTATCATCAATGCATTGGGTTTATTTCGATATGGTGCGCCGCAAGAAATCTGCATTGCGCTAATGCCAATGCTCCGGGTCGTAGTCACTGGACTCCAAGAGAGGTTTGCCGCCATCATCAAGGCTGGGCCGCTTCAGTGCCGTCGCCTTCTCCGCGCTGTCCCAGCCGGAGGGGTATTCCTCCGTACCAATGGCATGGTAGGTGATGCGGTAGGCACCGTTGCAGTATTCAAACGTATCGATCACGCCTGGCGTCAGAATAGGGTTTTTGAGACCTGCCACTGTAAAACGCCAGGCGATTTTCTTGTTGTTGGGGTCAAGCTCGGAAAGCTCCCATATTTGTTTTGCCATATCATTAGCAGCCTTATCAACCGGTTTATCATAAATAACGCCGTTGCTGGACACAAGCTGCTCCTTGGCATACGCCTCAGACACAGTGGCCTGCGCTGCCGTCAGAACGGTGCGGGCTTCGGCCAAAACCTTGGCCTCGTTGGCTTTGTCGATGTACCCGGTCAGCGCCGGAATCAGCAGGGCGGCCAGCACGGCAAGAATCGTCAGCACGACAATCAGCTCCACCAGCGTGAAACCGCGGCGGCGGGCAGGGAAGGTACGCATAGAAATCACAGCTTTCCTAGTAAAGTATACATCCATACAAAATAAGTATAAAAACCAACCGCATTCGACGTCAATGCGTAAAAGTAACAAAATATCGCCGCAAAAATTGGTAGAAAAGACTTTTGTTTGCTGAAGATGGACTTTCCGCGCAAAGTATGGTATACTTTTAAAAGATATGCCATAAATACGCGCAAAGCGTGAGGAACGATACCATGAACAAAAACTTGAAAATCGCGGTCGCGGGCACCGGCTATGTGGGCCTGTCCATTGCGACCCTTCTTTCGCAACACCACGAGGTCTGGGCCGTGGATATCATCCCGGAAAAGGTGGACCTCATCAACCGCAGCAAGTCGCCGATCCAGGATGAATACATTGAAAAATATCTCGCCGAGAAACCACTGAACCTGACCGCTACGCTGGACGCCGAAAAAGCCTACACCGGTGCGGATTTCGTCGTCATTGCGGCCCCCACCAACTACGACAGCAAGACCCAGCACTTTGACACTTCCGCGGTGGAGGCCGTCATCAAGCTGGTCATGCAGTACAACCCAGATGCCATCATGGTCATCAAGTCCACCATCCCGGTGGGATACACGGCCAGCGTGCGGGAAAAATTCGGCACGGACAACATCCTGTTCAGCCCGGAATTCCTGCGGGAGTCCAAGGCACTGTACGACAACCTGTACCCCTCGCGCATCATCGTGGGCACCGACCTGAACGACGAGCGCCTTGTGGAGGCGGCCCACACCTTTGCGGGCCTTTTACAGGAAGGTGCCATCAAGGAAAACATCGACACGCTGTTCATGGGCTTTACCGAGGCCGAGGCCGTCAAGCTGTTTGCCAACACCTATCTGGCGCTGCGTGTGGCCTACTTCAACGAGCTGGACACCTACGCCGAGAGCAAGGGTCTGGACACCCGGCAGATCATCGACGGCGTCTGCCTGGATCCGCGCATCGGCAGCCACTACAACAATCCCAGCTTCGGCTACGGCGGCTACTGCCTGCCCAAGGACACCAAGCAGCTGTTGGCGAACTACGCCGATGTGCCGGAAAACCTGATTGAGGCCATCGTGGAATCCAACCGCACCCGCAAGGATTTCATTGCCGACCGCGTGCTGCGGCTGGCGGGTTACTACGGCTACGGCGAGGACAACGAGTACGACGAAGCGCAGGAAAAGCCTGTCACAATCGGCGTGTACCGCTTGACGATGAAGTCGAACTCCGACAACTTCCGCCAGAGTTCCATCCAGGGCGTCATGAAGCGCATCAAGGCCAAGGGCGCGACGGTCATCATTTATGAGCCGACGCTGAAAGACGGCGAGACCTTCTTCGGCTCGCGGGTCGTCAACGACCTGGATGCCTTCAAGGCGCAGTCCCAGGCTATCATTGCCAACCGCTATGACGCCTGCCTGGACGATGTAAAAGAAAAAGTTTACACCCGCGACCTTTTCCGCCGCGATTAAGGGAGAAAAAGTTATGTATGATTATCTCGTAGTCGGCTCCGGCCTGTACGGTGCCATTTTTGCCCACGAAGCCAAAGCCCATGGCAAGAGCGTTCTCGTCGTGGACAAGCGCCCGAACATTGCGGGCAACATCTACACCGAAAACATCGAGGGTATCAACGTCCACAAGTACGGTGCCCATATTTTCCATACCAACAACAAAAAAGTATGGAACTACATCACAAAATTCGCCGAGTTCAACCGCTTCACGAACTCGCCGGTGGCCAACTACAAGGGTGAGCTGTACTCGCTGCCCTTCAATATGTACACCTTCAATAAGATGTGGGGCGTTGTGACCCCGGAGGAGGCCGCTGCAAAAATCGAGGAGCAGCGCAAGGAGATCACCCACGAGCCGCAGAACCTCGAGGAGCAGGCAATCTCCCTGGTGGGCCGCGATATCTACGAAAAGCTCATCAAGGGCTACACCGAGAAGCAATGGGGCCGCGACTGTAAGGATCTGCCGGCCTTCATCATCAAGCGCCTGCCGGTGCGCCTGACTTTCGACAACAACTATTTCAATGCCCTGTACCAGGGCATTCCCATCGGCGGCTACACCAAGATGATTGCCAACCTGCTCGATGGCATTGAGGTTCGCCTGAACACCGATTACCTCGAGAACAAGGCGGAACTGGATGCACTGGTGGACAAAATCGTCTACACCGGCCCTATCGACGCCTACTTTGGCTACGAGCTCGGCACGCTGGAGTACCGCTCGGTCCGCTTCGAGAACGAGCTGCTGGACAAGCCCAGTTTCCAGGGCAATGCCGCCGTCAACTACACTGACCGCGAGACACCGTGGACCCGCATCATCGAGCACAAGTGGTTCGAGTTCGGCAAGGACGAGAACGGAAACGACCTGCCCAAGACCATCATCAGCCGCGAGTACAGCAGTGAGTGGAAGCCCGGCGACGAGCCGTACTATCCGGTCAACGACGCCAAGAACGGCGCACTCTATGCCGAGTACAAGAAGCTGGCCGACGCTGAGCCGAAGGTCATCTTCGGCGGCCGTTTGGGTGAGTACAAATACTACGACATGGATCAGGTCATCGCCGCTGTGCTGGATCGCTGCGATACCGAACTGCAATGATCCGCGTCGCCATCGTAGAGGATGAGGCCGCTGTCCGCGACCAGCTGATGGGCTATGTGCAGCGCTATATGCGCCAGTACGACGCCCAGATCGAGGTGACGATGTTCACCGACGGCGTGGAAATTCTGGAAGGATATCGGCCTGTCTACGACATTATTTTCTTGGATGTGGAGATGCAGCACCTCGACGGCATGGAGACCGCCAGCCGCATCCGCGCATTGGACAGTGACGTGCTGCTCATCTTCATTACGAACATGGCCCAGTACGCCATCAAGGGGTACGCCGTCGGCGCACTGGATTACGTGCTGAAGCCGGTGCCGTATTTTGCCTTCTCACAGCAGTTGCAAAAGGCCGCAGGCCAGCTGGCCCGGCGGGCGCGGCGGTATCTGGCCGTGCCGGTGGACGGTGGTATGCGGCGGCTGGATGAAGCATCGGTCTATTACATCGAGAGCGAGGGCCACCGCATCCATTTTTACACCGAGGACGGTGATTTCTCCGCTCCCGGCGCACTGAAAGCCTGGGAGGAAAAGCTGGAACCCCATGGCTTTGCCCGCTGCAACAGCGGCTATCTGGTCAATTTGGCGTATGTTTCCAGCGTGCGGATGAACACCGTGCAGGTCGGCCCGCACCAGCTGCAGGTCAGCCGCCCTCGGCGCAAGGCGTTTTTGGAAGCGCTGGCCGATTACATCGGAGAAAACGGCGCATGACGACACTGCCGGATATCCCGCGCCTGTATACGGCCTTGGCAGAGGTGCTGGCGGCGGTTTTGTATGCCCAGGCCGTGCCACCGCGCATGGACAAACGTCTCTGCTGGGGCATTACCGTCGTTTGGGCGGGGCTGCTGGCTGTCTTTTTGCAGCTGACCGGCGACGTGCCGCTGGTGTGGTGGATACCCTGCATGACGGCGGCCATCGGGTGGATTTATCTCTACTTGTGGGGCACGCGGGCCATGAACCTGCTGGAAGCCGGGTACAGCTGTGCCCGAGCGTTCATTTTGGCCGAGCTGGCCGCCAGCGTGGAATGGCAGCTGCATTGCGTTTTGTGGCCGCAGCGGGGGGCGGGCAAGCCGCTCTCGCTGGTGCTGCTGGCGGTGGTCTATGCGGCACTATATGGATTTTTGTATTTGCTTGAACAGCGCCGAGCTACGGCGGCCCGGCTGACCATCACCACGGCAGCCATGCTGATGGTGGTGGTCATGGCGGTCACGGTCTTTGCAGTCAGCAATCTGAGTTTTGTCTCCAATGGCGAGGCGACGATGAGCGTTTTCTACATCCGCACGCTGGTGGACTTTGCAGGCGTGCTGATTTTGAGCGTCCAGCATGAGCAGCTGCGGGAGAACGCCCTGCACAGCGAGCTGACCGCCATGGACAATGTCCTGCGCCGCCAGTACGAGCAGTACAAACAGAGCAAAGAAAACATCCGCCTTATCAACCGGCGCTACCACGAACTGAAAATGCAGATTGCGGCCATCCGTGCCGAGCGCGATCAGGCCAAACAGGACGCGGCCCTGGCCGAGATGGAGAGCGGCATCCGCAAGTATGAGGCCGAGAACAAGACCGGCAACCCGGTTTTGGACACGCTGCTGACCGCGAAAAGCCTGTACTGCCAGCAACACGGCATCAATATGACCTGCGTAGCCGACGGCAAGCTGTTGGATTTCCTCTCGACAGGGGAAATATGCACGATCGTCGGAACGGCGCTGGATAACGCCACCGAGAGCGTTTCCGCCGAGCCTGACCCGGAAAAACGGCTCATCCGCGTGGCAATTTATGCACAGAACGGTTTTGTGATGCTGCGGTTTGAAAACTATTGCGCCAGCCCGGTAGAGCTGGCCGCCGACGGTCTGCCCAAACGCAGCGCCCATGGTGGGTATGATTTAAAGAGCGTGCGCGCCGCCGCCGAAAACCATGGCGGCACCTTGACCCTGCATTGGGAGAACGAGTGGTTCACCCTGCGGGTACTGTTGCTACAAAAATAGCAGGAAAGAAAAATCCATCCCAAGCGAGAAGCTTGAGATGGATTTTTGTGCTTTATGGGACAAAGGCAATCTTACAGATAATTCACCGCCATAATCACTGCGCCCAGAATCACCAGCACCACGCCGGTGGCGCGGTTCAGGGTGGCAGGCTCGGCCTTGTTGGCAAACTTGGCGGCAATACGTGCCCAGAGCAGCGTGCTCAAAATGCAGCAGACCAGGCAGAACAAATCAGGCGTACCACCGATGGCAAAGTGGCTGACCGAGCCGGTGAACGCTGTGAATGCCATGATAAAAACGCTCGTACCGACGGCGGTTTTCAGTTCATAGCCCAGCACCGACGTCAGGAGCAGCAGCATCATCATACCGCCGCCCGCGCCGACGAATCCGCAGATAAAGCCCACGCCCGCGCCGCAGAGCAGCGACTGCACGAACCGCTTTTGGGCACTGACAGCGTTCATGGCGTTTTTCGTCGTCATGACCGGCCGCACAATGAACTTGACGCCCAGCAAGAAGGTCATGAAGGTCGAGAACCCGCCCATCGTCGTGCCGGGCAGCAGGCTGGCTACATAGCTGCCCACCAGCGTGAAGCAGAGTACCGCCGCCATCATGACGGCGCCGTTTTTAATGTCCAGGTTTCCGTTTTTGCCGTAGGTGTAGGCCGAGATCGCGCTTGCCAGCACGTCGCTTGCCAGCGCGATGCCCACGGCCATGTAGGGGTCCATGCCCAAAAACGTGATGAGCATGGGGGAGATGACCGCCGCAGCACTCATGCCCGCGAAGCCGGTGCCCAGCCCCGCGCCGATGCCTGCCGCAAAGCAGACGATAAACTTGATAAGGTATGTCATACGATTACTCCTTTTGTAAGCAGCGCAGGATGTTGGCATCCATGCGGCGCAGATAGTCCTGCAAGGCCTGCTGTTCCTCGAGCGTGAAGCCCGCAAACAGCGGCTCGATGCTGCGGCGTTGGATCTCGGCCAGCGCCGCAGCCATCGTGCAGCCTTCGTCGGTAAAGCCCAGCAGCCGCTGGCGGCGGTTGCCCGGTGCAGGGGAGACGGTCAGCACCCCGCGGCTGCGCAGCCGCTCCACCGCCGCAGACACATTGGACTTTGCCAGCGCACGGTAGCGGCAGATGTCACTGGCCGTGCAAAGCTCCGGGTTATTGTGCAGGAACAGCAGAATGTCGATTTCCAGCTGATTCAGCCCATACGCGGCCGCCGCGCCCTCAAACTGCACAGTATAGTACTTTTTGTAGTGTTGCGCGTAGGATAAAATCGGGACCAAGCGCAGGACCTCCTTTGCAATGCTTCAAATTAGAACGGTTCTAATTATAACTATTTATTTCCCAAAAGTCAATACACAAAACCGGCAGCAGGCATTTTGCCTACTGCCGGTTTTGTAAATCTTGTGCAAAGCGGCCTTTAAAAATTTGTGCAATCTTATGGTAAAAATAAAAATCCCCACCACAACACGGTGAGGATTTATGGTGGACCCGGAGGGATTCGAACCCTTGACCTCTCGGATGCGAACCGAACGCTCTCCCAACTGAGCTACGGGCCCACGTCATTTGACTAAATTAGTTTACCCCTTTTTGCGGGAAATGTCAAGGGCGAAACACAAATTTTGTTGTGCGAAGGCGGACATATCCTGTAACATACGATTTTATATTGTCATAGCACCACTTTCGTATCTATCTTGCACATCTCTATATAAAATGCTATAATACTACAAATCTTGCACTTGCCGTATAAAAACGTATATGCAGTGTGGATTGAATCCCGCACATCGGTTGAATTATAGTAGGGTAATAAAACCATCGCAGTTTACGCTGCGAAAGTATGTGAGGGGGAGCCTTTATGCCAGCCAAACTGATTGCAAGCTACCGACGGGAACTGTCCGCGCTGGCAGACCTGCAAGATGCCGGGACAGTGACCTACACGCTGCTGCGCGAAGCCGATGCCTACTGCATCCGTGCCCAGCGGGACACAGCCCCGGCGGTGGAGTGCATGGTGTGTGATACAGGGGAGGAACGCGTCGGGATGCTCACACGTTTTCTGTATGAAAATGCGGTGGAACCCGCGCAGGTGCCCGCTGTCCTGTACGACCTCTGCGGATCGGCGGTGGGCTGATGGCGGTACTGTTGCATGAACGGCCGCAGACGGCCGGCGGAAAAACGCGCAAGACCCCGAACCTGCCCAAAACCTCTGCTGTGGTGGCGCTGTTCGCCTTCAGCTCCCGGCTGGACCGGGATACGATGAGCCTGTTTGCCAAGACCCACAGCGATGAAGTCCGCGCGGCGGCCATTGCGGCCACCGGGCAGGAGGTGCTGGAATTGCTGCACGGCGGGCTGCGCCCAAACGTATTGGTGCTGGACGCGCTGCTGACCAAGCCCGGCGTGACCGAGGTCTTGCAGGAAATCGGCACGATGCAGCTTGACCCGGAACCAGCGGTTCTGGTGCTGGTCCCTGTGCCGGAGGAAACCGCCGCCCGCAAGGCACTGCGGCTGTTCTCCCAGTACCAGATCATGCTGCGCCCTTACGGCATGAAAAATCTCTTTGATGAGGTCTACCGCATGGGCACGAACGAGGATGAGCACCAGCTGTACTACCTGCGCCAGTGCTGCGACGATGTGCTGGATGCCTACGGCGCGCCCGAAACGCTGAGCGGCTACCGCTATGCCGAGCGGATGCTGCTGTACGCCCTGTACGCGGACAAACCGCAGCAGATCGGCAGCCTGCAGCAATACGTGGCTGCGGAGGAAGGCATCGAGATCGGCACCGTGACTTCGGCGCTGAATCGTATGTCGGCAGCCATGGCAAAGCGGGGCGAAGAACCTTACCGGACGTTATGCCTGCGCAGTGGCCGCCCGGCGGACGGTGTACTCTCCAATGGGCAGCTGTTCAAAGGGCTGCTGAAAGATTTGCGGGATAAGACGGAACAGTACTTATAAGGTGCGGGCGAATATAGGATCCGCCCCTGCGGCCGGTGCCGTGCGGCTCGGCACCGCACCCTGAAACTGAAATGAAATAAAGAAGGTGTCCACCATGGTTCATCAGGAGGAAAACGCGGCACTGCTGGCGCTGCGGGGCGGGCTGCGCGGGCGGTTCCGCCGTTCGTTCGACTGCATGGAGAATGCCTTTGAGGTCCTGCAGGACCGTCTGGATCACACGGCTACCCCGGCGGAACGCGCCGAGCTGACGCCACTGCTGGAAGAATTGCAGACGCAGCTGCTCTGCCTGCGCCGCCTGGGCGACCAGGCATCGGACGCGGCCACGGCGGCATTGCTGCATGGCACCTGTGAGCCGCGGCCCATCGACCTGCTGGGTCAGCTGCGGGAAATCTGCGAAATTTTGCGGGAGGAAGCCGCGCAATACGCGCTGCCCTTCACGATAGAATTGCAGGCCGCAGGGCTGGATGTACTTCCCACGCTGGGGGATGCGTCGCTGCTCAACGGTCTGCTGACGAACCTTGTCTCCAACACACTGGCTGTTGACCGGGCCGCCGCCATCACGCTGGTTTGCGCGCCGGGGCAGTTCTGCTACCGCGATAACGGCCCCGGTCTGCCGCCCGACGCAAAAGCGCTGCTGACCGACGGACAGTGGAGCGACCGTCTGCTCCACGCGGGCGGGCTGGGCCTGCCGCTGATTGCCGCCTATGCCCGGGCCATGGGCTGGGGTCTGGCCGTGGGGGAGGGGCCTGGCACGGAACTCTGCTTCACCCTGCCCGCTGCGCCGCCGCTGGACGGCCTGACGCTGGAATCCCCGATGGAGCGCCGCGCCGAGCAGCAGACCCGGCGGCTGGTGCTGCGAAGAGAACTGAAAATTATAGCCGCCCAGTAGGAAATGCCTGCCGTATGCGCCCAGGCCGGGTATGCCCGGCCCCTACAACACAACAAAGTTTCAGACCGTCCAGCTTGGGCGGCCTCTTTTTTTCCTCCACCGCTTTACTTTATCCCGGATTTATTGTAAAATGTACTACAAAAAGAATGGCTTACTATGCCTGCACGGCAGGGTAGACCGCCAAAATACTTACAGGTGGTGTTTTTTATGGCAATTCAGTATAAACGTATTCTTTTGAAAGTCAGCGGCGAGGCACTCTCCGGCCCCAAGGGAACCGGCTTTGATGAGGAAACCATCGCCTCCATCTGCGCGGGCATCAAGGCCGCGCACGACTTGGGCACCCAAATCGCCATTGTGGTAGGCGGCGGCAACTTCTGGCGTGGCCGTTCCAGCGGCAAAATGGACCGCATGGACGCCGACAAGATCGGTATGCTGGCCACCGTTATGAACGCACTGGCCGTCAAGGACGCCCTGCACCAGCAGGGTGTGGACGCTGTCGTTATGACCAGCTCCTTCATGCCCCAGGTGGCCGAGTGCTTCACCAGCGACAAGGCCATCGCCGCGCTGGAAAGCGGCAAGATCGTCGTTTTCGGCGGCGGCACAGGCAACCCAATCTTCTCCACCGATACCGCCAGCGCCCTGCGCGCACTGGAAATCAGCGCCGACGCCATGTTCAAGGCCACGATGGTGGACGGCGTCTACGACAAAGACCCTCACAAATATGCCGACGCCGTGCGCTACGACACGCTGACCTTTACCCGTGTGTTGGATGAGCGTCTGGCCGTCATGGACTCCACGGCCGCGACCCTCTGCCGTGATAACGGCCTGCCCATCCTCGTGTTCGACCTTGGCAAGCCCGAGAACATTGCCAAAGCCTGCGAGGGCGAGATGGTCGGCACCCTGGTCAAAGAGTAAGACCCGAAATTGAAAATTTCATATTTTCCCCCTATACTACTTTAAAAATAAGGAGAATCACCTATGAGCAGCACGACGAAACCCTTTGAAGAAAAAATGAACGCCAGCGTCAACCACCTTGTCCATGAGCTGGCCTCCATCCGCGCAGGCCGCGCCAACCCCGCCATTCTGGACAAAGTCACCGTGGACTACTACGGCAGCCCCACGCCCATTCAGCAGATTGCCGCCGTCGCTGTGGCCGAGGCCCGCATCCTGACCATCTCCCCCTGGGACCGCTCGATGCTCAAGCCTATCTCCAAGGCCATCCAGACCAGCGATATCGGCATCAACCCCATCGATGACGGCCAGGTTATCCGCCTGGTGTTCCCGGCCCCGACCGAGGAACGCCGCAAGCAGCTGACCAAGGACGTCAAGAAGCAGGGCGAGGAAGCCAAGACCGCCGTGCGCAACATCCGCCGTGACGCCATGGATAAGTTCAAGGCTATGAAGAAGGCCGGCGAGATCACCGAGGACGACCAGAAGAAGCTGGAAGACGAGACCCAGAAGCTGACCGACAAGTACGTCAAGCTCATCGACGATACTTGCACCGACAAGAACAAGGAGATCATGGAGGTCTGATGCCTTCATGAGCGATAGCCTGTGCGGGGATATCTGCGGATATGCCCGCATAGGCTGTTATTGCAATAAAATCTATTCCGCGAAAGGGAACCACCGTTTATGAAGACCCGCATCATCACCGCCGTTGTCGGCCTGGGTGTCCTGGCTGTCGTTCTGGGCTTTTTTGACACGTTTTTGTTTGATCTGGTACTCAGTGCCATCTGCTTGATTGCCATTCATGAGGTTTTTTCCGCCATGGGCTTTGGCAAAAAGCAGTGGTATCTCTACGCTGCCGCTGTGCCGCTGACCCTGCTGGTCATGCTCAGCACCTCGCAGATGGTGCGCAGCCTGCTGCTGCCCGCCGCATTTTTGACGGTGCTGTTTTACAACGTCTGCCAGATCGCCCATGTCAAAACGCTGGATTTCGGAAAGCTGACGGGATTTGTCTACTTTTCGGGCGTTATTACGTTCTGTTTCTACTCGCTCATCCACTTAAAGCGGATGCTGCCTTTTGACCAGTACCGCTATGACGCCATCTACTTTATCCTGTTGATCCTGTGCTTCGCCTGGGGCGGGGATACGGCCGCGTATTTCGCGGGCCGCGCTTTCGGCAAGCACAAGTTGGCCCCCATCGTCAGCCCCCACAAGACCGTAGAGGGCGCAGTGGGCGGCGTGCTGGGCAGCATGGCCGCCGGCTGTGTGCTGACGCTGGTCTACTCGCTGCTGTCCGCCAGGCACAACGTCCTCAGCATCCAGGTACAGCCGCGCCACTATCTGGTGCTGCTGGGCATGGGCGCGGTGGCGTCGGTGCTGGGCATCCTGGGCGATTTGTTCGCCTCGTCGGTCAAGCGCCAGGTCGGTATCAAGGACTACGGTACGATTTTCCCGGGGCACGGCGGCATTCTGGACCGCTTTGACAGCGTCATGTTCATTGCGCCGTTCGTCTGCATCGCGGTACGCTATTTCTTCTATCTGTTGTGAGGGAATACAAAATGAGTAAAGTTATCACCCTGCTGGGTTCCACCGGATCCATCGGCACCCAGAGTCTGGACGTCTGCCGTATGCACGGCTATGAGGTGTTCGGCCTGTCGGCCAATTCCAGCGTTGACAAGCTGTTGGCCCAGATTGCCGAGTTCCACCCGAAGTACGTTGCCGTCACCGACCCGGCAGCCTTTGAAAAGCTGTCCGCCGCGTTGGCAGGGCAGGCAAACGCACCGAAGCTGCTGAAAGGCGCGGACGGCCTGCGGGAGCTGGCAACGATGGACGGCGCGGGCACCGTGCTGAATGCCGTCGTCGGCATTGCGGGCCTGGATGCCTCGCTGGCCGCCATCGAGAGCGGCCACGACCTGGCGCTGGCGAACAAGGAGAGCCTTGTCACCGGCGGCCACCTCGTCACCGACGCTGTCAGGAAAAACGGCGTACACCTGCTGCCCGTGGACAGCGAGCACAGCGCGATTTTCCAGTGCTTACAGGATCAGCACAGCGCCAAAACGCTGGAAAAAATTCTGCTGACGGCCTCCGGCGGCCCCTTCTACGGCATGACGACCGAAGAGCTGCGCGGCAAGACCAAGGCCGACGCCCTCAAGCACCCGAACTGGAACATGGGGGCAAAAATTACCATCGACTCTGCCACCCTGATGAACAAGGGCCTGGAACTGATCGAGGCTGCCTGGCTGTTTGGCCTGCCCGAAGATAAAATTCAAATTGTCGTCCAGCGGGAGAGCATCATCCACTCGGCCGTGCAGTTTGCCGACCACTCGGTCATTGCACAGCTGGGCGTGCCGGATATGCGCATTCCCATCCAGTACGCGCTGACCTGGCCCGAGCGCCTGCCCAGCCCGGTGCCCGAACTGGACTTTGCCGCGCTGACACATCTGAGCATCGGCACGGCGGACGACGAGACGTTCCGCTGCCTGAAAGCCTGCAAGAAGGCCATCCGCAAGGGCGGCTTGGCCCCCTGCGCTGCCAACGGCGCAAACGAAGCCGCCGTTGCGCATTTCCTGCGGGATGAGATCGGCTTCCTTGATATCGGCCGTCTGGTCGAGGGCATCGTAGACAGCGACACCTTCGGCGGTGACTACACCCTCGCCGACGTCCACGAGTGCGACCGCATGGCGAGAGCCTATGTGGAAGCACATATCTGATTGGAACTGCCCGGTAGGGGCCGCACATGTGCGGCCCTCAGCTTTCCGGCAGACTCCTGCCTGCCATACACGCGCGGGCCGGGCATGCCCGGCCCCTACAGCTCTACGTCCAATACTTTACTTGTGAGGTGCCTATGACTGCATTGCTGACCGGGCTGGCATCGCTGCTCGTGTTCGGCGGCGTTGTTCTGGTGCACGAACTCGGCCACTTTATGGCCGCGCGCCACTGCGGCATCCATGTCGAGGAATTTTCCATCGGCTTTGGCCCGCGCCTGTGGTCCAAAACGAAAAACGGAACGACCTATTCCATCCGTCTGCTGCCGCTGGGCGGCTATAACCTGTTCAGCACCCCGCCGCCGGAAGATGACGATGAGGCCGAGGAAGGGGAGATACCCCCGAAACCGCCCCGCAAAACGGCGCTTTTTCCGCTGGCAGTCAGCGGCCAGAAGTTTGAGGATGCCACCGCCAGACAGCGCTTTTTTGTCACGCTCTGCGGCGCATTGATGAACTTTGTCCTCGGCGTTGTGGTGCTGCTCGTGCTCGTCCTCTCGCAGGGCAGGCTCGGCAGCACGACGATCGCCGATTTCAGCGACGGTGCCAAGAGCGCCGAGACTTTACAGACCGGCGATACGATTTTACAGGTGGACGGCAAGCCCTGCTGGACCATCTACACACTGGCCGATGTCTTTGACGGCACCGAAAAGACCCACACGATGAAAGTCCTGCGCGGCGGCGAGGTCGTGACCCTGCCCGCCGTCACAGTCGGCCCCACGCTGAACGAGGACGGCAGCGTCAGCTATGGCACGGATTTCCGCGTGGCAGCGCAGAAACTCAGCGTACACAGCGTCGCCGTCGTCACCGGGGAGATGTTCCGCTATTACAGCGGGGCCATCCTGGGCGGCTTCTGGCAGCTGTTCACCGGCCAGGCAGGCATGGAGGAACTGTCCGGCCCCATCGGTACGGTGTCAGCGGTCAGCCAGGCTGTGCGCTATGGCTGGCGGGATGTGCTGTCCCTGATGGCGCTGCTGACCATCAATGTCGGTATTTTCAACCTGCTGCCCATCCCGGCGCTGGACGGCTGCAAGCTGCTCTTCCTCGCGTGGGAGGGGCTGACCGGCTATCCTGTGCCGGACAGCGTGCAGGGCTTTGTCAACACAGCGGGCATGGTGGCCCTGGTGTGGCTGATGGTTCTGGTCACATTGCAGGACCTTACACGATTCTTATAAAGGAGAAACAACGATGCAGCGTCAACTGAAAAAGGAAGTCAAGATTGGCAATATCAAAATCGGCGGCACGAACCCGATTGCCGTGCAGACTATGCTGAATGTGCCCGTCAAGGATATTGCGGGCAACGTGGCCCAGGCAGAGCGCGTCGCCAAGGCCGGCTGCCAGATCGTCCGCGTGACGGTGCCCACCCCGGCGGACGCCGCCGTCGTGGCCGCCATCAAAGAGAAGGTGGATATCCCGGTCGTGGCTGATATCCACTTTGACTACCGCGCTGCGCTGGCCGCCCTGGACGCGGGTGCAGACAAAATCCGCATCAACCCCGGCAACATCGGCGGCGACGACCGCGTCAAGGCTGTGGCCGACGCCTGCAACGCCAAGAACGTGCCCATCCGCATCGGCGTCAACGGCGGCAGCCTGGAAAAGCACATCCTGGCGAAATACGGTGCGCCTGTGCCGGAGGCTATGGTGGAAAGCGCCATGTACCATGTGCGCCTTTTGCAGAAATATGACTTTGATAACATCGTTATATCGATTAAATCCAGCAACGTGCCCCGCATGATGGCGGCCTACCGCCTGCTGGCAGGCCAGACGGATTACCCCCTGCACGTCGGTGTGACCGAGGCAGGCGGCAACCGCATGGGCCTGATCAAGTCCGGCATGGGCATCGGCGGCCTGCTGATGGAGGGCATCGGCGACACGCTGCGCGTCAGTCTGACCGACGAACCCGAGAACGAGGTCTACGCCGGATATGATATCCTGCGCGCGGTGGGTTATGCCGTGGCAGGGCCCGAGATCATCAGCTGCCCCACCTGCGGCCGCACCCAGTACCCGATGATCGAGATTGCCAACGAGGTCGAGCAGCGCCTGCGGGACGAGGGCTTTAAAAAGCCGCTGAAAATCGCCATCATGGGCTGTGTTGTCAACGGCCCCGGCGAGGCATCCGACGCTGATATCGGCATTGCCGGCGGCAAGGACGAGGCCCTGCTCTTCATCCGCGGTGAGAAGATCCGTATGCTGAAGGGCGATATTGTCGGCCAGCTGCTGGACGAGATCCATAAGATGTAAACACTCCCAAAAGCCTTCCCCCTTGGGGGAAGGTGGCCGAAGGCCGGATGAGGGGCGGCGTACTCGCAACAACCCATTCACGGGTAATATAGGCAGCGTTGCCCCTCATCAGTCCGCTTCGCGGACAGCTTTCCCCGAGGGGGAAGCCAAAACTCCGTAGGGGCGGATTCCATATCCGCCCGCGGGGCGTCGGGCACGCCGCCTCCTATAATATGCTATCCACTTGTGAGGTAAAATTTCCTTGAAACCATTTGTCACTCAGGTCTGGCCGCAGTTTATGGCGGACCAGCAGTTCTGCGCGGCGTTCGGCAGCGTGCTTGTTGACCGCGTGGAACTTTACCGCACAAAAAGACAGGTCGTTATCTGCCTGCGCAGTGCTGAACCCCTGGACCAGGCGCTGTGCGGGCGTCTTTGTGCGTCCCTGGCCGAGGTGTTCGCCGGGTATGAACTGCAGGTTCGCAGCTACTTTGCTTACCCGAATATCACCCCCGAGGCCGTGCGTCTGATGATCGAGGAACTGAAGGGGCAGGGGATGCCGGTCAACGGCTTTTTGGATAAGACCGAGCCTGTCACCTTCGGCGACGACGGCATCACCATCCATGTCAACGCGGGCCGCCCGATCCTGGAAAGCGTCGAGCTGCCCCGCGTGCTGGCCGAACTCATCCAGGAGCGCACCGGTTCGCTGCCTATCGTGCGCCTTGCCGACAGCGGAAAGGCGCGCACGGAAGAAGAATTTGAACAGTACTTGCAGGAGAAAGTCCCCGCCGTCAAGTTTGAGGCCAAGGAGATGCCGCCCGACTTTACGATTGAGGGACTGGCCCTCACGAACAAGCCGGTCAAGCTGTTCTACGGCAAGACCTTCAAGCCTGCCGACATCCGCCATCTGAACGATCTGGGCGATGGCGGTAAGGTCACAGTCTGGGGCGATGTCTTTGCCACCGAGGTCAAGGGCAGCCGCCGTAAAATCTACTTTACCTCCATCACCGACTACTCCGGCTCCGTCAACCTGAAAGTCCTGGGCGACGAGGATGCCGATATGTCCAAGTGGGAGAACCTCAAGCCCGGCACCACCCTGATCGTGCGCGGCAACTATATGTACGATAAGTACGAGCACGACTTTGTCATCCTGCCCTACGACGTCCTGCAGGTTGAACGCCAGCAGCGCCAGGACACCGCCCCCGACGGCGAAAAGCGCGTCGAACTGCACCTGCATACCAAGTCCAGCTCAATGGACGGCTTCAACGACCCGGGCAAAATTGTCCGCCTGGCCCACCGCATGGGCCACCGCGCTATCGCCATCACTGACCACGGCGTCTGCCAGGGCTACCCCGAGGCCATGCTTGCCACCGACGCCATCCACGAGACGGACCCGAACTTCAAGCTGATTTACGGCTGCGAGGCCTACTTTGTTGACGATATGATCCCCGCCGTCTACGGCGGGGCGCAGATGCCGCTGTCCGGCTCGTTTGTCGTGTTCGATACCGAGACGACCGGCCTTGATTCCAACACCGAGCGGCTGACTGAGATCGGCGCGGTCTTTGTGGAAAACGGTAAGATCAACGAGGAAAAGAAGTTCTGCACCTTCGTCAACCCCGGCAAGCCCATCCCGCAGAAGGTCGTTGACCTGACCGGCATCAATGACGCCATGGTCGCCGACGCCCCCACGCCGGAGGAAGCCATCCGCGCCTTCAAAGAGTTCTGCGGGGACAACATCCTCGTTGCCCACAACGCCCACAGCTTTGATATGCTGTTCATCCGCAAAGCGGGGGAGAAGGCGGGTGTCAGCTGGGACGAGAATACCTATATCGACACGCTGCCCATGGGCCAGGCGCTGTTCCCGGGCCTGCGCAACTATAAGCTGGACACCATCAACAAGCATCTGGAGATCCCACCCTTCAACCATCACCGCGCTGTCGATGATGCCATGGCGCTGGCCCGCATCTTTGAGGTCATGCTGACCGACTTGCAGGAGAAGGACATCCACACCGTGGAGGCCATCAACACCGGTCTCGGCGGCAATAAAGAGGTGCTGAAAAAGAAATACTACCACCTGATTATCCTCGTGCAAAACCAGGTGGGCCTCAAAAACCTCTACCGCATTGTCAGCGCGGCGCACACCCAGTATTTCTTCAAAAAGCCCCGCGTGCCCCGCAGTCTTTTGAACCAGTATCGCGAGGGGCTGCTGCTTTCGCCCGCCTGCGAAGCGGGTGAGCTGTACCGCGCCATTGTGGCGGGCCAGCCCTATGAGCAGCTGCTGCGCATCGCCGATTACTACGATTACCTTGAGGTGCAGCCGCTTGGCAACAATGAGTTCATGGTTCGCAACGGCCAGGTGGATTCCATCGAAGCCATCAAGAACTTCAACCGCACCGTCATAAAGCTGGGCGAGGACCTGCATAAGCCGGTCGTCGCCACCGGCGACTCCCACTTTCAAGAGCCGGAAGATTGGATCTATCGTGCTGTTTTGCAGGCCGGCAACGGCTTCAAGGACGCCGACAACCAGGCCCCGCTCTACTTCCGCACCACGCCCGATATGCTG
>UMFM01006531.1_pt1 | contig 18022 bp, 15 predicted proteins | sample 1965011 | NCBI WGS metagenome assembly UMFM01 (sample SAMEA4836046, study PRJEB28245) | human gut metagenome | biome: gut microbiome; material: fecal sample | place: Denmark | collected 2008 | reverse complement strand
CAGTTCATTCAAACCGGTCCATTGCATAGGTTTTCTCTCCTCAATTGTCCTTGGCGTTTGCACGTCAGTTTTTATGATGTTATGGCAGAGGGGCGGGCAGGCGCAAAAACAAAAACAGCCCCATCCCAAAAGGGACGAGGCTGTGTAAAACTGCTCCGTGGTACCACCCAAATTGCAAAGGATAAAACTGCTTGTCCCCTGCCGCTTTCGGCGCGGTAACGCTGCGCTGCGTCCGACTTGTTTCGCCGGAAGCTCCGGGGCGGCACGAAACGAGACCTGCCGGAGCGCCTTGCAGCTGGGAGCGCTCTCTCTGGGCGGCGGTGTGCATTTCTGACCCCATCATTGCCATCTGTCATAATTCACGTTTTGCCGCAAAGGCGCATATTCGCCCCTTGCGTACACTTAAATTATAGCATGGGCTCTGCGTTTGTCAACGGGTTTTCCACAAATTTTACGGCACCCAGATGCGGTCTACATGGGTCATCTCGCCGTTTTGGATGGTCACGGTCGTGTTTCCCGCATTCCACCCATAAACATCTTCTTCGCTGCTCATTGCATCGCAAACCGCCCGGTCTCCCTTGACCATCACTGGGTCGGCTCCAAAGTCTGCTGCGCCGTCCGATAGTTCGATATCGTCTGCCATAACAAGCTGCTTCACCACACCAACTTCATAATAAGCGGGAAAATCATCCCATGTCAGAGTCCGGTAATGGTCCTCCTCTTTGCATAAGTCGATGCCGCCTTCTTCTATTCCGCCGTTGATGGTCACATAGTTGTTTTCCCGCTCGATGCTCTCCACGGTCAGGGCTGTAGTTTCCTCTGTCCCGTTTAGATGTGTTACAATGGTATCGCCTTCGCTCAATGCTTCTATCTCTGGGGCTGTGTACCGGTCATAGTCGTATACGACCGCGTCGTTGATGGTATTCTTGCGTTCACCGACCCATACTTTATCGCTTTCAAAGCTGATGTGATAGGTGCCATCCGAAAGGGGGTCGCTCAGTAAAACGCCTTGCATGGGCTGTACTTCCGTTTTTTGCGCCTCCTGCGCCTCCGAAGAGGTCGTGCTTGGCGTGGAAGCCGCTGTGCTTCCCGCCGTGGAACTGGAGGCCCCACAGCCCGCCATGGTGATCCCAAGCGCCAAAAGCACCGTAAATGTTCCTATTTTATGGTTCCATCTCATACGAAAACCTTCTTTCTCTTGCTTGACGGAACGTTTCCGTTCCGCTACAATAAAAACGATTCAAAGACACATTCTATTTCAAGATAGAGAGGAAAATTTCCGTGAAAATCTTAAAAGTAAAATGTCTGGCCCCCACCCGGCTCGACAACTATCTGATGCAGCAGTTCCCGGCGCTGAACCCGGGCCGCCTGAACAAGGCTCTGCGGGAGAACAAGATCAAGCTGAACGGCAAAAAGCAGCCCCTTTCCACCCGCGTGATGGCAGGCGACGAGATCAAGCTGTTTATCCTGGACGAGGTGCTGGATGCCGACAAGCGGGTGGAAGGCCCGGCGTGGAAGAACGCCCGCGGCCCGGCACAGGTCATCTACGACTGCCCGCAGATCCTTGTGGTGAACAAACCCGCCGGCCTTGCCGTGGACGGCCCCGAGGACGACACCCTGCTCAACCGTGCTCTGCTCTACCTCAACCAGCAGGGCGAGTACAAGGAGAACGATCTGTACACCCCGGCCCTCTGCCACCGGCTGGACACCGGCACCAGCGGCTTGGTCATCATTGCCAAGACCCCCGAGGCCGAGCAGCTGTTCCTTGAGGTCATCAAGAACCGCGAGGTCAAAAAGACCTACCTCTGCGTCACCTTTGGCCGCCCCACCCCGCCGGACGGCACCCTGGGCGGCTACCTGCTCAAGGATGCAGACCGGGGCATCGTGAAGATCGTGCCCGACAAGCAGCCCGGTGCCAAGGATGTGGAGACCCAGTATGAGACCGTTGCCGTCTCCGGCCGTCTGGCCCTGCTCAAGGTCCGGCTCATCACCGGCCGCACCCATCAGATCCGTGCCCACATGGCAAGCATCGGCTGCCCCATCCTGGGCGACAGCAAGTACGGCAACAACACCGCCAACCGGGAGCTTAAGCTCAAGTATCAGGCCCTCTGCGCCTGGGAGCTGGTCCTCCCCCGCTTCACCTCCCCCGACTTCGCCGACCTTTCCGGCAAGACTTTCCGCGCACCAAAGCCCTGGTATTACCAGCAGGTACTGGATGGAACGTTGAAGTAAGTTTCCTCCGCAGCCCAAAACGGCATCTCTCCATTTGATTGGAAAGATGCCGTTTTTCTTACTTATTTGCTTGAAAAATACTCATCACAGAATGCAAACCAAAGTTTTTCATAATCCTCATGCTTTACCTCAATCAATTGATACGGAGATACAATATTCCGTTTGATAGCTTCTGCTGCAAAATCTCTGACATAATCGCCAGCCTCTGTATAAAATCCATACACATTTTGGATTCCTTTTTCAGCTGCCACAAACAATCGTGTATGACCATCCACGGAAACATTATGGCCTTCCCAATTCACAAGCGGAATTATCAAGTCTTCTTCTGTATGAACAAAGTCACTTACAGCTTGCTTTTTGATTTCATCCACATAAAACTGTGAAGGCTGAATCTCTGCCATAGGAATCTTCACTAGTTCTACCGCAGGGTATGTTTTCACCAGATTATTTGTTTCGTCCCAAAAATTCGTAATATGTTCGGCATAAAATCGAAATTCATCTATCACAGCTTCATAGAAATTCGAGTTCTTTCCTCTTATAATCGCATCTGTTTTCGACACAATTTCCACTTCATACGGGTCATCTCCAACAAGAAATGCTCCATGTTGATTCAGAACTTTTTTCAAAAATCGATCATCCAGATATGTGTTTACTCGATTTACTCCAGGCATATATTCTTTTTGCTTCATCGTTTTATATTTCATCCTTTTATCTTATCGGCCCCACCGATTTCCCGAACCACCAGCTTCATCTTACCATAGTTTCTGTTCTGTGGCAACAAAACGCGGCACCTCTCCGTACAACCGGAAAGATACCGCTTTTCTTGTTCCTATATGTTCAAATCAGAAGTCCTTATCCTTCCGAATCTCGAACTCCATGCCGTGGATATTTTCCTTCCGCACAACATCATACTCGTAGCCCGGGAAGTCTTTGCGAATCGTAACTGTGTTCAGGCAGTCATAACCCAATTTCCGATACAACCGGATAGCCGCTTCATTGCGAGCGGCGGCTTCGATGTAAAGGGAAACCGAATACTGCTTCACGATTTCTTCCAGCTGGTGAATCGCTTCGCTGCCAAAACCGTGGCCCTGCCATTCCGGCAGGATGAACAAATCTTCCAGCCAGTCCATTTTACCGCCGCGGCTTCCCAGATGGGCAAAGCCCACATTGACGGCATCGTTCTGGATAAAATAAATCATATGGCCCGGTTTTGTCCAGTTCTGCAAATCTTCCAGCGCTTCCGCTTCGCTCTGGTCATAATGACTGTGTGCTTTCCAGAAGCCCTGAATGAGTGGGATGATTTGTGCTTCTTCGTTCGTGTACTGCTTTAGTGTAATCATAACAGAATCCTCTTATTGTATCAGGCCTCCACCTTTTCCACGCTCCACCAGCTCCATCATATCATAGTTTCTGTTTCAGAGCAACCAAAAAACGGCACCACAGTTTTCAGCTGTGATGCCGCTTTCATTTTACCTATCAGATCCTCACCATATCCCGGGTGATCTCGGCCAGAGAGTGTGCGCCACACATCTGCATGGTATCGGCCAGCTCGGCGGCGATCTTGTCGATGTAGCACTTCACGCCTTCCTCGCCGCCGCCGTAGACTGCGGTGACAAAGGGACGGCAGATGAGCACAGCGTCAGCACCCAGCGCCAGCGCCTTGAACACATCCACGCCGGAGCGGATGCCGCCATCAACCAGAATCTTCACACCGCTGCCCTTGAGGGCCTCTGCGATCTCCGGCAGGACCTCGGCAGTGGCGGGGCACTGATCCAGCACACGACCGCCGTGGTTGGAGACCACGATAGCAGCAGCACCGGCCTCCTTGGCCTTGAGGGCACCCTTGACGGTCATCACGCCCTTGACGATGAAGGGGCGCTCGGCCAGCTTGACGATCTCGGCCAGCTCGGCAACGCTCTTGCTGCCGGCGGGCGGGGTCATATTCTTCAGGAAGGGCAGACCGGCGGCATCCACGTCCATGGCAACGGCAAAGCAGCCGCTGGCCTTGGCCTGCTCCATCTTGGCCTTGACCGTGTCGATGTTCCAGGGCTTGATGGTGGGCACGCCGCAGCCGCCTGCAGCGCCAATGGCCTTGGTGGCCATGGTCATCACGTCGGGGTTGGTTCCGTCACCCGTAAAGGCGGCAATACCGTTTTCGGCACAGGCGCGCACCAGCACGTCATTGTAGGTCATATCGGTGTAGGTGTCGGAATAGTGGAGGTTCACCGCACCCACAGGGCCTGCAAAGAAGGGATACTTGAAGGTTTTGCCAAACAGCTCCACACCGGTGTCGGGGATGCCGTTCTCGCACAGGGTGTCCATGTTCACCCGGATCTCCGCCCACTTATTATAATTGCGGATGGCCGTATCGCCCACGCCCTTGGCACCGGGGCCGGGGATCTGGTTTTTGCAGGCCACGCCGTTGCACACGGGGCAGGCCTTGCAGTACTGCCCGATGCACTGGCGGGCATTGTTCAAAACATCAGCGTAATTCATATCGCATCCTCCTGTTCAGGCTCTCTTTTTCGAGCGGAATCTGCAAATTCCAACCGTTCTCTGCCCACATCATAGTCCGTTTTTATGGGTTCGTCAAGGGGATTATCAGGTTCTGCTTTTTTAAACGAAAAAATGTATGGCGCAGAAACGTTGATTTTTAGATTTTTCAAATTTTTTCAAAAAAATCCTTGACAAAAGTCATCCTTTCAGGTATTATAGTGGAGCGCTGAGGGCCACGGCCCGAAACGCTGAAAACTGAAGATGTGGAAAGATGGCTGAGTTGGTCTAAGGCGCACGACTGGAAATCGTGTAACGTGTCAAAAGCGTTCTGGGGTTCGAATCCCCATCTTTCCGCCAGAAACCCCGGAACAAATGTTCCGGGGTTTTTCTGTTGATTAAACCTCTCAGTCTCGCTTCGCTCGCCAGCTCCCCTAGTAGGGGAGCCCTTGGCATAGCGGATAGTTTCGATCTGACTGAACAAAGTTTTTGATAACGTAAAAGTAACGTAAAGGGAGTTTCTACAATGTCTGCTGCTATTACGATTGCAATGCCGCGCATGGTGCCGAACCAGCTGCTGGCGGAGGCTCACGCAAAATATCCCGAAAGCCTTGCCCGGGCCGGGGCAGAGATGCGCTGGATCGAGCTGGACGACCCCGAAAAGGCCGTGCAGGATGCGCTGGCCTGTGACGGCCTGCTGCTGCCGGGCGGCGGCGACATCGACCCCAAATTCTACGGGCAGGAGCGCATCCCTGCCTGCGGCGAGCCCAACGTTCTGCGGGATACCGCCGAGCCGCTGCTGCTGCGCGCCTTCCTTGCCGCCGACAAGCCGGTGCTGGCCATCTGCCGGGGCATTCAGCTGATGAATGTTGCGCTGGGCGGCGATCTGTATCAGGACATCAAACCCTTTGAGCACGTCCCCCACAACGACCATTGGGGCAAGATCCACACCGTCACCGTGCGGCGGGACACCCTGCTCTCCCGCATTCTGGGGCAGGATACCGTTCTGGTCAACAGCCAGCACCATCAGGCGGTGGACAAGGTCGCCCCCGGCCTTGTGCTGTCGGCCCTGAGCGAGGACGGCATCGTGGAGGGCATTGAGAAGCCGGACGCGAAGTTCTGCCTGGGCGTGCAGTGGCACCCTGAATGGCTCAGCGCTGCCGACCCCGCCATGCAGGGGATCTTTGATGCCTTTGTGGCGGCCTGCAAATAAATTATAAAAAAATCAAAGCCAACTTGAACGATTTTTAAGCTCTGGATCGTATTCCTTATAAAGAGAACAGGAGGTTCTGCCATGAAATCTTCCAAAAAGCGTTCCCGCGCCGTGGTCACGGTGGTGGCCTGCATTCTGGCGGTGTGTCTGGTGGCTGCGCTGGTCCTTTTCAGTCTGGTCAACAGCAAAGTCCGTGCCTTACAAAAGGGTGCGACCTTTGAGCTCAGCTATAACATCACCGCACAGGACAGTTCCAGTACCCCGGCCCTGTACAATATTCTGAAACAGGTGGGTGCAACTTCCGGCGATGTGGCCGGGCTGTATTCGCCGGGTCAGCTGCAATTGTACCTGTACCCCTCCGGCGGGCTTGCCCGCGCCGAGACCGGCGGCACCGATTTTTTCACCGACCTCTATATCGATGCCAACGACACCTACTTCGATGCCGGGCGGCTCTACCGCACCCTGCGGGATTCCATCGCGGACAGCGCGCCGCTGGTGGGTGCGTTCCTGCCGGAGTGGTCTCTGCCCAACTACATCACGCAGGCCCAGCTGGCAAAGATCCTCGGCGTGCCCAACACGCAGGTGGCCATGCAGGAGATGTCCGGCTACACCCTGACCCTCAGCCGCCAGTGCGTCGTCCACCCCGATTATGCCAAGAAGGACTACACCTACTATCAGTTCCCGTCTGAGGGGGAGGACGCGGCTGTCCTTGTGGTGGGCCTGCCGCTGAAGTCCCTGCTCTTCGATGACACCATCCCCGTGGATGTGCATGTGGAGATTCCCGCCCACGGTGTCAACGCAGCCCTGAGCGGCACACTGAAAGCCGGTGTCAACAGCCTTTCGGCTCCCGTCAGTGTCATTTCCGACAGCGACATCGATTCCATCGTCCAGCTCCGGGAGCGTCTGGAGCAGTTTGCCGATCTCATCAACACAGCGTTAAAGCGTGTGCAGTAACAAAAAAGCAGAGCCGTGCAGCGTTTGAACTGCACGGCTCTTATCTATTTCAGCGCTTATGCTCAATGTGTTCCTGGATCCATTTGCCGCCATCACCGCTGCCCACCGCACTGTTATAGACAATGCCGGTCAGCTCGCTGGTCAGGTCGGACTTCATCTTTTTGTACTCCTGCTCTGCCTGATCCGCAACGCTCTGGTCACGGCCATTGTCCCGCAGGTACTGGCGCAGCTCTTTCAGGATGGCGTTGAACTCCTTGTCACACTCGCCCTGAACACTGGTCAGCTTGGCGGTCTTGGACACCACGATGGAGACCTTCATCCCCAGATTGCGCTCCTCCACCGGGTGGGAGATATACTCATCGTAGGCCTCGTAGATCACGCCGTAGAGCTTGGATTCCGTCTGCCTCTTCAGGTTCTGCAGCTGGCGGATGTAGCTGTCGATCCTGGCATCCACCTCATTCTCCGAAGCAGCGGAGCTGCTGGAGGCATGGCTGCTGCTGGAGGCATGGCTGCTGCCGGGGGCCTGACTGCGGGCCGCATGGCTGCCGGAAGCCGCAGAGGAGGCAGGCACCGAGTGTGCGGCGCTGGAGGTGGACACTGCGGAGCTCACGCTGTCCGCCTTGCCTGCGCTGGCGGAAGAGGAGACCTCACTGGACGAAGCTGTCTCCGAAGAGGAAATGCCAAGTTCCTCTTCCAGCTGTTCCAAAAAGGACGAAACCGGGGATTCTTCCGTCACCTCACTGCTGACGGCGCTCTCGCTGGAAGCAGCGGCGCTGGAGGGACCCTCAGCTTCCCCGCCGGGCAGAGCGGAGGACGGCACAGAGCTGGCCTGCGCTTCGGACACAGGGGTGCTTTTCCGCATCCCTGTCAGGATCAAAGCAGCTGCCACGGCCACCACAAGAACAATGACCGCAGCCAGCTGATAAAGCTTCTTTTTCTGCATCTGGCACAAAATTCTCCCACTTCAGATTTCGTTCCCGGCCTTTTGCCGCACAGGAACAGGTCTATCATATCATCCCCGGGGGAGAATTTCAATGGATAATTCGTGAAAAATGTCGCCTAACTGCCTTTTTATGACCGGATTTCGTCCCATTTCACAGCCTGCCGGAGACGCGGTCAGTCTTTTTTCACGGCCACAAGAACGCGGATCTTTCCGCCCGCCGCGCTGCCGTGGGCATCGTACCAGCCGATGAGGCTGTAATCCTCGGCGTTGATCTGGGAAAGGGTGGTGGCGTAATACTTGCCCTTGTACCACAGATACACCTGCATGTCATCGGCAGTCTCATAGCGGGTGGAGCCGCTCCGCACGGAGGCCGCCCCCAGCTGATCCACCGTGACCGGGAGCAGCTGGGCCATGGTGCCCACACTGCCGGAAGCAGTCCTGCGCACCGAGATGCCGCCTGCCAGCACGGGATACTTCACGCTGGTCTTATAGGTGGTCTGCTCACCGTTGACGTAGCAGACATAGTTCGCGCCGCTGCTCAGGTAATCCAGCACCGAGCTGACTACGCCCGTGGTGCTGTTGGCACCGATCTTGAGCAGATAGCTTGCCAGGCTGGCTGTGCTGCTGGTCACGCTCTCCCACAGGGTGCTGCCGATGCTGCCATCGACCAGCCCATACAGCAGGGTGCTGGTGGAGGGCATCACGCTTTCCACCGCACCGGCCACAAGGTCAGAGGCGCTGGAACCGGTGGTGTTGGAGGTGGACGAACCGGAGCCAGTGTTCGTGGTGGAGCTGGCTGCGGTACTGATGAGGTTGGTCACATCATCCAGCACACCGTAGGTCCACAGGTCGCCGGTGGCATCGTTCAGAATGAGCCGGTCAATGGCACCGTTCTCATCCACGGTGTAGTAACGGACATCCGAGGCAGAAAGTGTTACCCCCGATAGGCGGCTGGGACTTACTGTCCCAGCCAATCCCTCCGCTGTCGTATCCAGGATCTCCACATCCGAAGCAAGGGCCGTATCGCCCAGCGCGGTGCCGTCCGCACGGATGGTGCCGCTGACCGATTGGCCGCTCAGGGTCTCCGCGTTCTCACCGTCGGCGTTGACGGTGATCTTCACCAGCCAGCCGGTGGGGAAGTTCAGGCTCTTGTCCACATTCACGGTTCGGGTCACGCCATCGGTGCAGGCCACCTGCACGCTTTGGAGCACATCCGCGCCATTTTCCTCGGTCAGGCTGCGGGAAGAAGTCTGCACCACGCCATAGAACACGCTGTCGGCTTCCTCGCCGGTCAGAACGGCCACCGCCTCGTTGTTCATGCCCAACAGCAGGGTGACCACCTGCCCCACTCCGCCGCCGTTGAGGGACGAGAGGACCGATGCCGCTGCCGAGGAAGCCAGCGTGTAGCTGGTGCCTGCCACCGTCACACTGGTGGGGGCGCTGGCGCTGGGCGAGACCGCCGTGATGCGGCCCGCCGCCTTGCGGGAGTAGATCCAGACCGTTCTGGCGCTGGCGCTGTAATAGTAGACATCGTAGGTGTTCAGAGCGGCATCTGTGGCCACGGTATCATTGCGGTAGACCGCCGCCGGGACAAAGGGCAGCTGGGTGGTGCCATCGGCCACAAAGGGGCCCTCCACACTGCTGAGCAGCACCGAGGACAGGTCGATCCGGCCATCCGTCACGGTAAAGCCCAGCGTGGCGGCATAGGTCTGATTTTCAGCGGTGCTGGCCGTCAGGGCATTATAGAAGAGCACGGCGGCATCTTCCAGGGTCAGGCCCTGCCCCTGCACGGCGCTCAGACCGGTCCGCAGTCCCAGACTGCCGGCCTTGTTGAGCTGTGCCGCCGGGAAGCTGCCGCTCAGGGTGGTAACATCATAGCCCAGCAGTTTGAGGGCGGCGGTACAGGTCTCTTCCAGCGTCACGCCGTTGTCGGGCCGGAAAGAGCCGTCAGTGTAGCCGCTGAGCCACCCCTGCTGGACGGCAATGCGGATATAGGGGGCATATTCGTTCCCGCTGTCCACATCGGTGAACAGGGTGCCGGTGTTCCCCTGCGTGGCGGCGCTCTCCCGGTAGGTCGAGAATGCCACCAGCAGCTTTGCCAGCTGGCCCCGGGTCAGGGCGGTGCTCAGGGCGGAGGCTTGTTCGCTGGTCAAGCCGCCCAGCGTCACGGCAGTCTGCACCGCCGCATTGCTGGCAGCGGCATTTGCCGGCACCACCAGCATCGAGCAGGCAATGCAAACGGCCAGAAGAAATGCTAGAAAACGTTTTTTCATATCGAGCTCCTTAACAAAGGGTTTCATTGATCCTTGGCTCCCCTATCAGAGGAGCTCCGCAAGACGCTGGTGAAGCCAGACCGAAGCGGTGAGAGGTTTAATCATATCTCAATGCTTCAATGGGGTTCAGCCTTGCGGCGCGCTTGGCGGGCAGGTAGCCGAACAGTACACCGATGCCCACCGAGATGCCAAAGGCCACCAGCACCGAGGTCATGGAGGGGGCCACCGTCAGTTCCATATCCGACACCAGCAGCCGGAGCACCCGGTTGGCCAGAGCGCTGAACAGATAGCCCAGTGCAATGCCAAGCAGCCCGCCCAGCGCGGAGGTGGTGGCTGCTTCAGTAACGAACAGGGCAAGAATGCTGCGTTCCTTGGCACCCAGCGCCTTGCGGATACCGATCTCCCGGGTGCGCTCGGTGACGGACACCATCATAATGTTCATAATGCCGATGCCGCCCACCAGCAGGGAGATGGCTGCAATGGCGGTCAGGATCGCCACCACCATGTTGATCATGCTGGTCATGGTCTCCAGCATCTCGCTCAGGCTGGTGATGAAATAGCCGTCCTCCGCGTGGAGGATGGATTCGATCCCTACTACCAGAAGATTCTTGCCCTCATCGGCAAGTTCATCGCTCACCAGAACCACGCCGTAGGAGCTGGCGCTGGTCTTGCTGATGCGCTGGGCGGTGGTATAGGGCACAAAGATCATGTCATCGTCGGTGCCCTCCTGATCGGTCGTACTGCTGACATTGGCTTCCAGCACGCCCACGATGGTAAATCTCTCACTGCCGATCTTGATGGTCTGGCCGATGGCGTTGCCGCCGTAGGCCGCACGGGCAATATAATCGCCCACCACGCAGACCTTTTTATTGTCCGTGATGTCCACATAGGTCAGGCCCCGGCCCTGAGCTAGCGTGCGCCCCATCATATCCAGGTAGGTCTCACTCACGCCCTTGACGCTCGTATAGCCATAGGTGGTGGTATCCACCTTCACGGTACTGTCCAGCGTGGTGGTGGGCGACATGCCAGTGAACACCTCCGGGTGGCTGTCCACGATATCGTACATCTGCTGCACGGTCACGGTGCGGGAGCCGCGGCCCGTGATCTGGACGCTGAGGATATTGGTCCCCATCTCAGAAAAGCTGTCCTTGATGCTCTGGGTCATGCCATTGCCCAAGCCCACGATGACGATGACCGCCGTGACACCGATGATGATACCCAGCATGGTCAGAACGGTGCGGAACTTGTTGCTCCAGATATTCTTGACTGCTTCGCGGAAGGTCTCGTAGATCATGCGTTTTCCTCCTGTTCTGCCGGCTCAAAGTTCAGTGTCGGCTGAACGATGGCCTCCGGTGCCCGGGCATCACCGTCGTAGACCACGCGGCCATCCTCCAGCCGGATGATGCGCTGGGCCTGCACGGCAATGGAGTTGTCGTGGGTGATGAGCACCACAGTGTTGCCCTGCCGGTGGAGCTGCTGCAGCATTCCCAGCACCTCGCGGCCGGTGTGGCTGTCCAGCGCGCCGGTGGGCTCGTCGGCCAGAATGACCGCCGGATTCCCGGCCAGCGCCCGGGCAATGGAGACGCGCTGCTGCTGGCCGCCGGAAAGCTGACTGGGCTTGTTTTTCAGCTTATCGCCCAGCCCCACCTGCTCCAGTGCCTCGCGGGCCCGGCGGCGGCGCTCGGCGCAGGGCACGCCCGCATAGATCAGCGGCACCTCCACGTTTTCCAGCAGATTCAATTTGGGCAGCAGGTTATACTGCTGGAAGATGAAGCCCAACATCTCGTTGCGCACCTCGGCCTGCTCATTGCCGGACATGTTGCCCACCTCCCGGCCATTGAGCCGGTAGCTGCCCGCTGTGGGCACATCCAGGCAGCCGATGATGTTCATGCAGGTGGATTTACCGGAGCCGGACTGGCCCACGATGGCCACGAACTCCCCCTTTTCAATTTTCATGCTGATGTGGTCGGCGGCTTTTACCGTGGTGTCACCCATCCGGTAATATTTGCACACATCCTCAAATTCGATCAGAGCGCTCATTGCGAGCCACCTCCCGGTGCACCGCCACCGTTCGGGCTGCTGCTTCCACCGCCGCCCTGACCGGGCCCGCCGACCACCATCATCTCCTCCATCTGTCCGTCAGCGCTGACAGAGGCGGTGCTGCTGGCGGTGTAGGCTACGGTGTCGCCTTCCTGCAGGCCGCTTATTACGGCGATGTAATCATCATCGCTGGTGCCGGTGGTCACCTTGACATAGACATAGCCCTCCGGGGCGGTCATGCTGGGGTCGGCGTTGGCAGCGCTGGGGGAATCCTTGGTCACCAGCACATAATTGCCCCGCACCACAGCGGCATTGGGAATGGAAAGCGCGTTCTCGGTGCTGGCCGTCGTGATCTCGGCGGTGGCATTCATGCCGGGCAGCAGGTCGCCGGTATCGTCGATGCGGATGGTGACGGGATAGGTTGTGGTGCCGCCTGCCGTGGTGCCCGCCTTGGATACGCTGGTGACCACGCCGGTAAAGGTGCGGTCAGAGATGGCATCCGCGGTGATGGTCACGCTCTGCCCCTCCTTGATGGAGAGGATCTCCAGTTCGTCCACATTCACCGTCATCTGCAGATAGCTCAGGTCGTAGATGGTGCACAGGCTGGTGCTGCCCGCGGTATTGCTCACGGTGTCTCCCGCTTTGACCTCCTTGGAGATGACCGTGCCGCTGATGGGCGAAGTGATGGTATAGTTGTTCAGCTGATCCTCGGTGTCCTCCATGGACATCTGGGCACTGCGCAGGTTATCGGAGGCGTTCTGCACCTGCTTGGTCAGCTCCTTGCCGGAGATCCTGACCAGCGCGGTATCGGCGCTGACGGAGGCCCCCTCTTTCACGCAGAGGGCGGTCACGGTGCCGCCGGTGGAAGCGGTGATGGTCTGCTCGTTCTGGTAGCTGAATTTTGCCGATGCCAGTGCGCTGACCCCGTTGACGCTGGCCGTTGCGGCCTGCGCAGTGGTCAGGCTGCCGGTGTTGTTCACCGCAATGGTCACGGTGCGCACCAGCAGGTTCCCGCTGCTCAGGGCATCCGCACCGGAGACGGAGCGCACGGTGCCGGAGACGGCCTCAAAGGTGCCGTCCAGCGTGACCTGTGCGGCCTGCCCCACGGTAAAGTTCGCCGCATCCGCCGCCGGGAATTCCAGCGTCAGCAGCAGGGTGGAGGCATCCCGCACAGTGGCCACCTCCTGCCCGGCGGTGACCACATCGCCCACCGCCACCTTATAGGAGGCCAGCGTGCCGCCGATGGTGCTGCGGACGTATTGGGCATCCACGGCATCCTCGTAATTGCGCTGGGCCTGATCCAGCGAGAGCTGGGCCTTTTCCACGCTGTTGGCGGCGTTGGAGCTGTCGATGGTGTAGAGCACCGTTCCCTCTTCAATGGTGTCCCCCACCGCAAAATCGGCGGTGAGCACGGTGCCGGACACCAGCGCATTGACGGTATAGGTGTTGGCGGCGGCAATGGTGCCGGAGCCGCTGAACACGTTTGTGATATTCCGGCGCTCCACCGCGCTTTCCAGATATTCGGTATCTACGCCTGCCGGTTTTGCGCCCTTCCCCGGCAGCAGGAACGCACCGGCCACTGCGGCTGCACAGGCGGCAGCGGCAATGCGCTTCCAGTTGCGCCTTACAAAGGGTCTCCAGCCCTTCGGTCTTTGTTCTGCAGGCACTTCCAGCGCCAGATTGAATTCCTGGTCGCTCTGTTCCTGCGGCGTTTGTTTCTTTTTTCGCAGCATTGGTTGCCCCTCCCTGATGTTATGGCAGGGTGCAAAGCCGCACCCGCCCTTCTTCCAACAGTATAGCGGGCCTTTCTTAACATTCGCCGGAGGTATTTCTTAAGACTTGCTTAAGTTCGGTGGAAAAAGTGTAAAAAGAGACCCTCCCCGTCATCGCTTCGCAGTTCCGCTTTTCCCGAGGGGGAGGCGGCGCGCGTCAGCGTGACGGAGAGGGTCGTTTTTATTGGCTGATGGGGAACAGCAGCGTCATGGTGAACTGCTCATTCTCCTGTTCGATCTTGCAGTCTGCGTGCATCTTTTCCATCATGGTCTCGATGCTGGTCAGCCCCACCTTGGTGCTTTCCACCGCCGGGGGCGCAGGCAGGACATGGTTGCGGAGCACAAGGCCCGCCCTTCCCTCCTGCCGCAGGAACAGCACCTCGATGGGCCGGGCCGGGTCGGCGTACTTGATCAGGTTGGAGCCGATATTATCCAGAATGCGCCGGATATACTGCGCCCGCACGGTCAGGAGCACATCCTCGCTGCCCAGCTCCAGCGCACAGGCAAAGCCGCGCTGCTGCAGCATCTCCACCATCTCGGCCAGCGGTTCTTCAAAGATCTGGGAGAAGCGGGCCGGGGCATCCAGCTGCACCACGGTGTCCCGGGTGACCAGCGCGTACTCGAACAGATTGTCGGACAGCTGCTTGATCTGCCGGGCCTTGCCGTCGATCTTTGCCAGATATTCGCCCTCCTGGGCCTCGGTCTCGTATTTGTGGTGGCGCAGGATCTCGGTATAGAGCAGCAGGGTGGTCAGCGGGGTACGCAGGTCGTGGGACATCTCAGTGATCAGGCTCTTGACCTTGGCGGCAGCCTGAGCCTCCTCGGCCTGCTGCTGGCGCAGGGTCAGACGCAGGCCATCCAGACTGGTGGCCAGCAGGGCCAGCTCATCGTCTCCCTGGATCGTGATGGGGTGGTCAAGGTCACCGCCCTCCATGGCCTGGATCTCCCCGCTGAGCAGGAGGATATAGCGGATGATCTTCCGGCTGCTCAGGAAGAAAAACAGCGGGAAAAGGGCAAAGCTGACAAGCAGCAGGATCTCGCACCCCTTGCCGTAATAGGCATCCACGCCGTTGTAATAGAACATGGCGGTGGTCTCTTTGTCCGAAAAGGTGAGCGAGTACATCGGAAGCCCGTGCTCGGCCGGAACCACTTCCGTCACGTTTCCCCGCCCCTCGTAGACCGGAGCGACCAGCGGATAGGAGGAATAGAGCATCCGGGAGCGGTCGTAGATGATGAACATCGTGCTGCCGTTCCGCACAGACCAGTCGTCCAGTTTGTCGATATCCCGGCTGGAAAGACCGCACCGGTCGATATAGCTCTGCAGCTCCTGCACCTGCTTTTCCACGGCCTTCTGCTGGGTTTCCGGCTGGTCAAAATAAAGCCACAGGGCTTTGTTCAGCACGACCTGCATTCCCACCAGAAACACAGCACTTGCCAGTGCTGAGAACAGGATCATCAACACCAGCTTGCCGGAAAGCCCCAGCTTTTTACGCATGATTCTTCTCCTCCCCGGGCACAAAGCGGTACCCTTTCCCCCACATGGTCTGCAGACGGGCGGGGTTCTGCGGGTCTTTTTCGATCTTCATCCGCAGATTGCGGATATGTACCATCACGGTGCCGTTGGAGGTGTAGAAATAAGGTTCCTGCCACACATCCTCGTAGATCACCTGCACCGGGAAGATGCGCTGGGGGCTCTGCATGAGCAGCCGCAGGATCTTGTACTCCGTCTCGGTCAGGTCGATCTCCTCCCCATCCACCCAGACGCGGTTGCAGTCCAGCGCCAGCTTCACGCCATGGCCGCACAGGGTCAGGTTTTCGGCCCGGGCCGGGGCCTGCCCCTTGCCCTGATAGACGCAGTACCGCCGCAGCAATGCCTTGACCCGGGCGCTGAGCTCCGCAAAAGAAAAGGGCTTGGGCAGATAATCGTCCCCGCCCGCGGTCAGGCCCAGCAGCTTATCGGACTCCTGTGATTTTGCCGTGAGGAACAGGATCGGCACTGTGGAGAGCTTGCGCAGCTCCTCGCAGACGCGCAGGCCGCTCATACCCGGCATCATAATATCCAAGATCACCAGATCGACCTCCGGGCGGAACACCTCCAGTGCCCGGGTGCCGTTTTCGGCTTCGATGATATGGTATCCCTCGCCGGAAAGCAAGATGCGCACGCCGTCCCGGATATCCGGATCATCCTCCGCGATCAGAATGGTCTGCTCTGCCATGGTCTTCTCCCCTTTTTGTCATTCTCGGTTCTAGTATAACAGCAGTTTCCTGCATTTTCCACGAAATTTTTCTAAGGATTTCTTAAGAAAGTGCCTCTTCCGGTCAGCCCCTGCTGCAGGGACAGAAAAAAAGGCATCCCCGCAAACGAGGATGCCTTTCTCAAAACGTTTTTCTGCCCCAAAGCGCCCGCTCCGGCGTGGAGCCGGGCCGGGTCTCCGGCGCAGAGGCTTACATTGCAAACTGGACGGCGCAGAAAACTGCATAGATACAGAGCAGCAGCACGCCCTGCCAGCGGGAGAGCCTGCCCTTGAGCAGAGCGGGCACAGTCAGGAGGAGCATGACCGCGAACATCACGGGCAGATCCATGACCAGAGAGGAATTGATGCCCATGATGGTGGAGTTCTGCGGGATGCTGAAGGGCGACACCGTGATGGACATGCCGCTGACCAGCACCAGATTGAACACGTTGGCACCGATGACATTGCCCAGCGAGAGGGAGCCGTGGCCCTTTGCCAGCGAGGTGATCGCCGTGACCAGCTCAGGCAGAGAGGTGCCCAGCGCCACAAAGGTCAGGGCGATGACGGATTCCGGCACGCCCAGCGCCTGCGCGATCAGGGTGCCGTTGTCCACCAGCAGGTTTGCGCCCACAGCGATCAGGGCTGCGCCGAGGATGAGCAGGCCGATCTCCTTGGCAAAGGACATTTCCTTTTCCGGCTCGTCCTCATCGTCTTCCGGGGCGGGGGCGTTTTTCATAGCCAGCACATTGCAGACCATGTAGGCCACGAACATTGCCAGCAGCACAATGCCGATGGGGCGGCTGAAGTAGCCGGTGGTGTAGGCCACGCCCGCATACAGGGCCGCTGCCACAAAGAAGAACAGCACCGGAACCCGCAGGCTCTTGGGGTCCACCTTGCCCGGGCGGACCGCAATGGTGATGGCCGCGATCAGGGCCGCGTTGCAGATGACCGAGCCAATGGCGTTGCCATAGGCGATCTCGCCGTGGCCGGTCATGGCCGAGGTGGTGGAGACCATGACCTCAGGCAGGGTGGTGCCGATGGACACCACCGTGGCACCGATGAGCAGCTCCGGCACCTTGAAGCGGCGGGCGATGCCGGTTGCACCGTCCACGAACCAGTCGCCGCCCTTGATGAGGCAGAGCAGGCCCACGATAAACAATAATACAGGGATCAGCATATAAAATCTCTCCTTTTTAATCCAAAAAGTATTATACCTGTTTCCCCTGCAAAACGCAAGCAAAATCGTGCATTTTTACCCAGCCTTCTCCACCTTTTTGGCGTTGGGGTAGATGCGCTCCATCCGGGCATTGTCAAAATGCTCATCCAGCAGCACATCCACCGCATTGGCCGGAGCCGCGCCGCTGGTGCGGGCATCGTAGCGGGCCAGCGCCAACGCACTGGTCACAAGGTTCACGGCCATGAACACGGCCAGCAGAGCGGTCATCCAGGGGCGGATCCTGCGCTTGACCGCCTTCATCCCCTTTGCCACCAGTGGGTAGCCATAGCGGATCCAGGTCACGGCCGCAATGCCCCAGAAGAAGCAGTACAGCAGGTTGATGCGCCCGCCCAGATTGAACTTGAAGCCGCTGTAATCCCAGAACACGGTGCCGAACAGCAGCTCTGTCACGGCGCTGCACACATACTCGTACGCACCGCCCAGGATCACACCGAACCAGAAGATGCGGCTCTCGCTCTTCTGTTCACCGCCCCGCAGCAGGATGGCGGCCAATACAAGTGCCAGCCCCCACACCACGCTGAACGGGCCCCAGACCAGGCTGGAACGGCTCATCCAGACCCCGGCGGTGATGCGGCAGAAGATGGTCTCCACCACATCTCCGAGGAAAGCCCCGATGACAAAGAGCCAGAGC
>UMFM01023367.1_pt1 | contig 18042 bp, 20 predicted proteins | sample 1965011 | NCBI WGS metagenome assembly UMFM01 (sample SAMEA4836046, study PRJEB28245) | human gut metagenome | biome: gut microbiome; material: fecal sample | place: Denmark | collected 2008 | reverse complement strand
GGCAGGCCTGAGCGCCATCTTCGCCACCGCCACCGAGTGCCTGGGCATCCCGGTCACCTCTATTTTTGACCCCTCTAACCTGCCCGATTATGCCAGCTTCGATTCCCGCGAGTGCCCCATGTGCAAGGCGGGCCAGCATATCGATGCACTGGTCAACAGCTTCGGCTATTCGGCACTGTAAGCCCCATTGCCCGATCCGTTTCATCCACTTCCCGCAGACACAAAGACCCGGCTGTCATCGGCAGCCGGGTCTTTTCCTTATTCTGCTTTTTTCGGGAACACAAACGGGTCGTGCAGGTAGACCAGCACGAGGTACGCCGCCATGAAGCACCAGATGATGGGCTCACAGAGGATGACGGCGTTATAGGCAAACTTCGGGATGAAGAAGAACACGAATACCACCTTGCCCACCAGCTCAATGACACTGGAGAAGAGAGGCAGGACCTTCTGCCCCAGGCTCTGCAGGGCGTAGCGGGTGGCCAACAGGACACCCAGCACCGAGTAGAAGGGCGCGTTCCAGAGCAGATACCGTGCGCCATTTTCCAGCACCACCGGCTCGCTGGAGCCAGAGATGAGCTGCACCATCCACTCTGCGCCCAGCTGCATCAAAAGGACCGCCAGCACGGCCACCGCCACGCTGTACAGGGCGATCTCCTTCATGCCCTTGCGGACACGCTCCGGCTGGTTTGCGCCGCAGTTCTGGGAAACAAACGTGGAGCATGCCGATGCCATGGCCATGACCGGCATGCTGGTAAAGGAGAACAGCTTCCGGGCGGCGGTGTGACCGGCGATGACCAGCGTGCCCAGACCGTTGATGCCATACTGCAGCACCACCGAGCCAGCCGAGACGATGCTGCTCATCAGGCCCATGGAGATGCTCTGGCTGAACAGCTCCCAGTAAAGGTGGCTGCCCACCCTGAAATGCTGTTTTTCCGGAAGCAGGATCTTCACTCTGAGGAAGATGTACAGGATGCAGAGCACCACCGAAACGCCCTGCGAGATGACCGTTGCCACAGCCGCCCCCTGCACCCCCATGCCCATTCTTGCAATGAACAGGAGATCCAACACCACATTCAGGCCCGAGGAGATGAGCAGGAACACCAGCGGCATCACGCTGTTGCCAATGGCGCGCAGCAGGCCCGCGCAGAGGTTATAGGCGAACATGACCAGCACGCCCAGATCAATGGTCAAAATGTAGCGGTACGCATCGTCCAGGATCTCCGCCGGAGTGTCCAGCATGAGGAGCAGCGGGTGCAGGCCCAGCACACCCGCCAGCGTAATGCAAAGGGAAGCCACCAGACCGATGATCAGTGAGCCTGCCACGGTCTTTTTGAGCAGATCGTGATCCTGCGCCCCGTAGGAGCGCGCTGCAACGATTGCAAGGCCGTTGCCGATACCAAGGCCAAAACCGACCAGAAGCTCGTAGATCGAGCCGCAGGAGCCAATGGCGGCAAGGGCGGTATCGCCCAGCACATTGCCCACGATCATGGTGTCCACGGTGTTATAGAGCTGCTGGAACAGGCTGGAGATGAAGATGGGCAGCATAAACAGCAGCAGGTTTTTGAAAATGGGCCCGTGCATCAGGTCCACATTCATGCTGAAGGGGGATTTTTTCGCAGTTTGGGTCATAAGGTTCCTCACAATTTACGGAAAACAACCCTCCCCGGCATTGCGCAGCAAAAACGGAGAGGGTTGTGCTTTATTTTTCTTTTACAGCTCCTGGGTCTCAAAGCCGTGGCCGGTCAGCACCTCCACGCTGGTGAAACCAGCAGCCTTGATGGCGGCGGCGGCTTCCTCAAAGCCGAAGGTCAGGCTGGAAACATCGTGGGAGTCGGAGGTGATGATGACCTTGCCGCCCATCTTGTTCCACTCCTCCAGCATCCATGCACTGGGGTAGAAGTCCTTGCGGTAGCCGCGGTAAACGCCGCCGGTGTTCACTTCCAGCAGGCAGTTGTGCTCTTTGGCTGCGCTCAGGGCCTTGAGGGCAGCGGCCCGGTAGCGGGGAGCCTCTTCATCAAAGAACTCACCCTCGCCGTTCAGCTTCTTGATGAGGTCGATGTGGGCCAGAATGTCCGGTCCCTTGGCGGCAACCTTCTCCACCTCTGCAAAGTAGGCCTCCACCGCGGCCAGCGGGTCACCGTCGAAATCATCAAAGATGCAGTCGTGCAGATCCTGCGGGCGGAAGTCGATCTCGTAGTACTTGCCGGTGTTCTTGCCGTACAGGTGATGGGCCGCACCGATCCAGTAATCGTAGTTCTCGGGCTTGTCCTCGCTCAGGCTGTCCCACTCGATGCCGCAGAGGATGTCCACCTTACCCTTATACTCTGCCTTGAGCTTTGCAATGGTGGCCTTGTACTGGGCGGTGCGGCTGGGGCTCATGCAGTACTCACGGTCCCGCTGAGTATAGCTATGGCCGGAGAAGCCCAGGGTCGTCAGGCCCTGTGCACAGGCGGCACTGGCCATTTCCTGCAAGGTATTTCTGCCATCGCACATCGTCGAGTGGCAATGAACACTGGACTTCTTATAATCTGCCATAACTAAATCACTGCATCCTTTCCTGTTTGACCTTGTGGTCAATGACGTGTCGTTTTTCCAGCTCACGGGTGATCTCTTCCACCGTGATGCCCGCCTGCACCATCAGCACCAGCACATGGTAAGCCAGGTCGCTGATCTCATAGATGGTCTCGGCCTTGTCCTCTTTTTCTCCCGCAATGATGACCTCGGTGCACTCCTCGCCCACCTTTTTCAGGATCTTCTCCTTGCCCTTCTCGAACAGGTAGGTGGTGTAGCTGCCTTCCTGGGGACGATCCCTGCGGCCCTGGATGAGTTCGTAAAGCCCCTGCCAGCTGAACTGCTTGAGCTCCGGCGAGACATACACTTCGTTGAAGAAGCAGCTCTCAGCACCGGTATGGCAGGCAGGGCCATCCTTGACCACCTCCACCACCAGTGCGTCCTTGTCGCAGTCTGCAGTGATGGACACCACATGCTGGACATTGCCGCTGGTATCGCCCTTGCGCCAGATCTCCTGACGGCTCCGGCTCCAGAACACCGTACGCCCCTCGGCAATGGTCAGTGCCAGCGTCTCGGCGTTCATGTAGGCAAGGGTGAGCACCTCTTTGGTGTAGTGATCCTGCACGATGGCAGGAATGAAGCCCTTTTCATCAAATTTCAGTTCCATGGTCCATACTCCCTCCCCAAAGGGGACACTTACAGTTTATCCTAAAGTTGCCCGAAACGCAAGAGCTTACAGCCGCATTTCGACACCATTTTCATTCAGATATGTTTTCAGATCGTGGATGGTCAGCAGTTTCTGGTGGAAAATGCCCGCCGCAAGGCCCGCGTCGATGCCCTTGTGGTGGAACAGCTCAAGGAAATCTTCCTTTTTGCCCGCGCCGCCGCTGGCGATGATGGGCACATTCACCCGGGCAGCGACCGCGTCCAGCATCTCGAGATCGAAGCCGGTGCGGACACCATCGGTGTCAATGCTGTTCAGGCAGATCTCCCCCGCGCCATGCGCCACGCACCAGCTGATCCACTCCAGCGCGTCGCGACCGGTATCCTCGCGCCCACCCTTGGCGAACACACGGAACTGGCCGTTCACCCGCTTCACGTCCGCCGAGAGCACCACGCACTGGTCGCCGTATTTCTGGGCCGCCGCCGGGATGAGGCCGGAGTCCCGCAGAGCGCCCGAGTTGACGCTGACCTTATCGGCGCCGCATTTCAGCACCCGGTCAAAATCCTCCAGCGTGTTGATGCCGCCGCCTACGGTCAGCGGGATGAAGATCTCACCGGCCACCCGGGTCAGGATATCGGTGAACAGAGCACGGCCCTCAAAGCTGGCGGTGATATCGTAGAACACCAGCTCGTCGGCACCGGCAGTGTTGTACATCCGGGCCATCTCCACCGGGTCGGCCACGTCCCGGATGCCCTCAAAATTCGTGCCCTTGACCACCCGGCCATTCCGGACATCCAGACAGGGAATGATGCGTTTTGTGATCATTTTCGTTCCCCTCCGTTTAATTCTGCACCAGTTCTACACAACGTTTCAGATCCAGCGCCCCGGTGTACAGGCTCTTGCCCAGGATCGCGGCAGCGGTGCCCATCTTTTTCAGCTCCAGCAGCTCGGCTTCCGACGAAATGCCGCCGCTGGCCGTGAAGGCCACGCCCGGCACCTCTGCCGCCAGCTGGCGGTACAGCGCCAGATTCGTGCCCTGCATGGCACCATCACAGGCAATGTCGGTGTAGATGATGGCCGTGCATCCAGCATCTGCCAGCCGCCTGCAGAAGTCCACGCCCTTTTCGGCGCTGACCTCCTTCCACCCATGGATGGCAACAGATCCATCTTTGGCATCCACCCCCACGGCGATCCGTTCGCCGTAGCGTTTCAGCATCCGGGCCGTGAAATCAAAATCCGTCACGGCCACGCTGCCCAGGATGCAGCGATCCACGCCCAGAGAAAGGTACTTTTCAATGCGCTCCTCCGTGCGGATGCCGCCGCCCACCTCAATGTACAAGCCCCCCTGCTCTGCCAGCGCGGCAATGGATCTGTAGTTGGAAAGGGTGCCGTCCTTTGCGCCGTCCAGATCCACAACGTGGAGATACCTGGCCCCGGCTTCCACAAACTGCCGGGCCTGTGCACAGGGGTCTTCCCCGTAAACGGTCATACGGTCGTAATCTCCCTGCGTCAGCCGCACCACCTGGCCGCCGCGCAGATCAATAGCTGGAAATAGTTGCATCGTTTCTCCTTACAATTCACTGAACGCTTTCAAGATCCGCAGCCCCGTCTCCCCGCTCTTTTCGGGGTGGAACTGGGTGCCGTACACCCTGCCCGCCCTGACCACGCCGGTCACGGGGATGGAGTAATCGCTGACAGCAAGTGTACTCTCGGTACAATTTTTGCCGTAGTAGCTGTGGACGTAATAGACATACTCGCCCTCACGGATGTATCGGAAAAGCGGGTCATCCCGTACGATGTGCAGGGCGTTCCAGCCGATCTGCGGCACCTTGAGGGTTTTGTCTTTCAGGTCAGGTTCCAGCGGGCAAACCTCGCCTTTGACAAAGCCCAGGCCCCCATGCTCACCGTACTCATAGCTTTTTTCAAAGAGCAGCTGCATTCCCAGGCAGATGCCCAGCAGGGGCTTTTGCGCCGCCTGCTCCCGGATGACCGGCACCAGGCCGGTGGCCGAGAGCTTGTCCATGGCATCGCCAAAGGCACCCACCCCCGGCAGGATGAGCCGGTCAGCCTTGCGGATGGTCTGTGCATCGGCGGTCACAACGGCCTCCAGCCCCAGATGCGTCAGGCTGGAGCGCAGGCTGAACAGATTGCCCACGCCGTAATCGATGATCGCGATCATACCAGCAGTCCTTTCGTGGAGGGGATCTCGTCCCGGTGGGCAGCATCAATGGCGACTGCCGCAGCCAGCGCGTGGCCTGCCCCCTTGAAGCAGGCTTCGAGAATGTGGTGGGTATTTTCCCCTGCAAATTGTACAAAGTGGAGCGTAGCGGGCACATTGCGGGCAAAGCCCAGCCAAAACTCCGAGGCGCATTCCACATCGAAATCGCCCACCTTTTCGGTCTTGCAGTGAACATCCCAGTTCAGGGTGCACCGGCCCGAAAGGTCTACCGCGCAGAGCACCAGCGCCTCATCCATGGGCAGGTAGAAGCTGCCATACCGCTGGATGCCCCGCATCTCGCCCAGCGCCCGGGCAAAGGCCTGCCCCAGCGCAATGCCGATATCCTCAGCCGTGTGGTGGTAATCCACCTCCACATCCCCGTGGCAGGTGAGCACCAAGTCAAACCGGCCATGGCGGGCAAACAGCTCCAGCATGTGGTTCAGGAACCCACAGCCGGTGTCCACCTCATAGCGGCCCGCACCGTCCAGATTCAGGGTCAGCTCGATCTGGGTCTCGTTGGTGTTGCGTTCCAGTGTCACTTCCCGCATGGGTCATTCCTCCATTATTTTGTCAAGGGTGTTCAGAAAGATCTGCATCTGCTCCGGCGTGCCGATCGTGATGCGCAGCCAGTTTTCAATGCGTGGGGCATCAAAGTGGCGCACCAGAACGCCTTTTTTCTTCAACTTTTTGTACAATTCGCCGCCGTTTTTCTTTTGTGTAGAGGCAAACAGGAAGTTGGAGCGGCTGTCCAGCACCGCAAAGCCCCGGGCTTCCAGCTGCTGTTTTGTCCAGGCCCGAGTGTCCACGATGGCGGCACGGGTCTTTTCAAAATAAACGGTATCTTCCAACGCGGCCTGCCCTGCCTTCAAGGTCAGGCGGTTGATGTTATAGGGGTTCAGGCTGAACTTGACCCGGTTCAGGTCCGCGATGAGGCTGGCGCTGCCCATGGCAAGGCCCAGCCGCGCTCCTGCCAGCTGGCGGGATTTCGAGAAGGTCTGCACCACCAGCAGGTTGTCGTACCGGTCAATGAGCGGCACGCAGCTCTCGCCGCCAAAGTCCACATAGGCCTCATCCACAATGACCACATTGTCCGGGTTCGCTTTCAGGATGCCCTCGATGGCACTGCGGGGCAGGGCCAAGCCGGTGGGGGCGTTGGGGTTGGCGATGACGACGGTCTCGTTCAGGCCGTAGTAATCGGCGGGGTCAAGGGTGAAATCCTCCTTCAGCGGAATGATATGGCTGGGGATGTGCATCAGCCCGCACCAGACGCTGTAACAGCCATAGGTGATGTCGGCATAGGCCAGCGGGTGGGTCTCGTCGCAGAAGGCCCGCAGGGCGAAGAAGAGGTTCTCATCACTGCCGTTGCCGGGCATGATCTGATCCGGCTGCAGGCCAAAGTGCACCGCCGCCGTTTTCAGCAGGTCGGTGCAGGCAGGGTCGGAGTAGAGACGGAGCTTTTCCACCTCATGCTCGCTCACCGCCGCCACCACCGCCGGGCTGGGCAGATAGGGGCTCTCGTTGGTGTTCAGCTTGATGTATTGCTGGTCCTGCGGCTGCTCCCCTGGGGTGTAGGGGGTGAGAGCTGTCAAGCGCTCTGATAAATATTTACTCATTGCTGTTGTCCTCATACCGGATCGTCACACTCTTCGCATGGGCGTGCAGGCCCTCGCGCTCGGCAAAATCGGCAATGCGGGGTGCCACCTCGCCCAGCGCCTCGCGGGTGTAGTAGAGGAAGCTGGACTTCTTCACAAAGTCGTCCACACCCAGCGGGCTGGAGAAGCGGGCCGTGCCGCTGGTGGGCAGGGTGTGGTTGGGGCCTGCAAAGTAATCGCCCAGGGCCTCGGGCACATTGCGGCCCAGGAAGATGCTGCCCGCGTTTTTGATCTCATTCAGCACCCCGAAGGGGTCCTCCACGCAGACCTCCAGATGCTCCGGCGCAATGATGTTGCAGGCCTCAATGGCCTTGTGCAGGTCGGTGCAGACGATGATCTTTCCGTTGTCGTCCACGCTGGCGCGGGCAATGGCGGCACGGGGCAGCTGGGGGATCTGCACCTCCAGCTCTGCCTGCACGGCCCTGGCCAGCGCCGGACTGTCGGTGACAAGAACAGGGCTGGCCAGCTTGTCGTGCTCGGCCTGGCTCAGCAGGTCTGCCGCCACCCAGGCGGGGTTGCAGCCGCCGTCGGCCAGCACCAGGATCTCGCTGGGGCCGGCGATCATATCAATGCCCACCTTGCCGAACACCTTCCGCTTGGCGGTGGCAACGTAGATGTTGCCGGGGCCGACGATCTTGTCCACCGCCGGGATGGTCTGGGTGCCGTAGGCCAGCGCGGCCACGGCCTGTGCACCGCCGGTCTTGAAGATCTTGGTCACACCGGCGGTGGCGGCGGCGGCAAGGATGACCGGATTCACCCTGCCGTCCTTTCCGGCGGGGGTGGTCATCACGATCTCCGACACGCCCGCGACCTTGGCCGGGATGATATCCATCAGCACAGTGGAAGGATAGGCCGCCGTGCCGCCGGGCACATATACGCCCGCCTTTTCAATGGGGGTATATTTCTGGCCCAGCACGATGCCGGGCTTCTCGTTGATCACGAAGTTCTTGTGCACCTGCTGGCGGTGGAAGCGCTCAATGTTGGCGGCAGCCTCCCGCAGGGTCTCAAGGAAATAGGGGTCCATATTGGCAAAGGCCTCATCGATCTCCGCCTGCGTCACCTGCAGGTCGTCGATCTTTGCCCCGTCAAATTTCAGCGCGTACTCCTTCAGCGCCTCATCGCCCCGGACGCGGACCTCGGCAATGATGCCGTCCACCACATCCTCCACGTTTTTCTCCGCGCGGATGTCCCGGTTCAGGATCTCCTCGGGCCTGAGCTCATCAAAATTATACAGCTTGATCATTTTGTTTCCTCCTGCAAGGTCTTGCGCAGCGCTTCCAGCATGGCATCCATCTCGTTGTGCTTGAACTGGTAGCTGGCCTTATTGGCAATGAACCGGGCCGAGATGGGCATGAACTCGGTGACCACCCGCAGGCCGTTCTCCCGCAGGGTGGTGCCGGTCTCCACGATATCCACAATGACATCGGAAAGGCCCAGAATGGGGGCCAGCTCAATGGAGCCGTTCAGCTTGATGATATCGATATCCCGCCCGATGGACGCATAGTAGCTCTTTGCAATGTTGACGAATTTGGTTGCCACCCGCACCGGGCGGCTGGGGTCATCCTTGTAATCTGCCGGGGCAGCCACGCACATCCGGCACCTGCCAAGGCCGGTATCCAGCAGCTCGTAGACATCGGCAGAGGCTTCGGTGAGGATATCCTTGCCCACGATGCCCACATCTGCCGCGCCGTGCTCAACGTAGATGGCCACATCGCTGGGCTTGACAAGGAAGTACCGGATGCCCGCCGCAGGGTTCTCCACCACCAGCTTTCGGGTGGCGTTATAGTCCTCGGTGCAGCCGTAGCCGATGCGGGCCAGCAGGTCATACATCTTGTCGCCCAGACGGCCCTTGGGCAGGGCCACATTCAGCATGACCCGGCCCGTGCTGTTCCTCTGCACCGGCGGGGTGGGGGCGCTCAGGCGGTCAAGCTCGTCCAGATAGACCGCAAAGCCGATGGCCCCGGCCCCGGGGGTGAACTTCTGCATCAGCAGGTCATAGCGGCCGCCCTTGAGCAGGGGCCGCGGCAGGCCCTGCAGGTAGCCCTGAAAGACCAGCCCGTTGTAGTATTCCATCTCACCGGCAAGGCTCAGGTCAAGGCGGACCGCCCCGCCGGAGGCCTCCAGCGTTTTGGCCAGTGCCCGCAGCTCAGCGGCGGCGGCGCGCATCCGGTCGTTGCGGCAGGCTCTCTCTGCCTTTGTCAGCGTCTCCTCGCAGCTGCCGGAAAGCTCCAGCAGGCCGGTCAGGGCAGCGGCCCCGGCGGCATCCAGCCCGGCGGCCTGCGCGGCGCGGCGCAGCTCGTGCGCATTCTTTTCCCGCAGCTTTTCCAGCAGGCCGGGGCGGGCATTCTCCGGCACGCCCAGTGCGTCGAACAGGCCGAACAGATAGCCCATGTGGCTGACTTCCAGCACCCACGCGGCCCCCAGCTGGGCCAGGCTCTGCGCTGCCAGCCGGACCGCCTGCTGCACCTGTGCCTCCCCCACCGCGCCCAGCATCTCAAGGCCCATCTGGGAGATCTCCTGGAAGGTGTGGCTCTCTGCCGAGGGGCGGTAGACGTTCTCATGATAGTAATACCGCAGGGTCTCGCCGGGGGCGGGCTGGGCCGTCTTGGCGATAGACAGGGTCACGTCCGGCTTGAGCGCCAGCAGACGGCCATCCAGGTCGGTGAAGGTGATGACCTGCTCCGAGGACAAAAAGCTCCGGTTCTCCTGATAAAGCCCGTACTCCTCAAAGCGGCCCATGTGATATTTGCGGCAGCCCGCCGCCTCATACAGCGCCCGCAGCGCAAAGGAGGCCCGCTCCTTGGGCTGCAAACTGTCCAGACTGAATTCCATCTCGATCTCCTCGTTCCCTCTCTGCGTATTTCCCACTTCTTTTGTCTATTTTACTTTATCAAGATAAAGTTGTAAAGTATGAAAGCGACGGCTTTTCAGCCTTATCTTACCGTTTTTCTGTGCGTTTGTACAGAAAGGCGAAATCATTTCACCCCAGCGCCAAAACAGATGATGGAGAGCGAAAACCGGGGATGCAAAAAGGCCGGGCCAGTCTCCTGCATTGGAAATCGGCCCGGCATCTTTCTTATTTTGCAAGCTTCAGATTCTGCGGCTCTTTGGGTGTGAACACAAGCTTCAGGTCCATTCCCATTCCGTCTGCCAGACGCTTCAGCAGCTTCAAAGATGGGTTGCGTGTTCCATTTTCCAGCTTGCTGATATCCGCCTGATTGATGCCGGTGCGTTCGGCCAGCTCCTTCTGGGTCAGGTTCTGAGAAATGCGTGCATCTGCCATCGCCCGGATGATGTCCATTTCCGGCTGGTTCTCTTCCCACTCCTTGCGGAACTCCTCATTTTTCAGCTGTTCATTCAAATACAGATCCAGTGTTTTCATCTGATTCGCCCTCTCTTTCCAAAAAATCTTTCCGATACTGTTTTGCCCGTTCAATTTCACTCTTGGGTGTTTTCTGGGTCTTTTTGATAAAGCCGTTCGTCAGAATGATCCTTCCCCCATAATAGAAGAAATACATGACCCGCGAAATATCCGTTCCAACTTTTCCGCGGATCTCAAAAATCCCATCATCCAGATGCTTGCTGTATGGCTCCCTCAGACGGTTTCCCTGTTCCTGTAAAACCTTCAGAGTCATTACCAGCTTGCTCCGCATTTTGATATCCAGTTCATCCAAAAAATCTTCCGCAGGGCGCTGGCCATCTCTTGTTTCATAAAATTCCACCACGAACGGTCCCATTTCAAAATCCTCCCTACACTTTCCCCCTTCAGTATATGGCAGATATGCCATATTGTCAAGTGCAAAAAGGCCGCCGCCCATTCGAAAACGGGCAGCGGCCATACAACTTGATTTTTTTCTTAGCCCAGCAGCGCCAGCACACCGGCCTTGGGGCGGGCACCCACAGCCTGATTCACAAGCTTGCCGTCGCGGAACACCAGCAGGGTGGGGATGCTCATCACGCCGAACTGGGAGGCCAGCTCGGGCTGTTCATCCACATTGACCTTGCCCACCTTGACATCGGTGCGCTCCTCGGCCACCTCGTCCACGATGGGGCTCAGCATCCGGCAGGGGCCGCACCAGGTGGCCCAGAAGTCCAGCAGAACAGGCTTTGTGCTGTGCAGCACCTCGGCTTCAAAATTTTCTTTGGTAATGGTAACAACAGCCATATCGGTTCCCTCCATTTTTATCCGCACCCTCTGCGGGGGCGGTCAGTTCCCTCAAAAGAAGGAGTGATTCTTACTTATGGCTCTAGTATACCCCAAACGACAGGATATTTCCAGAAACAATCTGTGAACAAAAAAGGCGGCGGCCCGCCCACTTGGGGAGAGCCGCCGCCCTGTGTTGTTCTTTGGAGTTCTCCGGGCTGTCTGGTCAGAGCAATCAGGCCGTGACCCAGGCGATCGCGGTAACAGGCCACCAGCCGGTCAGGTTCAGAGCGGTGTAAACGCCAACGATCGCATTGCCGATGGACTTACCCATGTAATCGGCAGCGGCATTGATGCCCTTTGCTGCCAGATCGGTGATATTCTCGCCGTTCTTCTTGTTGTTCTTGATCCAGGTACGGGTCTGATCCAGACCCCAGATCAGGTTTGCAACAGAAATGACTGCGCCAATCGTCCAACCCACAGCAAACGGAGCGGTAAAACCGTCGCCGCCGCTGGTATAGGTCATTTCTTCTTCGTTCATCACGTTGTAGTTCGCGGGCAGCATGAGCTTCTTTTCCATAATAATACTCCTTTACAAAAGCATTTATTGCACGGTGCATCGTACACCGCAAGTTACAGAAAACAGACCCGGTATCCCACTTTCCCGGCTTACAGGATCAGCAGAACAGCGCTCAGGGGAGCCAGAGCCACCACCATGGTGCTGGAAACGGCATCCCGGACAAAGTTGGCTGCGGACTTGGACATATCCTCGCCGACAGCATCTGCGGCACGGCCCAGAACGGTGAAGAGGTTGCCCTCACGGTTGCTCTTCTTGTTCAGCCAGTCCTTGGAAGCGGAAATGCCCCAGATATAGCTGGCACCCAGCACCACAGCACCCACAACCGTAGCGGCAGTGGTTGCAAAGCCGCCAATATCGGAACCGCCCTGGGTATAGGTCATCTCTTCTTCGGAAAGCACTGCGTATTCAGCAGGCAGATTCATGTTCTTGTTCATAGGTCTCATACTCCTTTTTTGAGCAGCTTGAACCGATGGTGTTCTTTCCCAATTTACCATCTGGTTTCCAGCCTTATATTACTACATCACACAGTTTCATGCAATGGATTTTGTGAAAAACCATCAAAAATCGGAAAGTCGCATGAAAAAACAAACGAAAGTTTGGTGAAAAGCACTGCAATAATTTCCCACTCAGCCTGCCACGCCCGCGCGGTAGAGATACGGGTCGGTGGTAAAGCTGGCATAGCTGTACAGCACAAGGATCTGGTCGTAGTCGTTGGCCGCAATGAGCTGGTCCAGCCCATAGTTATAGTTGCGGAAATCCACCACGTCGATAGCCGCATAGTTGGCTGTCAGGTAGGGCACAAAGCTGTTGGCATAGCTGTCCTTGATGACCAGGATCTTTCCCTCGCCGTCACCCTCCACCCGGCTCAGGCCGTTGTTGCCGTGCAGGAACATGGCGTACTTATCATACACCTCCAGCTTGTCCAGATCGTACAGGCCGGTGGTGGTGCCCTCGGTGGGCTGGCCCGGGCCGGTGACGTTCCAGACCGTCAGGCTGTTCTGCAGGTCGTACCAGGTAATGGTGTCGGGTTCGGCATTCCAGGTACGGGTCTTGGAGTAGTGAGTGCCGTAGAAATCCTCACAGGTCTCGGCCGTGTGGGCATCCCGGTCAAAGGGGGTCAGGCCCAGCGTCTCACAGAACTGCTGGTAGGCGTAGTAAGCCCCCAGCGTCGTCCAGTGGTGGTCGGTGCGGTAGTAGAGGTATTCTTCTTTGTGCTCCGTCAGGGCGGGCAGGACATCAATGAACCGCCCGTAGGCCTCCCCCTGTGCGGCAACGCCTTCCAGAATGCCCTTCTCATCGATCTGGGGTGCCCCCGCCGGGATATTCTCAGGGTAGACCACCGAGGCCGACGGCACCAGCATGAGGTTCACCCTGCCCGGGTAGCGCTGGGCAAGGCTCTGGACGGCGGCAAGGTTCTTCGCCATCCCCTTTTCCTCATTTTTCAGGATGCTGTAATGCCGGGCGAACATCATGTGCTCCCGGCCCAGCAGGATGCCGCCGCTCTGGGTCTTTTGGAAGAGGGTGGTCTCCGCCGCGCTCTGCAGGTTGATCCACTGGTCGCGGCCAAACACCTGATCCTTGACGTATCGGGTGTAGCTGGTGAAGTAGTTGTTCAGCCCGTCGGCGGAAACGGCGGTCAGCCTGGGCCGCTGGGTCAGGGTGGTGTTTTCCAGTTCACTGTACGCGCGGTCGGGCGTAGCCATATCCAGCACGAACAGCCCGATAAAGAACAGCCCGAAGGCCACCAGCACCGGATACCGGAACAGAGAGGGAGTTTTCTTTGTATGCTTGTCCATTCAGGTCCCCTCCTCAGAAGTTGAAATACAGGAACGGGCTGTTGGTGCTGCCCACCACATACGCCGTGGAGAGCACCAGCAGCACCAGCACCGCCGCCACACGGGTCACGGTGTGTTTGCGCAGGGCGTTCCAGAGCTTTTCGATGAGCGGGGTGCAGCACAGGATGCTGACCGCCAGCAGCACGCCGTAGTTGCGCAGGAAGTAGACCGGAGACGCACCACCCGAGGGGAGGAAGAGCTTGCGGAACAGCAGCCCGAAGCCCACCCCGGCCTCGTTGCTCACAAACATGGCCCAGCCCACCACCACAAGGAACATGGTGTAGATGTGGGGCCAGATCCTGCCTTTTTCCAGATATTTGAGCAGGAACAGCTTTTCAAGGGCCAGCAAAACAAAGTAGTACAGGCCCCAGCAGATAAAGTTCCAGTCTGCACCGTGCCAGATGCCGGTGAGCAGCTCCACCACGAACAGGTTGAAGATCTGCCGCTTCAGGCCCTTGCGGTTGCCGCCCAGCGGGATATAGACATACTCGCGGAACCAGCCGGAAAGGGTCATGTGCCAGCGCCGCCAGAACTCGGTGATAGAACGGGAGATATAGGGGAAGTTGAAGTTCTGGGGGAAATCAAAGCCCAGCATCTTGCCCATGCCGATGGCCATCAGGGAGTAACCAGAAAAATCAAAGTAGAGCTGGAGCGAATAGGCGATGACACCCAGCCAGACCAGCGGCGTGGACGCATTGGCAAGGCCCACAAAAGTGGTGGAAGGGCTGTCAGCAATGCCGATGATATCCGTCCAGAGCGCGCCGACGGCATCCGCCAGCAGGACCTTTTTTGCCAGACCGAAGGTGAACAGGGTCATGCCTTCCTCGATCTGCTGCAAGCTGTAACGATGCTTGTAGACATGCAGCTGGGCCGAGACATCCCGATACTTGACGATGGGGCCCGCGATGAGCTGGGGGAACATGACAACATAAGCACCGAAGTCGATGATGTTGTGCTCAGTCTTTACCTCCCGGCGGTAGACATCAATGGTGTAGGAAAGGGTCTGGAAGGTATAAAAGCTGATGCCCAGCGGCAGGACGCTGATGCCCTGAATGGCCGCAAATCCGGTGCCCAGCAGGCTGTTGATGCTGCGCAGGACAAAGTTTGCGTACTTGAAGTAGAACAGCATCCCCAGGCTGGCTGCAAGGGCGACCAGCAGCAGCACCTTGCGCACGCCGGGCTTTGCGTCAAACGCTTCCAGCCCCAGGCCGCAGAGATAGTTGATGAGGATCAGGGCCAGCATGACCGGGAAGAACCGGACCTCACCCCAGCAGTAGAACACCAGGCTGCACACAAAGAGCACGGTATTCTTGAGCTTTGCGGGCGCAAGGTAATACAGCGCCAGCGTGATGGGAAGAAACCGGAACAGAAAGATGATGGTGCTGAAAACCAAGGCTTCGACCTCCTTTTAAAAAAAGAGCTGCTGCAAATGCCCTCTCACACTCGCTGCGCTCGTCAGCTCTCCCTTTGGGAGAGGCGGCAGTGCGGAGCATTGACGGAGAGGGCCTGCAGCAGCCCCATTCAGTTTTATTTTACTCTCCCAGTGCGCTGTCCACCGCGCTGTCCAGATCGGCAGTGCACTCGTTGGAAGCGATGACCATGACCACGGTATTGTCCTTGAAGGCGATCACGGCGTTCTCCACATTTTCCTGGGCCTGTGCGAACTCAGCGTAGTTGCCGTAGAACGCCACCTGATCCTGCTGGTAAGCAGTCAGCTGGTTTGCAACCTCCTCAGCCTTGCCGTCAGCAGCTTCCACGACCAGCACCATGCCGGCATCGCCGTTGTCGTTGCTCTTCACGCCCTTGTAGCTCACCACATCCTCAGCGGGCAGGTTGAAATCGTACTCAATGTTCATGGCAGCGATCTCAAACTGGTTGGAGATGGGGTTGGCATCCAGCAGGGCCTCGAACGGTGCGTTCAGGGCATCGGTGCTGTTGTCCTCGCCCAGCGGGATGCTGGAGGCCTGGCTCAGCACAGTGGAGGCAGGCTCAGAGGACGCGGCAGAAGAAGCGGTAGAACTGGAAGAAGAACCGCAGCCGGCCAGCAGAGCACAGCTCAGGGCCAGAGAAGCAGCGGTCAGAATGATTTTAGCACGAAGTTTCATGGATTATTCCCTCTTTTATCTATTTTACACCGGTTCGCCCACGCGGAAGAGTTTCCGACAACGAACCATTGTTATCTTACCATATCAAAGCCCGAATTGCAAACGGCAGGCAGAAGATTTTACGGTTTCTTCACCAGCGCTTTGCCGCTCAGCCCGCGATCTGCTGCAGGGCGGCGATATAGTCCTCAAAGCACAGGCCGCTGGCGTTGATCTTTGCGGCATTTTCCACGCCCACATAGCGCCAGTGCCAGGGCTCGTAGGTGATCTCGGTCTTCTCCTCGGCCCCCTTGGGGTAGCGCAGGATGAACCCGTACTCCCCGGCGTGCTGGCAGAGCCAGCGGAAGGCAGCCGTGTTCTCAAAGCCCTCGTCCAGGCCGGTGTGCTCGGGGCTGTTCAGGTCTGCGGCCAGGCCGCAGTTGTGCTCAGAGTAGCCCGGCGGATTGACAATGGCAGCGGCCATTTCCTTCGCCTTTGCATCGTCATAGCCCTGCTGCTTATAATAGTTGGTCTTTTTCTCGTAGAGATTGGTCTGGTAGGACACGCTGCGGTAGCCGCTCTGCATCCAGACGGTCACGTTCTCCGCAGCAGCAGCCTTCTGCAGCTCCAGAAAGGCATTGCAGGCCACGGTCTGCAGGGTCTTGTTCACTGCGGTCTTGGAGCCGCACTCGGCGGTCTCAAAGGTGTAGTTTTCCGGCATCTTATTGGTGTGGTTCACAAGGATCATCAGCGGGTCGGCCAGCATGGCCTTCGCCTCGGCGGCAGTCAGGCCCAGCAGGTTGTCCCGGCTCTCCACGCTCTCGGCGGCGGCTCCGCTCACGGCACTGCTCTCCGCCTTGCTGCTCGGTGCAGCCAACGGCAGGCTGCTGGCCGCACTATTGGCGGCGCTCCCGGCGGCATCTGCCGTGGGCACCGGGGCCTTGCGGTGGGAAAGCAGGAAGGACACACCGCCCACGGCCACGCAGACCACAAGGGTCAGCCCGGCGATGCGGCGGATGGCGCGGTTGCGTCGCCGCCGCCGGATCTCTGCCCGGGTCAGGCGGCGGCGGTGGATGGGTTGCTGCTGATTCATAAGAGACCTTCTTTCTCGGTTCGTTTTCTGTATATTATGTTTCTCCGGGGGCATCCTAAACCCGAGGTGACAGCGATGAAGATGACAGCGGAAGAATACGCGCGGCGGGTGAAACAGGTCGGCCCCCGCTCCCCTCTTGGCTCCGACTGCCTGTGGGCCTTCTGCGTGGGCGGCGGCATCTGCCTGCTGGGCGAGGTGCTGCGCGGGTGGTATCTTGGCATGGGGCTGGAAGCCCAGCTTGCCGGTACCCTGACCAGCTGCACCCTCATCGTGCTGTCAGCCCTGCTGACCACGCTGGGGCTCTACCAGAAGCTTGCCGCCAAAGCCGGGGCAGGCTCGCTGGTGCCCATCACGGGCTTTGCCAACGCCGTGGTCAGCGCCGCCATCGAGTTCAAGCCCGAGGGCAGGGTCTGCGGCACCGGAGCCAAGATGTTCACCATTGCAGGGCCGGTCATCGTATACGGCACGCTGGCCGCTGTGGTCTACGGTGGGGTGCTCTGGCTGCTGGGCGGCTGACCACTCTGTCTACAATACGCCTGCCGGGATGCAAAAATTGCAGTTTTCCGGCAGAGCGGATGGAGCAGAATATCGCACGAGCGCTATTATAGCACAAATCCCAAAGAAAAACAGCCCTGAAAGGGGGATTTTTTCATGGCGACCCGCCGGGGTGACACCCTGATCTTCCCAAAACCGCCTGTCATCGCTGCACACGCCTGCATCGGCGGCAAAAAGGAGGGCGAAAGCCCGCTGGCGGCAGAGTTCGATGAGCTGCACAGTGACAACCGCCTCGGGCAGGCCAGCTGGGAGGCCGCTGAAACGCAGCTGCAATTACAGACGGCGCGGCTCTGCCTGAAAAAAGCCCACGCCACCGAAAAGGATGTGAGCCTCCTGCTGGCCGGAGACCTGCAGGCCCAGTGCACAGCTTCGGGCTATGCGGCCCGGGCGCTGGGCCTGCCCTTTGCGGGGCTGTTCGGGGCCTGCAGCACCATGGCCGAGGCGCTGGGTGTTGGGGCCTGCCTGTGCAGCGCCGGAATGGCAGACGGCCTGCTGGCCATGACCTCCAGCCACTTCTGCACCGCCGAGCGGCAGTTCCGCACCCCGCTTTCCTACGGAGCCGTGCGCACCCCCACCGCCCAATGGACTGCCACGGCGGCAGGGGCCTGCCTGCTCCGCCCCGCCGGGCAGGGGGTTGGCATCCGGGCCGTGACCTTTGGCCGGGTGCAGGATCTGGGCATCCGGGACATCAACAACATGGGGGCCGCCA
>UMFM01022764.1_pt1 | contig 18283 bp, 10 predicted proteins | sample 1965011 | NCBI WGS metagenome assembly UMFM01 (sample SAMEA4836046, study PRJEB28245) | human gut metagenome | biome: gut microbiome; material: fecal sample | place: Denmark | collected 2008 | reverse complement strand
TCGCCTGCGGCCCGCAAAAGTGCAACGATACGGGCAAAGAAAAAAGAGGGAGGCCCGGCGCAGCTGCACGCACACGCCGGGCCTCCCTCACAGCCGGGGCGTATGCCCCTATCACGACAGCTTTGCCAACTGGGTCAATACCTGATGCACCCCATCCCATAAAGCCTCCTGCCGCCGGGATATATCCTCCAGGTCGGCGTCGTAAATGCGCCCGGTTTCATGCACGCGGCGGGTCAGCTGGTTTAAGTTGTTGCTGGAATAGCGCATCAGGGAGACAAGCTCTTTCAGCTCCGGCAGTTCCAGGCGCACCACATAGCCGTCCAGGGCCATCTTGCGCAGATAGGCTTCCCGGTTCTTTGTCCCCAGCTGGACCATCTTCTGCTCGATTAACGCCAATTCCTCCGGCGAGACCCGGAAGTTCAGCTGCACCTCCCGTTTGCGCTTGGGGGCGCTCACCGCTCCGGCTCCTTTTCCTTACGAACGGGCGCTTTCTTTTCAGCGGAACGCGGCTCCTGCTTCAGTTGGCGGCGGACCGAAGGGCGGCGCTGGCGCAGCTCTTTGGAACGGTCCTCGCTGGCCAGGATGGTGACATAGATGCCGGGCAGGTCCTTCATGCCGGTGATCGCCAGACTGCGGAACGGCAGCAGCGTCATCAGCTGGTCATGGGCCTGGGTGCCTGCGCGGGCCAGAAAGTCTGGCGAAACGCGGGCCATGTAGTGGGTGCCGTGGGGGCTGTTGGGTGTACCCGGCGCACGAAGCTCCTGCAAAAGCCGGGCGGCCTCGGCACGGATTTCCTCCGGCGTCAGCGGCTGGAGCCGCAGATAATCCTGCCGCGCCTGGCTCAAGAACAGATCGACCAGGCCGGAGTGGCTGTCCACCACAAAGTCCAGGTTGCGTTCGCCGCCAAAGCCGTCCGGGTTGGGCGGGATGTCCACCGTCCTGGCCCACGCCTTGTTGGCCGGGCTGAAACGCTCATCCCACTCTTTCTGCTGCACGGTATTTGCCAGCACATAGAGGATGCGGGTGTAGCCGAACTGCTCGATCACCTGGGGTACCGCGTCCTTGTCCAGCCGGTTGTCCCGGTAATGTTCCGAAATGGCCGCCTCGATGGCCTCCTTGCAGGCGATGTTGGCGCGGCGGGACGCCCGGTACAAATCCAGGTCGCCCTGTTCGCGGGCATAGGCGGCGTCGTGGCGGTAGAGCGGCAGTTCCCGCTGGGCGTCCAGCGCCGCATCGGCCCGCTGCTCGATGCTGTCCCGCACCACATCCATGTAGGAAGTCTCCCGGTCAGAAAACTCCTTGTAGACATCGGCCAGCGGGGACGACGACGCCAGCAGCGCGGCGGCCCGGCTTTGGGGCAGATCCAGCTCCTCCATCGCCATCAGGATGTCCTCCCGGACCGTGTACTCATAGGTATGCTTTAGAATTTCCTCCGGGGGCTGGCTTTTCAGCCAGTCCCGGAACTTGTCCTGTTCGGCGGCCATCTTCTCATAGAGGGCCGTGTTTTTGTCGGTATTCATGTTATCGCACCTCCTGTTCGTGGTGTTTGGGTTTCTTTTCGGGGCAGCGCGGCGGCACCGGGCGTTTCAGACCCTCCAGCACCGAGGGGCGGCTGCTCTTGGCAAGCACCGCCTCCGGCGCAGGGCGGCCCCGGCCGTCCATGTTCAGCAGTACATCCAGCTCGGCCAGCCGGGCGGATTTGTCCCGCAGCTCCTGCTCCTGTGGGAAGGGCTTACCCACCTCTGCCTTGGCGGCGGCCTGCTGCTGGTAGAGGTTGTCCAGCTGGTTCTTCACCGCTTCCAGCCGCTGGGGCATCTGACTGAGCGCATTGTCGATACGGGTTAGATTTCCACGGGGGTCTGTGCCCAGCGTCGCCCGGTGGGTCATCTGGCCTTTCAGCAGGAGCATATACTCCTGCCGGAAAGCGTCAAACGACACCGACATAGTGAAGCCCCGGTAACTGCCCACCGGCACCGGGTCGGCCCCTTTGACCTCCTTGCAGGCGTCCAGCAGCGCCGCACCGGCGTTCTCCTTGTCGGTGAGGGTGTCGCCACGGACTTCCATCCCGGCAAAGCCGTCCTCCGGGTGAGGATGAGCGGCCAGGGTCGCCATATCCGCTTCCAGCCCGGCGATAAAGCCCTTGTTTTTCTCGATCTCCTCCGGGAAGGTTTTGAGCAGCTGGTCCTCCAGGCGGTACTGCTTGCTCTGGTGGTCGGCCTTCATCAGCTTTAACCGCGCCACGTCCACATCCAGGTCCATGCGTTCCTTGATGCGCGGGTCCCCGGCGCACAGCGCCTTGATCTCGGCAAAGGACAGCGCGGTTTCGTCCACATCGTCGCAGCTTCGCACCGGCGATTTGGAGGTCATAATCTGGCTGATGAATTTCTGTTTGTTTTCCACCGTCTGCCAGAGGTAGGCGTCAAACGTCCCCTCAGTGACATAGCGGTACACATGGACAGTCTCGTTCTGGTTGCCTTGGCGCTCAATGCGGCCCTTTCGCTGGGCCAGGTCGCCGGGCCGCCACGGGCAGTCCAGGTCATGCAGCGCCACCAGGCGATCCTGCACGTTGGTGCCTGCACCCATCTTGGCCGTGCTGCCCAGCAGGACGCGCACCTGGCCGGTGCGGACCTTGGAGAACAGCTCCTTTTTGCGCACCTCGGTGTTGGCCTCATGGATAAAGGCAATCTGCTCGGCGGGCACACCTTTAGCGATGAGCTTCTGCCGGATGTCCTCGTAGACCGTAAAGGCCGGTTCCGGCTCGTCCAGCGGCACCGCGTCCTCCAAAGCGTGGAGGGTCGGGTTGTCCAGCGCCTTCGCTACCTTTTTGGCAGGCCGGGCCTGGGGCGTGGAGATGTCGCAGAACACCAGCTGGGTCAGCTTGTCGGCCTCGCCGTCCCGCCAAATCTGCATGATATTGTCCACGCATTGATTGACCTTGGTGCCCGGCTCATCCGGCAGCAGCTGGTTGATGATCCGTTGGTCCAGCCCCAGCTTGCGCCCGTCGCTGGTGATCTTGAGCATATTGTCCTGGGACGGGTCCACCGTGCCGCTGTGTACCAGGGAAGCGCGTTCCGAGAGCGCCTTCACCATTTCCTGCTGCTGTTCGGTGGGCTGGGCCACGATGTTGTGATATTCTACCTCCGGGGTGGGAAGATGGAGCTGGTCGGCGGTCTTGATGTCTGCCACCTCTTTGAACAGGTTCATCAGCTCCGGCAGGTTGAAGAACTTGGAGAAGCGGGTCCGCGCCCGGTAGCCGGTCCCTTCCGGGGCAAGCTCCAAAGCGGTCACTGTCTCCCCGAAGCGGCTGGCCCAGCAGTCAAAGTGCGCCATGCCCAGCTCTTGCAGCCGGTCATATTGGAGATACCGCTGCATGGTGTAAAGCTCGGTCATGCTGTTGGAAACCGGCGTGCCGGTGGCAAAAACTACACCGCGCCCGCCTGTGATTTCATCCATGTACCGGCACTTGGCAAACATATCGCTGGATTTCTGCGCGTCCGTAGTGGAAAGGCCCGCCACATTCCGCATTTTTGTATAGAGGAACAGGTTTTTATAATTGTGCGCCTCGTCCACAAAGAGCCGGTCCACGCCCAGCTGTTCAAACGTCACCACATCGTCCTTGCGGTCCTCGGCTTGCAGCTTTTCCAGCCGCGCCTCCAAAGACTTTTTCGTGCGTTCCAGCTGCTTGACGGTGAACCGTTCCCCGCCGCTGGCCTCCACCTCGGCGATGCCCTCGGTGATTTCCCAAATCTGCTCGTGCAGCAGTCGCTCCTGGCGTTCCTTGCTGATGGGGATTTTCTCGAACTGGGAGTGACCCATGATGATGGCGTCATAGTCGCCGGTGGCGATGCGGGCGCAGAACTTCTTGCGGTTGTGTTTCTCAAAGTCCTTTTTGGTCGTAACAAGAATGTTGGCGGACGGGTACAGACGCAGGAACTCCGAAGCCCACTGCTCGGTCAGGTGGTTGGGCACCACAAAGAGGGATTTCTGGCACAGACCCAGCCGCTTGGCCTCCATCGCGGCCCCCACCATTTCAAAGGTCTTGCCTGCGCCGACCTCGTGGGCCAGCAAGGTATTGCCGCCGTACAGCACATGGGCGATGGCGTTTTTCTGGTGTTCCCGCAGGGTGATGGCCGGGTTCATGCCGCCAAAAACAATGTGGCTGCCATCATATTCGCGGGGCCGGGTGGCGTTCATTTCCTCGTTGTACTGGCGTACCAGCGCCTGCCGACGCTCCGGGTCACGCCAAATCCAGTCGCGGAAAGCGTCCCGGATGGCCTGTTGTTTTTGGGCGGCCAGGGTGGTTTCCTTGGCGTTCAGCACCCGGCGCTCCTTGCCGTCTGCGTCCTCCACGGTGTCGTAGATACGCACGTCCCGCAGATTGAGGGAATCTTCAAGGATTTTATAGGCGTTTGCACGGCCGGTCCCGTAGGTCGAGTAGGCGGCCACATTGTTTTGCCCCACGACATTTTTGCCGGAGATCTGCCACTCCGCCGTAAAGGGGGTGTAGTGGACTTCAATGCTGCGCTGGAGGTAAAAAGGCGTGTCGAAGGTCTCGTACATGAATTGCTGGATGTACTCCTTGTCGATCCACGTTGCCCCCAGCCGCACCTCGATCTCGGAAGCGTCCAGATCTTTGGGCTGGGCAGCGGTCAGGGCCTCCACGTTGACCGCAAAGTCCGGGTCCTGCTCCGCCGCCCGCTGGGCCTGACGCAGCTTCCGGCGCACGTTGCCGGACAGGTACTCGTCGGCGGTCACATAATGGGGCGTTCCGTCCGGCTCAGTCTGGCCCGGTACACGGAAGATGACACCGCGCAGCTCGTCAGCCAGTTCCTCGCCGGTTTTGCCGGTGAGCTGTTCCATATAGGCCATGTCCACGCAGGCCTTCTCCGAAATGGAGACCGCCAGGGCCTCGGAGGCGGTGTCTACGGCGGTGACGGCCTCATGGGGCTTGATCGTGCGCTTGGTGAACATATCTGCTTTGTGCTTCAGTTGGCCGTCCTCGTCCAGCACCTCCAGGGCACAGAGCAGATAGTAGCTGGAATCATCGGCAAAGGCCAGCCGGTTCGCCCGGTCATTGATAAGTCCGTACTTGGCAGAAAAATCGTCATAGCGGCGGTTCAGTTCGGCCATCTGCGCCCGGATGTCGGCATCCGGCGCGGCGGCGTCCATCTCCAGGTCGATGAGTTGCTGCACACAGTCCCGCAGCCCCACCAGCCCTTTGACACGGGCTTCGGCGGTGGCGTTCAGGTCAGGGCGCACCATGCGGCTGTTTTCCCGGAAGTACACCGCGCCGTCCACCACCGTATAGGAGTAGTTCTTTACGTTGGGGTCAGCCGGGAGGGATTCGTCGATGTCCTCGCCCTCGCCCAGCTCCGGCAGCGCGGCCTCCTGATAGGTGCCGCGAATATACTTCACGGCATCGTGCAGCTGGTCGGCCAGGTCCAGCCCCTCGATGGGAACCACGGTGTAGTCCTGTTTGCCGTATTGGGTGCTTTCGGCGGTAGGGCGGCCCAGCACCATCTCCGGGTGATCCAGAAAATATTGGTTGACCGTGAAGCCTTCCTCGGTCCGGCCGGTTTGGGTCCAGTCCGGGGCGATGTCCAGCGGACGGTCCCGCTTTTGCAGGAACAAAATATCCGAAACGACCTCCGTTCCGGCATTGGCCTTGAAGGCGTTGTTGGGCAGGCGGATAGCCCCCAGCAGCTCGGCGCGCTGAGCAAGATACCGGCGCACGGTGGAATCCTTGGCATCCATCGTATAGCGGCTGGTGACGAACGCCACCACGCCGCCCGGCCGCACCTGATCCAGCGCCTTGGCAAAAAAGTAGTTGTGGATGTTGAAGCCCAGCTTGTTGTAGGCTTTGTCGTTCACTTGGTACTGGCCGAAGGGCACATTGCCGATGGCAAGGTCATAGAAGTCCCGCCGGTCAGTGGTCTCGAAACCCGCCACGGTGATGTCGGCTTTGGGGTAAAGCTGCCTGGCGATGCGCCCGGAAATGCTGTCCAGCTCCACGCCGTACAAACGGCTCCCGGCCATGCTCTCCGGCAGCATCCCGAAGAAGTTGCCCACGCCGCAGGACGGCTCCAGAATGTTGCCGGTACGGAAGCCCATCTGTCCTACCGCGTCATAGATGGCGCGGATGACGGTGGGGCTGGTGTAGTGGGCGTTGAGGGTGGAAGCCCGCGCCGCCTCATATTCCTCCGGGGTCAGCAGTTCCTTCAGTTCCGAATATTCAGCGGTCCACGCGGGCTTGTCCGGATCAAAGGCATCTGCCAGCCCGCCCCAGCCCACATAGCGGGACAGCACTTCCTGCTGTTCCGGCGTGGCCTGCCCGGTGGTTTTCTCCAGGTATTTCAGCAGTTTGATCGCCGCCACATTGGCCTGGTACTTGGCCTTGGGGCCGCCCTCGCCCAAATGATCGTCGGTAATATGGAAGTTCTCGGCGTTGCGGCGCAGGTTGTCCCGGTACTCCTGGTAGGCCGCCTGCTCGGCCGCCCTCTGGTTAGGGAAAGTCTGCCACTCGCCGTTGACCGGGATGGCGACCGGGTGTTCCGGCTTTTCCTCCGGCGTCGGTTCGGGCGGTGTGTGTTCCGGCCGGTCAACGTGCAGCCGTTCCACCACCACGTCATAGGGCAGATGGTTTTTGTCGCCGGGGTAGACGGCTACCGTCTCGGAGTGGAACGCTGGTGCCTCGGCGGCTTCTTCAATGGGCTTGGCGGTTTCGACAGGTTCTTCCACATCGGCAGGGGCTTCCATATACGGTTCATCCTGCTCCTGCACAAAGCCGTCCAGCTGGCGGGCATACAGCCCGCGCAGCAGGGGCGCGACCTCATCCCAGCGAAAATACAGCATGGAAAGCCGCTTTTCGTCCGCGTCCAGCACTTCCAGCTCGATGCCTTCGGACGTGGTGCGGTAGTCGGCTGTGTCGCCGGTCTCCAGCTCCATCGTCTCGATGATGCCGGGGAAGGCCCGGCCCAGCCACTGGGCGATCTCACTGTTGGGCTTGCCGGTGCGCAGCAGCCTGGAAAGCTCCGCCTTATCCGGCGCGCCGATCAGGCCGTGGACCAGCACGTCCCGCAGGTCCTGGTCTGCCGTGTCGGGGTTCACAGGCAAAAATTCGTTGATGGCTTCGTTGCGGGTGTCCGCACGCAGCAGCGTCTCGAACCGCTCCCGGCTCTCGGCCCGGTAGATGGGGTACGCCATATTGGAGGGCAGCAGCTGCACCGTGTCCTCCCGCAGCTCGGTGATCTGGTATTCCTGATTGTCCAGGTAGACCGTATCACCCACATGGTAAGGGGGTGTTGCGGGGGCGTAGGCGGTGGGGGCCTCTGTTTCCGGGATAGCCTGCCGGATGGCTTCATATTCCTCATCCGATACGGTAATATCCATCTCATGGGTAGGTTCGCCGCTGCCGATGGTGAGGGTGTCTCCCTCGCGGGTGACGGGCTGGCCGGACAGGTCGAGTGCTGCCACCTGCGCCTGGGCGGCCTCATCCGGGTAGTTGCCAATAATACGGAGGTAAGTCCGCTGCTCCAGATCGTAGATCGCCGCGCCATCGTAGGCAAAACCGTCCGGCCCCATTGTGCCGTCCACATAGCCCTGGGCCACCTTCTCGGCTTCCTCCAGCGTGGGGTATTCCAGGCGCTCGTCAAAACCGTTCTCGAAATGGTGGTAGACCACTACCTGATACCGGCGAGCATCCTGCTCGTTCCAATCTGGCTGGCTCTCCTGTTCTGTCAGAAATTTATCCTCCTGGATGAGTTGTGCGATCCGGCGCTGCACTTTGGGCCAGGGCAGGGCCGTCCCCTCCGGGCTGTCCGGGCGTACCGCAAACGGGGTTTTGCCGTCACTGCCGTTAAACTCGCGGGCCAACCAGGCGGCGGTATCTTTCTCCCGCGCATGGGCTTCCATGTAGTGGATAACAGCGCGTTTGCTGTCAGCATTACCGTTCCAGGCACGGAGGGCATCGTCAATATCGTCCTGGGAGAGTGGGCGCAGCAGCTCATGGAGTTTGGGATAGGTCTCGTCAATGACCTCGCCATGCAGGCGGTGACGGAACTCCGGCACATCGGAGTAGAGCCGGATCAGTTCCAGGTCGCCGGAATTTAGCACCGCCCGACGCACGGCGGCGTTGCCCTCGATTACTGCGTTTTCGTGGTCCGAGTGGCCGCAGGCGTTGCGGTAGGCGGTATCCGCCTCCAGCGCGGTGCGAACAATGGGTTTGTACTGTTCCAAAGAATCCTGGATGGACAGTTCAGCCTGCTGCGCCGCCATAGCGTCTGCTTCGGCAAGGTCTGCTTCTTCCTGCCGCTGCTCCAACTCAGCCTGCTCCTGCGCTGAAAGGTAGCGCCCTTGTTGAATCAGGCCGGTGATCCGTTTGGCGGCTTTATCCCAGGTGAGATGCACGTCCGGGCATCCGGCTTTTTTGAAGCGTAATCCTTTTCCGTCATACCATTCATCACTGCCAGCCGCGCCGGACAAGGCGTGGGAACGTCCGCCGATGCCATATTCGTGCTTGAGAAAATCTACCTTCTCCTTGTCGGTATGGCTTTCCTGGAAAAAGGCAAAAATACGTCCTTTACCGCCTGCCATGCCGCTGCCACTGGTCAGAGCGGCATCTATTTCATCCTCTGTGATAAACCGCTTGACCGATGGCACCTCCGCCAGCTCGGTAGAGAAGGTTTTACGCGGCAGGTCCAGGTCACGGAGCCTTGCCAGCATCCCTTCCAGGTGGTGATAATGGAACCGCAGCAGCGCCCGGTTATCCTGATGGGCAGTCAAAAACTGCTGATACTCGTCCAAAAGTGCTGCCCGAAACGCCGGATTTGCCAGCTGCCCGGTAAGCCACGCGGACTCCTCCGGGAAACCATTCCCTTGAATGTGGGAAAGGCTTTGCAGGTATCCGGCGTTCCTGGCTTCCTCACTTAAATCGTGGTACAGGCTCCAAAACTCATCTGCCAGCAGGGACCGTTCATAGCTTTCGGCCTCAGCCAGCTCCACATTGGAGGCAAACTGGCCCGCTTCCAAAAGCTGCCCGATCCGTTCGGCAGCGTCCTGCCAGGACAAAAGCTGCGCGGCTCTGTCATAGCGGGCGAATTTTCCGTGGGAAAGGTGGATGCCGTCCTCGGTGTACCATGCGGTAACACTGCCGACCCCGCTGCCGCCGTGGTAGAGGGTTGGCAGATACGCCGCGATTTCTGAAATAGGCTTCTGCTTTTCAAATTCCACAGCGACACGCTCCCGAAAGCGGTCCGTGTTGCCGCCGAGCCGCAGAACATGGTCTATATCTGCCTGGGCAAAAGAAAAAGCAGAGGGCGTTTTCACACTCTCTGCTTCGTCGATCTGTTGAATCTGTTCCGCTTCGGAGAGGAACAGGTTTAGGGTCAGCTGTTGATAAGTTCCGCCATCAGAATTTCCTCGGCCTGGGCTTTGCAGGTGTTCATCAGGCCCACCCACTGCATCGGGTCGGCGGCTTTCAGCGCCTCCGTCGCGCCCGCCGCCTCGGCCAGTTGGGGCATCATCTGCTCCAACCGCCGGTTCGCCGTCTCGTCGATCTCCAGAAGGTGCGGGTACAGCTTCTCGGTCATCAGCAGCTGGTTGTACAGGATGGGCCGGTGCTGCTTCAGGTACGCTTTGCGCATCCTGCCGTACTTGCCCAGGGGCTTCATCGGCTGCTCGCTCAGGCGCAGGTCGGGGATCAGGTAATCCCCGTTCTGAATGTAAGTCAGGTTGTTCTCCATGTGTTACGCTCCTTTCCGCGCTCTTGGCGCGCTCATAGTTCTGGATGGTGACGCCGATCTGCCGCAGCACCTGCTGGTTTGCCTGGCTGACGGCTGTTCCCAGCGCCCCGATCACAGCGGGGGTGTTGAAGTCGAAGATCGGCATGAAGTCCTCATGGCTGAAATATTGCTCCGGCTCCAGCCCGCAGCGGGACATCAGGGCGTAGGTGATGCTGACCGTGGCGGCGGATTTGAACTGGACTTCGATGTTGTACTCATCGTACTCCTCCAAAAAGGAACCGTCAACGATAGGGAGAATATCCCGCCGGTGGTCAGCCCAGTATTCCTCCGCCAGTTTGGCGGCCACATCGGCCAACTGCTGGGCCAGGTCGCCGCCGCTCACATCATAGTTTCGCTCCAGCATCGCCATGACCGGCGCGGTGTGTTCCTCGTTCAGCGTCCACAGCCAGGGGGTGCGGGAATGTTCGCGGGTGCCGGTGTCGGAAATATCAAATACATACCGCAGCCGGGGCCGGTCGCCGGAATCGTCCACCAGCGCGATGCCCTTGGACCCGCGCCGCACATACCGGCCCATGCGGTTGTTCCACAGGTCGTATTCGGCGCAGGCGGTGGCGTCCGGGCGCTGGGCGTAAATCATCATCTGTTCATGGAACGGGTACTTGTAGAGCCGGGCGGCGGTGGTGAGAAAGCCCGCCCACTCCTGCCAGCTGCCGGTGAGCTGCCGCGCCACCTGGTCGGCCATCTGCGCATATTGTTCTGCTTTGGTTGGCATGGGGTTCTGTCCTCCTTCCTGGTCTTATATAAAAGCAGGGCGGCACAGTGGCCGCCCTGCGGGTCAAAACGGGGTGTTATTCGTCAAAATCCGGGTACAGCTCCAGCTCGTCGAACTCGGCGTCTGTCATGGTGCGCAGCTTGGCGAGGGTACTGTCGGTCAGGGCCAGCAGTTCAGCTTCGTCCGGCTCCAAATGGCCGCGCATCTCAGTCAGGGCCTCGATGGCACCCTGGCGGGTGCCGGGGTTGTAGATACACAGCAGGTTGGTTTCCTCAAAAGTTAAGGCGTTCATATCAGATCTCCCTTTCCGCGCTCTTTTTGGGCGCTGTCTTTTTGTGTTCGGTTTTGGGCTGGCTTTTCAGTTGCTCCACAACGGACTTCTTCTTGTCCCGGTCCTCCCGGTGAGCGGCGGCAGCCAGGTCCATCAGCGAAATAGGCTGGCCGCTGCGGGCCTGCTGTTCCAGCTGGGCCACCGTCGGTTCCTTGGAACCGTTGTTGAGAATCCCGTCGATCATGCCGTAGTCATCCTCCACGGCCATCTCTGCATTTTTCAGCGGATTGTCCGGCAGGAAGCCGGGCACCTCGGCAAAGCCGAAGCTGTCGCAGTAGTGACAGGATACCTTGCCGTCCTTCTTGATGGCAACAATGTCGCTGACGCTCATGGACGGGTGGCGGTAGTCGGCGGAGTGTTCGTTGTTGAAGCGGTATTCAAGATTGTCCAGCACGCTGCCTTTCAGGTCGCCGGGGGCCAGCGGCGCGGTGTAGACCAGATCGTAGTTGTCACGCTGCACTGTGCGCCCGATGGACTTGATCCATTCCAGCCCCTCATAGCGGATGTCCCGCAGCTCATCGGTGTGCTTCACCTGATAAATGGCAAAGCAATCGCCTTTGTGGTCGAGGAACGCCTGTTCCCGTTCCTGCTGGTGATCCATACGCTCCTTAACCTGGGCATCGAAAGCCGGGCTTTCCTCCCATTCCTCGCGGGTGACGGCGAAGATCCCGTCATGGGCGTCCAGGTCAGTGGTATCAAAAGCCATCGCCGGATTCTCACCCTGCTGGACGATATAAACGGTCAGGTCGCGCTCCATCAGCTCATAGGCGCGTTCTTTGGAAAGGGGCAGAAGGTCCCCGTCCATGTAGCCGCACTTTTCCAAATCGTCCTGGGTCAGCGTGGGGTCCGGCATGGGGTATTCGTCCAGATGCTGCTCCGGGGCGTCCGGCAGCTGGGTGGTTTCCGGGGCGGCGGCCTTGGCCGCTGCCTGCATCTGCTGGACAGCCGCCTCCTGCAAGGTCTCAATCATGGACAGCGGCGCATACTGGATGGATTGGCCGCCCATGTCGTGCATCTCGCAGATTTTCAGCGCGGCGGTGGACAGGGGCAGCTCCGGCGCGTCCAGCTGGCCGCCGTCCAGTTGCTTCATGGTCGCCACATCGTAGAGCGTGTAGTCCCAGCCGGTGTCGCAGAGCTGAACATGAAGATAGGTGGTATCGTCCAGCACCAGAAGGGCCTCGCGGTACTCGGTGCTGGGTTCAGGCGTGGTGGGTGTTTCCTCTGCGGCCGACTGAGGCACCGCCTGTTCCGGCTGGGCAGTCAGGTCAATGCCGCGCTCCTTGCAGATAACCTTATAATGCCGGTCAATGTCCGCGATCAGTTCCCCGGCCGCCTTGTTGATGGTCTCCAAACTGGCACGCAGCTCCGGCAGCTCCTTACCCTGGCTCCAGTTGGCGATGTAGCCGAAGCTGTTCTCGCCGGTCTGGATACCGTAATACTGGCAAACCGCGTAGGAAATGCTCTCGGCCTCCACCTCCTCGGTGTTGCGGTCTTTCTTCTTGGGCGGCTCCTTGTCACCGGCCCTGGCCGCTTCCTCCTGGGCCTTGGCGTAGTTGTGCAGTTTGCTGTGGGCGATCTCATGGACGGCGGCGGAAACGGTCTGTACCTCGCTCATGCCAGCACGGATGGCGATGCGCTGCCGGTCCGGCGAGAAATATCCGTCCATGTTGGCTGCCATCGGCTCCACAGAGAGCGGCACCGGCGCGGACCGGCGCAGCGCCTCCATGAAAGCCTCGTAGTTCTGGACGTTCCCGGACAGGGTGGACGCCAGCTCCGGCAGGGGTTTGCCGTCCGTCTGGCTTACATCGAACACCTTCACCGGGCGGAACATGGGGATCTCAACTTCCCGTTCCTCCATGACCGCCTTGCCCTCTGCGTCCAGGATGGGGGCCTTGGTGTCCGGGTCCAGCTTCTGTTCCTCAATCTTTTTCTTGAACGGCGTGGGCGCGATGATGGTAATACCGTGTTCGCCGCGCTTCACATGACGCTCAAACTGATTTTTCCACTTGTTGTACCCGGCCACCAGCGTGGCGTCCGGCTTCTGCATATAGATGAGCATGGTGTTGTTGACGGAGTAGCGGTGGAACCGGGACATCACGGACAGGTAGCGCATATACTTTTCGCTCTCGAACAGTTCCTTGATACCCTGCTCGATGCCCGCCGTGATTTGCTGCAACCGTTCCCGGTTGGTGGGTTTGTCAGCCATGATGTTCACTCTCCCTTCTATGGCCGAAATTTCAGCGGTGTGTTCTGCGATCCACTGGTCCTGTTCCTCGGTGCTGCTGTCGAGAAAGGTGTCCAGCAGATAGCCCATGTAGTCTTTTTTCTGGATGGCCTCCAAAAAGCGCGGGTGCGGGTCCTCGTCCGGCATCTTGGGGGAATAGTCGGCCTCCCATTTTCGGAGCAGGTGGTAGTAGTCCGTCAGGACGCGCCAGCCGTGTTCCCGTTTTTCTTTCCGTACCTGCGCCTCGGATTTTTGCCGGACATAGCTTCGTTGGGGCGGGGCCTTGTTGTCATAGGAAAGGCCAAAATCCTGGGCCAGCTTTTCGGCGGCCTCCTTGGGGGACAGGTCATAGAGCCGGGCGGTGAAGTCGATCACGTCGCCGTCTGCGCCGCAGCCAAAACAGTGGAAACGGGCATCCACCTTCATGCTGGGGTGGCGGTCATCGTGGAAGGGGCAACAGGCCATGCCGCTGCGCCCCACCGCGATGCCGTAAAGCTCCGCCGCTTCCCGGACGGTGACGGACTGTTTTACGACTTCAAAGACGCTCTCGCCCATGCTTACTTGCCGCCCGCGTTCGGGACGGGCGGTTTGTACCCGGCGGCCTTGGCCCGTTCGCTGGCGGCCTTTCGGCGCTCGGCGCTGTACGGCTCCCGCACCGACACGCAGCGTTTGGGCACCACGAAGGTCTGGCGGTCCTTTTTCACGATCTGGTCCGGGTATTTTTCCGCCAGCCGCCGCAGCTTTTCCAGCAGGCGCGGGTCGTGGGAATAGACCTCGGCGGTGGCCTCGGCCTGGTTGTAGAGGATAATCGTTTCCTGTTCATACAAACTCAGTTTCATTTGCCGCCGCCTTTCTGCCGGTCAAATTCCAGCTTGAAGTTGACGTACTGGCCGGTATCTTCCAGCACCACGGTGGCGTCGTAGGTCTTGCCGCTTTTCTCGGAGTACAGCCCCGCCACATGGGTGCGGCCATCTTTCAGCAGCGCCGCCACAATGGCCTTGGTGGGCTGTTTGCGCTTCGCGGCCCACCACTTGTTGTTCTTCCAGATTGCAAATTTGCAAGATTTGTCCTGGCAGAAGAAGCCTTTTTGCATTTCTGCAATTTCACCGCCGCAGCGGGGGCATTTGCCCACCACCTCGCGGGGCGGGGCAAACAGGTACTCGCTGCCCTTGATGACCTGATAAGTCCCCACCAGCTCCTTCAGCATGGCGGTGATCTCGGCCATGAAATCCTCCGGGGTCAGCTCGCCGCGCTCGATCTCGCCCAGCCGGTACTCCCACTCGGCGGTCAGCAGCGGGGATTGCAGCTGCTCCGGCAGGACGGTAATCAGGGAAATGGCGTCGTGGGACGGCAAAAGCTGCACGGTTTTCTTGCTCTTTTTGCGTTCCAGAAAGCCGGAGGAGACCAATTTCTCTAAAATCCCGGCGCGGGTGGCGGGGGTGCCCAGCCCTTTACGCTCGGCGTCCTCCGGCATATCGTCCTTCCCGGCAGTTTCCATCGCAGAAAGCAGCGTGTCCTCGGTGAAGTGTTTGGGCGGGGTGGTCTTACCCTCCTTGACGGCGGCCCCCGTGACCGGCAGCTCCTGGCCCTCGGTCAGTTCTGGCAGGGCCTTGTCCTCGGCCTCTTTGTCCGGCTCCGCATTTTTCATGCTGGCTCGGTAGGCGGCGTCCAGCGCCCGCCAGCCAGGCTGCTTCACCGTGCGGCCTTTGGCGGTAAACTCCGCACCGGTGCAGTCCACCGTGACAGAAGTTTCACCATAGATATAGGGAGAGGCCACGGCACACAGCAGCCGCAGGGCCACCAGCTCCAGAATGGTCCGTTCGCCCACCGGCAGAGCGGACAGGTCAGCCTCCCGGATGTTCCGGGTAGGGATCACCGCATGGTGGTCGGTCACTTTCTTGTCGTTGATGACCGCCGCCGCATCGCAGGAAATGGCGATGCCTTTGCGGAACAGCATGGCGTTGGCGACCAGATTCACCAACACCGGCAGGCCCTCGGCCATGTCGGAGGTCAGGTAGCGGCTGTCCGTCCGGGGATAGGTGCATAGCTTCTTTTCATAGAGGTTTTGTAGATAGTCCAATGTCTGCTGGGCGGTGAACCCCAGCAGGCGGTTGGCGTCCCGCTGGAGGGTGGTCAGGTCATAGAGGGCGGGCGGCTTCTCAGATTTGTCCCTGCGCTCCACCTGTTTGACCGTCACCGTGCCGCCCTGGCAGGCGTTTTTCAGCTGTTCGGCATCGGCTTTCTTGTCCATGCGGGCGCTGGCAGCGGTAAAACCGAGCAAGTCCAGAGCCACGGTATAGAACGGCACCGGCTTGAAGGCGTCGATCTCGGCCTCCCGCTGGACGATGAGGGCCAGCGTTGGGGACATGACGCGCCCAATGTTGAGGGTGCGGTGGTACAGCACCGAAAACAGCCGGGTGGCGTTGATGCCCACCAGCCAGTCAGCCTTGGCCCGGCAGAGGGCCGCCTGGTGCAGCCCGTCATAGTCCGCGCCGGGGCGCAGGTGTTCAAAGCCCTCCCGGATGGCGGAATCCTCCATGCTGCTGATCCACAGCCGTTTCATGGGCTTCTGGCAGCCCGCCAGGCAGTAGACCGTGCGGAAAATCAGCTCGCCCTCGCGCCCGGCGTCGCAGGCGTTGACTACCTCGGTCACGTCCTCCCGCCGCAGCAGGGTCCGCAGCACGTCAAACTGATCCCGCTTGTCCTTGGCGATGGTGAAGCGCCAGGACTCCGGCAAAATGGGCAGGTCATCATAGCGCCACTTGGCGTAGTCGGGGTTGTAGGCGGCGGCGTCCGCCAGCCCGGCCAGATGCCCCAGGCACCAGGACACCAGCCAACCGCCGCCCTCCAGGTAACCGTCTTTGCGGGAAGTGGCCCCCAGCACGACGGCCAGGGATTGGGCCACCGAGGGCTTTTCAGCGATCACAAGGCGCATCTTCCTCAACCTCCATTTCTTCGTTGGATTTTTTCAGTTTTCTGGAAATGCTGTTGCCATCGTCCAGAAGGCAGTCATAGCCGACGTTGTAATCATAGCGGTACAGCTTTCCCAGCAGGTCGTTGATGATGACACGGCAGGCCAGCAGCACCCGCGCCTTATCCACCTGCATGAGCTGATAGCGGCGGTAATCGCTGAAATATTCCTCGCGCTGGCGGGTCCGGGCAGCGGTTTCCTCCATCAGAATGTCGATCACGTCCTTGTCGCCGTCCTCTTTCGCGCCCTCCGCATAGTTCAGCATCTCCATCACCATCGGGAAGCTCTGCTCATCCATCGGGGCTTCCTCTTTGAGATAGCCGATCAGGGCGCAGAACAGGAACCGGGCCGCCGTCTGCTCCGGCTCGGTCAGGGCGGAAAGCGTCTCCTGCCCGCTGGGCAGAAGTTTGTTTCGGACAAAATCGTGGACCTCGCCGCGGAACAAGTGGCGGATGGCGTCAATGGACAGAGGCGGTTCATCGGGTTCATCCTCCACTTCAAATTCATAGGGGTCTTTCTGGCCCGGTTTTTTGCGCACCTTGGCAAGCGCCGTGCAAACGATGTCGCCGCCAAAATAGACGCCGAAGCAGATCAGGTCGAACACAATGAGAAATTGGATAAAATCATTCATTTTGCTTTTCTCCTTTCACGCAACCACGCAGTCAGCTCTTTGTGGCAAAAGCCCACACAGGGCTGGCCGGGGCGGTAGTTTCCACAGCCATAACAGGGGTGGCCGGGAGATAAAGAGGGAGGACGGGAAGCTGCCTTCCCGCCCTCCGGCCTGCGTGTCATCATGGGTTCAAAGGGGCTGTCGGTAAACCGGGTCATTTGGCCGGGGTCTCGCTTTCCTCGTCGCCGCCCCCGTCGGCGTCCTCCAGCTCAGTCTCCCAGGTCTCATCCTCCGGGAGTTCCTCGTCCTCGCCGTAGTCATAATCATCCAGGTTATCGCTGCCCTTGGTCTTGGGTTTCTGCCTGATGAATTTGAAGTAGACCAGCGCACCGATGCCGCCCAGCACAGCCAGCACCACCAGCAGCATCGCCGGGTTCAGCCCTGCCGGTTCCTGTTCCGGCTCCGGCTCGGCAGTGGGCGTGGGTTCCGGCTCCTGGCCCGTACACTCCGCCATATTCACGGCGCACACCGGGCAGGCCGTATTCACCGCACCGGCGGCGCACTTCTCGGTGCAGTTGCAGACGGCAGGCGTTTCCTCCGTCGTCTCTCCGTCCTCCATCAGTGCCATCAAGTCAGCCTCGTCCACCTGGTTTAAGAAGTGGACGGCGGTTTCCTTGTCCTCGTTGGCGCGGTCGATCAGGATGTAAAAGTAGTTGCCCGCCTTGGTGGTGACGGTGATGAGCTGCTTGTTGCCGCCGTAGTCATCCACCAGCGCCGCGTTGCCCTCCGGGGTCAGGGGCGGGCTGTCCTCGGTGGTTTCCTCCACCACCACATTGCTGTCGTTGGTGGCGTCCGCCGCCGGTGTGGCCGCCGGCGCAGGGTCAGTGCCCTGGGCAAAGGCGGTCACAGAGAAACCGCCCATCAGCACCAGGCAGATGCAAAGGGCGGCAAGGGTTCTGAAAATCTTCTTATTCTTCATGGGGCATATCCTCCTGTTCGGGATCGGCGGGACCCGTCGCCTGGCCGGGCACCATGCCGCCAGCCAGCAGGGCGTTCAACTGGGCTGGGGTCATGCGCACAGCGCGCACCATCTGGACGATTTCCAGGTTTTCCGCCTCGGTTTTCTGCGCTTCCAGGGCCTTCAGCTTTTCCTGCTGTTCCGCGATCTTCTCGCGGGTCTTGGCGATCTCCTGGTCGATGCGCTCGATTTTGTTTTTAGCCATAGTCAAATCACTCCTATTCTTCATAAAAATTTGTCACCAGTTCATCAGGCCGTAGCCCTTGATGCACTCGTAGGTCAAGGAATAACTCTTGATCTTGCAAGCGTCGCCGGAATTGCCCTCCACGGTGTAAACCCGGCTGCCATCGGTGCCGACAACTATGCCCACATGGTCGGCGCTGCCATCCAAGTCCCAATCGAAGAAGATAGCGTCGCCTGGGGCGATGTTGGCGTAATCCCGCCCGCCCCATTGTCCATGCGACTGGAACCAGGGAATGCCCTGGGACTGGCAGGCGGCAAAGCGCGGCTCGGAAAGGCCCATCTGGCCGTAGCACCAGGACACAAAGCAGGCGCACCATTCCACGCGGGAATTAAAGCCGTACCAGCTCCAATAGGGCTGGCCGCCCACGTTGCCT
>UMFM01040983.1_pt1 | contig 18468 bp, 15 predicted proteins | sample 1965011 | NCBI WGS metagenome assembly UMFM01 (sample SAMEA4836046, study PRJEB28245) | human gut metagenome | biome: gut microbiome; material: fecal sample | place: Denmark | collected 2008 | reverse complement strand
GCTCATCAGGCCCATGGAGATGCTCTGGCTGAACAGCTCCCAGTAGAGATGACTGCCCACGGCGAAATGCTTTTTCTCCGGGATGAGGATGCACACCCTTGCCAGCACGTACAGAACGCACAGCACCACCGAGATGCCCTGTGCAATGACCGTTGCCACCGCTGCGCCCCGCACGCCCATGCCAACCCCGGCAATGAACCACAGGTCCAGCCCCACGTTCAGCACCGAGCTGATGAGCAGGAACACCAGCGGCATTACGCTGTTGCCAATGGCGCGCAGCAGGCCTGCGCACAGGTTATACATAAACATGACCACAACGCCAAGGTCGATCACGATGATGTAGCTGTAGGCATCTTCCAGAATTTCTGCCGGGGTATCCAGCAGCTGCAGCAGGGCATGCAGGCCGAAAAAGCCTGCCGTTGTAATGACCAGCGAGGCGATCAGGCCAATGACGACCGACCCCACCACCGTGCGCTTGAGCAGGTCTTCGTCCTGCGCGCCGTAGGAGCGCGCTGCAACGATGGCAAGGCCATTGCCGATACCGATGCCAAAGCCGACTAAAAGCTCGTAGATCGAACCGCAGGAGCCAATGGCGGCAAGGGCTGTATCGCCCAGCACATTGCCCACGATCATGGTATCCACCGTGTTGTAGAGCTGCTGGAACAGGTTGGAAACCAGAATGGGCAGCATAAACAGCAGCAGGCTTTTTAAAATAGGTCCGTGCATCAGGTCTACGTTCATGTTGAAGAAGCTTTTCTTTTGGGGCTGCGCGTGGGTCATAGGGTTCCTCCAAAGTTCTATTTTTACCGCAAAACAACCCTCTCAGTCTCGCTGACGCTCGCCAGCTCCCCCGAAGGGGGAGCTTTTATGCTGCGTAAAAGAAACAGCAAAACCTCCCCCTTTCGGGGGAGGTGGCAATGCGAAGCATTGACGGAGAGGGTTATCTCCAATTTTTTACAGCTCCTGCGTCTCGAAGCCGTTGCCGGTAAGCACCTGCACGCTGGTAAAGCCTGCAGCCTTGATGGCGGCGGCAGCTTCGTCAAAGCCGTAGGTCAGGCTGTTGATATCATGAGAATCAGAAGTGATGATGACCTTGCCGCCCATCTTCTGCCACTCGCCCAGCAGCCACGGGCCGGGGTAGAAGTCCTTGCGGTAGCCGCGGTACACGCCGCCGGTGTTCACTTCCAGCAGGCAATCGTTTGCCTTTGCGGCCTGCAGGGCCTTGAGGGCAGCGGCCTTGTAGCGGGGCGACTCTTCGTCGAAGAACTCGCCGTTGGCATTCAGCTTCTTGATGAGGTCGATGTGGGCCAGAATATCCGGCTTGAGGGCAGCAACCTTTTCCACCTCGGCAAAGTAGGCTTCCACAGCGGAAAGCGGGTCTGCGTCAAAATCATCGTTGATGCAGTCCCACAGGTCCTGCGGACGGAAGTCGATCTCGTAATACTTGCCGGTGTTCTTGCCGTACAGGTGGTGTGCGCTGCCAATCCAGTAATCGTAGCCGGTGCGCTTATCCTCGCTCAGGATATCCCACTCGATGCCGCACAGGATATCCACCTTGCCCTTGTACTCGGTCTTGAGCTTGGCAATGGTGGCCTTGTACTGGGCGGTGCGGCTGGGGCTCATGCAGTATTCGCGGTCGCGCTGGGTGTAGCTATGGCCGGTGAAGCCCAGCGTGGTCAAGCCCTGCGCACACGCAGCACTTGCCATATCCTGCAAGGTATTTTTGCCATCGCACATGGTGGAGTGGCAATGGACACTGGACTTCTTATAATCTGCCATAGATAATTCACTGCATCCTTTCCTGTTTGACCTTGTGGTCAATGACGTGACGTTTTTCCAGTTCACGGGTCACATCCTCCACCGTGATGCCGGCGCTGACCATCAGCACCAGAACATGGTAGGCAAGATCGCTGATCTCGTAAACGGTCTCTTCCTTATCCTCTTTTTCGCCCGCAATGATGACCTCGGTGCACTCTTCGCCCACCTTTTTCAGGATCTTCTCCTTGCCCTTCTCGAACAGGTAGGTGGTGTAGCTGCCCTCCTTGGGGCTATCCTTGCGGCCCTTGATGAGCTGGTACAGTCCCTGCCAGCTGAACTGCTTCAGCTCCGGCGAGACGTATACTTCGTTGAAGAAGCAGCTCTCGGCACCGGTGTGGCAGGCGGGGCCGGATTTGACCACTTCCACCACCAGAGCATCGGCGTCGCAGTCTGCGGTGATGGACACCACCCGCTGCACGTTGCCGCTGGTCTCGCCCTTACGCCAGATCTCCTGACGGCTGCGGCTCCAGAACACAGTGCGGCCCTCGGCAATGGTGAGCGCCAGCGTCTCGGCGTTCATGTACGCGAGGGTGAGCACCTCTTTGGTGTAGTGGTCCTGCACGATGGCAGGGATCAGGCCCTTTTCATCAAATTTCAGATTCATAACGGTTCTCCCTCCCCGGATGGGGATATTACTAGTTTAGCGTATTCGGTGCGCAAACGCAAGAGTTTGCGGGTTGTTTTTGCGGAAATCCAGTTTCGCGTTACGGCTTCTCCCCGCACCGGGGAGAAATGCCCCGGCGTTACAGCCGCATCTCCACGCCGTTTGCGTTGAGGTATTCTTTCAGGTCGCGGATGGTCAGCAGCTTCTGGTGGAAGATGCCCGCCGCAAGGCCTGCGTCGATGCCCTTGTGGTGGAACAGCTCCAGGAAGTCTTCCTTTTTGCCTGCGCCGCCGCTGGCAATGATAGGCACGTTCACCCGCGCCGCAACTGCATCCAGCATCTCAAGGTCGAAGCCGCTGCGCACGCCGTCGGTATCGATGCTGTTCAGGCAGATCTCGCCTGCGCCGTGGTCCACGCACCAGCTGATCCAGTCCAGTGCATCCCGGCCGGTGTCCTCGCGCCCGCCCTTGGCGAACACCCGGAACTGGCCGTCCACCCGCTTTACATCGGCAGAGAGTACCACGCACTGGTTGCCGTAGCGCTGTGCTGCCGCCGGGATGAGGTCGGGATTTTTGAGTGCGCCCGAGTTGACGCTGACCTTGTCCGCGCCGCACTTGAGCACCCGGTCGAAGTCTTCCAGCGTGTTGATGCCGCCGCCCACCGTGAGCGGGATAAAAATTTCGCTGGCGACGCGGGTCAGGATATCCGTGAACAGTGCCCGGCCCTCGAAACTGGCGGTGATATCGTAGAACACCAGCTCGTCGGCACCGGCAGCGTTGTACATGCGGGCCATTTCCACCGGGTCGGCCACATCCCGGATGCCTTCAAAGTTCGTGCCCTTGACCACGCGGCCATTGCGCACATCAAGGCAGGGAATAATGCGTTTGGTGATCATGTCGTTTCCCCTCCGTTCACTCCTGCACCAGCTGCACGCAGCGCGCAAGGTCCAGTGCGCCGGTGTACAGGCTCTTGCCTAAAATGGCAGCGGCAGTGCCCATTTTTTTCAGTTCCAGAAGCTCTGCTTCGGACGAGATGCCGCCGCTGGCCGTAAAGGCCACGCCGGGCATCTCTTTGGCAAGCGTGCGGTACAGGCCGAGGTTCGTGCCCCTCATGGCACCGTCGCAGGCAATGTCCGTGTAGATGATGGCGGTGCATCCGGCATCTGCCAGCCGCTTGCAGAAGTCCACGCCCGGCTCGGCGCTCACTTCCTTCCAGCCATGGATGGCCACATAGCCGTCCTTTGCGTCCACGCCCACGGCAATTTTATCGCCGTATTTTTTCAGCATCCGGGCGGTAAAGTCAAAATCCGTCACCGCCACGCTGCCCAGGATGCAGCGGCCCACGCCGAGGGAAAGATATGTTTCAATGCGTTCCTCGGTGCGGATGCCGCCGCCCACCTCAATGTACAAACCGCCCTGCTTTGCCAGCGCGGCAATGGTATCATAGTTGGATAGGGTGCCGTCCTTTGCGCCGTCCAGATCGACGACGTGCAGATTTTTGGCCCCCGCTGCAAGGAACTCCCGCGCCTGTGCACAGGGATCCTCGCCGTAGACGGTCATGCGGCTGTAGTCGCCCTGCGTCAGGCGCACCACCTTGCCGCCCCGCAGGTCAATGGCTGGAAATAATTGCATCGTTGTTTCTCCTTTAGCGTCCTCGCCCTCTCCGTCCACTCGCACTGCTCGTGTCCACCTCTCCCAAAGGGAGAGGCCTTGGCAGTACGGCAAAGTTTCCGGTTTTGCCAAGGGCTCCCCCTTTGGGGGAGCTGGCGCGTTAGCGCCTGAGAGGGCGAGCCCGCTTACAATTCGCTGAACGCCTTCAAAATTCGTAGTCCGGTGTCCCCGCTCTTTTCCGGGTGGAACTGGGTGCCGTACACCCTGCCTGCCCGCACCGCGCCGGTGACGGGAATGGAATAGTCGCTCACAGCCAGTGTACTCTTCGTACAGTTCTTGCCGTAGTAGCTGTGGACGTAATAGACGTATTCGCCCTCACGGATGTACTTGAACAGCGGGTCGTCCTTTACAATGTGCAAGGCGTTCCAGCCGATCTGCGGCACCTTCAGGCTCTTGTCCGCAAGGTCGGGCTCCAGCGGGCAGACTTCGCCCTTCACAAAGCCGAGGCCTTCGTGCTCACCGTACTCGTAGCTCTTTTCAAACAGCAGCTGCATGCCAAGGCAGATGCCCAGCAGCGGCTTCCTTTCGGCTTCTTCTTTGATGACCGGTACAAGGCCCGTCGCCTCCAGCTTGGCCATGGCATCGGCAAAAGCGCCCACGCCCGGCAGGATCAGCCGGTCGGCTTTGCGGATGGTGTCCGCGTCGGCGGTGACGACCGCTTCCAGCCCCAGCTGCTTCAGGCTGGACTTCAGGCTGAACAGGTTGCCCACGCCATAATCGATAATTGCGATCATACCAGCAGTCCTTTCGTGGAAGGAATTTCGTCCTTGTGGGCTTCGTCGATCTTCACGGCCGCGCCCAGTGCATGGCCTGCGCCCTTGAAGCAGGCCTCGAGGATGTGGTGGGTATTTTCTCCCGCAAATTGTACAAAGTGGATCGTGGCGGGCACGCTGCGGGCAAAGCCCAGCCAGAATTCCTTGGCGCACTCCACGTCAAAATCGCCCACTTTTTCGGTGTTGCAACGGACATCCCAGTTCAGGGTGCAGCGGCCCGAAAGATCGACGGCGCACAGGATCAGCGCTTCATCCATGGGCAGATAAAAGCTGCCGTAGCGCTGGATACCGCGCATATCGCCCAGCGCCCGTGCAAAGGCCTGACCCAGTGCAATGCCCACATCCTCGGTGGTGTGGTGGTAGTCCACCTGCACATCGCCGTGGCAGGTGAGCACCAGATCGAACCGGCCATGGCGGGCGAACAGCTCCAGCATGTGGTTCAGAAAGCCGCACCCGGTGTCCACCTCGTAGCGGCCGGTGCCGTCCAGATCAAGGGTAAGGTCGATCTGGGTCTCATTGGTGTTGCGTTCCAGCGAGATCATTCGGTTCGGCATGGTTCATTCCTCCATGATCTTATCCAGCGTTTCCATAAACGTCTGCATCTGTTCCGGCGTGCCAATGGTGATGCGCAGCCAGTTCTGGATGCGGGGCGCGTCGAAATGGCGCACCAGAATGCCGTTTTTCTTCAACTCTTTGTAGAGTGTCTCGCCGTCTTTCCTGTTGGTACTTGCAAACAGGAAGTTGGAGCGGCTGTCCAGCACGGCAAATCCGCGCTGTTCCAGCTGTTGTTTTGTCCATGCGCGGGTGTCCACGATGGCGGCGCGGGTCCTGTCAAAATAAGCGGTGTCTTCCAGCGCGGCCTGCCCGGCCTTCAGGGTCAGGCGGTTGATGTTGTAGGGGTTCAGGCTGAACTTGACCCGGTTCAGGTCGGCAATGAGCTTTGCATTGCCCATGGCAAGACCCAGACGCGCACCGGCCAGCTGCCGGGACTTGGAAAAGGTCTGCACCACCAGCAGGTTCTCGTACTGGTCGATGAGGGGCACGCAGCTCTCGCCGCCAAAGTCCACATAGGCCTCGTCCACGATGACCACATTGTTCGGGTTTGCCTTTAAGATGCCCTCAATTTCCGCCCGGGGCAGTGCAATGCCGGTGGGGGCGTTGGGGTTTGCAAGGACGATGGTCTGGTTCAGGCCGTAGTAGTCCTTCGGGTCAAGGGTGAAATCCTCTTTCAGCGGGATGATGTGGCTGGGAATGTGCATCAGTCCGCACCACACGCCGTAGCAGCCGTAGGTGATGTCGGCATAGGCCAGCGGGTGGTCTGCGTCGCAGAAGGCACGCAGCGCAAAGAAGAGGTTCTCGTCGCTGCCATTGCCGGGCATGATCTGCTCCGGCTGCAAACCGAAGTGGGCTGCGGCCGCCTTGAGCAGGTCGGCACAGGCGGGGTCGGAGTAAAGGCGCAGCTTTTCCACCTCGTGCTCGCTCACGGCAGCGATCACCGCCGGGGAGGGCAGATAGGGGCTTTCGTTGGTGTTCAGTTTGATGTACTGCTGATCCTGCGGCTGCTCACCCGGGGTGTAGGGGGTGACAGCGGCTAGCGTGGGAGAAAGAAAACGACTCATATAAAAACCCTCTCAGTCAAAGCCTTACGGCTTTGCCAGCTCCCCCGAAGGGGGAGCTTTTTTGCATCTTACGGTTTCCACTCTCAAAGCTCCCCTTCGAGGAAAGACTTCCCCCGGCCGGGGGAAGATGTCACCGCGGGTGACAAAAAGGGGAATCTGGCGCGCAAGCGCCTGAGAGGGTCACTTCTCATACCGGATGGTCACGCTGCGGGCGTGGGCGTGCAGGCCCTCGCGCTCGGCAAAATCGGCGATGCGGGGGGCTACTTCGCCCAGCGCTTCCCGGGTGTAGTAGAGGAAGCTGGACTTTTTTACAAAGTCGTCTACGCCCAAGGGGCTTGAGAAGCGGGCGGTGCCGCTGGTGGGCAGGGTGTGGTTGGGGCCTGCAAAGTAATCGCCCAGCGCTTCCGGCACGTTGCGGCCAAGGAAGATGCTGCCTGCATTTTTGATCTCGTTCAGCACGCCGAAGGGGTCCTCCACGCACACCTCCAGATGTTCCGGTGCAATGATGTTGCAGGCTTCAATGGCCTTGTGCAGGTCGGTGCAGAGGATGATCTTGCCGTTGTCGTCCACGCTGGCGCGGGCGATGGCGGCACGGGGCAGCTGCGGGATCTGCACCTCCAGCTCCGCCTGCACGGCCTTGGCCAGCTCCGGGCTGTCGGTGACGAGAACGGGACTTGCCAGTTTGTCGTGCTCGGCCTGACTCAGCAGGTCTGCTGCCACCCATGCAGGGTTGCAGCCGCCGTCGGCCAGCACCAGAATTTCGCTGGGGCCTGCGATCATATCGATGCCCACCTTGCCGAACACCTTGCGCTTGGCGGTGGCAACGTAGATGTTGCCGGGGCCAACGATCTTATCCACCGCAGGGATGCTCTGGGTGCCGTAGGCGAGAGCCGCCACAGCCTGTGCGCCGCCGGTCTTGAAGATCCTGGTCACGCCTGCGGTGGCAGCGGCGGCAAGGATGACCGGGTTCACCCTGCCGTCCTTGCCGGCGGGGGTGGTCATGACGATCTCGGACACGCCTGCCACCTTTGCCGGGATCACGTCCATGAGCACGGTGGAGGGATAGGCCGCCGTGCCGCCGGGCACATAGACACCGGCCTTTTCAATGGGGGTATATTTCTGGCCCAGCACGATGCCGGGCTTGTCGTTCACCACAAAATTCTTGTGCACCTGCTGGCGGTGGAAGCTCTCGATGTTGGCGGCGGCTTCGCGCAGGGTCTCGAGGAAGTAGGGGTCCATGCCCGCAAAGGCTTCGTCGATCTCTTCCTGCGTCACCTGCAGGGCATCGATCTTCGCGCCGTCAAATTTCAGCGCATAATCCTTCAGGGCTTCATCGCCCCGGGCGCGCACATCGGCAATGATGCCGTCCACCACATCCTCCACGTTCTTTTCCGCGCGGATGTCGCGGTTCAAAATCTCTTCGGGCCTGAGCTCGTCAAAGTTATACAGCTTGATCATTTTGCTTCCTCCTTGTTCTGCAGTTCCGCCCGCAGCTTTTCCAGCATGGTGTCCATTTCGGCGTGCTTGAACTGGTAGCTGGCCTTGTTGGCAATGAATCGGGCCGAGATGGGCATGAACTCGGTGACAACCTTCAGGCCGTTCTCCCGCAGGGTGGTGCCGGTCTCCACGATATCCACGATGACGTCCGAAAGGCCCAGAATGGGGGCCAGCTCAATGGAGCCGTTCAGCTTGATGATATCGATGTCCCGCCCCATGGATGCGTAGTAGCTCTTTGCGATGTTGACGAATTTGGTGGCCACCCGCACCGGGCGGCTGGGGTCGTCCTTGTAATCGGCCGGGGCGGCAACGCACATGCGGCATTTGCCAAGGCCAGTGTCCAGCAGCTCGTACACATCGGCAGAAGCCTCTGTGAGGATGTCCTTTCCCACGATGCCCACATCGGCGGCACCGTGCTCCACATAGATGGCAACGTCGCTGGGCTTGACGAGGAAGTAACGGATGCCGGCCTCCGGGTTTTCCACCACCAGCTTGCGGGTGGCGTTGTAGTCCTCCGGGCAGCCGTAGCCGATGCCCGCCAGCAGGTTATACACCTTATCGCCCAGACGGCCCTTGGGCAGAGCCACGTTCAGCATCACCCTGTCGGTGCTGTTCTTCTGCACCGGCGGCAGCGGGGCGCTCAGGCGGTCCAGTTCGTCCAGATAGACCGCAAAGCCGATGCCACCGGCACCGGGGGTGAACTTCTGCATCAGCAGGTCGTAGCGGCCGCCCTTGAGCAGGGGGCGGGGCAGGGCTTTCAGGTAGCCCTGAAACACAAGGCCGTTGTAGTATTCCATCTCACCGGCCAGCGTCATGTCCAGCCGGATCACGCCGCCCGCCTTTTCCAGCGGCACAGCCAGCGCTTCCAGCTCGGCCACCGCCGCGCGCATGGCGTCGTTGCGGCACAGGGCAGCAGCCTTTGCAAGGGTATCGGCATAGCTGCCGCAGAGGTTCAGCACGCTGCACAGGGTATCGGCGGCATCGGCAAGACCGGCTGCTCCGGCTGCAGCCCGCAGCTCGTGGGCGTTTTTCTCCCGCAGCTTTTCCAGCAGCTTTGCGCGGGCGGCATCCGGCACGCCCAGCGCGTCGAACAGGCCGAACAGGTAGCCCATGTGGCTCACTTCCAGCACCCACTCGGCCCCCAGCGCATCCAGCGACCGCGCCGCCAGACACACCGCCTGCTGCACCTGTGCTTCGCCCACCGCGCCCAGCATCTCAAGGCCCATCTGGCTGATCTCTTTAAAGGTGTGGCTCTCGGCGGAAGGGCGGTAGACATTCTCGTGATAGTAGTAGCACAGGGTCTCTCCGGGGGCGGGCTGCGCCGTCTTGGCAATGGAGAGGGTCACGTCCGGCTTGAGGGCCAGCAGACGGCCATCCAGATCGGTAAAGGTGATGACCTGCTCGGACGACAAAAAGCTGCGGTTCTCCTGATACAGGCCGTACTCCTCAAACCGGCCCATATGATACTTGCGGCAGCCCGCCGCTTCGTACAAGGCGCGCAGCGCAAAGGAGGCGCGCTCCTTGGGCTGCAGGTTTGCAATGCTGAATTCCATTGTCGGTTCCCCCATTTCTTACTTGAGTTTATTTTACTTTATCTAGGTAAAGTTGTAAAGTAGGAAAGTGACGGTGTTTTCAACTCAATGATACGATTTTTCTGTGCGTTTGTACAGGGAAAAGAAGAGAAGGAGCCGTTGCATGGCGCAACAGCTCCTTTTCAGCACGCATATTTACCCAAGCAGGTCCAGCACACTGGCCTTCGGGCGGGCACCCACGGCCTGACGCACCAGCTTGCCCTGCTCAAACACCAGCAGGGTGGGGATGCTCATCACGCCGAACTCCCCGGCCAGCTCCGGCTGCTCGTCCACGTTCACCTTGCCCACCTTCACATCGCCGCGCTCCTCGGCCACTTCGTCCACAATGGGGCTGAGCATCCGGCAGGGGCCGCACCAGCTGGCCCAGAAGTCCAGCAGGACGGGCTTTTCGCTCTGCAGCACTTCCTGCGCAAAGTTTTCTTTCGTGATGGTAATGACTGCCATATTTTTACCTCCTGAAGGGTGTTTGTAATTTCACTGACAGCATCAGTATACCCCGTCGGAGTGTGTTTTTCCGTGACCGGGTCACACAGGGGCGCAAAAAAGCCCGAAGCAGGAAGAAAGAATACTGCTCCGGGCAGGGAAACGCTTATTTCAGTGTTCTGTCAGCAGGGTATCAGACACCGGCCACGCAGTTCTTGCCGGCGATGTAGCCGTAGTAGACGCACAGGCTGTGGCTGATGCCGCGCATGCAGATGGGGTATTCCACTGCGTAGCGGCTGCCCTGCACATTGCCGCAGACATACAGGCCCTTGATGATGTCGCGCTTGGGGCTGGCGGGGTCCTCCTCGGTGAAGGTGTGGCAGTTCTCGTCGCTCTCCAGGCCGCCCACGCACACCAGCATGGAAGTGGTGCCCCACTGGCATGCATAGTACGGGGGATTCTCCAGCGCGAACATCCGGCTTGCGGGCTTGCCGAAGTCATCGTCGGAACCGGCCTTGGCCAGCTCGTTGTAGCGCTCGACGGAAGCCAGTGCATTATCCAGTGCATCGCCCTCAAAGCCGCACTGGGTCAGCAGGTCTTCCAGTGTATCGGCCTTGAACTGGTAAGCCTCGGCCTTTGCGCTGATCTTGGTGTACTGACGGTCGGTGTAGTTGGGGTTGGACTCATCCTCATCCTCGGGGATGATGTAGCACAGGCCGCCGTGGTTTGCGGGCATGTAGGGCACCTCTTCGCCCCACTTGGAGTCGTACAGCTGGAAGGAGGTGCACTCGGGCTGCAGCTCGATCTGGTTTTCCAGCTGCTGGCCGGGGATGCACTCGTTCATGAAACGGTCGCCGCGCTTGTTGATCTGCAGGAAGGGGGTCACGCCCATGCCGCTGCCCATGTGGTGGGTCATCGGTGCGTGGAAATCCTGCACCTTTGCGCCGATCCATGCGCCCATGCGCAGGCCGTCGCCGGTCTCCACGGTCTTGCCCTCCACGTCAACGCCCAGCATACCCATGGCACCCATGTTGGCGATCTTCTTCTCCACGATCTCGGGAGCAAAATGCTTCATGATCTTCTCGTCGCCGGAGTTGTCGCCGGTAGCCAGGATCACGCCCTTGGAAGCGTTGAGCTGGATGTACTTGTTGTCATTCTGTGCGTCGCGGATGATCACGCCGGTCACGCGGCCGTCGCTGTCCTTCAGCAGCTTGGTGCCGAAGCAGCCGAAGAAGGTCTGTGCACCGTTCTCAACGGCCTTGTTCAGGTTGGCTTCCACTATAAAGCCCTGCTGATCCTTGCGGGAAGAGCGGAACTCCATGCTGGAAGGGAAGGTGGGGAACTCTTCGTTGCGGTAATCGTAGTGCTCGGGCTGAGGCCATGCCAGCGGCACCAGAATACCCTTGTCGAACTGCTCCTGGGTCACGGCCTCACGGGTGGAGTCGCAGATGGTCAGCTCGGGGTAAGCCTCGATGAACCAGTCCATGACCTCGTGTGCATGGGAAGCCCACTTTTTCAGGATGGAGCGCTTGTTGCGGTAGGTGCACTCGCGCATCAGGCGGTCGACCACAACATCCTCGTCCACGATGTTCTCACGGCCCCAGCGCTTGTTCAGGCTGCCGTTCAGCAGGGCATACTCGCCGCTGCGGCAGTTGAAGGAAGAGCTCTTTTCCACGATGGCAACTTTTGCGCCCTCCTCGGCAGCCGCACGGGCAGCGCAGACGCCGGACAGACCGGCGCCGATGATGACCACATCAAAGTCCTGGGTCTCACTGGCCTGCACGTCCGGCTCTTCGCCCAGCCAGTCATCGCCGGTATCCCCGGCGGTATCTGCAGCAGGCTCTTCGGAAGCAACGCCCATAGCCTGCTCGATGCAGCTGGCGGCAGCCTTCTTGACCGCGTTGGTGGTGACGGTGGCGCCGGAAACATTGTCGATCTCAGCGTTCTGTGCCGCCATGATGGCATCCTGCAGGGTGGGAGCAGCCACGCCGCCGATGCTCTCGGTCTCGTTGGAAGCATCGATGACCACATCGGTGATAGCGGTCTCGCTGAAGGTCATGGTCACCTTCACCTCACCGATGCCGGTAGCCGTGCCGGTGTATGTGCCGGGGGTGTAGACGGCATCGCCGGAAGCGGATGCCGCAGTGCCGGAGGAACTTGCGGAGTTGCAGGCAGCCAGAGCGCCGGCGGTGACACCGCTCATTGCGGCGGCAGCGGCAACTTTCAGAAAGCCTTTGCGGGAGATCTTTTCCATCTTGTTTGCTCCTTTTTCTTTCTTCTCTTCTTCTCGTTTCTGCGGGATTTTTATCCCGCTCCGACACTTAGTATAAAATATAACGAAGTAAAATGGAAACAAAAAATTTTTGCCACAGTGATAAAAGCTCTTTATCAGTCTCCATTGATGTGCTATACTGAAAGCAATCTTATTCTGCCCGCCGGGAAAGGAGAGGTTTCGCCCATGAACGACCGCCAGCTGCTGTGTTTTCTCACCCTGAGCCGGACGCTGAATTTTACCGCCGCCGCCCGGGAGCTGTACTGCACCCAGCCCGCCCTCAGCTACCAGATCCGCAGTCTGGAAAAGGAGCTGGATCTGGCCCTGTTTGAGCGCAGCACCACCCGCGTGGCGCTGACCGAAGCAGGCCGGGCCTTTGTGCCGCAGGCGGAGGGGATCTATCGCAGCATCCTGAACGCCCGCACCGCGCTGAAGGGCTTTGCCCGGCGGCGCACGCTGACCCTGCGCCTGCCGCCGGTGCTGCTGCAGCGTGACCCCATTTATCCCATCCTGATGGCACGGCTGCACGCCGCACTGCCGGGATATGAGTTTGCGGTGGACACTCGGCCCGTGTCACGCAACCCCCACGAAATGCTCTGCAGCGAGGCAGACGCAGCCCTCTATCTGCCCTTTGGGCCGCTGCAGCCGGAGATCGAGCGCACCCCCATCCTGCACAACACCTTTTACCTGATCGTATCGCCGGAGCACCCGCTCACAGGGCGCAGCACTCTGGCGCTGGCCGATCTTGCCGGGCAGCAGCTGTTTTATGAGCCGCTGTATCAGGAAATGGTGGATCTTGCCGTTGTTCAGCCCGGCCTGCCGTTTTCCGCACCAAGCTGGCACATGGTGGAAAACTACGAGTGTGTTTACAACGATCTGCTTGCCGGGCGCGGCATGTTTTTGTGCCCGATGAAATACCCGGCCTTTCCGGCGGCATGGTATCTGCCGCTGCAGCTGCCGTTGCCGGACACTTGTCTGCTGACCCTGCGGGACGACCCGCGTCCCGAGATCCAACGGCTGCGGGAGGTATTCACCGCTGTATACGCCAGCCGTGCAAAGCTGCTGGGCGAAGAATGAACGCAAAAAGGGGCTGCTGCACATCGTTTTGAACGAACGTGCAGCAGCCCTTCAGCTCTTATAATATTCCGGACAGCTTTATTTGCCCAGCATTTCGTGGGCAGTCTTGCAGATGGTGGCAGCATCCAGACCGTAGAACTTCAGCAGGTCCCATGCCGGGCCGGAGCAGCCGAACACGTCCTGCACGCCTACGCGGCGCACAGGGGTGGGCAGCTTCTCGCTCAGCACGGCGCAGACGGCCTCGCCCAGACCGCCGATGACATTGTGCTCCTCGGCGGTGATGACCTTGCCGCACTCCTTTGCAGCCTTGAGGACGATCTCCTCATCCAGAGGCTTGATGGTGTGGATGTTGATGACCCGGGCATGGATGCCCTCAGCGGCCAGCTGCTCCGCAGCCATGCGGGCTTCGTTGACCATCAGGCCGGTGGCGATGATGGCAATGTCGCTGCCCTCGGTGATCTGCTCGCCCTTGCCGATCTCAAAGTGATAGTTCTCGGCATCGTGGAACACAGGCACAGCCAAACGGCCAAAGCGCAGATAGACGGGGCCTTCCATTGCGTAGGCAGCACGCACAGCGGCGCGGGCCTCCACATCGTCGGCGGGGCAGATCACGGTCATGCCGGGGATGCTGCGCATGAGGGCAAAGTCCTCGCAGCACTGATGGGAAGCGCCGTCCTCGCCCACCGAGATGCCGCCGTGGGTGGCACCGATCTTCACGTTCAGGTGGGGATAGCCAATGGAGTTGCGCACCTGCTCAAAGGCACGGCCGGCGGCGAACATAGCAAAGCTGGAAACAAAGGGCACGTAGCCCATGGTGGACAGGCCCGCAGCCACGCCCATCATGTTTTCCTCGGCAATGCCGCAGTCAAAATGACGATCCGGGTAAGCCTTGCGGAACATACCGGTCTTGGTGGCAGCAGCAAGGTCTGCGTCCAGCACCACCAGATCCTCGTGGCCTTCGGCGGCCAGCTCCTTCAGGGTGTTGCCGTAGCTTTCACGGGTAGCGATCTTCTTCACATCTGCCATCTTAGTTTTCCTCCTGCTCCAGCGCGGCGTATGCGGCGTTCAGTTCCTCAATTGCGATCTTGTACTCGTCATCGTTGGGGCCCTTGCCGTGCCAGTCCACAGAGTTGGTCATATAGGAAACGCCCTTGCCCTTTGTGGTGTCCATGATGATGCAGGTGGGCTTTGCAGTCTCTGCATGGAATGCCTGCATGGCGGCTTCGATCTGGTCGTAGTCGTGACCGTCGATGGTGACAACATTGAAGTTGAAGGCCTTCAGCTTCTCTTCCAGCGGGGCGCTGTTCATCACGGTCTCGGTGGTGCCGTCGATCTGCAGGTGGTTGCGGTCCAGCACAACGCACAGGTTGGAAAGGCCGTAGTGTGCGGCAAACATGAAGGCTTCCCAGCACTCGCCCTCTTCCACCTCGCCGTCGCCCAGGATGGTGTAGACGTTGATGGGCTTACCGGCGTGCTTGGCACCCAGTGCCATGCCGCAGGCGGCAGACACGCCCTGACCCAGACTGCCGGTGGACATATCCACACCCGGGGTCTCGTTCATGTTGGGGTGGCCCTGCAGATAGCTGCCGATCTTACGCAGGGTCTTGAGGTCTTCCACCGGGAAATAGCCGCGCTCTGCCAGCGCTGCATACAGTGCCGGTGCAGCATGGCCCTTGGACAGCACCAGACGGTCGCGGTCGGCCATCTTGGGGTCCTTCGGGTCAATGTTCATTTCCACAAAATAGAGGTAGCTCAGCAGCTCGGCGATATCCAGACTGCCGCCCGGATGGCCGCACTTTGCGCTGTGCGTGCCCTCGATCACGCCCATGCGGATGTGGCAGGCGTGCTTGGCCAGAGTAAGTTTTTCTGCATTTGTCATGATGGTCCTCCCGTATGAACCTCAGATTTGCACATGTTCAAAAAAGCCTTTCGTCAGCGCCGGTGCAGTCCTGCTGCCCGCAGCGCGCTCTTTTTCAAGTTTATATTAGCTATTCTATGCAAAAAGGTCAAGCTTCTTCATGCAAAATGTACATACGCGGGGAAATATTCATGGAAATTTGCCGCTTTTTGGTCAAATTGCAGGCTTTTTGCCGTATCTTGACAAAGCCAGAGGCATCTGCTATATTTTTCACAGATTCCGGCACGAAGCCGGGTGTGCGGACAGAAGCCCGTGTTCTCCATCCTGATGGAGCATTTTATCCACCGCTGCGCTTACGCAGCGGTGCAGCGCAAAGCCCACAGGGGGCCTTTGCGTTCTGCCATCTTATTTTTGCTGCTATAGACACCACGAAGGGGTCTGCCGTTGGCTTGTAAGCCGGGCAGACCCCTTTTTTGTCTGGCCAAAGGAGGAAGCTTTTTATGAAAACGAACCCCCATTCCACCACCCGCAGCCTCGTGCTGGCTGCACTGTTCCTTGCACTGGCCTTTGTGCTGCCCATGATTACCGGCCATGTGCCGCAGGTGGGCAACATGCTGTGCCCGATGCACTTTCCCATTCTGCTGTGCGGCTTTGTGCTGGGCGGCCCATGGGGCCTTGCCGTGGGCTTCATTGCTCCGCTGGTGCGGTCGGTGCTGTTCGGCATGCCGCCCATGTTCCCCATCGCCATTGCCATGGCCTTTGAGCTGGCCGCCTACGGCCTTGTGTCCGGCGTGCTCTGGCACAAGGTGAAGCATACCGTGCCCATGATGTACGCTTCTCTTGTCACCGCCATGGTGGCAGGCCGTTTGGTCTGGGGTGCAGTACGCTTTGTGCTGGCCGGCCTGACCGGTTCCAGCTTCCCGTTCAGCGCGTTTTTGTCCGGTGCGCTGCTCACCGCCGTGCCGGGCATCGTGGCTCAGCTGGTGCTCATCCCGCTGATTCTGATCGCTCTGCAGAAGGCAAAGTTTATGGATTGACTTACTATTTAGGCTGCCCTCCGCTTTGCTCTGGGCATAAACAGCGGAAATTTTATTTTTATTATTACAGAAGAGCAGCGGCTGCGGCCGCTGCTCTTCTGTTTTTTCACGGGAGGGGCCGTAATGAAAACGCCCTGCTGCCCGTTACATCTTTTCCTGTAAAAAGCGAAGGGGCTGTTGCCAAGAACTCCCTCAGTCACGGCTTCGCCGCGCCAGCTCCCTCACGGAGGGAGCCTGACATGACGGTAAGCTGTGAAGCCTCCCTCATTGAGGGAGGTGGCATCGCGTAAGCGATGTCGGAAGGAGTTTGGCAACAGCCCTTTTCTATATTTTTAAATTTTTCAGTTCTTCTTACCAGTTAAAAACTCCGGCAGGGGCTTGCCCTGCTTGCGCCACTGATGATACTCGGCGGTGGCAGCGAACTCCACGTCACCGGCAGAGTTCAGGGCAGTCTCCACAGAGTCCTGCACCACGCCGATGATGAAGCCGACACCCACCATCTGCATGGCGACATCGTTGGAGATGCCGAACAGGGAGCAGGCCATGGGGATCAGCAGCAGGGAACCGCCGGCCACGCCGGAAGCACCGCAGGCACCCAGAGCGCTCATAGCGCTCAGCACGATGGCTGCAGGCAGAGACACCTGAATGCCCAAGGTGTTAGCAGCGGCCAGCGTCATGATGGTGATGGTGATGGCGGCACCGTCCATGTTGATGGTAGCGCCCAGCGGGATGGAGACGGAGTACATATCCTTGTCCAGACCCAGCTTTTCGCACAGGGCCATGTTCACGGGGATGTTGGCGGCGGAGCTGCGGGTGAAGAAGGCGGTCAGGCCGGACTCACGCAGGCAGCGGAACACCAGCGGATAGGGGTTGCAGCCCAGATAGATAAACATGATGAAGGGGGAGACGATGAGGGCCATGAACAGCATGGTGCCCACCAGCAGGGCCAGCAGCTTGCCGTACTGGGTAAAGATGGCAAGGCCGTTGCCGGAAACATTGGTGTAGACCAGACCCATGATGCCGAAGGGTGCCAGATTGATGATCCAGCGCACGATCTGGGAGACCGCATCGGCGGTGTTTGCCATAAAGGTCTTGGTGGTGTCAGAGCTGATCTTCTTCATGGCCACGCCGAACATGCAGGCCCAGAACAGGATGCCGATGTAGTTGCCGCTCATGATGGCACTGACGGGGTTTGCCACAAAGTTGGTGAGCAGAGTGCCCATCACTTCGCCCAGACCCTGCGGCACCACGTCCGACTGGGCAGCGTCTGCCAGCACGACCGTGACCGGGAACATAAAGCTGGTCACCACTGCGATGGCCGCAGCCAGAAAGGTGGTGAGCATGTACAGCCAGATGACCGTGCCGAAGCGGCGGTCCAGCTTGGAAGAGCCCTGTGCCAGAGCACTTGCCACGATCACGAACACCAGCACCGGGGCGATGCCCTTCAGTGCGCCAACGAACAGGCTGCCCAGTTCACCCACCCAGCCTGCACCGGGGGCCACCAGAGCCAGCACCGCACCGATGATCAGGCCGATCAGAATGCGAATGATCAGGCTGATGCCGTTGTAGCGGGCAACTGCCTTGTTCAACGTTTTCATATAGACACTCCTCTTTCCTATTGTACGCCAATGGCGCACAGCTTCCTGTCTCTTACACAAGGACGGGTGTTATTATAGCACATACGGCAGAGAAATGAAAGCGTTTTCAGACATTTTTCGTTCACAAATTTGCATTCAGGTCGGTGCCCATGAGGGTTTTCCGTTGATCTGTATTTGTAGTGAGGACAGATTTAACCGTTCGCGGCTTCGTTCTCTCCGTCACCGTCGAGCGGCGCAGGGCAGAGCGAGCGGGGGCAAACAAAAAAGCCTGCGTGCGCAGTCCTGCATGGCAGGCTCTGCATCCGCAGACCGGGGCTCTTTGGGGGTGTATTCTGTTTCAACCCAGCGGCTGGGTGGGGGCAAGCTTCTGGTAGGCAAAGCGGGGCGAGCCGTCTGCCACATGGATGATGCCGCAGCGGGTAAAGCCGTTCTTTTCCAGCAGATGCTGCATGATCTTGTTGTCGGCGTGGGTGTCGGCACGCAGGCTCTGGCAGTGCTCCATGCTCCAGTCCAGCACGGCCTTGCCCACGCCCTTGTGCTTTCCGGCCGATGCCAGACGGTGCACCGTGCCATAGGGCAGGGTATCGTCCAGCCACTGGCCGTCCTCAATGGCGGCGTAGGTGGGGGCTG
>UMFM01022611.1_pt1 | contig 18639 bp, 5 predicted proteins | sample 1965011 | NCBI WGS metagenome assembly UMFM01 (sample SAMEA4836046, study PRJEB28245) | human gut metagenome | biome: gut microbiome; material: fecal sample | place: Denmark | collected 2008 | reverse complement strand
GCACATGTAGCTTTAAGTAAGTCTTTCTCAGACTTGCAGCAGCAGTTGTCCGCATATCTCTCAGCATTCACTTTGTTAAGTTCAAACATTAGAGGCAAAGCAGCAGCTGTAGCAGCTTCTTTCTTCTCTAATTCACTGATTCTAGTTCCTAATCTTTCGAAGATGTCTGTCTTCTCTTGAATGTCTTGTTCTCTTCTCTTATAAAGCTCATCACAAAGTCTCATATTCTGAGCATTGTCACGAGTTATAATATCAACATACATTCCACTCTTCTCTTGTAAATCTTGTACTCTACCTTTCCAGATTTGGTTAGTTAGGATCTGAGTTTCGTTTCCAATCCTTTCATTAGTAGCAAGAGCTCTGCTATTAATGTAAGTGTACAAATCAATATCATCTTGAAGTGACTGTACTCTGTTAGACCATGCTAGATCATTAGCCTGTTGCCCTTGAGCCATAGCTAGTGTTTTGGCTTGTTCAGCTTGCTGCATTGCGCAACAATTGTTGTTACCTCCGAAGAGATTACCTAACAGTCCGCCACCATTACCACATCCACAACCTCCGTTATTACCTGCGAATGCACCAAGTGCTGTTCCGATAATACCAAGAGTCAGAGCGGCGTTGGTTCTACCCTTCTTACCGAATTTGTCTTCTGCCTCTTGCATTGTTAAAAATTCTGCCATAAAATGTTGTGTTTGTGTGTGTTTTTATACCCAATCTGTTAAGCGCGCTTCTTTAATTTTCATAGTGCAAAGTTAATGATTCTTAAAGGTCATACCAAAGAAATATTGTTAATCAATGTTAACTACAAAATAATTGTATTAAAATATTTAAAAATCATTTCTATGATATAACTAGCTTATATAATTGGTTATAGCCATTCAGCAGGTACTAATCTAGACTCTAATTGGTCAGCATTGGTAATGTTACTCTTCTTAACTCCAGTTAAGTATCCAGATACAATATTTAACACAGGATAAGTTGCAGAGGTGAACGTAGGTACTGCACCTTGTAACTTAGTACAATAGTAGAACATACTACTAATGTCATTAATATTGTAGCAAGTCTTCAGTAGGTCTTCAGTAATTAAAAGTAAACCGTAATTACTGTCTTCCTCTGTACTTGCAGTTGATACAGCAAATAAGCTAGAAGCATTAACAATTCTATTGTTATTCTTAAATATGTTGGCGAAATCAATTTGAGGATATATCTCCTGAGTTCCAGCAGCATTATACGCCCTCTTATCAAACTTACAATTAGCCCACAATTCAGTAATAACTTTTAGGTTAGGATTATTAGCAAATAGGTCACTATTTACATCAACACCAACTTCTAAGATTGTCTGTGAAAACATACCTGTAATATCTTCCAACCTAGTATTATATTTAAACAGGTCTGGTGGGTATTTGATACCTCTAGTGAACGTATCTCCTTGTAGATTTACGAAAGCACAGAATCTTGTAGTTCTAAACACTCCAAGCAGCTTTGGTGTATCTACAAGTGCTTCAAATAGTTTACATGGTATTCTACCTATCATACCATCCCATTTACCAGTTTGTTCTATAGTCCAATCTCCAGAATCAGGCAAGAACTTCCTAACTTGCTCTGGATAGTTGAAATCAATCATAGAATCTTCCAACGTACAGTCAGCATGACAATACCTGAATAGGTCAGTAGGAATCATATAATTCTGATATCCAATCTCAGCACGACCATTACCTGCCTGGCTAATAGCAGTCTTTTGTTGAGTATCATACTTAAAGTATTTCTCAGTAAGTCTTGACTTAACATCAGCTAAACCACTCTCAGTACTAGAAGCACCTTCCCATCCATAACCATCAAGATACCAAACATCAAATGCTTGTTCTCCTGGATTATAGTCAGGACTTGAAGTATCTTCGTTCCTATCATAGTTATATGACTTCTTCATGTTGCTGACATCAAGTTTAAATGTTACTCTGTTACCAGCATTCTTAATAATATGGTCATCCCAAGTTGTCCATGTACTATTAAGAATTAACTCTGAACCTATGTCAATAGTTCTGGTTTCATCATAGCCTAGACACCAACATCCCTTAAATACTCCAGCCATATTAGTTATGCTATGCCTAATAGACTTAGAGCCATCTGAGTTGTCTTGGCTCATAAAGAATAATCTGTAAGGAATGTATCCAAAAGTACCACTATTTTCAAAGGCAAATGACACATCTTGTAAAGGGCAGTTCTTAAAGCCTTCTCCCACTAGCTTTAATTTAAGATTGTAGCATCCACTAAATAGACTCTTGATGCTAGTTAAACTAATACAATCATCAAACATACCAGCAGGTGGGAATTGATATATCTTACCATCGTTGTTTAAGTCTATTCCTTTAAAGAATCCCTCAATACTATTCAATATTTTACAATTCTTGAATATATTAACAGGAATACTCTGAGCACCAGCTTCATCAGAACATTTAAGTCCAGTAAGTATACCTATAGCCTGTCTTAATGTTCCACTAATGCCTTGGAACATATTTCCCATCTCTGATAGATTTACTAATGCTTCTCCACCACTGTATTGGAATGGGTACTGGATAGAGCTAAATGTTGGGATGTGCCATGTAGTACCCCCGTCATTGATAGTTTGACTTATGCCACCAAACACATTAGGTCCAATCTTTCCAACTAACTTAATACCAGAGTATAAAGAGTCTGTTAGAATTAAGGATTGAGCAACCTTATTAATTGTATGGAATAGATAGGTATTACCATTACTATCTGAATCTACAGTCATTCTAATCCAACTACATCCAGTGAATACACCTTTTGGATAAGGGCTTACTAGATTTCTTAGGTTTGTAAAGAATGTCTTAGAACTTAGTAATCCATCTGTAGGTACAGCAGCTCTTGTATTAGCACAGCTTCTCAACTGTTGACAGTTTCTAAACATATAGTCAATCTTTACTAGAGGACTATACTTACCATTAGCTGGGGCAAACACATTGTTGTCTATCCACTCTAAGCTAGTGCTATCAAATGCAGCTTCTGCATCAGTAAGCTTAGGTAAGAAGTCTAATACTCCCCAAGTAGAATCCTTAGATGTACTGTAATCAGATGTCCTAGAGAAGAATGGTCCAGTTAGGCTTGTTCCACTGAATGCTTCCTTGATGCTATTTACATTAGGGCATAATCTAAATAAGTCATACCAAATATCACCAGTAACATTTGAACAACCTTTGAACATACCTTCTAATGAAACAACCCTATCAGTTAATCTAACCATTAGGTATTTAAAGTCATTATAGGATATTCTAGCACATCCTTCAAATAAGAAGTAAGCATCAGTCAATTCTTCTCCAAATGATATATTGGTAACGTTATTTCCTTCAAGGAAGACATCAGTACCATATTGAGTATACACACTATCTGGATTTAGATAGAACTGACTACATCCTCTAAATATCTCGCCACCCTGAAGAGATAGGTGTCCGATTACTCTCTGTAATGAAATACAATCTCTAAATGCACCTCTTGGTATTTCTATAGGATTTGTCTTATCATTCTTACATCTGACCTCTACTAATTGTTTACAGCTAATAGCCTCGATACTTTCTAAGTCTGGGAATGCAGTCAAGTCTAAGTACTCTGGAGTTCTATCATTATACTTTAATGTAGATAATGATGTATTAGAAATAACTAGTCTTCTTAGGCTAGAGAAGTTAGGTTTACCATTAACATATAGAGATGCAAGTGTAATATCACTAGTCTTAGTATAGCTTAGGTCTAGAACCTCAAGATTCCAAGCACCTGTTAACTCTAACTTTAGAGCAGGGTTATTCTGACCAGGAATACTAAATTCCTTCATACCAGGACAGTTATCAATAGTAACCTGAGCCAACGGACTGATAGAGTTATTAACTGAAGAATACGGAATCTGAATGGTTTCCATCTTCTCACAGTTCCTAATAGTTACCGTTCTCACATTAGGTGGTATGTTCAGAGTTCTTAATGCACCGCAGTTATTAATTTCTATTGAAGTTAGCTTTAAACAATCATCAATAAGTAATGACTCAAGGAAAGATTGGTTCTCTAACTTCAGATTAGTAATATCTGTTCCAGACATATTTAATGTCTTCAACACAGCAGATGTTGGGAATGTAATCTTAGTAATAGAAGAGTATGATACATCAAGTTCCTGAATTTTACGACAACCGCTCAGGTCTAATGTATATGCAGAAGCAGTAGAACCAATAAGTCTCACCTTACTTAGATTCAACTTCTTAATATTCTTCAAACCTATATCATTAGCCTCATTATATACTCCACCCTGGAAGAAATAAGCAGCATCCACATTACTTAGTCCACTTAAATCTAACTCTTGTAACATAGGTAGGTTAATATTGTCCAAACCTGTCCAAGGGTAACTCTTAAACTTAGTAAAGTCAGTAATGTACTTGTTAGCATACATATATACTACTGTTTCACCAGTAGGCATAGGTAAGATAACTGATGTTGGAGTGTCTGTAATCCAGAATGCACCAGTAGTCTTATCATGTGAATAGTGATAAAGTATCTGACTACTTGCAGTAATATCAGTACTAAATCTAATTTCAGTAGCGGAACCAGTAGCTTTGTTAGAAGCCCATAGTCCAGTAATAGGAGATTCAATAGTAGTAGGTAATAGGTTAGTATTATCCTTGTAACCATATACTCCATCTAAGAACATTATTCTCTTTCTAAACCAGTCTTTAACGTGCATTACACGATTACCATGTAAGAACTTTAACTGACTAAAGTCAGTACTATCTTCATATTTACCAGTGTTTGGGTCATATGTTTTAGAAATAGCAAGGTATTTAATCTTATAGTCATAGTTAAACATGATAGAACCTGTCTTCTCTGTATATGATTGATAGTAATCCTTAATAAATTTATCAGGGTCAGGGAACAAGTTAGTTCTTAAATTCACATATAATGACTCTAAGCTAGTTCTATTCTCTGTACTACCACTATCAATTCCAGCTAAGTTTTCAAGCACTTCCCATATTCTATTCCACCATGAAGCAAAGTACTGTTTATAACTATCAGTTGATACATAGTTCTTCTCTTGAGTATACTGAGTAATACCAGTATCCTGTGAAGCAATATTATACCACCTATGTAGATGTGCCCAGTACTCTACAATATCTTGTCCAGCATTGTTTAGACCAAAGGCAGTATCCATATCGTAGAAGCAACAATACCATACATCTGTGCCCCAACTACGAATAGTTAAGTTCTTACACATTGAGTCCACACAACCAAATAGTAATGCAATCATAAAGTAAGCACAAGCATTATCCCAGTTTAGATGCTGGTCACAAGCACTAAAGTTATAATAAGCATTCTTATCCAAATCATAGAACTCTCCAGGAATAGGTTTAGTAGGAGTCTGTCCAGCATCGTCCATTGTATATTTCTGGATACGAGTAAGAGCCATATTAGCCATTTGAGTATAGAACTTCTGAACCTGATTATATCCAATCGATTCATCCCTAGATGTGTACATTACATCACCCATGAACTGAACAATCTTCATATCATCCTGTTGGAAAGCTCCTTGAGCAGAAGAGTTTTGGTTTATTTCTACAGAATATACACCATTACTTACCCCAGTGTTCCATCTATTAGCATCTTCTGTGTAATCAGTTACTAATGTTGGTCCGTCTTGGTTCACTTTAACGTAGTCAGTAAGTAACTTTAATCCCAAGTTAAAGAAAGCATACCTACCTAAGTTGAAGTTATAAATACCACAGAACTTAGGTTGTTTAATAGTACCATCAGCATCTGGAGCATATCTAATAAATAGTAATACTGGGAAACCTTCAGAGGTATGCTTAATCTTACCTCTAATAGCATTAGCTTTATCTGCATCACCTCCCCAAACATCATTACCTAATGACATAGGTGGAGTTGCTCCGAATGGTGTAATAGACTGTCCAGAAGAGTTTTTAGCTCTACCATTAACAATCTGACCAATTACTACGTTATTAACGTGTGCAGAGTCTACTACGTCAGCCTTTAATGTAAACTCATTCTCTGGCAACCAATCATCAGTAGGTTGGAATAGCATCTTCTTACTAGTCTGGTCTACATCACCCATATAAATCTCAAAGTTCTTAGCATTATAAGATAGTGAAGATGTACCTTGTAGACCAATAGTAACACCATTGTTTTCTGATACACCACTTGGAGTTGTAATAACAACCTTACCCTTACTATCTTGATAAGTAATTTTAACGGGGAATTTCTTGCCCATTACTTCTACCTTATCAGATGCAGAGAATATTGCAGTTGAATATGGTTCAAATAGTGTAGGGCTGTTAGATGTTTCCTCTACTAACACAATAGGATAAGGTGTGTTAATTTCCATTTGCTCTACTAACTTAGAGTATAATAACTCACCTGTTAGGAAACCACCCTTACCTCCATCCAGAGTCTTATCCCATATTAAACAGTTACCTGCACTATCAAATAGATTCTTAGTTCTTAACTCAGCATCTAAAGATGCATCTATTTGTCCTCTTACAAGTCTAGCTTGTTCAGTTGCAGATATGTAATTCTGTACAATAGCATACTCACTCTGTGATGACGTGTAAATCTTAATGTCATAAATATTAACATCAGAGAATCTACTTCTAACTCCGTTGTCGTTTCTACATCCGAAATAGAAATCAGTACCAAACATCCAGTCAATATCTGACTGTAGTACTCTACTTACAGCAGATAATACACCGTTGACATAGATTTTAAAGTACCAAGCATTACCTGATAGTAATGATACGTCTAAGTCTACAGTAAGTAACTCATTCTGCGGAAGTTTAACTGTAAGTGTATCAGCAGAACCAATCTTACATACAGCCTTCTCTAATGATATTTCATAACCAGTTTTTAATTCACCATCCTCATACTGACCTATACCGCATACTACTTCTTCTGGATAAGAAGAGGCGTCTGCCTTATAAGTGCATGAGATATGGAATCCCATAGGTTGGAAGAATGATACACCAGCACCAATATCAACAGCAGGGAACATTTGGTCAGCTACTTCAAGATAACCATAAGCTTCACCACTTAATCTTGTTGCAGGTATCTGGTTCACTCCATCAATGTCTTGTATGAAACCACTAGTCTTACCATTCACACCTTTTAGAGTAAAGTTTACTCCATCTGGGAACTTAGATGCAAATACACCTTCATATATAAACTCACCACTATTCTTGATAGGATAGTTCCATGTACCAGTTGCAGTATTTGGAAAACCAGTAATCTTACTAAAGTAAGCAAGTAACGTGTGCATGTCATTATTTGCATATAGCTCTGTACTTACACTTTCTACTATTCGACAAGTAACTGTCTTAGTATATTGAGCAGAAGTATCACCAGGGTCATTTACTGCATACCCAAATAGAGTGATTCTTAAATACTCATTAGCTTTATTAACAGCTAGGTTTACAGTACTATATACGAACCTATTAGTCTCGCTCTTATTGATATTCTTAATTGTACCAGTGTCAAGTAACTCTACCTCTCCACTGTCATTCATTAGATGAATCTTGTAATCCATATTGAATGAACTATACTTACTAAGACCGTAACTGAAGTAGTAGCTAAATCCTAACTGTGAACCTTGACCATACTTAGTTAAGTCATCAATAGTCTCTCCAGGGTTTGAAGAAGGAGTAAACTCTGTAATATCCTCAGTTACAATAACTAGATTATTACTATCAGCTACCGTAACATCAAACTTAATTTGTTCAGATGATAATATTTCACCATTAAGAGTAGTACTAGCCTGCGCTATGAAGTAGAATCTTTGACCTGCTTTGGGATTAAAATGTTCACTTTCAAATAACAGTTTACGAGCATCGTAGCTTAAAGCTCTAATAGCAGTAGTAATGTTACCCACTCTAGCTACTTCAATACCATTAATAGTCATCCAGAACTCTGCTGGACTTTGTAAGATATTATTAGTTACAGTATAGTTAAGAGGTACTTCTGCAACACCACCCATATACATAGTCTTAGGTGGTATAGACTGAATCTCTAAGGAGATAGCTCCTGCTACAATCTTTACATATGTAGGAGTAGCATATACATTGTCATTATCGTAGGCAGATAGTTCTACGTCAGTAGTTCCAGATAATCCAGTAATGGTAATATCTGTTCTAGCCATAGAGTACTTCTTCCATGTTCCTAATGTTTTGTTGGTAGCTAAATCTTTAGCAATTACAGTAAATGACTTTTTAACACCACCACTCTTAATCAAGATATTAAGTGTAACAGTATTAGTGGCTGTGTAGACTGTGCTACCCTCAGCTACATCAATAGTATATTCGGAGCCGTCACCACCGCCTCCTCCACCGCCACCACCTCCGATTGCACCATTAAGGTACACCCAGGCTAGGTTTTGTTCTAACTTAGTCATTCTATTATCTAGCTTTGTAAAGCCATTGTCAATAGAAACTGATTCCCCAGCTTCATTTAAGAAGCCAGGGTTTGTCAGTTCCAATTCTGAAGCATTAGAAGCACCGTCGATTACCCATCTTCCAGTTACTTCATCATAATGTTTTATTTTCATTGTAATGTCTTTTCAATTACTATATTGTTGCTTGGATTGGTAGAACCATTACCTCCCACCTTTTTAAGGTCAGTATAAGCTATAGGTACATTATACTTGTAAGCCCAAACCTTAGTATTGTCCTTTAGTTGAAGCTTGTATGATTTACCAAGTATTCTCTCCCTTGAAGCTGTTGTCATAGAAGGAGTCTCAACCTCATCACCACTACCTATATTCCATATAATGTAATTAGGATATTGCTGTGCTGAGTTAACCTTTACTGTAGCAGTATTAGTTGTATTGTTCTCAATCTGACTAGATACTGGGTAGTATTCTAACAACCAAGGAATGTTCTTTGCAGGTAACTCCTTATTAGAAGTCAACTTATATCCAGTAGCCTGACACATTACATATCTTACATAATTCAAGCTTGCATCAGTAGAGATTTGAACACATTGTCTTTCTCTATCTGGTAAGCTAGTATACCATGAAGGAGTTAAGGAAGTATCGTAAACGATAGGTTCCATTGTCTTACTTGGGTTCTCTCTTATGTATCTTGAATTAGCATATGTATGTTTATGACCACACAGGCATAGCTTAAATGCATTATCTTGTAGCCATTGACTAAACCAATAATTACCTACTGTATTTAAGTGGCTACCACCCCTCTTGATGTTTAGGTCTTTGTCATAAGTTCCACTCTCATTCTTCTTTAGATAACTCATAATTAAGTCAGCCGTAATGATAGTAAATGGAGCTTCGTGACAGAACGCAACCTTCCACTTAATTTTAGCATCAGCTGCGTGTTGTGCCAAATCAGCAGTTGCCCAGTCTTTTAAGTCATTATATACATTCACACCAGTTATATCTCCGAACACGTCTGTCCTCGCTAATTCAGTGATTTCAGAGTTCATAGACAAGAAATAGGTGTTGCCATATACGAAACTATAGCAGCAGGGGATGTACACTCCAGCAGACGAAATGGGTACTGTATAAGGGTGTTCAAATGTAAAGAAAAATTCTACATTTGCTGGATTGGTCTTACTCTTATCTTCACCATCTCCTAATGTGTATACGTCTACAGGAGTCAAATCATTATTACCTACTGAATACATTTGTTCCGTGTCTCTGTAGATAACATCTCCACCTTTATAATAGTCAATCCATTCATTGAATCTATTACCATTCTGAGTTTGGTCACCAGTATTTAAGCACCATTCATACGGATTCTCAGCTTTATCAGAGTTGATGTACTCTGCACTAACTCTCCACATTTCATATTCCTCTGCATTAAATCCTTGCTGGTCACTTACTTGTAGGAAGTTAAATCCCCTTTCAATAACCCTATCTCTATTTCTAAGAGTAAATGACCTTTCCTCAGTCCATGCTCCATCTCTACCTACCTTGTAATAATACTTCTGTGTATCAGTAGGTTCATCAAAGTCCTTAATGAACTTATGAACTGTAAATGGAGTGCCATCTGTAGTTATGCTTCTAATCCTATTGTAAATTTTATTAGTCCAATTCTTGTGGTTGGCAGGTCTGTTAGGATTTTGACTAATGCCTTCTGTATTGAAGTCTTCTTTCTTGAAAGATTCAAATTTATTTTCTGGAGTATATTCTTCACTATCTTTTCTTATCCAGATATATTCATCATAGTATCCTACTGACACCCAGTTAAAGCATCTTGTCTTATGAGCATCATGTCCCAATGTACAAGTAACTATGTTAGGAGCACCCTCTACTAGTAGATGCTTGTTAAAGAATATATTCTTATTCTGTGATGAGTTCTTCGGAGTATACTCTTGAATGTCAATAGCAGGATTAATTTTGTCCATATTAATATATGTCCAATCCTTAACATTACTCCTAGCACTCAGAGCTTTAGTAGCTTGCTTTACTGGGTCCATATTATAGTAACGCATTAATAATACATTACTTCCCTTAGTAGCAATAGGGGATGTTTCACATGGCATTGACTTATCATTATAGCTACCTATTCCGACTAAATCAACATACCATTTAATAACTCCGTTAGTAGTCCAAGGTGCAGTACTATTCATAACAGTAGTCTTGAAGTAGTCTGTAGTCTCTTCACTACTAATATAGAATGCACAGTCATGGCTAAATTTGATACAGTCATCTTTACTTGACCATATACTATGAGGCTGTACTCCAGCACCTGTATCTCCAGCAATCTCAAGTCTTGTACTGTTAAGGGTTGCATCTTTTGTCCAATACATATCAGGTTCACCAACTCTAATTAGTGTAGTATTGATGTTCTCTACGGAACATTGAGCACCCTTAATTAAGAATGTACCTTGAGATTTAAGAGTACCAACTAGAGGTAATGTAACCCAATCTCCACTATTTCTTTCTGTATAATGTAAGAACAATCCCTTTAGATTTAAGTCTTTCTTACCAAGGTTACACAACTCTACGAAATTGTGAGATACTGGATTGTAGTCCTTATCCTCTGACGTTCCTCCACAATACACCATATTAACATAAATCTTTGGAGAATCTTTAGAACCTACCTCTTCTGGGATGATAGGGAAATATGGAGTAGTGTAGTAAATTCCAGTACCTTGAGTCTGAGCGTTACCAGCCAAAGTATTCTTATCTAATCTATAATCATGTATATCTAATTTACCATCCTTAACCTGAATAAGGAATGTATTCTCTTTATTCGTCATGTCAGCGAACTCAATACCAATAATCTTGGTTTTAGCTCCACTACCACTTCCAATGACTTCGGTTAATATTCCATCCATTGTTTCTGTGTCTGGTCCAGGTCCTGGGTCTTCTCCACCACCTGTGCTACCTATTTTAATTAATTTATAAGTCTTAGGGTCTTTAATCCATAATGTCTGAGTATCATAACACCATAACAATTCTTTAGGTAGAAAATCACCTTTATTAGCCTGCATTTCTGCATACGTACCACTTTTAACACATATATGCTTAGCATTAGGTAAATACTCTTCATACTCAGTTGGCTCAGGTGAATCAGCAAGAACTATATCCTTATTAGCTTCTTGAGTAGCATTATCCTCCTCTTCTGAAGTACCATAATCAGGTTCTTCATTAGGCATACCATCATAAGCATATCTCTGATTGTTAGTAAAATCACCCGAATCTATCTGGCAATTAAATGCAAACTCTAGTTTACGTACCTTGTCTTGCAATACTGATATAACCTTCAGCAGGTCTTGAATTACAGTACTACTTGTCATATGTTCTTTATTCTCAGAAGTATCTATCCAAATACCTCCCTTATCTTCAGGTGGTGTATCCTGTATGTAAATTTTGGAGAAGGACTCCCATACGAAGCCGTTAAAGTAACGTATCTCATTGATTTCATCAACGAATACTATCTGTCCTTTAACTCTTAAATCGTCTCTGTCTAATAGTTCTTGTAAGGTTTCTACGACCACTATAGACATTCCTCCGCCTCCACTTCCTCCACCTCCTTGTACTTTCCATACATTCCATACCCCACTGTAGAATTGGTACATATGGTTGTCGTCAGGTGAATTTTTAACGTAACATAGCATACCTTCCTTTAGCTTATTGGTATTTAGGAAGGCTTCCATATCACTCATATTGGTAACTTGGATGTAACCACCACGTAAGTCATTAACGTCAGCTAACGGAAAGTTAGCATTGTTTTTGGGTTTTAATTGACCAATTACCTCAATATATTCATTCATGCTGATAAAATAAAAGGGCTATGTATAACCTACACAGCCCTCGTTTATTACATTACGCTACGAATAAGCTATAAAGTACTTCTAAGAAATCAGCTGCATTCAACTTTGTTCCATTAATTTCAACATCGTTACCTGCATTAACCTCAATAATTTGAGCAAAATCATCTTCGCTCAATGTAGTATCAATTTGTACTTCTTCTTTTCCTCTCTTATCAACGTAAGCATTATACTCCTCATTGATTTGCTTATTCCAAGCCTCAACTTGAGCTTTATCTTCTTCAGTTTTATTCTCTTTCATTATCAGTTCTTGATAACCTTTAGGAGTTAGTTCCTTAACAGCCTCTTGCAAATCCTCTTCAAGCTGTTTTCTTACTTTACCTAACTCAATTCTCATACTCATTAACCTTACCTTTAGGTCTTTGCTGAGTTCTTTGTCTCCGTCTCTAAGCAGTACCTTAGTGATAAAGTTGTGCTTAACCATCATTTCATTTACTGTCATAAAATTAAACTGTTAATTGTTGTTTTAAAGCCGTTACTGTTGCATCTAACAAGTCCATACCTTTATCCTCTAAAGAACTAGGATAACTATTAACACTCTTGCTAATAAGTCCATCTCCCTCTTCAGAATAACTAAATCCTCCAGTGAAAACATCTTCTAATGTGAAGAAAGACCCTGAGAAAGTAGTAATTTGGTTATCTCCAGTAATCTGTGCATCGCCTTCCAATTTAAGGTGTGCATCTTGATTCTTTACAGTGTACATTACTCTTTTATTAAGTAATTCCATAATTAAATTTATTTAAAATTAATTTTATTCTAAAATCTTCTCTTAAGTTTTCGGGTGCTAAGTTAGTGATAATTTACTAATATTCAAAACAAATTATCTTAAATATTCATAACTTACCATGATTGAGGAGCATACACCATCTTGAATACAAAGATTGTCTTTGGTCTCCAATCCTTTGATTGACCATTACCTGAGTAACCAGTTCTCCAGTTACCTCCTTGTCCAGCAGAAGTTGTACCATTTGTAGAGTGATTCTGACCTCCATCTGGTCCGAACACGTCTCTATCGTTAGCATTATCTGACCTATAGTGTCCAAACCAGTGAGCGTGCTTAGGCATTTCATAACCAGTAATGGTTTTACTATTAGCACCAGCTGTACTACCAATCCTATTACTTTCAAGCTCACCACCACCTGCTGTATACATACCATTACTATATGTACTGATTCCATTGCATGCTAATACGAAGTCAGATAGGTTTACAGTATAGGTCATTGAACTAGAAGTAGCCTTGTATGACACACTTGACTTTCCTCTACCACTTGAATCAAATAGCTGATTCCTAAATGTAGTATAATCTGTATTAGTACAAGTATAGCCATTTACCTGGTAAACATAGAAATCTACTACCTCCCCAGGCACTCTTGTCTTCTTGAGTTGAGATTTTGTAACTGGGTCTAGATTCCAATCTCCCCAGAATGTACCTTTTCTAGTCCATGAGCTTCTATTAGAGTCTGAACCCATTAGATATGCACCTAAGGACTGCCTGTTCATACCAAATGCCACAGCTCCACCAACGTCGTTGCCCGAATAACAGTCACTTATAATCCAGTCTTTATATTGACTATTAGTACCAACTGTAGTATTCATCATTCTAAATCCAACCCAGTTAGTTCCGAAGTAATTAGGATTTTGTTGACCTCCATTACCTGTGTACTCACCTCTCACCTTATGGGCATATGATGCAGAACCTGCACTTGTAGCATAAGCTGGGGTTAAAGTCTTGTTAGTACCACCAACCGTAATAGAGATATTATTTCCAGAATTTGATAGATTAGTGAATAATCCACTTGCATGATATCCATCTACAGTATCAGCATTTGATACGTTGTCCGCATTTGTAGCTCTATAGCAAGTTCCATATCTGCTTCCTGCTTCCTGTAAGTAACAATCATTCAACTTACTAGTTCTTGGTGATACATTATCTGGATGTGTACTATCTCCAATATTAGTTGTTGATGCATATACTGTAAAGGAACGACCATCAGTTGTTCTGTAATAGTATGATGTACCACCTCTCATATATAGTACTAAGGCACTTCTATTATTCCTCTGCTCTAGTCCATAACAAGCAGTTTCTCCTCCGAACGACGCAGCATATCTATATACTCTTAAGTACCAACTAATAGTTCCCCAACCACCTCCAATCCATTCAAAGTCGAATTGGAATGAGAATCCAGAGCTATGTGTAGACCATGATGGTTTATGACCAGATAGGGCATCAGTAAATGTAACTCTAATTGGGGTTGTATTACTCGGATGTGCAGTCATTACACATGGATACCACTTATTTGAATCAAGGGCACTTAAGTTTAGTGTTTGCTGACCATTCACTTTGTAATAGTTAGCAGTTACATCACCATTATGAACACCATCAAGTTTATCTGAGTTAGAAGCATATGGAACAGTAATATTATTAGTAGTACCATTCTTAGTCCATGTTAGATAGTTACCATTAGTACCTAATGCAGTAACATATAATGAGTTATGATTATGCGTGCTCAGTGAAATTGGGACATCATCTACAGCAAACTGACCATCACTTCTCATACCAAACCTCTTAGCATATCTATTACCCCAATGGAATGTTAATGCTGGAGAGTAGCCCCAAGCTGATTGACCATTGCCTACTAAACTAGTTTCTCTAATTTGTATAGCACCACCATAAGTATCAGTACCCCATGATGCCCAATTCATTTGAGCACTCTTAGAACCACCTACTTGTGAGTTAATCTCATCCTTGAATGCTAATATTCTATTATAAGAAGAACCACCATACACATTTCCTGATACATACACATTCTTGTTGAACCAGTGTCCTGCACTAGCATTAGTATTATGATGTGTATACGAACCATTCTCATTGCCGATAGATGAAGTAACACCATTCATAGTCCATGATAATTTTCCAGTCATGGTATCCCCAGCTTTATTAACTTTAGTATTGGGGTCAAAGTTACCAGAGTTCCATATAGTATAAACACTTCCCCAAGTTCCATTAGAGCAAGCTTTCATATATAAGTTACCGCCACTACCATAATCGTGGTAGATTTTAGTCTTATATCCAGCATTATCAGAATGGCTCAACGTCACACCATAAGCACCTAAGTTGTTATCCCTCCAGAACTGTGCTCTACTAATATTATCAGAAGTACCAGTAGACTCTTGAACTCCTAGGTTACCAGCTGCATATACAAATTGTGCTAGTGCCTTATGTCCACCCCCACCAAGTAATACATAACTATCAGAAGAACCTGTCTTTATCAGTTTAGGAGCTTCGAACCATTCATTACCTTGATTACCTACTAGTTTTATACCTGCAGGTGCTCTATAAGAGTCATAATCAGTAAATATGAAGCTTACTGTCTGTGAGCTATCACTGTTGTCAAATCTAAGTCTAGGGTGGATGTTAGCATTAGTCATATCTGCGTTAGTACTACCCTTTAAAATAATATTACCAGTTACAGTACCTCCAGCTAAAGGTAAGAATTTACCATCAGCCCATCCAGTGGTAGCTAATTGTTTCCATGCCTCCCAAGACGTACCAGTACCAAATCTAACCCATACATTAGAATTATCAGTAAATCCAAGCTGTGCACTTTTACCACCTGACCAGTCTGTAGTACCACCATACTTTCTGACAGTTAATAGTCCAGTATAGTTTCCACCATCACTAAGATTAGCTTTAGCATTAGCTTTAAAGTCCAACCAAACACCTGCTGCATGTTCTTGTGGTGTGGATGCTGTTTCTCTACTATCAATAAAGTTTATAGTATTATGAGAGTGTTCAGTTCTTAATCCTACTAAGTTTCTGGCATCCCATATCTTATAGTTAGTTCCATTATACCTATGCTGTAAATCAGTTTCTCCACTTCTAATATATGTAGTACCAGCCTGCATACCAAGATATGTATAAGTAGTACCATTCCACATTACAAGTCCGTTACCATTAGTAGCTTGAATTTCAGTTACTTTTAAAGTGCCTGTCATTGTGTCGCCAGCTCTATTTACAGCATTAGCAAAAGCTCTAATATTGTCTCCGTTAAATACATAAGCCTTAGAGCTATTACTAGCCTTAGCTCCCCATATATGAGTTGGAGTAGCATTACCCCACTCCCAATTCATTGTAAGACCAGTATTTATACTATATCTCACATAATTAGTAAGTACATTTGGGTCGTTACCCCTAATAACATAAGTACTATCAAGGTATGTATGGAAATTAGCATTATCAATTACTGGAGTCCACTCACTTATTGTGCCAGCTACATTTCTTCTATGCCACAATCCAGCTGTACCTGTGAAATTCTGAGCTAATTCAGTGTAATAACCAGTTGAGTTATTATGTAAGATTTTAATCCTATTAGACCAGGAACCAGATACAGGACCTTTATTTGAGTCTTGTAATATTCCACCGTAGCTTCCATAAGTAGCATCCAATAATCCAGATGGGTTTAAATCTACTTTCAGAGCTGGACCACCAGGACTAGTAGCTCCCGCATAGTTATGCGTATGGTCTCCAGTAGAAACTACTTTACCATCACTATACAACTTGTTATCCGCGCCTATATACACTTTGGAATTGGTATAGGTCTGAGGGTTATCTGTTTGAGTTAATGCTCCAGTTAGGAATAACTTAGTAGTTAACTTTTCAGTGGCACCAGCTGTATTCCTCGTGTCTCGAGTTGTTATTAATACTTCATTATTGCTACCTGTAAATGTAACGTTAGTTCCTGCTTTAAGAGTTTTACTAGGTGAAGTAGTTGGCTTATAAGTATCTATAACAGATTCTCCTTGTTTGAAAACTAAATTATAGAAATCATAAGTTGTATCCTTACTACTAATAGTTACTTTCTTATTAGCTGCATCTGGGGTTAGAGTTACATTAGTGCCTTGAACTAAAGTAAATGAGTTGTTAGCTGCATTGGGGTCAAATGTAGTAACCTTAGTAACGGCTTCCCCTACTTGAGTTTGTAAATCTAAATTATAAATAGCTTGATGTTCAGTTAATACCTTCTTACCTAAGCTATACAAACAGTTGTCAGTTCCAATGTATACATACTGGTTACTGTAAGTTTGAGGCGCAGTAGTCTGAGATTCGGCACCAATAAGGAACAATTTTGTATCAACCTTATTAGTAGCTCCAGCAGTGTTTACTGTATCACCTCCTGGGTCAGCAGCAATAGTTACATTACCCTGACTATCTCCAGTAATAAACACATTATCACCCTGTATAATATTTAGGACTCTAGCTACTGAACCATCAAAAGAATGTATAGCCTTCCCGTTATATTGGAAAGCTAAAGCATGTACAACTTTCTCGGCTGCAACAGCAGTAGCATCGGCAGGTAAGTAATCAACATTACTAAAGGCATTTTTACCCAAAGTCTTCAGAGTCCATTTATTAGCCTCTCCTGTAGATAGGATAGCCTGGTCAGCTATACTTCCACTACCTGTTAATGTAGTATAAGATTGGACATGTCCATCTAATGCTAATATCTTTGTTGTTCCTCCTATGGTTAAACTAACTTTGTTATTGTCTGCATTTGAGAAGAATCCTCCATATAGTTTACCATGAGTCCACACTTCGCCAGTGTCCTTTATATAGACAACGGCTGACCAGTATATATCTCCACTGGTATCTGCTGCACTTGTAGGTAACTTCCATGTATTAAACACACTCTTACTAGCACAGTCAATGTATTTTGTTTTAATTAGCATATTGTGTTATCACAAAGTTAATAAAAAGGAGGAACTGAGTCCTCCTGAATTATCTTGAATATGTTATATTTCCACTTGAGTCTACAGTAGCCCATCCCGTTACTAATTCTCCTTCTATCCATAAGAAATCACTGGAGAATATTAAGTCTGCATTCTCTCCAATACTCTGGGGTAAAAGAGAGGATGTTGTATAGGCTAACACATCACGCCAGCTATTATCTGATATTGAAGTAAAGGTTAATGTATTTGTAGCATCATCCCAACTCAATCTCATGTTACCTGCTGCTCCAAAAGTTAAATCTCCAGAATCTGTAGAGTTACTTAGAATTTGAGCTGCTGGTTGACCAGAGTTTTGGTAGTTAATAGCACGCCATGTTTGAGATACTGGAGTAATCCATGAAGGAGTACCATTATTATTAATAGTAAGTACTTGTCCTACACTACCATTAGTAAGACCTGTAATCAACTTACCTGTAGTGCTATCAAACACAGCTAATTGCCCAACTACTGCTCTTGAAGGTCCACTAACAACTCCTGTAGTGTTTGTCTGCACAAACGTCCAC
>UMFM01001033.1_pt1 | contig 18748 bp, 18 predicted proteins | sample 1965011 | NCBI WGS metagenome assembly UMFM01 (sample SAMEA4836046, study PRJEB28245) | human gut metagenome | biome: gut microbiome; material: fecal sample | place: Denmark | collected 2008 | reverse complement strand
GGTTAAACCTTCTATCTTCTCCGGCGTGTCCGCTGTCGGAGGAAGTAAATGGCGGACAATTAAAAAATGGAGGAACTCTCATGAAGAAAAAACTATTTGCAATCCTACTCAGCATTGTAATGGTAGTTGGACTCCTGCCTGTCACAGTACTGGCAGCGGATTCCACGGTCTACGACATCTGGGTAGACGGCGTACAGGTCACGTCAGAGAATAAGGATAATCTTTGCAGCGGAACAGTAAGCTATGACCCGACCACTCACACCTTGTCCTTGAACAATGCCACCCTTGGCAACGACACCATGTCAGACTACGGTATTAAAACGACTATCCCCAGTACGTTGAAGATACGGTTGACCGGGACAAATAGCATTACCCGAACCGATCCCGGCGGAGGAGTGGGAATATACCTCAATTACAGCAATTCTGTCGAGATTACCGGCGATGGAACACTGGTGATCAACGTTATCGGGAAAAACTACGATGGAATTAGCACAGGGGCTGACGTCAAGATTTCCGATAAAGCAAGGGTCATAATAAACTCTGAAGGCGGATTGGGCATAGCCGGAAGAATGGTCGAAATTGACGGGGCAACAGTGGATTCCACCGGCTTGTATGCCGGAATCGATGCCCAGTGGCTGAAGATTATAAACGGCGCTGATGTTACGCTTAAGGCAACCCAGGACGGACGTAACGGAGCATATATCAGGAAAGATCAAGAAGGGAACGGCGGCGATATTGAACTTGCTGCATCTAAAGTTAAAGCAACAAGCTATTATCCCGGTCTGTATGCTGCAGGTGATCTGACGGTTAACGGAGGCGAGGTAAACTGCACCTCTACTGCGGACGGTGCAATATGGGCAAAAGGCAATATTCTGATCAAGGGCGGCGCCAAAGTAACCACTGATGGTAAATTCCCGATGGGCTGTAACGGTACTTTTACCGTAGAAGAAGCAGAGATTGATGCAAAGAATACGAATGCGGATAATATCCCTGCAATTTTCGATGGATGTGTGCCTGTGATTGCCGATGGCTATCATCTGAACTATGCAAAAGCTGTAGACTCGGAAGGAACAGAAATCGACCTGCTTTCCAGCGGTACTCAGTACTTTGCACTTTATAAAAATGTTCATTTTATCACAAAGGCTGTCTATCCGGTTTCTTTCGTTGTAACGCCAGACGGTTTGACCAATGTTGTTGTTAAAGTGAATGGTCAGGAGGTTACCGGCTCTGTCAGTTTGGAAGCAGGAACTTACCCTGTTGAAGTAACAGCCGATGACTGCAAAGCATACACCGGCAATATAACGATCACCGCCGATCCGGCAACGCATACGCAGACGGTTGCAATGACATATTTACCTGCCGACTACACTAAGGTCGACGAAGCCATTGCCAAGGCAAAGGCACTGAAGAAGGACAACTACAAGGACCTCACCGCCGTGGAAACTGCCGTCAATGCTGTTGACCGTGACAAGAACATCACTGAACAGAGCGAAGTTAATGCAATGGCGAAAGCTATCGAAGATGCGATTGCCGCCCTGCAATACAAGGACGCCGACTACACCAAGGTCGATGCAGCCCTCGCCAAGGCAAATGCTTTGAAAAAGAATGACTACAAGGATTTCTCCGCTGTGGAAAACGCCGTCAATGCCGTTGCTCGTGGGAAGAACATTACCGAGCAGGGCGAAGTAGATGCCATGGCAAAGGCTATTGAAGATGCGATTGCTGCCCTGCAATACAAGGACGCCGACAAGACCACCCCGGCTCCTGCTGCCACGGCCACTCCGGCACCTGCCGCCACGGCCACTCCGGCACCTGCTGCAACAGCCACACCTCAGCACACCATTCCGCAGACCGGCGACACAAGCAACCCTGCTTTGCTGGTTGTCCTTATGCTTGTCAGCGGTAGTGCAGCCATTGGTACAGCCGTTGTTGCCAGCAAGAAAAAGCACAACAGATAACTGAACAGCCCCCTCGCTCCATCTTCCGGGCAAAGCAAAAGCGCCGCAGCGATGTGGCGCTTTTCTATTGCCACAAAGCAGCAAATAGAGGGCTTCCCCACCACCGTAAAGCCATATCAAATAAAAACGTCCAAAATCGCCCCGAAAGCGAACAGTTCGGGAGATGTTGGGCGTTTTTCTATGCTCTACTTGCGGACAATTTGAGAGAGCATAAGTCCATCTCTTTACGCCCATTCGCCACTTGTCTTGCGCCCATCCAGACAATATGTTATAATGTATAATATTTCATGGAATTGTTGGGGGATTGCTATGCTTGCTTTACAAGTGGTCTGGTTCTACTTACTTATGCTCATCGTTCCGCTAGCCATTGGCGGGTTGTTTTTCCCTGAGCGGAGCGTAATTTCTCCTGTGTCATATCTGGCAGGACTTGCCACTGCTTGGGGCACATATGAGATCATCGGTTTACCCTGTGCTCTGTTGTTTAAAACATCCCTTACCACCCTTACCGTGTTGTGGAGTGCAGTAATGATCCTGTTGACCATTGCCGGCGTATTGGTGCGGTATACCCACGGTCGAATGGCACTATTACCTGCAAAGGGCTTGCAACTATCCCGGACAGCTCGGATCCTATTGGCGCTGGTTATTGTAATGGTTGTGTTGCAGACAGCCCGCACCGTGACTGGATATTTTCTCGCCTTCGATGACTCAGATTATTTAGCTCAATCTACAACCGCCCTCTACACCAACACCATCAACCAGTATGAACCGCAGACTGGCCGCCAAGTTGATATTTTGGATCAAATCGAGCCACATCATAAAATCGCACTCTGGGGCATCATATGGGCCACAATGACCCAACTTACAGGCATCCACCCATCCATTCTCTGCCGGACGCTCCTGCCTGTTATTGTTATTCCTGCCGCCTATATCATTATGTACCTGATTTTGAAGGACATGTTTGGTGGCGAAGAGGAAAAGCCCTTGGCAGGTCTACTATTTCTTCAGATTGCTTATGAACTGGGTAGCTGTGGAGGCGGCGTCCGACAATGGTGGTTGCTTATGTACAGCTGGTACGGCAAAACTGTGACCGCTATGCTCATTTGCCCGTTTATTCTGTACCTGTTCCTTATTCTCGAAAACGAAACCAACAAAAAGCATCAGCTGCAGCTCTGGGTTCTGCTAGCCCTGACAGCTTGGGCCGGCTGTATGGTAGCAGCCTCGTCCTTCCTCATGGTTCCCTTCCTCTTAGGCGTACTTGGCCTGTGTCATTTTGTCCGAAAGCGGAATTTGCTTTTCTGCATCAAGTTAGGCATCTGCATCATTCCCTGCCTGGCTCTTTACTACATCACTCGCTAACTGGTGGAGGCAGGAAAAATGAATCGTTTACATGAATTGTTTTCAATCGCTCTTGATGTATTTAATCTTGCCACTTCCCGTGGGTTCTATTTCCTTCCCTTTTTGTTTGCTATCGCTTATCTCATTTTATCAGATGATGAAAAGCACAAACGAGCCATCACATTTCTTTTGGCTCCGACTGCATTGGGAATGCTCATCCTGCTTTCCCCATTCGTAGGTAGCTACGCCGAGGGACGCGATTATATACAGATATGCCGCTTTTACTGGACATTACCGTTCGACCTAATCGTTGCATACTGCATTGCAGACAGTCTGTGGAAGGCCAAACGTCCAGCAGCCAAGGCTGCGCTTATAGCGGTATTAGCTTTGGGCGTAATGTCCTCCACTCGTCAGTATAACACCGCCTACCCTAAGGTAGACATCGGCTGGCCTTGGGAAGTAGCTGCGAATCTGTATAAGGTACCCGCATTTGTTGAGAAAACCTGTGATATTATTCTAGCAGAGCAAAACGGTGAAGCCTGTCGTGCTGCTTTCCCTTACGATCTAGCAATGTATGTCCGGCAGTATGATGCAACAATCATGATGCCCTATGGGTCGTATAGCGAATGGAGAAATTTTCAATCCCCCTGCTTCGGGCCTATAAACGGTGATCAGATTAACTTGGATGAGGTCGAACAGGTTGCTCTAGAGGATGGGCTTGATTATTTTGTACTGGACCAGAGCAAAATAGTCAGTGGTTCTTTAGTGAATTACGCTGAGATTGATTCTGTTCAGGATGGAGAAACCTACTACGGCGTTTACAAAAGAATCAACCACGTAGCATAGATTCCGCGCAGTTGATGTGTAAGCGATCACTTACTTTGCTTCGGGTCACTCCCAAATTTTGTGTAAAGTCCAAACAGCTATAAAACAGAACAGTTTTTAATATGAGACGGCAGACGGCAAATCCGACTGACGCCTTAATAACAACATAACGCCGGCAAGGGAGGGGAATGTCAAGGGCGGCGAAGCCGTTCATATACCCTTGACATTCATCCGCAGCAGGTGTTAATCTGGCATGCGCTCAGCGAAGTAGATGGACAGCTGGGCGTGGATTCTGCTCCAGTCCTGCCGCCGCCCCGTCCACTTTTTTGTAATATCCATCATCGCCAGATACAGCATTTTCAGCAGACTGTCGTCTGTCGGGAAAACGCTCTTGGATTTTGTGACCTTCCGCAGCTGCCGATTAAATCCTTCAATCGTGTTCGTGGTATAGATCAGACGGCGGACTTCCTGAGGATACTTGAAGTAAGTACTGAGGTTGGCTCAGTTTTCCCGCCACGACTTTGCAACCTTGGGATATTTGCTGTCCCAGTTTTACGCAAAAGTCTCCAAAGCATCCAGAGCAGCCTGCTCGTCCACGGCGGCATACACGGCCTTCAAATCGGTCATGAGAGCCTTCAGGTCTTTGTAAGAGACATATTTGCTGGAATTCCGCAGTTGGTGAATAATGCAGTTCTGAATCTCCGTTTCCGGAAATACTGCGTGGATGGCTGCATCAAAGCCAGTCAAATTGTCTGTACATGCGATGAAAATATCCTCTCCCCCCCCATTCCTCAGACCATTCAGTACGGTCGCCCAGAACTTTGCGCTCTCACTCTCGCCGACCCACATTGTTTCTGCTCTCCCAAAATGTCCACCGAAAGATCTACTTGCGTGTCCAGCGATTGATCAGTATACTGTCCATATAGAATGAAAAAGGAAAGGTCCCAGGGCACCCTCCTGTAAGATCGCACCCTAGGACCACGGTATAGAAATACCATGTATATTGTATCAGATTATACCTGGGTAGGGCAATACATTTTTGTGGTTATCCCTTTTAGTCAGCATTCCTGTAATCCGTAAAAATTGCGAAGAATCTTATTTACAGAGTCTCTCTCTCACACTCTAATATCAGCCCAGGAGGCGACCCACCTTGTAGGCATGGGCTGCCGTTAGCGTAATTCCGGCTTCACCACGGAAGACATATGTTCCGAAATACTTACTCATACTTCTTTTGTCTTCTTCTTTTTTTAATTAAAAACAAAAGCAATATAGTCATTCCATAGATAGCACCGCAAAGTATGATACTTATAAACAATGCGAGAATTCCGTTTGTCACTATGCATTTTATTTCATGACATATCATTTGGACTTCTATTCCACCAATTGTTGCCAATACTAAGTACTTTCTGATTTCAACCTTAATTGTATGATGGGTATAATAAATTCCCATCGCAAGCATCAAACATTCAGAAATAAAGGTGGTAAATGCTGCAGCGTTGTAACTATATTGGGGAATCAGAATCAAATTTAGTAGAATATTTACTGCAGCACTAATTCCTGAAGCTATAAGTATTTCCTTATCTTTCCGTTGTGCAAGCATTATAACGCTTACAAATATACATGCATATGTAGAAAAAATGAGCGTTACACTTAAAATCGAAAGTGCTGGATAAGCCTCTAAATATTCTTTTCCTGCAATGAGTAGGATAATCTCCCTTCCCATACAAAGCATTCCCATCGTGATAGGAATAACAACGACTAATAGTGCCCCCAACACGCTATTTATATTATTGGTCATGTTCTTTTTTGCCTTATTTTCAAAGTCATGGCTCAACCTAGGCGTCAAGACATTTGATACTGCATTTATCACTTGCTTGAGCAATGAATAAATTTTGCTTGACACTGTATAATATCCAACGGCAGCATCGCTTGCTAAGATGCCTAGCATCGTTGTATCTGAATAAAGATATATCATACTTGAAATCATATTTCCAAACAGTAGCATAATCGGTCGAAAATGGTGTTTCACATTCATTTTTAACGTAAAGTTGACATTTATACGCAATGTTCTTCGTATATAAAACAAATTTAAAATGTTTGCAAAAATCGTTCCAAGATTGCTAAAAAATGCATATAGAGCCACATCATCAGGCTTTTTTACGAATAGCAGCGTTGTTACGACTGCTATTGACTGACATAGAACATATCGTATCGTCAAATAAAGAAAGTCCTCATAAACTGTATTTATCCAGTCTGTTCCCAATGTTGTCAGCAACACATTTATACTCAATATCACTATCAAAACTCTATACGGCTCAAGTTTCTTCCAAAATAAAACCAATATTGCTAAAAGTACATATGCAATTACCGTGGAAACAACATTGATTGAGAATACTTCACTTGCAAATTTTTCAAACTTATTTTTATCGTCACGGATTCGCGCACCTTCCCGTACGGCATAACTACTAACACCTAAACCCGCTAACAGTGATATATAACTGATAATTGAACTGCTAAAATTGACTTTCCCGTAGGCTTCAACGCCTAATGTTCTCGAAACATAAGGGAAAGTAATCAATGGGAATATGATAGCACAGCATTGCTTTATAATATTTAGGACAGCATTAACTTTTAGCGAATTCCTTTTATCTGGCATGCTTTATTACTTATCTCCTCAATAAATTTTAATGGCGAAAAAGACCCATCATAATGATAATCTACTTTGTCTTTTAATTTAACCCATTTCCAATCTATATCTTCAACTTTTTTAAACACTCTCATATATTTGGAATTATAAAACGGAAATTCTGTTATTCTTTTGTTATTTGTAAGTAGCTTTTTATTATAAACAACCGCTTCAAACGCTCTCAGCGTAAAGCCAACCTGCCCCGGTCTTACTATTTCAAGAATACAGTTAGCCTCTAGTGTCTTTTCAAGCACTACTTTATATGGCATAACATCTTTAACACTATGTAATATTATCCTGTTGTTTTCTTCGAACACGCCGTTCCCGGATACCCCAATCAAATCCATCGAATAATCTAGCTCCGGAACCCGAGAAATTGTTCGAATGGTTTCAATTCTGTCTGTATCCACCCCGCAAAAATACAAATCAAATTTATTTGATATATTTAGGCGCATCTTTGAATATGGCGTCTCCCAGAACATTAATTCGTATTTATACGCGTCATCTTTATCAAACGTATAAATTAAGTCAAAGACTCCTTTTTCTCTAAGATAATTCGCATAAAGTGACACACCCCGACTAATCGTATCTATATAATATAAAATAAATATCGCTCCGTATTCTTTTTTCAAGTGCAACAGTGCATCAACCGGATATCTTATTTCAGTAAATACGGAATTCAAAAAAAGAACGATTGGTCTTTTTTTAGCTCCTTTAGCATCTTTTAAGTAATTCATTAATACCGTTCGGTTCAGAATCCAATTTGCCGTGTTCTTCCCGATAAACTTTTGTATCTTCCGCTTAGAAAGAAAAGCTTCTATTCCCTTGAATTCTGTTTCACATTTAACATCGAGTGTTCCGTTTTCTATTGCCTCGGAAAAAATCTGTCTTTCAAGAACAATAGCATACGGATTATTATGCTGCAACAAAAGTATATCGGCTTGATTGTTTGCTATCAGTGTGTCGTACATCGCCATAAATGTTAAGTCCAGATTCCTTTCCACTAAATAAATTATCCAACCATGTATCCGATTTTTGCCAATTCAGTTGAAAGCTTACAGATGGTTTTCATTCTATTAGGTTTTTGAAAATAGCGCTTCACAGAATGTCCCATGTTAATATCGAATAATTCCACACGACTCACTTAATTTCGACAATTCGCATACATTTAAAACATCACATTTTAATTCCTTTAGTTTTTCAGAGTAATATTCTTCAAATCCGGCTTGATTGTATTTAAATATTAATACACTGTTTTTCATTTTCATACCTATTAATCAAATCCAATATTCTTACCGGTGAGAAAATATTAGTATCATTGTAATTCACGTTAGTTTTTTCTTTAATAAAATCGACATTGATCTCGTCAGGACGGGTAAACACCTTCATATATCTGCCATCAAAGAATGGCTCACGCATGATATTTATATTATTAGTAATGAGCTTCTTGTTGAAGGCTATAGCCTCACATACCCTTAAAGATATTCCCGTCTGCCCTTCTCGCAAAATTTCAATGAGACAATTACTATTATATGAATAGCTCATTTCTTCATAGAAAGACATTTCTTTATTGTACGTCACATTCTCTATTTTTTCTTGATTGCTTTCATCTACACCCGTAATAAAAAAATTGCACTTTGTGTCTTTTGTCGCAATAAATTTAAATGTCTCTTGCAATTTTTTTAGCCTTCCTCCTGCATTACCAATGAAGAAAGCATCACTTTGCTTACTATTATCTTTATAAATTCCATAAGGGTGTGAAAAGCAATTATAAAACCTAATAAATCCGTACTTTTTGCAGTCTTCTTCATCAAAAGAAAACACGTAATCAAAGCATTTTCGCATACTTATAGCGCGTTTCGCACCATAATAAATTGACTTGTCAAATATTAAAAGGCATAGTTTGACATTAGTGTGTTGTTTTTTGATGTTTTTTAAGTATCGCTCATTATAATAATGTCTCAAAGAACCATTCATAAAGATGACTACATACGTTTCATCCTTTACAAATGGATAATTATGTAATGTGTACCAATGATTCCATAAAGACTTTCCTGGCATTTCAAAAAATCTATTAATTTTTCTCGAATAATAAATATCATGGATTTTTTTACAATCGATGGCATCTCGACTCTTTTTACTTCCTCAACTTGATAGTGTGTTTGAGTAAAAAGGTCATTCATCATTACACGATAAAGTTCATGCTCATCATCAATTACCAGAAACTTCACCTGCTAACCTTCCCTTCTTTAATTTATGTATCCAATAATAAACTCGGAAATATATCAATGCACCTTTCATCCTCTCGGATCGGCTCGTTTCCTTTCTGAATGCAGCTGCTTTGTAAGCATTCTTAAATCTGGCATAGACTTCTTTATAATCGTCCTTATTATCATTTAGAGTCTTTGCATTATCAAGCAACAAATATAAAATTCCTTGGCAATACCGCAATTCCAAATCATAATAATGTTTCAATAAGTGCGGATATGATTTACCTAAATAGTTAGCTACTTGATCAAGGTGTTTTATACATATCATTTTTTTAGGATTATATTTGCTTGTTGTAATGCTATTCTTATTTTCACAGTAATAGTACAATGCTCTTCCCACATGAACAATTCGTCTGCAGGACCCTAGAATTTCTATTGTCTGCACGATGTCCTCATTGATTTCGCCATCCGGGAACCTTCTCTTATCAAATATGTCTGCCTTGTATAACTTATCCCATGCTGCTTCTTCAATCGCCCCGCCTATTAATAGCTGCTTTATGGCCTCTTCACCAGTAAACACTTGTTCTTCAGGCAGCGTGAACATTTCAACTTTACTTGCCGTTGAAACACGCACACGTCCGCAACATGCAACATCAACATTGTTTCTTATTGCTGCATCCAACATGATTTCAAACATGTTGGATGCAGCATAATCATCACTATCCACAAAAGCGATATAGTCACCAGTTGCGATGTCCAGACCTGCATTTCTTGCAGATGATAGGCCGCCATTTTTCTTGTGTATCACTTTGATTCTCTGATCTCTCTCGGCCCAACTATCGCATATAGCGGGGCATTCATCAGGTGAGCCATCATCTACCAAAACTATCTCTAAATTATTGTACGACTGATTCACGATACTCTGTATGCATCTGTTCAAATATTGCTCCACTTTATACACCGGAACGATGACGCTTATTTTTCTATCCATTAAACCACCCCGCATTCATGCACATTCATTTGCTTTTTTCATTGCTATCACAATAGCCATTGCTAACGGAATTGCCACAGAGTTATTAAATGCAGGTTCAGCAATCGATGATATAAGCAAATATATGAAAACAAATAATCCACCCATATATGCATCAGCATTTGTCTTATATAATTTCTGTATTCTTTTGAACAAGAAAACAAGTATATAAATATAGCAAATTGTCCCTATAACACCGGTCTGCCCGAAAATAATGGGCCAAAATTGATCATCAAAAAAAGTTCCCTCTGTTGAATTGCGTAGTTCATACATTAATTCAAATCCATATTTGGAATACACTGGTGAGTAATTTACCGCCGCACTATGAGACGCATATGTAGCGAAACCTGTTCCAATTGGGAAATAATCTCGCATAACAAGGAACGAAGTAAGCAGCATAACAGATCGTGCGGACTGTCCTCTCAAGTTGATGAAATAGAAATATATTTGCGACCATGCGCAGGCAACACCTATAATGCCAACAATAACAATCTGCCATACTTTTAATTTTCCGTGCAATTTTTTTACAATAATGTAAAGCAGTATATATACAATTGCACTGACGATGGCCTTACTTCGAAGAGTAAAGACCATCATCACAAGGTCCATCAGGATATACACTCTATACTTATTCACATGATATATCGTCATTACTGCAATTAGGAACGCGCAAATTCCTGCAAAATAGGTAGGATGTCCATAAAACAGAACTGTTGACTTTATTCCGTATCTGTACTCTGCCGGGAAAATATTGAGAAATCGATCTACCATAAAAAGGAGTGTAAGTAAAATCGTCAAAAGCTTTGCTATATCTACTAAGTATTTACTTTTCAATGTACTTTGCCTTATGTACAATGAAAAAAAGGCTATTGCACCGAAGAACTTTAAATTTGTGAGCAAATCTATAAAAACCAAATTCCATGTTTGATAATGATATATGACATTGCCAAGAAGACCGGTAGCCACAAATAAAGCAATCGCAATATAGTACCCTCGGTTTTCTTTATTTATGCTAACTCTACCTCGTCGTAAAATTTTAAAGAATGAAATTCCACAGAAGATTAAAAGTGGTGCCTCATCTATATATGAAAACAACGATGATATATTCGACAATGCTTGCTGCAAGGCAAAGAGAAACATCCATGCCACAATTAGCAGTTGATTACATTTTATGCTTTTTGCTTTCACTTCTTCTTCCCTCTAACTTTTCCTACTTTAACTCGTAATAAGTAATAACAAAGCCAATATTTTTTTCCCTTAATCGCAGTTAAAAAAAGCTTTTTCCCTCTTTTTTCCTTATTCAACGGAATTTCATGAACCACTTTTTGAAGCAAACTATCATCGATAATCTGTTTAAGGATTGTGATTTTCTCTTTTTTATCTAAATCTGCGATTACAATCATTTTCATAGATGCAATTGTATTCGAAATAAATGGACCAGCGAACCGTTTTTTTACATCAACGTTGTATTGCAGTTCATTACAAGCATCCAAGCAATCCAGATAAAATTTCTTTATTCTTTCAAATCTATCGGCCCTATATGTATGCGTCAGAGACATTTCGTTTTCACAATAATAGTAAAAGGCTTCTGGGATTATCGCTACTCGTTTCACGGTTTTATATAGTCTTAGTAACGAATATACATCCTCGGATATAATATCTCTTTCTGAAACAAATCGCCAATTACTTTCTTCGATTAGCTGCATAGAATATAGGCAAAAGCAAGCACTTAACCACAAGTTAGTGCTTTTTCCAGTCTCTGGATCATCTGAAATCAAGTCAGGCAAAAGTACATCTTGGACTTCAGCGCCTTCATAATTTTCTTTTTTTGCGGTTGGTATATATGTTTTGACAATTTTCCCCTGAGCATCTACATCATAGTGGCCAAACAAAACCATATCACTATTACTTGTTTTGGCCGTGGCATATGCTTTTTCTATTGTATCTTGCGCAACATAATCATCACTGTCAAAAAAGCAGATATATTCACCAGAAGCATATTCTATTCCCGTATTACGTGCATATCCAAGTCCCGAATTTGCTTTGTGAATAACTTTTATCCGTTTGTCCCTCTTTGCCCACTCTTCGCACTTTTGAGGGCAGCGATCGGGTGAACCGTCATCCACAAGAATAATTTCCAAATTACTGTATGTCTGCCCTACAACACTCTCAATGCATCGATCGAGATATTTTTCCACATTGTATACCGGTAACACAATGCTTACCAAGCCTAATTCCATTAGTATAATCCTCGCACTAATAGTTCTTTATGTTTTTTATCACCCTCGCCGGAATTCCAACTGCTACGGAGTAGTCTGGGACATCTTTAGTAACCACGGAATTTGCTCCGATCACACAATGTTTTCCTATCTTCACATTGCCTACAATCACAGTGTTGATTCCAATATAAGAACCATCACCAATTGACACTGCCTGTCCTTTTTGAACAATTCCTTGTTCAATCACAGGAACATCTATATTGCGATACTCATGATCACAATCGGTTATATACACATTTGGCGATAGAAGAACCTTTTCTCCAATTTCCAGAGAGTTGGCAATGGAAATCCGGCATCGCTCACCAATTTCGGAACCTCTGCCGATTCTTACCGTACCCCCACCCGACCAAATTTGGGCATAGGGACGTACTGTCACACCATCATCTAAGACAATATTGCTTTTCCCTTTTAGCGCGCAATGCTTTCCAATATAGACATTTTTTCCTGCCTGCACCTGAAACCGCTTCGCATGGACCTTTCCAATGAAAGATTTTACTACCGCCTTTAGCATGACTTCGTCTCCATTTGCTGTGCGATATCGGCATCCACGATTTCCTCGCCAGTCTTATGCTTCAGCTGCTCCTTAGAAGCTTCACTCAGACCATTGTTGATCACACAGTTTATATCACAGGTGCTGCACTTATCCAGATCTTCTTTAGTAACTTTGCCATCACGGTAGTCGCGGCAGATCTTCAGTTCGTACATGCTGTACGGATGCTTAGTGAACAGCGCCTTGAACTTATGTACCAGAACCCAGGTAGCAGGCTTCCAGATGTACTTGTGCATAGCAGGAGAAACACTACCGATCATCCAGCAGTCACGGTCGCAGCAGCGAACCTTTGCACGAACCTTCTCGGCCTCCGGGCTGTTCCACAGCTCGTCCCAAGTCTGATTGTTCAGGTTGCCCATGACTTCCTTATCCTTGGTACCATTGCACGGCATAACGTCACCATACGGGTCGATGAAGAAGGTATCAAAGCTCATGTCGCAAGGCAGCAGACGCTTCTGGCCGTAGATGTAGTTGATCAGACCGTGGTTAAAGTAAGCACGGAACCACTTCTTCGGGCTATTGCTACGGAGCAGTTCGTTGACCAGATTTTCAAAGTTCTTTGCTACCATTGGACGGTCATGGATGATGTTCTTTGCCTCAACGAAGTAGAAGCTGTTGTGCAGAGAAGCAGTTGCAAACTCCATGCCCATCTCGTGAGAGATCTTGTACAGAGGAACAAGGTCAGGAGCGTTCTTATCCTGAACAGTCATGCCAAAGCCGACATCCTTCATGCCCATCTCGCGAAGTTTCTTCAGTGTGCCATAGCCACGCTGATAACCGTTCTGCAGGCCACGTATCTCGTTGTTGGTCTGCTCCAGACCCTCGATAGAGATACGAATACCGATCTGCGGGAATTCCTTGCACAGGTCAACGATACGGTCGGTGAAGAAGCCGTTCGTGGAAATAACGATACGGTCAGACTTCTTATACAGCTCACGCACAATATCCTTCAGATCAGTACGGATGAACGGCTCACCGCCGGTGATGTTTGTGAAATACATCTTCGGCAGCTTCTTGATGGCCTCGATGCTGATTTCCTCTTCCGGCTTGGAAGGTGCTTTATAACGGTTGCACATAGAGCAACGAGCGTTGCATCGGTAAGTAACGATGACCGTACCATTTAACTTTTTTTCTTCAGACATGATTAACGCTCCTATTGTTTACTCTCTCTTTTAAGAATGTTTCGATTTTATTTAAGAACCACTTGGCACATACTGAGAACACAACCGAACCGCAGATGACTGCAACGGATGTGAAAATATATGCCAGCAGACCGTTTTTAAATAGATGAATGAGGTGTAACTTCTCAAGCATACGATAAATTACCATGTGGCACAGGTAAATCTCGAAACTGATACCACCGAGGAACTTGGCAACCGGATTGATCAGTACCCCCCCCCGATTGCATCCGAGGGTATAGACCAGTGCTGCCACACAGAATAACAGCATCGTAAGCGTATTGCCGCCTACTGCAAAATAAATAACTGTGGCAATCAGCAAAATTGCTCCGGTGATAACCTTGTACTTCGATGCGAACTCAGCCAGTTCTTTCCGATAGAGGAAAATCAGACCACCTGCAATGAAATAGACTGCACAGTACAGAATGTTTGTCCTCGGGCTGAAATTCACTGTCACTCTATCGGCGATATGGTTTTCATCAAAGAAATATGTATTGCATACGAAGTTGTAGACTACAGCACAGACAAATGCCAGCCATGCACGTCTCTTGTTTTCCAGTAGAAAACAGAAAAATGGAAATAGCAGATAAAACACAAAAATGACTGCCAGCGTCCAACTTACACCAATAACCGATATGTTCATATTCGGCAAAAGTCCCTGACAGAGTGTCAGGTTTGCAAAAACCTCATACAACGCACTTTTACTAGGTGACATTACAAAGTCCAGCGCACAAAGCAATGCAAAATATGACCAGATTTTGCTGTATCTTTTGGCGTAGAACTCTCCCATACCAATTTTCTGTTCCTTGAATTTCTGATAATAGCCGCAGCACATTCCAAAACCACTGACCATCATAAAAAGGAATACAAGGTTCGTAAAGGATGGTATCAACTTCTGGAACACAAATCCGGTTAAGCCAAAATTGCCATTCGAAAGGATGTGCATCAGTGCGATGCCAATAATGGCATAGGCTTTCAATCCATCTATTCCCGCATATCTCTCTTTCATTCCGCAAGCATTCCCCACAATATCTTTGCATATTTCTGCTCGGAGCACTCACTCTCAAGGAAGCTCTTAAACTTTGCCACACAAGAATCGGCTTCTTCTCTATTCTGCAAATAGTACTGGATTTTATTTTTCCAGTCTTCAATATCCCTTCCGCACAAAGCACCTCTGCCATCGGCAAAATACTCCTGTGTGGTTACTGTATCCGATGTAATTACCGTCTTCCCATTGGCTGCCGCTTGGTAAAAAGCGATCAATCCGGCCGGTGCCTCCGTATCCAACGGCGTAATCACCAGCTGTGATTGACACATGAACTCAAGGAATTCCTGTTCAGGAATATCCGACTTCACCACCATATTTTTGCCGAAATTTTCTTTATACTGCTCATACTTATCCTTCGGCATAACACAGTTGAATGTAACTTCCGGCATCGCCTGTGCAATTCTAATCAGAAACTCCCAGTCGCGACCGTTCCGGCCGCCGCAGAACACGGTATTCGGATTAGCTTTTTCTTCATATTCAATGCTGTAACCACCATGATAGGTGTCATGCAACAGCGTGTACTTCTTATGGATTCCGAGCATTTCGTTCAAGTGTTCACCGTACTTCTTGGAAGTCACAGTTGCCTGAACCTTTTTTGATTTCAGCACAGGCTTGTATAAAAACTTTGCCAACTTGTTTATTGCAGTTGCTTTATCTTTGAGCAGAATATTCAGCGCAACGATTTTTCTATTCTTGAACTCTAATTTACACAGCCACCAGCACAAAACTGCCATGAAGTCATACCAGCAGATGATAGTGTCACCCTCCGCCGACTGCTTAATCATATCCTTGCAAGTTGCCAGCATTTCTTTGGTGGAATTACATTTCTGGGGAGGATAAACCTGCCGTATCTTGGCTGTTTCATAGCCGTTCAGAAACATCATATTCTGTTTATCTGCTGGGTTATCAAACAGCATATAAACCATCGGTCTGTTCTCCTCCCCACTGATACACCTTCATGATTTTCTCGTAATACTTATCAATGGTATCGAAGCTGATGTCCTTGCAGTTCGCACTGTACTCCGCACACAGCTTCTTATCACCCCAGAGCTTCTCGACCTTTTTCTTCAGGTCTTCGCCATTGCCGCTCTCAAACAGCTCGCCGGTCTTGCCGACCCGAATCAGTTCCGGGATGCCACCAATGTCTGCTCCCAGTACCGGCGTGCCGTACATCTGGGATTCCATCACAGAGAATGGGCAGTTCTCGTACCACTCAGAAGGATAGATGGAGAACTGTGCCTCCCGGATGAGTTTTTCCAATCCCTCGCTTTTCTGGAAGCCAACATTTTTGATGTTCTTAATACCATTTACTGTATCTTCAAGTGGGCCAGTGCCGGCGAAGATAAACTGAACATTCGGCAGCTCCTTGCAGACCTTGATGAGTGTGCCGATGCCCTTTTCCTCAGAGAAGCGACCAAAGTAGAGAACATAATCCTTCTTCGGCGTCTCTTTCCACTCCACCTTGTCGATGAAGTTGTGCATTGCCACGGTCTTAGTAGCAAACAGCGGATTGCTGTCCATCTTGCTCTTCATGAACTCTGAGCAGCAGATCATGGTGTCAATGTACTTGTAGGTTCCCTTCCGCTTCCAGAACTCAGCCTCCATCATGCCGATGGCAGACTTCGCAGTAGAACCATGGATGCACTTGCCTTTCATGCAGTTCACGAAATGGCCGCCGAGGCACTTTTCACAGTTCTGGTGCGTGTCCGGATTGTTCAGCATGTGGTTCGGGCAGACCAGCTGGTAGTCATGTGCCGTGAAGATGATCTTGTAATCCCTTCCGGTCTCCTTGCGCCACTTCACGATTTCCAGGATGATAGAAGGTGTCAGCTGGTAGTTGAAGTTGTTCAGGTGACAGACATCCGGCTTGAAGTCGTCCAGTACTTTTCTCAGCTGCACCCGTGCTTCCTTGCTGTAGATGGTCTTGATCGGGTAGGTCAGCTTGCTCAGTTTGCTGCCGCCGTGGAAGTCCATATCAGATGTATAGGCATTGACCCGGTTGCCCACGCAGCGGCCTTCATGCTCCATACCGAAGTACTGAACCTCATGTCCGTGCTGCTCCAGCGCCTCACCCAGCTTGAATATGTATGTTTCTGATCCGCCGTTTGGAAATAGAAATTTATTTACTATCAGTACCTTCATTCATTTTCTCCTGTACAGCTTCATGGTTTGTTTCACAACTTCATCCCAGTTGTACTTTTTACAGATAAAATCTGCCGCCTGCTTTTTATACACAGCTACCTTTTCAGGATGGTCACAGACATCTTGCAGCTTTTCTTGTAGGTCCAGAACATCAGCCTTTTTGAAAATCAGCGCCTTATCTTCCACAACCTCTGCACACTCTGAAATGTCAGAAACCAGACAGCAGTTGCCGTAGCTCATCGCCTCCAGCAGGCTCAGTGGCATTCCCTCCAAATCAGACGGCAGCGTGTAGATATAGGCGTTACTGTACAGTTCGTCCAGCATCGCTCCCTGGACAAACCCGGTGAAGAGGATCCGATCATCACCCTTTGCCAGTTCTTTCAGCTCTGCCATAAAGGAATCCGTATCACTGGAGCCACCTGCGATGACCAGCTTTTTATCCGTCTTGACATTCTTAAAGGCCTCGACAAGATACCTGATACCCTTTTCTGGCACCAAACGCCCGAGGAACAATATGTAGGAATCTTTTTTCAATCCGAACTTATCCTGAATTAGATTTGCCTCCCGAATCTGTGGCCTATTCACACCATTAGGGATAAAGTGCGTATCTCTGCCATAAGTTTTCTTGAAATAGTCCTGCACGCCCTTGCTCAGAACGATTATCTCGTCCGCATATTTCACGGCATTTTTTTCGCCCTGACGGATAAATTTAGAGCCAAGCCCTGACTGCCACTTCTCGCGCTTCCAGTCAACGCCATGAACGGTAACTACAACTCTTTTACCAAACATCTTCGGCAGCCATGTAAAAAAGGCTGGTCCTTCGGCGTGGATGTGCACCACATCGGATTTTCCAAATGCACTATAAAGCGCCGCAAATGCGGAGGAGCTGACTGCAGCGAGTCCGCGCCTCTCAATGGTCGGAACAGACTTCTGACGGATTCCCTCGTACACTGTTTTACCAGCATCGTCATATTCTGCACCGCTTACGTGATGACCAGATCTGTTGTAGCAGGTAACCTGACATCCATCTCGTGCCATTCTGGTGCATAGTTCTTTTACAACAATCTCAATTCCGCCCTCACGTGACAGCCGTTTCTGCCCGAACATTGCAATTTTCAATCCTTCACCCATTTTCTTTCTCCGCCATTGTTCTACACAGATTTTTCCTATATCTCTGCACTGCAAACCAGATTTCACTCCAGCCTCGCCATATTCTGTTCACTAGTGTTTTGCCCCACAATCAGCCAACCCCCTAGGGTACACAGGTAGCTTAATTTGTATCATTCTGCCAATCCCATCCAAACTTTGCCACAAATGTTATGTCTATTCGTTGTGAACAGAAACAAGCCCACGGTTTATTGCTCAACAGCAACCACCCCGTGGGCTCAAATTGTTCTTCAAGTACTTTTCGCTCGCTTTTCATGGCGTAACATATGTGAACAAACGCCACTGATAACCTTCGCAATTCCTCTTTCGGACACTTCAACAAATGAGATACTTGAAGGAC
>UMFM01040140.1_pt1 | contig 19017 bp, 20 predicted proteins | sample 1965011 | NCBI WGS metagenome assembly UMFM01 (sample SAMEA4836046, study PRJEB28245) | human gut metagenome | biome: gut microbiome; material: fecal sample | place: Denmark | collected 2008 | reverse complement strand
TTTCCATTTACAGTTATTTCATAATCATACTTAATCAAGTTAACATCCCCTTTCTATTTACTATTTAGCTTATTTTCTAATTCTTCTACTTTTTCCATTGTCTTCTTTAGTGCTCCAATTAGCACATTTACTAACTGAGTTTCCTCTATAGCTAGTGTTGCTTGATTTTTATATGCTTCTTCTGCATTAGTAATTAGTTGCCCGACCTTATTATCTGTTCCATCAGAATTTACAAGCATATCCTGAGCTATAGCTGATAGTCTTTTTTCGCTTTCTCCTATATAATTATAAGTCGCTAATGAGTAATCATTTTTTATAAAATTATATAAATCATCATAATCAATAGAAGAATTTCCATCTAAATAATCTATATTTTCTTTTAATGTTCTATCTGAACTTGTTTTTACCCCATTAGTTGCATATACAACATTCCAAAATCCATTCGTAGAGCCTAATCTTATACCCCCACTCGTGCTTGTAGGATTATAACAAGGCATGAAATAGGTATATTCATTATTTGCATCTCTTGTCAATTTAACCATTCTTGTTGAGTTATCATTTGGTGGCGTATATCCTTGTATCCCAAAATAAAGACTGTTGTTACTTGTAATAAGTCCTGGCGATTGTAAATATTCTGTCGCAGTTACTTTGCCAGGAGTTAATTGAGCATAACTTCCATCATTAGATTCTCCATATACTTGGATTGTTTTAGAACTATAAACACTACCATCTGAATAAATTCTAAATAAATATCCATCAGTTGCACCTTCTTTAGGTGCAGTGAAAAATCTAGCGCCTTTTATAGTTTTACCTGTTAAATCATCGAAAGTTATATTAGATGCATTTAAACTATTGGTTTTTATATATTCTCCGTTTAAATAAACTTTTCCATTTTGTAAATATATACCTTGTACTTGTCCGTTGTTTGTAAGAGCATTAAATATTGCTTGTTGTGTGTTATCAACTTTATTATCTACAAGATTTGCCATACCTTCCCAGGAAGTATCTACATAAGGTGTGGTTTCTGTTGCTGTACCATCACTATAATAGATTATAGATTTAGTCCATATGTAATAGCCTCTTTCCCATTCTGGATAGTTTGTATACCAAGTTGTTGGAGGGTCTATTTTAGATGTACTTTTGCCATATCTGTTACTTACTCTAGTAATAGACACACCTTGGTCGCCTTTACCACCTGGAGTACCTTGCTCACCTTTTGGTCCTGTTATACAAACTGGTTCTGATTCGCTTGTTGTATTATTAGAATATGTAGTTACTGTTTTTTGCCATATATATTTCCCACTTACCCAAGTAGGTTTTGTTGTGGACCAACTACCTCCTAATAACTGAGTAGGTGAAGTAGAAATATAGTAAGATATAGATACTCTCTTCATTGTAATTCCTGTAACTTCTACTACATGAGAATTTACATAGTCATCTATAGTCTTACCTTCTAAGCTAAAGTCTGTTGCATTAATTGTTACATTCCCATTTGAATCTATATAGAAAGTAGTATTTCCTTTTGAATCTATTACTTTTAAATTTTTAGCATTAATATATTGACCGTTAAAATAAAGTTTTCCATCTTGCATATATAACCCTTGTATTGTTCCATTTTTAGTAAGAGCATTAAATACTGCTTCAGAATCTGAACTGCTTAATTTATCGTCAATATTACTATTTATTTTATCATTTATTAAATTGTTTATATTTCCTCTTTTTGTATAATAATTTTCAAAATAATTTTTCAAAGTATCTTGATGCACATTTGTTGTAATTTCAATGTCGTTTATTTTGCAATCTACAGTTAAGTAATTATATAAAGCATTATATGCAGTTTGAAAATCATTGTAAGCTATATTGTACTTTAAGGCATTTGCTGTGATTTCAGCATATTCTTCTGCTATATCATCTAAAATTATTTGTAATTGCCTTTTTTCAGAAGGTATTAATGTACCATCTTCAAGTATTTTATTTATTCTTTCTTTTTGCTCGGATATATCAGTAGTCACATCGTCAATGTAGGAACTGATAGTTTTGCCTTCGAGACTGAATTCTGTTGCTCGGATACTTACATTACCCTCGCTATCTATCAGAAAAGTAATATTTCCGTTTCCATCTGTAACTGTTAGTTGTCTTGCATCTATAAAAGTGCCTTTGAGTTTCCCAGCATTGATTACATCAGCATTAAGTGATCCAATCAAAGCACTTTCTATCGCAGCTTCTTGAAAATATTCTGCAGCATCACTTATTTTGGTAGTTGTTGCACTAACTTCTTCTGAAAAATCCGTAGCATTTCCATAAGTATTAATCGCTCTTACTCTATAGTACCAAGTCTGTGAGCATTCTACCTCATGGAGAAAAGCACTTCCTTTCCCTTCATAAATCAAGTCAAATGCATTAGGGCTAAATCCTTGTTCTTGACTAGCATAAACTTGATAAGAATAATAAGGCTTATTATCAAAAGTCCAACTAAGAGAAACTGTCTTAAATCCGGCTCTATCTATAGTTACAACTGGAACCGCTGGCAATGTATTAGGATAATCTTTTTTATTTGTTTTATCTACAATGTCTTTTACTTCATCTTTTGTTACTGTGTCAGTATTATTTTTATTTATGATTGAGCCTAGTGTTGTCTTTGGATCACCTAATTCTATAGATATATATTTGTCTGCTAATACGTTATAAGTTGTTTTTATAACTCTAGCTTGGTCTCTTATTCCATATTTGCTGTTAGCTATATATACACTATCATCCATGCCTATATATTCTAGTTCAGCTAATCCATCTTCCTTGTATTCTTCCGTTTGGCTAAGCGGTTGAAATTCTATTTTATAAGTCATTTTAGGAAGGTCGCAGCTATTATCGTTGAAATATTTTTCAGCTAGATTTTTTAATTTTTCTTTTGTTGGAGCTTCATCTTCGTCAAATTTGTCTGAAAAATCCATCCATTGACTTTTTACTATATCACCTTCTACATATCTTGGCGATTTTACTCCTGTTTCATCAATATATAGAGTTTTTTCAACTTCATCTTCTGTATAAGTAGCATAAGGTTTTATAATATTGATTATTTCTGAATAATCTTCTTCTAACGTAAAGCCTGTGATGTTCTTCTTATAAGCTATAAGAGTGTTATCATCCTTACCTCTTCTAGTAAGTACGGATATTGTAAAGTTATCTCTAAGAAGCTTAGGACCATTACCGAATGTATCTATAAGAGAACCTCTTGTCCCAGCTATAGCACTCAAACAATCTGTTTTTCTATCCATGCTGTAGTTACCAAGCATCTCTATATTACTTTCTATTGTAAATCTACTGTCAGCATCAGATTTTTGAAGCATATGTTTACCAGCATTTTCACATTTTATATTTTTTTCGTTTACATCTTCATTTAAAGAGTTTTTAGCTAAATCAAATGAAATATGTTTTGCATATACAGTCACTTGGCCATTTAGAGGTTTTGATATTGTATCTATTCTAAAAAGCTGCCCTTTTAAGTTATCCGATGCATCAGCTTTTACAAGGTTGTCTTGTTTTAACGCATAAAAAAAAGAACCATCAGAAGGATATACGAGTGTTAACTCGAAATCTCCGTTTGATTCTTCTTCAACTTGGCAAGATATAGCATCTACCAATAAACCTAATCCGTTGCTTTCATACGTTGTAAAACTGTTATCATAAATTCTTGGTATCACTATATCACCGCCATTCTATAATTTATTATTATTTTAGTAAAACTAGCGCCTGTTCCTATAGTCCAAGTTATATTGTTATTACCTTCTTCTAAAACAGGAAAATCACTATACATTTTCTGATTTGCATTTACTATTTTTCCAAGCGAATTAACAGTAGTTGCATTCATTTTTTCACAATCAAGTTGTATATGTCCTTCTAAGGCTTTTAAAACAACTTCTTGATTATTTATATTGATAGTTATGTCTCCTGTTGCATACACATCAATAACAGGCTTGGTTTTATATTCATCATTTTTTATTACAGTATTTTTAGTAGTTATCTCTACTGTTTTATTACTATTAGAGAATCTATAAGGCTTGCATCTGAATTGTGCCTGGAACAATCCAAAGTTTTCAATTGCTTCTTCTATGTCAACATCAGAATTATAAGTCCCTAATAGATAAAAACCCATGTCCTCACTTAATTGTATCTTTCTATTTGCTCCGTTAAGAAGGAATTTCTTTGCCCTTCTTGCTAATGCTGGAGTAGTTTCAACTTTGCTATTATTATTTACAAGCACACAACCAAGTGTTAATACAAAATCTTCATATCCATTGTCTATTGTTAGTGCTCCGTCTCTTCCTTCTATTTCAACAAACTCTAATTTTTTAGAAGGCGCAGAAAGGATATTACTTTCATACACCTTTATTCCATAATCTGTACTCGGTTTATCGTCTAAATATAAAACTATCGGGTCTTTATATTCTGTAAATTCCATTTCTACACCTCCTTATACTGTTAATACTTTTTTTCTTTTTAGATAGAATGCTAGGTCATTTGCTAGAGTTTCTATATCTATTTTATCATTTATACAAGGATTATTTATATTTATATTTATAGCATTACTTGTATTATTTTGTGTTGTTTGAGTTACAGCACCAATATTACCAGTTAATCCTTTAGCAGTACCTATTAAATCCATTGTAGTTGCATTGTTATTCATAACACCAACTACACTATTAGCTAGATTTTTAGCTTTTCCAAGCAAACTATTTTCCTCTTGATCTATCCCGACACCAATACCTTCTACTATACCAACACCGATTATATCTCGCATAATTTTACTTGGTGAATTAATCTTAAATCCAGCCTTGAATCCTTTTACTACTCCACTGGCAAAATTAGATATTTGAGTTCTAAGCCAACTTCCAGCTCCAGATATACCTCTCCATATACCTTGTACTATTTGTTTACCTATACTTGCCATTTTGCCAGGGATAGAATTAACTCCGTTTATTATTTTATTTTTAAAATCATTAGCTGCTTTTTGACCTTGCGCTCCAAATTGCGATGCAAAGCTAATTGCTTTTGATATACAGCTAGATAAAAATGACCATACTCGCCCTGGCAATGTTGATAATGCACTTCCTACTTTACTTACAAATTGACTTCCAGCTTGTTGTGCTTTCGCAATCATTTGCGATGCCCATTGAGTTGCTTTGCTGTAAGTATTGCTTAGGAAATTCCATACCTTTCCTGGTAATTGTTGAAACCAATTTATAGTATTACTTATAAATCGACTACCAGTTTCTTGCGCTTTTGATAACATATTACTACCCCATTGAGTTACTCTGCTATATGTATCTGTAAGCCATTTACCTATCTTGGAAGGCAATTGAGAGAACCAGTTTCCTATTGAGTTAATCCACATCGGTATATTTGTAGCAAAATAGTTATATGTATTAATTCCCCAGCTAGTTATGGCTCCTAATACAAACCCTAATGCATAGCCTACTTTTCCTGGTAAGCCACTTAACCACGTACCTATTGATGATATCAAATTGCTAATCCAACTTGATGCGCTACTATATACACTATTTGCCCATTGTGTTATAGAATTCCATAACTCTGTAGCTTTTTCTGTTACTGTTATCTTTATTTGTTCCCATAGTTCTGATATTTTACTTTGAATTTGAGGGACTATTTCCATAGCTTTATCTAATAAAAATTGGCCTAATTTACCTATCTCCTCCGCAATTACTTCTAAGATTCCAATAAATAGCTCTCCAATTGCTGCAACTATCTGTGGTAATGCTTGTATTATTGCCTGTCCTAATGCTATTACAAGTTGGATACCAGCTTCAATTATTAGCGGTAAATTCTCTAATATGCATCTAGCAATTTCAATAACTAATTTTACTGCAGCTTCTAATAATGTTGGTAGATTTTCTATCAATGCAACTGCTAAGGTTGTTATAATTTGTGCTGCTGCTTCAATTATTAGCGGTAGATTCTCTAATATGATATTCACTATAGAACTCAGAGTATTTGTTATTATATCAACTATAGCTGGTAGGTTTTGACTTATACCATTTACAAGCGCAGTTATGATGTATACTCCCGCTTCTATTATTTTTGGTAGATTCTCAGCTATAATATTTATTACTGTAGATATAACGTTTACTATAGTTTCGATTAACACTGGTAATGCCTGTGTTATACCTTGCATAATCATTTCAAGTAATTTAAATCCAGCATCTAAAAATAGTGTTACATTGTTACTCCACATTTTTAACCATGCTTGAATTAATTGTCCTGCAGTTTCTATTAATTTTGGAGCTACTTTTAAAACTCCTGCTACTAAGTTTGATATCATTTCGCTTGCTTTTGCCTGTAAAGCTGGTAAACCTTGATTAATTCCTTGTGCAAGGTTACTAGCCATACTTTTACCGTTTTCTAGCCATTGAGGTAGTGATGATTTTACCTTATCTAATCCGCTTTTGAATGTATCCGCGAATTGATCTAAAACTCCTTTTATACCACCTTTTTTATATGCGTTCGGAATAGTTTCTGTAAAATACTTTTCAAGTGTTCCGAATACATCTGCAGCTTTTTCCTTAACCGATTGCCAAGCATTATTTACAGTAGTTCTAAATGTTTCATTAGTCTTATAAAGATGAATAAGTCCAGCGGTTACTGCGGCAATAGGTATGGCAAAAGCAAAAAATGTCGAGGTAGCAGTTCCTATCATTGCCACAACTCCGCCAATCATGGTCCAAGCACCATTGAGGGCAACCAACCAACCACTCCATAATCCTACGCCCATAGAAAGAGGTAATAATAATAATGTCATTGCGGGAGCTAACAATGCAACTACACTAGCTACTTTTGCAATTATTGGATGTGCTTCATTAAATTTTGCAATCCAGTCAGCTATTACTCCAACAACTTTCATCCCTACTTCTAAGACTTGCCCGGCAGTTTCTATTAAAGGCTCGAAAGCTTTTGCTAATTTGTTTTTTGTAGTATCCCATAGTTTTTGTAATCCTTCGTCCGCTTTCATAGCTGCACTAAATAACACTCCATAAGCAGCAATTGCGGCAGCTCCAACAATAGGAATTGCAAGTCCTAAGTTAGCAGTCCCAGTCGTTAAGTTTCTCATTATCAATCCGTATCTTACCATTGAGCCTTGTGCTGCTCTTACTGCAACTTTTTGAGCTGAATATTTTTTTATAACTCCTTCAACTCTACCACCTAATCTTCTATACCCACTTGATAGACGATTTAGCGGTGAAACTCCTAAGTCCATAGCTTCTGATAAAAGCCTAAATTGTCCTGGTGTAGATGGGGGTAATAACATCTCAGGTCTTATTCCATGGTCTTGTAAACCTTGCATACGTTGTGTTAATATTTGAGTTTGGTCTCCCATTAAGCTAGTCATTCTCGCGTTAAGTCTTATACTATTAGCTTGTGTCTGTAGCTGTCTCTCTGTAAGGCCTAATTGTCCTCTCATATAAATCTGTCTAAATGTATTGTCATCTAAACTTAGCGCGAACTCTGTCATTGCATTTCTCGCTTGCATAGCTTCTTGTGAATAGCTTCCGTAGTATCTTCTTGCATTTCTTACTTCACCTCTAAGCCTATACATTTCTTGATATGCTTCTCGTGTCGCTTGCGGTACTTCTCCGCCTAGCTCATATTCTAGTCTTTGCATTTGTCTTTCGAATCTTTGAGCTTCACGAGTTGTTCTACTAAATTCACTTCTAGTTCTAGATGCTGAACTTGTAATATCGTCAAAGGCATTACTTGTACTGCTAGTTACTTGTCTAACACTATCAAAAGCGCTTCTTGCCCTACTAGCTGAATCGCTTGTACTTCGTAATGCATCGCTTACTCCATTTGTAGCTTGTTGTGTATTTCTTAATGTATCACCCATAGAACTAGAACTATTTTCAAACTCTCGTAAACTTTCTCTAGCATCATCTAATGCATTATTCCAGTTTTGTATATCAAGATTTAAATAGCCTGTTGCAGTTCCTAAGTTTGTATCCGGCATTATTTAACCTCCTTTCTTTGTTTTTTCCATGCTTCTGATATAAATGTTTTTTTCTTTCCTGTTTCTTGGTCTATTAGATCTTCACTCCATCGTGGTTTTTTCTTTTCTTCAAGTTGGCATGATATATACATACAAGCTTCATCAAAGCAAAAAGCCACGTACTCATCTTTTATTCTTGCTATTTCACTTGGTAATCTTCTATATTTCTCCGACTGATTGATTATTCTCAATACGTTCTTGCTCTTTACGAAAGCTTTTTAGCCCGTCAATTCCAGCTTGAACATAAGTAAGAATTGTTGTTTTCATTTCTAGTGGTAGCGTTATACCTATTTCTTTTATTTCTTTATAGCTTGGATTTACTAATGTTTCTTCACATAAAAACTCTAATAGCTCTCCTAACTGTTTTAAAGCTGTAACATCTCCTTCTATAGTTGCTTTGTTTACAGTTTCAGTTTTCCCGTTAAATACTTCTGCTGCTTCTTGTAAAAGAGTATTAGGTATTTTACCTTCTGTTATAAAAGCTAGCATATCTGGTCTTTTTAGCTCAGCTATAAGTTCTGTTCCATCTTCAAACTTACCTAAACTTACTATCTGAGTTTGTTTTACTCTTTTTAATTTTTCTAAACTTGTTACTTGTAAATTTTCCATTATCTATTTCCTTTCATAATAAAAACCCCTCTAAAATTATTTAGAGAGGTCTATTTCATCTATAACATTATTTTCTTCTACAATCTTATTTTCTTCTATATCATTTGTTCATTCTGATACTGTATCATTTGGTAAAGCAGTTACTTTTTCTATTGTATAAGGTGCAGTTCCTTTCTCTGGTCTTGATTGAATAGTATATTCATTTGAATAATATTCACCATCTTTAAAACTTAAAGGCACTGATTTTCCTTTACAACTTGGGAATGTCACTTTTGAAAAGTTTCCAGTGTCTCCATCTGTTCCTACTTCTGCAGAATAAACTTCAACATCAAACGATGTTTTTGATGCATTTTGTCCTACTGGTGGCGCTGTATATTTTTTAAAAGTTTTTCCATCTGTATCGTATTCGATAGTACCTCCTTGAATAACTTTAAGAAGCTCAGGACACATTACATTGTCTTTGCAAGTTAAGTCATAACCAAGTACAGTATCTTTAGCTTCTCTATTTGCATATATTTCACCCTTTAGCTTAAGAGTTTGTTCTTCGCCTTCTGAAACCACTTCTTCTGTTGAAATTTCATCAGAAGTTTTGAAACTAAAAATATCAGTTTCAGTTACAACTCTAACCAATGATACATCTGATAGTGGCATTTGATTTATCTTTTTTACTGTAGCTGCCATATTTATCTACCTCCTTCTCTATATACATATCTGAAATACGAAAGTTTTGTATAATATGCTTTCATATCATTATCAATTTCTATTGCATACTTATCATAATTTTTTCTTAGTTTGCCGAATTTTTTTATTGTATTTTCAACTTGTTTTATATAATCCTCAACCTTTGAGTATTCATTAAAAGGATAAAATACCCATAACTCTATGCTTTCTTTTTTTAGATTCTTACTACTTGAAGTATCTTCTGTTCCAGCTTCATAAATCAATACAAATGGGTCTGTGCAAATTTTATCCTGTTGTCCAAGTGAGTACACTTTTAATCCGCCAGTTCTAAGAAATCTATATAAATCCTGAAACATTAACCTCACCTACCTTAGAAGTATACTTAGTCCAGACATAACCTGTGGACCTATTTCATTTATTGTTGGCATTATAATTGGATAAGGTCTTGTACCAGGGTGATTGACTTTTTTAACAGGATGACTAGCTCCTTGCCAATACAACCAAGGATTCCCTGTTATAACATGTGGTGATGTTCCTTTTTCTAGATATATCCCATAATTAACTCCGTGTGATAATGCAATACTTAATACATTCTCGTTTTTCCATTCCCATGATGCATTAAGTCTATTTCTAGCATCATGTGTCCTATCTGTCCAAGGTTTATTTACTCTTGCGTGATTTTGAAGTTTTGTAGCTGAGCTATTAGCATATATTTCAAGCGCTGCTTTTGTTCTATTTCTTTTTTGTTCTAACATATCCATTAACTCGTCAATATTCATGCTAAAATTACTCATCGTAGCTCACCTCTTGTAATCTCATATCCGCATAAATATCCATTTTATTTACATTTCCAATATCTTTAATTTGATATTTATAGCCATTTATATATATATAGTCATCTTTCTGTATAAGCTTCGCAGTCTCATCGTATACAACTAAAAAATATATACTTTTTTCTTTTATTACCTCTGCTTTATTTTGCAATGTTATACTTTGGCCATACTGATTATTTGATTCATGATATAAGCCTTCTATTTCACATACTAATTCAAGTAAGTCTGACTTTTCTCCAAAATCATTTGTGTAAGCTCGCTTAACCACTCCTAAAGAAGGGAGCTTTTTTATTGCTTTTTCAACTTTCGATTTGATTTTTTCTTTATTTATCATAAGATCTTACTTCCATTCGGTCTGTATTTTTTAGCAAGCCTTAACCAGTATTCTTTATTGTTCGGCAAGCTTAATCCCCCTGGTAAGGCAATACTATCATCTTCTGCTTTGGCTAGAAGGCATTCATAAGCAGTTTTATTTATGTCATAGTTATTTTTTTCTGCGTAAAATTGGAGTTGTTCATCGCTAAAAAAGGGAGAATCACTCTCCCTTAAAATTAGCTTTAGCATTTCTAAATCATCCATCTAAATCACGTCCTATTATTTTTTAAATTTAGCAAGTACTATTTTAGCATCGTTAGTTTTAGCTACTCCATAGTATTTAGCAGTTGTTAAATCATGTATTTGTTTTTTAGGGAACCATTCATGATCTAAAGAAGTATCTTTTTTAAGGAAGATTGTTATTGCTGGTAATTCATCTTCTGTATATTCTGTTTCAGGACTATCTGGCTCCATTTTTAATATTGGATTTAAATAATATTGGTTAGCTGCTGCCACTGCATTAACTTTATCGCCTACTTTTAAAGTAGAACCATCTAAAGTTTTCTTTTTATATTCCGCTAAGTTACTTGATGATATTTCAACTGTACCGCTATCATTTTTTTCTGCTTGAACTAACATAACTTTTTTAGATTTTTTAACCCAGCAACCAGCTATTTTACCTATAGCTCCGTTTACTGCTACTCCAGCAGTGAATTTATCAGCTGATAAGAAGTTAGAATCCTTTAGCAATGTTGCTTCTTGTTTTGGATGTATAAACATAACCTTTTCTATTCCATCTTCTTCATCTTCGAATTGTGTTACTGCATCAACTATACCACTGTAAGATATTACAGCTAATGTACCTCCAGCTACTCTATTAGTTCCAGTATAAGCAGCATCTAATACATCATTATCAACTTTTTGTGCTATAGATTTTGCTAATTGTGTTTCAGCTTGTGCTACTGGATTACCTAATCCACTATTAATAGATTCTTGAGTTATAGATACAGCTTTCATAGCTTTTTTTATTGTAAAAGTAGTTGACCCAGCTTTTAATCCTACTGTTCCGACTTCTTCACCTTCAGCTACATCTTCTGCATCTCCTATGTATTCCCAACTTGGTGTTGTCTTTGTATCCCCTGGAACACCTTGTAATGTTGTATCAACTTTTGCATACGGTGTTATTTTACAAAGTGCTTCTACTTTTGCACCTATCATTGGACCCATAACCTCTGGGTTTATAATATCTGCTAATTTTGTTGTTGCCATATATCCATCATCTCCTATTCATTCATTAATCTGTTGAATTCTTCTTTATTGTTGTTGTAAAATTCAACTCGTTTACTGTAAGGCATTTTCATTAAATCTGCCTTTGTTACTGCTCCAGAACCACCACCAACTCTTGGATGATTACCTGCTCCACCAGTATTACCTGGGGCTGGATTTGATGTATCAAATAAATATCCATCACTTTCTTTTAATGCATTTAATTGACCTTCTAAGCCTTCTAATTTACCTTCATTAAACTTAATATTATCTAAATCAAGCAAAGCTTTTAGAGCCTTAGCATTCTTGCATTTGTTATCTTTTAATGCACTATCTAATGCATAGTTAAAATCCTTTTGAGCTGATTCTTTTTTTAGATTTTCTATTGTAGTTTCATGGTCTTGTATTGTTTGTTGCAATGCTTCATTGTCTTTATTATTTTTCTTCAACTCTGTTATAGTTGTATTTGCAGCTTTTATTTGTTCATCTAAATCAGCCTTTTGCCCTTTTAACTTTGTATATCTTTCGTCTGCATTTTCTAAAGATGTAGTATATATTTTTTCTTCTTTCATCTTTGCAGTAATGTTATTTATTTGTTCATCTGTTAAGCTTTGTGCTTTTAATAATTCTTTAAATTCCATATTTCCTCCTATATTTACACTTTTTACAAGTCCGTTTCTTGAATATAGTTTTTAGTTTATTCTTTTACGTCTGTAAACTAAAAAAAGACATAAAAATAAGCCCTTTCGGACTTTTATTGTCTTGTTAATTTATATATTTCAAGATACATAACAAAGAAGCTAATTAGCTTCTTTGTTTTTCTTCTTTAAATTTTATAAATTGTTTTGTATTTGTTTTTTGATTTTTATATCTATTATGAAATTCATTATGACAAGATTGACAAAGTGTAATTCCGTTATTTAAATCAAGTCTTAATTCTTCATTCGTGTCATAACTTTCTAAGTGATGAGCTACCATTCTTCTATTGTTTTCGCCACAAATTTGACATGTATAATTATCTCTTTCTCTTACTTCTTTGCTCCACTTTTTATAACCGAAAATACCTCTTGTTTCTACTCTATGTTCTTCTGTCAATTTTTCTTTATACATACCATTATTTTTACCACTATTAGCTTTTGATATTTTCATTTTATATTCTCGTGTCTGCATTGTCTTTCTTTGCTTTTCTCTAGATTTATCAGAGCAGATACCGTATTTACTTCTTTCTGATAAATCACTTAAATATTTTTCTTTTTCATCCTCGCTTATTGTATTCCACCAATTATTATACGCTTCACTATGACTTCTCGTAGGTATTTCTAATTTTTTAAATATTCTTGATAGATTTCCTTTGTCAAATCCTATTTCTTCACTTATGCATTTAATACTTTTTTTCTCTTTATGATATCTAAGTATTAAAAAATCTCTAAAATCCATATTATAGTTATTTTCTACTTCGATTATTTTTTTAGATTTTTTCATAATAAATATACACCTCCGTTATTTATACTTATATTATAACACAACTTCCAACTAGATGTATTATTTATTATTGAAATTCTAACATTTATTTTTTAACATTCCACATTTCAAACCATTTATCTAATTTAGGATTTGAAGATCCATAAGCCCAATCTTTTAATTCTTTTGCTATATCTTCTAAATTTTCCTCTATGACTGGTAATAAGGTGCATCGTCCTAATGGTCACGGATGGTCGAGTGGAATATCCTCGACCTTAAACCTCTTTCCGTTTCGTTCTTTACATAAATCGCATACATTATCGTCTGTTCCGCTTAGCCATTCAACTTTTTCTACAAATGGATTATGCTTAGCACTTTGCCTTGTTGCTTCTTGGTATGCATGATTTATATATGTATTTGCTAATCTATATGAATTAAATTCAACCTTGTTTTTACTCTTAGGATGAATAGTAAACTTTTCGTATTCCTTTAAATAATCTGGATTACAATAAACCTCTAAGTCTTTAGCTATATCTTTACTGTTTTTACCAGTAATAAAACCATCTGTAAGTATATCGTTTATTGTCTTTATAGTCTTGTTGTGATTGCTCCAAAGTCTGTCAGAAAGTTTTATGTTATCTCCATACATTTTGCCTGTAATAACATTGTCTAAAACTTGCTTATTCACTTTGCTAAACATATCTTCAAAGCTACTAGATAGAGGTTTACATAAATCACTGTAAAACTCTACTTGGCTTTGTGTATAGCCTTCTACGGTGCTTATAATAGCCTTTTCTATATCTTTATTAAGTCTTTTATTAAGCTTCTTATATTCCTTTTCTAGATATTTAGCAGTTTGTCTTAGATAGTCATATGTCATAGTATCTGGATTAACTAGAGCTAATCTTTTAATTAGATTATTTGCTACTCTTTTATATGCTTTTTTTATTTCTCTAGTCATTAATTTTTCTGTTTTGTTCTTTTGTCTGAAAAAATTATTCAACTGGATCACTCATTCCCGATACATAACTTTCTTCTAGCATTTCTCTTTCAAGTGCTATTTGTCTTATTTCAGCATCGGCCACATCATCTGTAACACCTTGCCATTTCTTGATGAATGTTTTTCTAGACATAGCCTGTGCATTTACTTGTTGCAAGTCTAATGTCTTTTCTTCGTCTTCATCTTCCTGTAAAGGATAGTTATTTTCTACTGTAACAGTGTAATTAAGCTGCGGTAATTTTTCTATTTGATATACTTCTGTAATTTCAAGTATTGCTCTTATTAACCACTCCAAAGCTGGTCGCCATGCCATCATCTTCTCTTCACATCTAGTAATAAGTTGCCAATACAGTGCCTTCATAGTTTTGCCTGATGTCATCATGCCTTTTAGCTCGTCATTTGATAACATTGGAATATTTAACATCTCGTACATATCTGACTTGATACGTTTTAGAGAGTTTTCTATTTTATCTCCATATCCAAAGTCTGTTGGTATTGTACCTAGTGTAGCTTGTTTACCTTCTGCTGTAGGGTCTGTTGGTACGTCCCAAAATGCTCCAGGCTTTAGTTGAAATTTTTCAGATGCTTCTGGGTCTATGTCGACACCATAAATAATCCTATCCATACCTTTTCTAAGTGTGTCTACATCTTCTGAGGATAGTCTGTTGTATTGAATTTGATTATCTAAAAGCTCTTTTACATCGCTCTCTCCAAATGGGTCGCCACTTAGTCCGTCATTGATGATTACATAGCAAGGAATACCGCTTAATTGCAAGTCTACATCTACATTTATAGGTTCTATTAATATCCCATTACCATTGTAGATACCTTCATTTAATATGCATCTTCCATCTACCATTTCATACTTTTGCTTCCAAATACGTTGTTTATCTTTTTCAACTTCCTTATTTGTCTGATAGAAGAATATTATCTTTTTAAGTTCGTTAGGATTTTCCTCGTCACTCTCGTAGATAAATTCCAAGCTAGGTAAAAACATTATCCTAATCTCTTTTGTATCTTGGTTAGCATATAATTTAATAGCAGCTCTTTTACCGATAAAGCAGTCTCTAGCACCTTTTACAAGTTTTTCTGAGAATAGATTATCTTTTAATATTTTATTTAAATAAAGATTTATTTGTTCAGCTTTATCTTTATCAGCATCGGTATCATTCTTAGACTTAACATATAGCTCTGGAGTCTTGCCGAATAAAAATCTAGATTCTTCTTTTATAAGCTTCTTAATCAGATTTGTTCTTTTTTCTGTTTGTGTATAGTCTTTTTCTTCTGACTTGTCTATAAAGTTTTCTCGACCTTCGTATATGTCATACAGTCTTAGTATATCGTTCATTTCTTGTAATACTGCCGAGCCATACAATCCAGTAAGTTCAGCAGTAACAAACTCTTGATAACTATTAAGCATCTTGTAACCCCCTTTCTATCTACTGTGATAATGTCTTTTATAATCTGCAACCTCATAACCATCTAATGCATACCAAATAGCACTCAAAGTATGAGGGTCTATATTAAATTCATCATATATATTCTCGCCTTTTTCATTTTGCTTATATGTTAGATCCTTCAATTCCTTTTTTACATTAACACATTTAGTTGAGCAATATATATGCTTAAATCTTTTTACTTTTTTAGTATTTTGAAGCCTAGAGCCTTGATATTTCTTAGCTCCAACCATTTTAAAACCTTCTTGCTGATAAAATCTAATTGTCTTGGGTTCCTATTTCATTCACATAAGGTCGTTAATCTTATGCAGTTCTCTTATGAACTTCTTATGCTCTCACATAAGTCTAGACTATATCTTCAATAAAAAAGACCTCTCAGTCTTAATTATTGCCTGGCTTTTCCACTCACTTGAGTGTACCCTACTTTCTTATTCTATCTATTTAAGATAAAATGATTTCGCTAGTCGTTGAACTTTATTTATTAAGTATAAATTTATCTAATTCTTTACTTAAATAAATCTTAGCTGCTGATTGCCCATTGTAGCATCTTTAGAATTTTTACTCTTTGGTATCTAAAGCTTTAGGGGTTTCCAGCAATTAACCAGGTTAAGTGCCTAACCATTAAGCACTATCTGCTCTTATTAACTCTTTATTTACTCTAAATTCATCTATTTCTTTAGCAGTCTTATCATCTGTCATATGATTTTTATAATATTCCCAGTAAATATACAAATCTTTATTCACATCATCTATAGCAATTCTAACTAATGCATTGTATGAAGTTTCAAATCCAAAGTCCATACCAGCTCTATAAAATCTAGAAGGTATAGAACCTACTTTGGCCATAACTAAATCGTGGTCCATCATTTCAAATTGCGGTAATACTTTAGTACCATTTATACCAAATCTACCTTGTCTAGCTACTCTATATAAATCTGGGTCGTATTCTTTCATGTTATCAAGCTCTTTTATATAGTCCTGAGGTAGAAAATAATTGTCATCGCAAATGGAATGATGATAGTATGTATTATTTGTCTTGATAATTCTTTCAATATAAAGTTTTTCATCATCAAGTATTTTCTTATTATTTTCTTCATCAATAAAAAAATGCTTATAAGTCCAGTTAGCCTTTTCTATAGGGTTTTCACTAAGTATAATGTGATTACTGAGTGTAGGATGTCTTAAACGTCCTAAAAGTTCTTTAAAGCCCTCATATTTAACCTCGGAACATTCTTCAACCCATATAATAGATACACCATTGATGGATTTTAATTTAGCCGGTTTATCCATACCTTTAAAAATTATCTTGCTTCCATTAGGATATGTTACTTGCATTGGCGATGTCTTAAATTTAAGCATATCGTATATCCCCATATCTACTGCTACATCTTGTAAAAGTGAAAAGCAGCTATCTCGTATAGTGTCATATACTTCCCTTACAACTAATGCTAATCTCTTTTCTTGTAATAATTTTAGATGCAGCTTTTGGACCACATGATAACTTTTAGAGCTACCATAACCACCAACAAGAAAATAAAATTTATAATTCCAATCTAAAACAAAATCTTCAAAGTGATCATTGCAAGTTATATTAATTTCCATTTTTTTCACTTGCCTTATTGATTGTTATTGTTAGGTTTTTATCCTCAGCATCTTTCTTGTCATATATTCCTAGATGTTTACCGAGTAAATCTAATGCTTTTAGCTTGTCGCATAGTTTTATTTCCCTTTCTGTTATTTCTCCATCTTCTGTTGGTATGTTTTTTATTTTTACACTTGCTATAGCTGCTAAATCTTCTTCTTTTGCATCTGATTTTACAGTAGCTTGATTTAAATTTATTACATCTCCTGGATTAACAAATGCTATCTTTGCTAATTCCCTTAAAACTCTATCTTGATTAATACCTGTCCTTCGACTTCTTTCCGCTATAGCTTTGTCTATTTCAGCTTTTACGTTAGGTTTCGTTAAGTTTTCACAACCAATTTCTTTTGCTGATTCCGTGCTATATCCAGCCCTAATAGCCGCTTGAGTGGCATTAAGGTCTATTAAGTATTCTTCTACAAACTTCTTTTGTTTAGCTGTCAATTTCGCCATTAATACCACTCCTTTCTAATTCTAATAATTTATCTCTATACGTGCCATTTCTATCTAACTGGTCTAATAAATCTTGTCTAATTTTATTATATTTTTCACTATTTTTTAAGTCTTTGTTATTAACCATTTTCTTGCAAGTATTCCTTCATTTCTTCATCTGTAAATCTTGAGCCGTTCCAGTATAACATTCCGTATCTAATATTTATAATTGGAATAAAACATAAAATTAAACAAAGTAAGCTATCTTCGTTGAATACTGCCCTTAATCCTTGCTTTCTATAATATCTGTCTAATCTCCTATAGTTCAGTACAAATGCTATTATCGCAACCATAACAGTTGATATATATAGTTTTATAATAATGTTAACTATCATAATATCACCCCATTAATAATTTAGTATTAGTTTGTTGTATAAAATCTTTTATTCTGTTATAATCCCAGCCACAATCTACTAATCCACTTACTAAGCATTCCATAGATTGTACAGCTTTTAATTCTTCTGAGCTAAAATAATCTCTAGGATTAGCTTTCTTGTCTATTCCATATTCTTCTCTTAGCTGTTTAGCATTTTTACCGAATATAACTTTATAAATGCAATTTGTATATGTAGAATAAGCATGACCATGCATTCTCTCATTTTCGTTTGATTGTTGGATTGATTTAGTTAGTGCTTGTCGTACTGCTATGCCTTTTTGTCTTTCTACTAATTTTTCTTTTAGTTGTTTTTCCATAGCATTAAATTGTTTTATGTAAGCTTCTTTAAATTGCATAGCCTTTTTACCTGTATATCCCATAACCAATAATGTAAATCCATCCCTTGTCATGTAATACATAGGTTGCTTTTTATTTTGACTATTTCTATAAGAGGACTCTCCAAAATTGGATAGTCTAAATTCTTCACTACATTCTAATTCTTTTATATCTCTTAAAACATGGTAGTGTTCTTTTCCAAAAGTTTCTGCTACATCTAAACTACTTACAACAGTTATTTCCTCTTTATTAATCTTTTGAACTTCTACTAACATATATCATCAATCCTTTCTTTGTTGATTTCATATATAAAAATAAGCCCTCTCGGACTTCTATTGTTTTTATTCAATTTTTAATTTATTTTTAAAGGTATAAACTATCAATAAACTTTTTCCAAGTGTATTAAAATCGATTTTAGAAGGTCGGATTATGTAAACTTTTTATTAAAATTATGTATTTATTTCAGATACAATTAATTCAAGTTTAAGCCTTGTAA
>UMFM01017872.1_pt1 | contig 19421 bp, 19 predicted proteins | sample 1965011 | NCBI WGS metagenome assembly UMFM01 (sample SAMEA4836046, study PRJEB28245) | human gut metagenome | biome: gut microbiome; material: fecal sample | place: Denmark | collected 2008 | reverse complement strand
GGAGAGCGTCGTTGCGCCGCCGTCGATTTCCGGATCGCCGTCAAGAATTTCCCGGATTTCATTGAGAAGCGTATCCGCGTATTCTGTCCGTGAGAGAAAAAGGTTCGCCATATGCGTGTATCCCTCGTACATACCAATCCCTTCCATCGGCATCTGATCGGGCAGATAGCAGGTGTTGTCGCGGTAGATCAGCTTTTGACCGCGGAAAATCTGTACCTTTGAGGCAAAGCGGCGGTACTGGAACCGCTCTTCGTGCGCATTCCGTCCGCAGGAGATGATTTCCAGCAGAAACAGGCGGGATGTCTCGTCTGCCAGATGAATCGTCATTGTACTCGTAAAAGAAGACTGTGCAAACGGAATGACGGGCTGCGGATAGTAGTAAAGTACCGCGTGCGGATCAACCTGAACGGAAATTGTGCGGGATGCCGATCCCTCGTCCATTTTGTGGATCTTCTCAAACGACTGCGACAGGACCTCGAGATCCGCCCCCTCTTTTACATGGTAAGAAAATTCCTGTGAATCCCCTTCCATAATACCCGCGGAGGCACAGAGAGGCATGATCTGGATTCCGCCGTTCTCTTTTTCAAACGGAGCCATAATCTTGTACGGCGCCGTAAAGGAGAGGTCCTCGAGAATCGTCTTTCCGTTTTTTAACGCCGCGCAGGCCGTGATGCGGGAAATTTTTCCGAATTTGTTTTCCATAAGCATCACATTCCCTCTAAGAGCACATTTTCTTTGATCCAGGAAACAACATCATCCACATGGACATCGCCGCGGATGTTGGTGAACAGAAACGGCCGCTCGCCGCGCATCTTTTTCGAATCGCGCTCCATGACTTCCAGGCTTGCACCGACATACGGAGCCAGATCAATCTTGTTGATGACGAGAAGATCGGACCGTGTAATGCCAGGGCCGCCTTTCCGCGGAATCTTATCGCCCTCAGCGACATCGATAACAAAGATCGTGGCGTCCACAAGCTCCGGACTGAACGTAGCGGAGAGGTTGTCACCGCCGCTCTCGATAAAGAGAAGCTCGATGTCCGGGAACCGCTCCATCATCTCGTCGACGGCCTCGAGGTTCATCGAAGCATCCTCGCGGATCGCGGTGTGCGGGCAGCCGCCGGTTTCCACGCCGATGATGCGTTCCACCGGAAGGACGCTGTTCTTCGCGAGAAACTGTGCGTCCTCCTTTGTATAAATATCGTTGGTAATAACGCCAATACTGTAATCGTTTGCCATTTTCCGGGACAGCGCCTCAATCAGTGCCGTTTTTCCGGAGCCGACCGGTCCTGCTACTCCAATTTTTACGTAAGACATAACACATACCTCTTTTCCTGAAAATAATGATTGCGCGAAACAAACACATTACGACATATAAAGACGGGAATACAGTGTTTCATGCTGGATCCCGCGGATATCAAAGCCCGGCGCAGAAAGACAGAGATCCTCCGCACTCCGGTGTTCCAGATCTTTTAAAATCTCGGCAAATTCCGCATAGCATCCGCCGAGAAGCTGCTGTCCGGCGCTCTGGCTTAACGGGATCGTTTTGACGCAGTTTGTCACGATCGCGGAAGTCTGCGCATAGAGATAATACGACAGCGCATCGGCAAGCGGAATGTTCATGGCAGCGCAGAAAACACCGTAGATACAGCAGTGGTTTATCGCCTGCCCTTTCCTGGCAGTAAGATAACGACGGAAGATCCCGTTTTCCTCTTTTGTCACGGGCAGCTCCAGCTTTTCGATCGTCTTTGCAAAACGGGACCCCATTTTCCGTGCGGCCTCCCTTTGTTCCATCGGAATCCGCGACGCTTCCAGAATTTCTTCAATCGAAAGAAGCTGTTCCAGATCCCCGTATGCGGCAGCAAGATAGGAGAGTCTTGCGGCGAGAAGTTCCGTGAAGGCAAGATTCCATCGGATTTTGTGGTGGATATATTCCTTTGCCGTCGCCTCATCGTGCACAATTCCCCGCTGAATATACGTCTCGAGTCCCTGCGAGTGCGAGTACGCGCCGATCGGAAACAGGGCGTCGTTGATCTGAAGAAGATAAAAATTAAGTTCGGACATAAAAAGTCTCCTGAAAAATCATAAGATATCGAATGAGCCTGCCTGCGAAAAGGGGCCGGCCCATTCTTTTCTGCGTGCGGACAGACCGCATCAGTGATGATGATTGTGGATCGATGCGGAAATCCGCTGGTCGAAGTCGAGCTTTTTCAGTTCTTTTTCGGCTGTAACGCCGTGGAGTTTCTGAAGCATCAGAGGCATCGGCTCATTGTAAATCGTGATAAAAGTATCGTTTTCGCCCCAGAACAGCGGTGCATGGCGGTTGCCGACCTCGTAGCAGACCTTTGCCGCCTGCTTTTCGTGACCCGGAGTAAGGGAAACGCGGATCACCTCGCACGGAGGCGTATTGACGGCGATGATTTTTTCATCGTCTGCATAGAGCACATCACCCTGATACAGACCCCTTGTGAGAATGGAATCGTCCATGCGGATGCCGAGCTCCGTTCCGTGGTCGGTCGTCTTTTTATGAATCTTTTTGAAGGCTTCATGCCATTCGATATCGACGTATTCGATCGTTTTTCCGGAAGTGTCAAATTCCGAAAGTTTTCCTAAAATCTGTTCGCAAACCATTGAAAAAAGTTCCTCCTTACCGAATTACCAGATCTGAAGCAGCATCATGACGCCCGGGATCCACGCGGTGACAACGCCCTCAAATACCTGAAGGCACGGCACAAATTTTCCGAGCTTCTTTCCGCAGATATCCTCCACAAAAGAAGTACCCCAGAGAATGGCCCACAGATACCAGATGCCCGCCCAGCGGAGATCCGGCGTGATGTCAAGCGCCGCGCTTCAAATGAAGCCTTCGATCGTTCCGAAGATGACAGCGTTGACGGCAACAAAGGTCGAAAACCACGCAAAAGGGATCGGGCTGGCGTTTAAAAATTTATTGACGGCCACAAAGAGGTAAGTGAAGCAGAACAGCAGTCCCGTTCCGGCAGCGTAATAATTTCCCTGCACGAGATTCACGAAGTTGATGAAAAGGGAAAGTCCGCCGGTAAAGATATTCATTACAGCGGCCGAGCGTCCATCCACATGGTACAGGGTGCACATGCCGTTGTTGATCAGTACAATTCCTACAAATAAAAGACACACTCCAAGCATAATAAAATTCTCCTCGTATGGTTTTACAGAATGCAGAGCCGTTTAGAACAGGCTGTAAAGCTGGGTCAGCGGCAGTTTTTCTGCTGGCTTGGAAGTGATCTCCTCGCCGTCAACAGTGACCTTATATGTCTCCGGATCTACGGTAAGCACCGGCGTGCGGTCGTTCCATACCATATCCTTCTTGCTGATACTGCGGCAGCCGTGTACCGGGACAACCGTTTTTTCCAGTCCGTATGCGTCTTTGATACCGGCATCGAAAGCAGCCTGGGAAACGAAGGTCAGGCATGCCTCCTGTTTTGCTTTTCCGTGAGCGGCAAACATCGGCTGATAGCAGACCGGCTGTGTCGTCGGGATCGAAGCGTTGGCGTCTCCCATTTTCGAAGCGACGATCATACCGCCTTTGATGATCATATCCGGTTTGGAGCCGAAGAAAGCAGGATTCCAGAGCACGAGATCAGCAAATTTTCCCTTTTCGACCGAGCCGACATACTCGGAGATACCGTGGGTGATGGCCGGGTTGATCGTATATTTTGCGATATAACGTTTCACGCGGAAGTTATCGTTTTCATGACCGGCATCCTCCGGCAGAGCGCCGCGCTCATCCTTCATTTTGCTTGCGGTCTGCCACGTACGGGTGATGACCTCACCGACACGGCCCATCGCCTGGGAGTCGGAACTCATCATACTGAAAATACCCATATCGTGCAGAACATCCTCTGCGGCGATCGTCTCCGGGCGGATACGGGAATCCGCGAACGCAACGTCCTCCGGGATGTGCTTGTCGAGGTGGTGGCATACCATCAGCATGTCAAGATGCTCATCAAGTGTGTTGACAGTATAAGGCATTGTCGGATTCGTGGAGGAAGGCAGAACGTTCGGTGCAGCAGCAGCGCGGATGATGTCCGGTGCGTGGCCGCCGCCGGCTCCCTCGGTGTGGTACGTATGGATGGTTCTTCCGCCGATGGCCGCAAGCGTATCTTCGACGCATCCGCCTTCGTTCAAAGTATCGGTGTGGATGGCAACCTGGACATCGAACTCATCGGCAACGTTGAGGCAGTGGTTAATGACCGCCGGCGTTGCGCCCCAGTCCTCGTGGATTTTCAGGCCCATCGCACCGGCTTTGACCTGCTCAATCAACGGAGCCTCGTCGGAGCAGTTGCCCTTACCGAGAAAACCAAGGTTCATCGGATATTCCTCTGCGGCTTTCAGCATCATGCGCAGATTCCACGGTCCCGGGGTACACGTCGTTGCGTTCGTGCCGTCCGCCGGGCCGGTGCCGCCGCCGATCATCGTGGTCACGCCGCTGTAGAGGGAGCAGTCAATCTGCTGCGGGCTGATAAAGTGGATGTGAGTATCGATGCCGCCTGCCGTAACGATCATACCCTCGCCGGCCAGAGCCTCGGTCGATGCGCCGACCGTCATGCCAGGAGTCACGCCGTCCATGACATCCGGGTTTCCGGCTTTTCCGATGCCGGCGATTTTTCCGTCTTTGATTCCGATGTCTGCTTTTACAATGCCTGTAGCATCCACGATCAGAGCGTTTGTGATGACAAGATCAAGGTCTCCGTCTCTGCTGCAGGTCTTAACGGACTGTCCCATACCGTCGCGGATGGATTTGCCGCCGCCGAATTTTACTTCATCGCCGTATGTGGTGTAGTCTTTTTCGACTTCAATCACAAGGCTGGTGTCGGCAAGGCGGACCTTATCGCCGACGGTCGGACCGTACATAGCGGCATATTTACTTCCGGAAATTTTTACACTCATTTTTGCTGTCCCTCCTTACAGAAATCCTTTTAACTTCGCGTTTTCCAGTGATGCGGCTTTCGTGTCAGCGGTAGCCTGTGCGCGGGTCAGGTCATTCAGACCGAAGACATGTTTTCTGCCGCCCATCTCGACGAGCTGCACCTCTTTTTCCTCGCCCGGCTCAAAACGGACCGAAGTTCCGGAAGGAATATCGAGGTGATAACCGTACGCCGTTTCCCGGTCAAAAGAGAGGCACCGGTTGACCTCAAAGAAATGAAAATGGGAGCCGACCTGAACGGGACGGTCGCCCTTATTTGCTACCATGACAGTGACTGTCTTTTTGCCTTCGTTTAATGTGATCTCGCGATCGGAAGCCATGATTTCACCGATTTTCATATGATGTCTCCTCCTTACTGAATAGGATTATGTACAGTTACCAGTTTGGTTCCATCCGGGAACGTCGCCTCGACCTGAACCTCGCCGATCATATCGGCAACGCCGTCCATGACATCGTCGCGGGTCAGAATCTTTGTGCCGAGCTGCATCAGCTCCACAACGGTCTTTCCGTCCCTTGCCAGTTCCAGAAGCTCGGAACTGATGTAGGCGAGTGCTTCCGGGTAATTCAGTTTCAGGCCGCGTGCTCTCCGCTCTTTGGCGAGATTACCGGCCATATGAAGCATCAGTTTTTCCTGTTCCTTGGGATTTAATCTCATGGTGTTCCTCCTTTTTTGCATAGAAAAAGAGCAGACCAGGGAGAAAACATTTCTGTTCAGACTCCTTTGTCTGCTCTTTCATATTTTATATCACGCATTATAACGGGTGTTTTTTATTTGGTCAAGAACTTTTTGCTATTTTTTTGATTGCTTTTTTCATGTACAGCAGAGGAAAAACCATAGAAAGCAAAGAAAAGAGGGGAAAATGCAGAAGAAAACAAAGAAAATTCTCTGAAATAAACAGTATATAACAGTTGACAACAGTAGCTGACTGTTATATACTGTTTATTGTAAAGGAGAAGAGAAACGATATGCATATTATTTTGAATCATTCCTCCATGGTGCCGATCTACGAGCAGCTCATGGAGCAGATCAAATCAGAAATTATCAATACAGCATTAAAAGAAGGAGAGGCGCTCCCATCCGTCCGTTCTCTGGCCGGGGAACTGCGGATCAGTGCGCTGACCGTCAAAAAGGCGTATGACAAGCTGGAAGAGGAAGGATTTGTTACAACGATTCACGGAAAGGGAACGTATGTAACGGCTTCCGACAAACAGCTCGCGCTGGAGGCAAGGCAGAGAGAAGCAGAGGCGGATTTTGAAAAAGCCATCGACCGTGCCCTTGCGATGGGAATGAGCCGGGAGGATATTCTGGAGACAGTAACCCTTCTTCTGGAGGAAAAATAAGGAATGCCGGAGCAGCGGCAGAAAGGAAGAGACAGACATGATAAAAATGCAGAATGTCAGAAAGGTGTATCCGGGATTTGATTTTGAGCTTTCTATGGAGATTCCGGAGGGAAGAATCACCGGACTGATTGGAAAAAACGGAGCCGGAAAAAGCACGGCGATCCGGCTGATGCTCGGCCTTGCAAAAGCAGATGGCGGAATAATCGAACTCTTTGGAAAACCGATCACAGAAATTATGGCAGAGGACCGGCAGAATATCGGCGTTTCGCTGGCAGAATCTGGATTTAACGGACAGTTTACCATCGTGGAAGTGGAGAAAATTCTGGCGAAAATGTATCCAAAGTTTGAGGAAAGCTGGTTCACCAGAGAGTGCCAGAAGCTGCATCTTCCGGAAGGAAAACAGTTCAAGGAATTTTCCAATGGAATGAAGGCGAAGCTGCGTGTACTTACCGCCCTGTCACACAAGGCACAGCTTCTGATCCTCGACGAGCCGACCGCAGGACTCGATGTGGAAGCGAGAAATGAGATTCTCGACCTGCTGCGCGAATACGCGGCCGAAGATGAGAGCCGGACGATCCTCATTACGTCCCACATCGCCTCCGATCTCGAGCATCTCTGCGATGACATTTATCTGATTCACGGGGGAAAACAGCTCCTGCACGAGGAGACGGATGTGATTCTCGAGCAATACGGTCTCATCAAGGCAGACGAGGCGCAGTATGCGGCGCTCGACAAAGAATATCTGCTCGATACCCAGAAAGAACCGTATGGCTATGCATGCCTTACCAACGACAGAAAATATTACGAAGAAAACGTTCCCGACCTTGTAGTAGAGCGGGCCGGAATTGATGATGTAATTTTGATGATGACAGGAGGAGAAAAAAGATGAGTGGATTATTAGAGAAAGATATCTGTCTGCTGTTAAAAGGCCATCGCAACACGATGATCCTTTTCCTTATGATCTGTGTATTCCTCGGACTTAGCCAGACGGACACCTTTATTCTGGGCTATTTTCCGTTTCTGATGATCGTTCTGCTGATCGGAACGCTTTCCTGCGATGAAGCGGATAACGGACTGCCGTTCCTGTTCACACTCCCGATTGACCGGAAACTGTATATCCGCGAAAAATACCTGTTCTGCGTGGCCGGAACCGTAGTATCGTTTGTCCTCGCCTGGGCGTTATACCTGGTATCCCTGCTGGTGCACGGCGTTTCGAATGTATCTGGTGTTCTCTCGGAAAATGCGGGAATGATACCGGTCTTTCTGGCGGTATTTTTCATCACCATTTCCATCATGATTCCGGTGCAGATCAAATGCGGAGCAGAAAGCGCACGGGTCATGATGGCAGGAATCTGTTTTCTGTTTGCCGGTGTGATTCTGTTTGTGCAGAAAGTCGCAGGAGAAGCGACACTGGATCAAATCACGGAGCTGATTGGCACCATTACGGGCACAATTCCGGGCCAGGCAGGAATTTTTACTGCAGGCATCGTGGTTTTGCTGATTTCGTACCGGATCAGTGTAGGATTTATGGAGAAACAGGAATTTTAGAAAAAACGAAAGACGTCAGATTTCATTTTAAAACGTGAAATCTGGCGTTTTTGCTGTGATAAAATTTGCAGAAACTTGAAAAAAATGGCATTGTATGGTATTCTTTACAGGATGTTGCTTAAAAATTATATAAGAAGAAACAGAGGAAAAAATGAAAAAATTATTTGCACAGATTGTGAAATTCGGTATCGTCGGCTTCATCAGCTTTGGTATTGATTACGTGACCGGACTGATCGTTCTGAACCTTGTTATGGCGCTGACCTCCAGTTCATATTTTGAAATGGCATCGCTTGTCGGTTCTGTTGCCGGATTTACTGTGTCCGTCATCGCTAATTACATTTTAAGTTTCAAATTTGTCTTTGAGCGAAAAGAAGACCTGAACAAAAAAGTCGAATTCATTACCTTCGTCGTCCTTTCCCTGATCGGAATGCTGCTGAACAGCTTCCTGATCTGGATTGTAGTAGGACCCATCTACCGGGGGAGCACTGCACTGCAGCAGCACATCGGCTACAACCTGATTTACACCATTGCAAAAGTCTTTGCAACTGCGGTTGTCATGGTGTACAACTTTATTACCAGAAAAATCTTTCTGGAGAAGAAATGATTCTGAAAAAAATCTGAAAAGAAGGCAGCGGAGAAAAACGCTGCCTTCTTTTCAAAGAAAGATAAAAAGGAAAGGCTGGTGAAGAGAGAATGAACCTTCCCATTCAACTACAGGCAGGATTGTACCTGTATCTGATCTGTATTAATATGATCACCATAGCAGTCTATGGCATCGATAAACGAAACGCTGTGCATGGAAAATGGAGAATCCGTGTCTCGACGCTTCTTACCCTGGCCGCAGTCGGCGGTTCGGCAGGAGCACTGCTGGCGATGCACTTGTTCCATCACAAGACAAGAAAAAAGAAGTTTACCATCGGCGTTCCGCTGATGCTGCTGGTGCAGATCGCGCTTTTTTTCTTTCTTGTGAAAGCAGATTTTTCGATCTCAATCTGAGAAAGAAAGGTGATGAAAATGGAAATGAGCCGTCCAGTCCTTCGGCGGCTATGCAGACGCACAGCTTAGCCGCCTGCAAAATGCGTTGGCGCGCGGTACTTTCTTGCAGAGTGAGAAAGAACAGCATATTTATGAAATGCTTTTAGATATGTAAAAACATCTGTCCAATAGGGCAGATGTTTTTACGTGTGCCATTATTGTGACAGATGATATAATATTATGATAAAAAGCGGCGAAAAGGTAAGATACATATAAAATGATCAAAAGGAGAAAGAATGGGAACTGATCATAAAGAAAAACTGATTCGAGTGTTACAGATTTTAGAGGAAACAGATGAAAAAAGTCCGATGAATGCGACACAGATTTTGAAATATCTGGAAGAGGAATATCAAATAGAACAGGTCGATCGCCGTTCTGTTTATCGTGATATTAAAATGCTGCAATTTTGTGGTTATGAAATATATCAGTGTGCGGATAAAAAGATGGGCTGGTATATGAAAAAACATATATTTTCGGACTGGGAAATTAAAATTATGTTGGATGCAGTACAGCAGGCAAGATGCATTTCTGCAAAGGAAGCAAAGGAATTGAAAGAACGACTATTGGATCTTACAAGTAAGAGAAGTCGAAGCAGATTTTGTCATATGATGACACCCAAGGCAGGAAACATGGATTCTGATAGGGAAACAGGATACTACATTGAAACAATGCTGGAAGCTATGTATCTCCATAAAAAAATTGAATTTCAATATACAGAAGTAAATGAGAAGTTGCAAAAGGTGCTTCGAAGAGAAGGAAAAAAATATTCGCTTAATCTTTATGAAATATATTGGTCTGATAATACCTATTATTTAATCGGGGCACATGATCATTATGATAGACTTACAAGTTATAGGCTTGATCGAATTGAAAATCTGGAGATATCACAGAGTGACGCGATTGACGCTGTAGAAAAAATAGGTCCAAATCCCGAACTTATTATTCGGAAATATATTGAAGAAAGTGTAAACCATTTCCTGGGGGAAACCGTAAGAATAGAAGTGGAATATAAACCAGAACCGGCGACAAATGCAATTCTCTATGATTTTGTTGGGAAAAATGTATCGGTCCAAAAACTGGAAAATGGAAATTGCAGAGCCGTTTTTTATAAAATGAACAGTGTAACTTTACTTGGATGGTTCATGAAATATATGGATAAGTTTATGGTTATAGAACCACAAATGCTGCGGGAAAATATAAAGACAAAATTGGAGAATACATTGGAAATAATGAATAATATAAATGGATCACAATAATACAGGACAAAAAAATATGATAAAACAAACTTTATGAAAACCAGGAGGAACTATATTGGAAAAAGATTTAAAAATGGAAGTATTTGCGTCAGTAGATACTGTAAAACCGGTAGAATTTCATGTTTATGAACTTCATGTACAAAAAATAGGAAATACATATTCTATTATCAGAGGGGCAGCCTGGAAATTACGAAACTGGAATCAGGCAGGCGTATTTGAAGATGGAAACAAAATCTATGCGACGGAAAAACTGCAAGAGAAAATCCCAAATGCTGATTTTACAGTCGAATATGAGGGATCACGAGAACTGCCTGTTTTAGAAAACAGAAGAATCTATCAGGAACTTATCAAATACTGGATCACACAAAAACTATCCCAAATTTTAATTTTTGGAAAATACAGAAAATATTCCTGTAAAAGTAATGTGACAAGTAAGTGGATTATGACAAATCAGGGATTTGAGACGTTTTCGTCAGGAAACAGAGAAATTAGTCTGGAACGGAAATATAATTTCTGGGTTACTATTATGGATGATGAAAAAGCATATCTGAGAATTGATACCAGCAGTCTTTTTTCATCGAATCAAACTGTAGCTGATTATCTGGAAAAAGGACTAAATCTAATTGGTCAGGAAGTAAAAAATGACTGGGCAAAGAATAATCAGACAGGCATTCTGACAGAAATCTGTGATTTGACCGTAACGGATAAACTGGATTTTGCAGATAGTCTAAAGGCGTATTATATCCAACGAAATGAAGCATACAGGGTAGAGAATATTTCTGATGATACCAGGATGGTTAAGGTGGCACTTCAGACGGGAATAGAATTACCTTATTATCCGCAGGCATTAAAACCAGTATTGACAAGAGAAACGGTAAGCCGTATGGATGCAGCTTTTTCTATGCGGACAGAGTCCTTGGTAAAACGGAATATGAAGACCAGAGTACTTTTAGACCAGGATTTTATACAGGATATTGGAACGATTGAGCCAATTGACGGAATGAAATTTGAAACAGATCCATGTACAGTAGAGAAAATTGGCTATAAGAAAGGTAAAGTTAAAGAACCGCTGTTAGTTTGTGGAAAAGATAAGGCTCTTAAATGCGGCGAAGAATTTAAAGTATTCAACTACGGTTTTTATCGAAAGACGGAAAAAGAAATAAAAATAGGATATTTGTATCCGAGAAATTCCTATGATTTGATGAAGGCAGTTGTAAATGGGATTTATACCTTTGCGAAACTTGGAAAGTATCACGGGGAAAAGGATTTATATACCATGGCGGGACTGCTGGATCTGGATGTAAAGGCAATGGTACGGGAAGAATATGAGTTGGGAGATATTACAGATTATAAAAGAGCTGCCAATAAATTGCAGAAGATAGAAGGAATCGATCTGGTCATTGCACTTGTACCAGATGGGATGGAGGAAGATGGACCGTACAATCCGTTTAAAACTATTTGGGCAAAGGCTAATATCCCGTCACAGATGATCAGTATGAAAACAGCAAAATTGTTCGCTGAGGAAGCAAAAGAAGGGAATAAGGCAAAAAATAATTCAAGATATTACCTTCATAATATAATTCTTGGAATTCTTGGAAAAACAGGCGGGATTCCATGGGTTGTAAAAGATATGCCTGGCAATGTGGATTGTTTTGTAGGTCTTGATGTTGCGACGATAGCAAAAGGAATTCATTATCCTGCCTGCTCGGTTGTGTTTGACAAATATGGCCGTCTGCTTGGATTTTATAAACCGGCAGCACCACAGCAGGGAGAAAAAATTACTACCAGGATTCTTCAGGATATTTTTGATCAGGTGATTTTTGCATATGAAGACCGTTTTGGTGAAATGCCGAAGAACATTGTGATTCATCGAGATGGATTCAGCAATGAAGATGATGAATGGTATAAAAATTACTTTGCGGCCAAGGGAATTATGTATAATATTATTGAAGTAAGAAAAAATATCAGCAGTAAACTGATATTCTGGCAGAATGGGCAGATAGAGAATCCACCGATGGGATACTGTGTTTATAACGCAGACAAAGGATATCTTGTGACGACAAATATGAAAAATAAAAAAGGATCACCGAATCCCATTTTGATTGAGAAAAAATGTGGAAATCTTTCTATGGCTGATATTTTGACACAGGTGCTTTATCTTTCGCAGTTACACGTGGGGTCAACACAAAAAATGCGGCTTCCTATTACGACTGGATATGCGGACAAAATTTGTAAGAATAGAGAATTTGTTCCGGAAGGAAAGATGGACGATCGGCTATTCTTTTTGTGAAAAATAAAACATAGATAAAAATGAGACGACAGGGATTCTGGAGTTTTTTTAGGAAAAATGCTATAATAGTCTGCAAAGAGACATCCCATAAGAAACCAAGGAGGATTTTGAAATGAACAGTATTTTTCACAGAATCAGTGTTAGAAAATATGAAGACAAGCCGGTTGAAAAAGAAAAAATTATGCAGATCTTAAAAGCAGGCATGCAGGCTCCAAGCGCGTGCAACCAGCAGCCGTGGGAATTTTATGTGGTAACGGATAAGAAAAAAATTGAGGCGCTTTCTAAAATGACACCGTACACCGGCTGCGCGGCAAAAGCTCCGGTTGTGCTGGTATCGGCATATCGCCTGGAAGGTCTTGTCGCTCCAGCATTTGCGCAGATCGATATGTCGATTGCCCAGGAAAATATCTGGCTGGAAACGGATGCGCTTGGTCTTGGCGGCGTATGGTTCGGCATTGCACCAAATGAAGAAAATATGGAAAAAGTAAGAGTTCTGCTGGGACTGCCGGAAGAAGTTCATGTCTTTGCGCTGTTTGCTCTTGGCTATCCTGCCGAGCACAGAGAGCAGCAGGACCGCTTTAAACCAGAACGGATTCATTTTATCGATGAATAAAACAAAGAAGCCGGCAGACCGCCTGATTTTCCATGTAGATGTCAACAGCGCCTTTTTATCCTGGGAGTCCGCGCGGCGGATGAAAGAGGGGCTGCCGGATCTGCGGGACATTCCCGCCTGCATCGGCGGTGACCCGGCAAAAAGGACGGGTATCGTTGTAGCAAAGTCGATTCCGGCGAAAAAATGCGGTGTCCAGACCGGCGAGCCTGTGGCAATGGCACTGCGGAAATGCCCGAATATGGTTATTGTTCCCAGTGATTTCGATCTTTATGTCAAGTGCTCCCGGGCCTTCAAGAAAATCTGCGCATCCTACACTCCGGTCATGGAGTCTTTCTCGATTGACGAAGTGTTCCTTGATATGACGGGAACCTCTCTTTTGTACCCGGATCCGATCGCGGCAGCACATGAAATTAAAGACCGGATTTCCGACGAGCTGGGATTTACGGTAAATGTCGGCATTTCCACCAATAAACTCCTGGCCAAAATGGCGTCCGATTTCGAAAAACCGAACAAAGTGCATACCCTGTTTCCAGAAGAAATCCCTGCGAAGATGTGGCCTCTTCCGGTACGCGAGCTTTTGTTTCTCGGCAAAGCGTCCGAAAAGAAGCTGACCGAGGCCGGAATCCGCACGATCGGAGATCTGGCACATGCATGGGAAACTGATATTCAGACCCTGATTGGCAATAAAAACGGCCATCAGCTGTACCAGTACGCCCGCGGCATCGACGATTCCCCCGTAAAAGCACAGCCCGATGAGGCGAAAGGCTTCAGCGCAGAGACGACCTTTAACGAGGACATCGTCTCTATCGAACAGGTTGACCCGATTCTTCTCGCCCAGTGTGACATCGTGGCCGCCCGCATGCGTCGGAAAAAGAAAAAATGCACCTCCGTTTCCATAACCTTCCGCACCCTCGATTTCCGAAACCGCTCACACCAGACAAAACTTCCAAATGCGACCGATATCACAGATGAAATCTACCGCTGCGCCAAACAGCTCTTCCGCGAATCCTGGAAAGGAGAGCCCCTCCGCCTGATCGGTGTCTCCGTAACCGGCCTTACCGAAGACGATTTCGAACAGCTCTCCCTCTTCGAAGATCCCGAAAAGAAGGAGAAAAGCCGTAAACTCGATGCCGCCCTCGACGCAATCCGCCAGAAATACGGCAACGACAAAGTCACCCGCGCAAGCATCCTGAACGGAACACAGGGAATTGCAAGAAAAGCGAAGGCACAGATGAAAAATGATGCGGAAAACTGAAAAATAATCTTCAAAGAAGGCAGCGGAGAAAAACGCTGCCTTCTTTGAAAATAAAGCAAAACAACGATAATATTCGGAAAAATGAAAATACAACAATTGATATATTTCTGAAAATAAGATATAATAATCGGAAAGAAGCACACTGGAAAGGAGGAAACGAATGAAAACATGCAAGGAAATGGCAAAGCTATGGGGCGTTACGGAACGCACTGTAACAACTTTCTGCAAAACAGGTAAAATTCCAGGAGCCGTAAAAGAAGGAAAAAGCTGGCGCATTCCGGATGAGGCAGAAAAACCAGTGGATGGCAGAGTACTGTCAGGAAAGTATGTAAAAAAAGAGGAAAAAGAAGCAAGAAAGCCACTCCCGATCGGAATATCTGATTACGTACGGGCACAGTCGGAATATTATTATGTGGACAAGACAGGAATGATCAAAGAATTTCTGGATCGAAGACCACTGGTATCACTGTTTACGCGGCCGAGACGATTTGGAAAGACGTTGAATATGGATATGCTTCGCGTTTTCTTTGAAATTTCCGATACAGATACCAGCCAGTGTTTCCGGGACAAAGAAATCTGGAAATGTGGAGAAGAATACCGAGAGCATCAGGGAAAATATCCGGTTATTTTTCTGACGTTTAAAGATATAAAATTTGCGTCCTGGGAACTGACTTTTGCAAAAATTGCAGAGCTGGTACAGGAAGAGTTCGGCAGACATAAGGAATTGGGGATGAGTGAGAAACTGGAACCATACGAGAAGGATTATTTTCGGAAAATACTGGCAGGTCAGGCGAATGAAGTAGAGCTCTCCTCGTCTCTGCAGAAACTTTCCAAAATGCTTCATGAACATTATGGAAAAGCACCGATCATTATGATCGATGAATATGATGCACCGATTCAGGAAGGCTATTCGAAAAAGTTTTATGAAGAAATCATCGGATTTATGCGGAATTTCTTTTCCGGTGCGTTCAAAGACAACCGGCATTTGTCATATGGATTTTTAACCGGGATCCTGCGGATTGCACAGGAAAGCATCTTCAGCGGTCTGGATAATCTGACGGTAAATTCCATTCTGGATGAGACATACGATAAATACTTTGGATTTACCCGTGCAGAAGTCCATAAAATGCTGCGGGATTACGGTGCTCTCGAAAAAGAAGCAGAGCTTAAAACCTGGTATGACGGATATCTTTTTGGCGCAGAAGAAATTTACAATCCCTGGTCCGTGGTCAACTATATTGCACAGGGGTGTATTCCAAAGGCATATTGGGTAAACACCGGAAAGAATGAAATTCTGGAAGAAGTTCTGAAGGCAGCGACAGAGGATGTCATAGAGAAATTGTATGCATTGCTGCAGGGAGAGCGAGTGGTTGCGAGAATCGATCAAAATGTAGTTTACCGGTCTCTGCTGGAAGAACCCTCCAGTATTTACAGTCTGCTTCTGGTTGCTGGATATCTGAAAACACCCAAAAAGGAGTTGCAGACAGACGGATCGTATCTGTGTGAGGTATCCATTCCCAACTGGGAGATTGCGGCAGTTTACAAAGCAGAGATTTTATCCCATCTGCTGCAGATTGGAGCAGTAACCAGAACGACAGCAGACCGGATTGCGGAAAGCCTGTATACGAATGATGTGAAAAAACTGCAGAGTGCGATTGCAGAGTATATGGACAAGTCGATCAGTTTTTACGATGCGGGCGCAGAAGGTTTTTACCATGGACTGGTACTGGGACTGATTGCATTGCTGGATCAACAGTATAAAATCACATCCAACCGGGAATTCAGAGAGGGACGGTACGATATCAGCCTGTTCCCGCGAGAACTCCGGTATCCTGGCATTCTGATGGAACTAAAATGGAAAAAGGGGATTACAGAAGACACACTGAAAAAATTAGCAAAAGAAGCATTAAATCAGATCGAAACACAGCGATACGATGCAGAGATGCGGCAGGAAGGGGTTACGGAAATCATCAAGCTTGGAATCGCCTTTTCTGGAAAAAATGTAAAAATTTGGACGGTATAAAAACAGGAGAAGACAAAACAGGGGGAAGCAAAATGAAAAAATTAACAACGGCAAAGATATGGCAGTTCGCAGCAGGCCAGTTTGGATGGGCGCTGCTGTCTGGTATCATATCGAACTGGCTGGTGTACTTTTATCAGCCGGATGAAACCGCAATCAGCCAGGGACAGACGGTATTCATTCCGCAGGGGCTGGTGATTTTCGGGGTTTTTACCATTATTGGAGGAATTACAGCTTTCGGAAGAATTTTCGATGCATTCACTGACCCGATGATTGCGTCCTGGTCAGACCGGTGTACTTCGAAAAATGGACGGCGGATCCCGTTTTTAAAAGGCGCGGCTCTGCCGCTGGCACTTTCCACGGTGCTGGTGTTCTGGTCACCGGCGAATGAAAACAGCTGGATCAATGCTGCGTTCTTATTTGTGATGATTCTGGCATACTATCTTTCGATCACGGCATATTGTACCCCATACAATGCTCTGATTCCGGAGCTTGGCCACACACAGCAGGAACGCCTGAACATATCCACCATCATTTCCTTTACCTTTATCGCAGGAACAGCCGTGGCCTATCTGGCACCGACGATCTGGGGTGCGTTGATTCCTTCCTTTGGAAGAGTAAATGCGATCCGGGTCACCTTCACAGCCATGGCGCTGGCAGCTTTCGTATGCATGCTCGTGCCGGTATTCTGTATTCGGGAAAAAGATTACGTAGATACCGTTCCTTCGAAGGATTCCGCCTTCCGTTCCCTTGCGGCAACCTTTCGAAACGGAGAATTCCGAAAATTCGTGGGATCCGATATCTTTTACTGGATCGCACTTACCATGTTCCAGACGGGCCTTCCGTTTTTCGTTACCAGTCTGCTGAAACTCCCGGAGACAATGACAACACTGTATTTTGTGGGAATGACCGCACTGTCGCTTGTCTTTTACGTTCCGGTCAACAAGCTGACACCGAAACTGGGCAAGAAAAAGATGATTCTGTTTGCCTTTGCTGTTTTCAGCCTTGCATATTTTTACACAGGCTTTATGGGAAACATCCCGTTCATTCCGGAAGCCGTACAGGGCCTGATTCTGACAGTCGCGGCAGCACTTCCCATGGCGATTTTCGGTATTCTGCCGCAGGCGGTTGTCGCAGATATTGCACAGAGCGATGCGGTTACCTCGGGAAGCAGCCGCGAGGGAATGTTCTACGCAGCCAGAACTTTCGCCTTCAAGCTGGGGCAGAGCCTTTCCATGCTGATCTTTACGGCGGTCTCCACCATTGGAAACGGCAGTGGAGCCGGATACCGGATTGCGGCATTCGGTGCAGCTGTATTCTGCGGCGCAGGCGGACTGATACTGATGTTTTACGATGAGAAAAAGATTAACTGCGTGATCAACGGAAAAGCATAGGTCAGTACTCAGCACGGCGGCCTTTTTTATCTTGAAATCAGCTCCTCCGCATGCTTTAATGCATCCGAAATATTCGAACAGAAATTTTCTTCCCCGACAAGCTCCACAAAGCCGGATTTTTTCATCACCTTCATCGGCTGCTCATTCACATGAGAGAAGACGAGGGTGATCCCTTTCGATTCGCAGAGCTTTGTCAGATTCTGGAGTGCATTCATGGCTGTACTGTCGATCGCCGGTACGCTCCGCATCCGGAGAACGAGACATTTTGTGAAATCCTTTACCACGATGTGCTCAATCGCATCCGCCGCGCCAAAGAAGAGCGGTCCTGTGATCTCGTATACACGGATTTCCAGCGACAGCTTCTGCAGATGTTCATCCACCGCCGGGGAATCATCGTCTACATAGACCCAGCTGTCGGCGTGCGTTTCCTCGCTCATCCGCTTGATGAAAAGCAGGCAGGCCAGAACCATGCCGATCTCGATTTCGACAACGAGGTCAAACACAACGGTCAGCACAAACGTAGTAAAAAGAACGATAATATCACTCTTCGGAGCCGTGCGTACAAGATGCACGAAAGTTCTCCACTGGCACATATTGTAGGCAACAAGGAACAGAATCGCGGCAATCGTCGGCATCGGAATCATGCCCGCAAACGGCATCAGCACAACAAGAACGATGACGAGCGTAATGGAATGCACCATACCCGCAACCGGCGTGCGTCCGCCGTTTTTGATATTTGCCGCCGTTCTGGCAATCGCTCCCGTAGCCGGAATACCGCCGAAAAGCGCAGAAGCAATATTTCCGGCACCCTGTGCAATCAGCTCTGTATCCGAACGATGCTTGCTGTTGATCATGCCGTCCGCAACAACACAGGAGAGAAGCGACTCAATCGCCGCAAGCACCGCGATCGTAAACGCATTTGGAATCGCCGACTGAATCAGTTTCATGTCAAAAACCGGCAGATGAAGCGTCGGAAGCGCATTGCTGATTGTGTACAGATTTCCAATCGTAGAAACGTGCAGCGGCAGAAACTGAACCATCAGAATACCGGCAATAACAGCAATCAGCGATCCTGGGATTTTCTTGAAAATCAGCGGAGACACAATCAAAATGGCAAGGCTGACCCCTCCGACAATCAGCGCATCCGGTGAAATCGTGGAAAAATTCTCCACAAATGCCTTCAGTTTTTCCATCGTTTCAATCGGCTTTACCCCGTCAGGATACGTAACGCCGCAGAAATCCTTCAGCTGTCCGATCACGATCGTCACCGCAATACCGGAAGTAAAACCCGTTGTAATCGTATAAGGAATAAACTTGATCAGACTTCCAAAATGACAGAAGCCCATGATAATAAGGAAGACACCGGCAAGAATGGTCGCCGTCATCAGCCCCTCGAGGCCGTCCCGCGCGACAATACCGGCAACAATCGTGGCAAACGCGGCCGTCGGACCGGCAATCTGGACACAGCTTCCGCCGAGCGCGGAAATCACAAAGCCCGCCACAATCGCGGTGAAAATACCAGCCTCCGGTCCCACGCCGGAAGCAAGAGCCAGTGCAATAGAAAGAGGAAGTGCAATGATCGCAACGATGATACCGGCAGTCACATCTTTGGCAAACTGCGCGCGGTCATAGGACTTCAGAGAAGTGAGTAGCATTGGTTTGAACGAATTCATTTGAAAACTGCGCGTCGCATTCTCGTTACTTTAG
>UMFM01036235.1_pt1 | contig 19676 bp, 14 predicted proteins | sample 1965011 | NCBI WGS metagenome assembly UMFM01 (sample SAMEA4836046, study PRJEB28245) | human gut metagenome | biome: gut microbiome; material: fecal sample | place: Denmark | collected 2008 | reverse complement strand
CACGATGCTGCCCGGCCGCGAGGGCTGGTGGTTCGCCGACCCGCTGCTCTGCCACCGGGGCGGCAAGCGATGGCTGTTTGCCGAGGCGATGGACCTTTCCACCGGCAAGGGCCGGCTGGAAGTGTGCGAACTGCACGACGACGGCAGCATTGACGGCTGGCGCGTGGCACTGGAGGAGGATTTTCACCTTTCCTTCCCGATGGTGTTTGACTGGAACGGCGAGGTCTGGATGATTCCCGAGACCGGGCACGACCACAGCCTGCGGCTTTACCGCTGCCGGGTGTTCCCCACAAAATGGGAACTGGTCCAGCGGTTTGCCACCGATGAGGAACTGTGCGACGCGATTTTGGTGGATCGTCGAGCTGAGGCACTGACGATTTTGTGCAGCGAGACAAAGCCCGACAACCAGCTGTATGTGCGCTACCGCCGCTACACGCTGTGCCATGCCGTGCAGGAGACTGCCGCCCTGCCGCTGGCTGAGGCAGACACCCTGCCCGCTGCCGCGCCCGCAGGCCCCTTTGAACTTTTGCCCGACGAGACATACAATTTGCAACACCGAGATTTTGATTTTGTCAGCCGCAATGCGGGGCCGCTGTTTGTGCTGGGTGAGCAGGTCATCCACCCCACGCAGGTCAGCACCAGCGTGGACTACGGCGTTTACCTGCAATTTCTCGCGCGGCGCGGCAGCTCCGAGGTGCCGCTCTGCGCGGCGACGCCCCAGAATGTGGAGATCACCGGACTGAACGCGGCGGATGTCATCGGCGTGCACACCTATTGCCGGGATGATGTGCTGGAAGTCATCGATGCGCGGTATCTGACGCGCATCCCCAAGCCCGCAAAGCCGGAGGCAGAAGTGTAAATGAAAACCATCGTCATACCGCAGTTTTATCGCGGCCCCTCCGGCCAGAAAGGGCTGTACAACCGACAGGAGGTTGGCCTGGCCCGGGCGTTTGCCGCGCTGGGCTGCCGCGCCGTGGTGCTCTACCCCGAACCGGGTGCAAAAGCGCCCAAGGTGGAGACACCCGAGCCGAACGTGAAAATCTGCTACCTGCCCGCCGTGGCCTTCGGCACCCAGGCATTATACAAAAGCTGGCAGATCTTGCTGGACGAGCAGGCCGATGCCGTACACGTCATGGGGGATAACTCCCTGGGTGTACCGGGGCTGTACCGCTTTTGCGAGAAGCACGGCATCGTGTTTTACAGCCAGCTGGGGGCGCTGAAAAGTACCTCCAACCACGCTATTGTGCGCGGGGTGATGGACCTGCTGCTGCGCCGGAATTTAACGGTGTACCGCAAGACGCCCACCTATGCCAAGACCCCGGCTGTGGCCGCCGAACTGGAAAGCCTGGGCGTGCCCTGCTGCGGGCTGATGCCGGTGGGGCTGGACACGGCCATCATCCCGACGATACCGGGCAGCAAGGCCATGATACGCCGGGAGCTGAACATCAACGAGCAGGTCAAGGTGCTGGCCTTTGTGGGGCGGCTGGACGCCTACAAGCAGCCGCTCGACCTGGTACCGCTGCTGCAGGCCGCGCCCGACTGGTACGCAGTCATTATTGGGCAGGGGGCGCAGAGCGATGAGCTGGCCCGCCGCCTGACCGAGGCCGGGTTGATGGGCCGCTGCCGCCTGATCCCCCAGCTGCCCAACGCGCAGGTGCATATTTATTATCATGCCTGCAACGCTTTTGTGAACCTGAACGAAAACGAGATTTTCGGCATGAGCCTGTTGGAGGCTATGTACGCGGGCTGCCCGCCGGTGGCCCGCCATGCGCCGGGGCCGGATTTAATTATTGAAAACGGCGTCAGCGGGTATCTGTGTGATACTGTCGCTGAGATGGCCGCCGCGCTGGACAAGACGACCGACGCCATGGGCCATGCGGCGCAGAACCGCGTGAACGAACACTTTTTGTGGCAGAACAGCGCCGAACTGGCCCTGACCCTGCTGCCGAAAAAGGGGAAAACCAATGGATAACGACAACATTCTGCTGCAAAAGGCCGCCGACATTTACCGTGGTCTGCGGTTCAAGATGAAGTACCGCGGCGTGGATATCTTACCTGCCGGGGCCGGCAACGACCTGGCGCGGGAACTGCTGGAAAGCGGCCAGCCGTTTTTGTTTGGCCGCTGCGGCGCGACCGAAATGCGCACCGTGGCCGACTATTTGCAGAACGGCGGCAAAGATTTTGACGACCGCACGCGGGAGGATATCCGCAATTTGTCCGGCGTGTTCCCCACGGATGATGCGACACTGGAAAAATTCTGCCGTCTCTACGTCAAATGCGCCCAGAATGCGGAGCTGCTGGCCCTGTGGAACGTGGGGGCCGAGCGGGAGGTCATCCGCGGCTGCGATGCCACCCGCTTTACCGAACTGCGCGCACTGGAACCCTACTACCACGCCAAGCCGTGGAGCGCGGCGCTGGCGGGCAAGCGGGTGTTGGTGGTGCATCCCTTCCGCAAGACGATTTTAGCGCAGTATGCCCGGCGGGCGCAGCTGTTCCCCGGCAAGAATGTCCTGCCGGAGTTTGCGTCGCTGACCGTGGTGCAGGCCGTGCAGGGCCTGGGTGGGCAGGACACCGGCTATGCCAGCTGGTTTGATGCCCTGGCCGCCATGGAGCGCGAGATGGACGCCGCCGACTACGATGTGGCCATCGTCGGCGCGGGAGCCTACGGCCTGCCGCTGGCGGCCCACGCCCGGGACACCGGCCACGCCGCCATCCAAATGAGCGGTGCCACGCAGCTTTTGTTTGGCATCAAGGGCAAACGGTGGGACAGCCACCCCATCATTGGCAAGCTGTACAACGATGCCTGGGTGCGCCCCGACGAGACGGAGGGCATCACCCATAAAGAAAAGGTCGAAGGCGGGAGCTACTGGTAATCGGAGAACTTTATGCGTATCTTAATGATCAGCAACCATCTTGGGGTGCAGAGCGGGGTGCAGCGGTATGTGCAAAATCTGCTGCTGAACCTCGATACAGCGAAATACCATATCGACCTGTTCGTGGGGCAGTGCCCGGCGGACCAGGCCAGCACCGCCCCCGTGCTGGAAGCGCACGGCGTGCATATCATTGCGGTGCCGGACAATAAAAAGGACCGCATCCGGGCACTGGCGGCGCACCTGCGCACCCACAAGGACTACGATATCATCCACTACCACACGGCCAGCAAGATCGGCGCACCGGTCTGCGGCATGATGCGGCTGCTCTGCCCCCGGGCCAAGATCGTGGTACACAGCCACATTGTCTACCCACCGCTGACGCTGACCTGGCGGGCCGCCCACGGCGTCTACCAGCTGTTTGCGGATTATTTCCTCGGCTGCGGCGTGGCGGCGGGGCGATTTGTATTTGGCGACCATATCGACGAAAAACCAAACTTTTCCGTGGCCTGCAACGCCGTGGATGCCGGGCGGTTCCACCCGGACGCCGCCGCGCGGGCTGCCACGCGGGCCAACTACGGCATTGCCGACACCGACCGCCTAGCCGGGTTTGTGGGGCGGCTGAACCACCAGAAAAACCCGCTGTTTTTGATGGAGGTTTTTGCAGCTATGGCCGCGCAGGATGTGCGGTGGAAACTGCTGCTTGTCGGCACCGGCGAGAAAGAGCCGGAAATGCGCGCCGCCGCTGAGGCCCACGGCCTGACCGACCGCGTGATTTTTGCGGGCGTACAGAGCGATGTACCCGCCTTTATGAACGCTTTTGACCTGTTTTTGCTGCCCAGCAATTTTGAGGGCAGCCCGGTCACGCTGGTAGAGGCACAGGGCTGCGGCGTGCCGTGTCTGGCCTCCACCAATGTGCCGGATGACGGCTCGGTGACGGAGCTGGTGCATTTTCTGCCGCTGGCCGCGCCCCTGACCGAGTGGGCGGCCAAGGCTGATGAAATTGCCGTGGGCGGTGACCATGCCGACCACTGGCAGACACTTGCCGCCGCCGGGTATGAGCTAAAGACCGCTGCCCGCCGCATGGAGCAGCTGTACGACAAACTGGGAGACCGAGCATGATTTACGCGGAGCTGGCCGGGGGCCTGGGCAATCAGATGTTTATTTACGCCTTTGCGCGGGCGCTGGGCCTGCGCTGCGGCGAGGGTGTGACCCTGCTGGACCGGCAGGACTGGCGCGACGGTGCGCCCGCCCACACGGTCTGCGCGCTGGGGGCACTGAACATCAGCCCCGAGGTACGGATTTTGGCCAACTCCGGCTTCGCCAAGGCGCATCTGCCCCGGCAGAACACGGCCAAGGCCCTGATGATCAAATACGAGCAGCGCCGCGGCCTGCTGGCCCGGGATTGGCACGGCTTTGAGGCCGCCGCCGCACCGCTGCTGAACGCGCTGGGCCTGCACTTTGCCACCGACGGCTACACGCCGGCGCGGCGGGGAAAAAGTAAAGATTTCCTCGCGTGGGGGTATTTCCAGAGTGAGAAATATTTTGACGATTTTGCTGATGTTGTAAAAACTGAGCTGCGCAGCAAAGCAGTCCCGGCGGGGGAGTGCGCCGACAGGATACGCGCCGCGGCCTGGCCGGTCTGTGTACATCTGCGGCGCGGTGACTACCAGAAGCCGGAGAACGCCATCTTGCAGGTCTGCACGCCCGCGTATTACGCCCGGGCAGCGGCGCAGGTGAAAGCGGCCCGCCCCGAGGCGGAGCTGTTCGTGTTCTCGGACGATATCGCCTGGGCGCAGGAGCATCTGGACACGGCGGGGTTGCCCGCAGTGTTTATGCCCCAGGGCGCGGCGGTGGACGACCTGGCACTGATGCAGCTCTGCCATGGGTTTGTGGTGAGCAACTCTACATACAGCTGGTGGGCGCAATACCTGGCTGAGGCCCCGGATAAGCAGGTCTGGGCCCCGGACAGGTGGTACGCGCACACGAAGGATAGTGCGCTGTATCTGGATGGGTGGAAACTTATAAAGGCTTCCCCCTTGGGGGAAGCTGGCCGCGAAGCGGACTGATGAGGGGCGCGTGAACCGCATTTGGCCGCTGTTGGGACAGTGCTGCGCGGGCCGATGTGAGCATCGGCCCCTACAACAAGGCAAGGGGGCTGCCGGGGCAAGGCTGCCCCTCATCCGGCCCTGCGGGGCCACCTTCCCCCGATGGGGGAAGGCATAGAGAAGGAGAACGTTATGCCGCGATTTTCTATTATTGTACCGGTGTATAATGTGCAGAATTACCTCGCGGCGTGTGTCAAGAGCGTGGCGGAGCAGGCGGGGGAGCGCGATTGGGAGTGCATCCTTGTGGACGATGGATCCACCGATATGAGCGGGGCGATGTGCGACGCGTTCGCCGCCGAGATCCCCGGCATGCAGGTCGTCCACCGGGAAAACGGAGGCCTGGCCGCTGCCCGCAACACCGGACTAAAGCACGCCCAGGGCGAGTGGGTGCTGTTTTTGGACAGCGACGACGCCATGGCCCCCGGGCTGCTGGCGGCGCTGCGCACCGAGCTGGCCGCCCACCCGGAGTACGATTGGTTCATCGGCAAGCATCTGGAATGGCAGCCCGACGGCAGCCTGACCGAACACGCGGGGCTGCATCTGGTGCCCGGGCTGTTTGACAGCAGCGACTACGCCGCCCGATTGAAAGCGCTGTATGGCGCGGGGCACTGGTCGGTGTGGAAATACTGCATCCGGCGGTCGTTTTTGGCCGAAAGCGGCGTGAGGTTTTTGCCCGACTGCGTCTGGGCCGAGGACTGGCCTTTTGATTTGGAATTACTGACAAAGTGCGAACGGCTGTACTTTTTGGATGTGGTGTTCACCCACTACCGCGTGGGGCGGCAGGGCAGCCTGCTGACTGATGCGAAAAACCTGCCCAAGCGGTTCAAGGGGTTGGCGGCGGCCCAGCGGCGGCTGGCGAAACTCTCGGCCAGCGGCGCGGTGGATGCCGCGACCTATGCCGTCATGGAGGATGCGGCCGCCGATGTGTTCTGGCCGCAGGCCCGCACGGCGGCGGTAAAGGATGCCGCCATCCGCAAGGCTTGCCTGCCCTACATCCAGCAGCTGCGGCCATTGTATGCCTGCGGCACCGAGGTAAAGACCCGCCGGGATTGGCGGGTGTTCCAAAAGCTGATGCAGACCTTCGGCCCGCGCTTTACCTTGTGGGCGGCGAGCCGCCGCTAAAGGCTTCCCCCAAGGGGCTGCGCCCGCAGGCGCGTGTCGAAGCGTAACCGCCGTAGGCGGCTCTTGACGCGGAGACTGAAGCTGTCGCCGTAGGCGACTGATGAGGGCTAACCTCGCCATCACCGCCCATTACGGCTTACAACTCATACTCTCCCCTCATCCGGCCCTCCGGGCCACCTTCCCCCTCGGGGGAAGGCTTTTGTGAAAGGAACTGCCTTGCGTACCAAACGTACCTTATTAAATATGGCTTACGCCCTTGGCTCCAGCCTGCTGCTGTTGCTGCTGGGGCTGGTCACACGGCGGCTGCTGGTCGATAACTTCGGCCCGCAGATCACCACGGCGTCCCAGGTCGTCAGCCAGCTGTTCAACTTTTTCTCGATCGCAGAGTTCGGCGTCGGCAGCGTTATCAGCTACCGGCTGTATGAGCAGATCGCCGCGAAAAATGAGGAAAAGATCAGCAAGTATATGTCGATGTACAAATGGGCGTACCGCGTCGTCGGCATGGTCATTGCGGGGCTGGCACTCATCGGCGCGGCTGTGCTGCGGTGGATCATGCCCGATGTGCCCGCCGCCACGGCCTACACCGTGTACGGGCTGAACGTGGTTTCGACGCTGTGCAGCTACTTTTTGATAACCCGCCGCCTGATGTACACCTGCACCCAGCAGGGCTACCGCTGCACCCAGATTGACTTTTGCTGCAACGTGGCGACGAGTCTGGCGAAAATTGCCGTCTCGCTGTGGTTCCCGAACTATGTGCTGTATTTCAGCGTGACGATCTTCTTTAACGTCATGGCAAACCTGATCATTGCGCGGCGGTTCAAAAAGGACTTCCCCTATGTGCATGACGTAAAAGTCACGGTCAACGACTTTAAAGAACTGGGTATTTTCCACGATTTGCGGTATTTTTTGGTACACCGTCTCTCCAACACGATCTACGGCTCGTCGGATACCATCGTGACGTCCCGCATGGGCGGCTCGACCCAGACGACGTTTTTGGGCAACTACAATACCATTTCCACCTCCGCCACCGACCTGGGCAACAAGGTCATGGACAGCTTTGCGGCGGCCATCGGCAACATTGTCTACGACAAATCCGCCGCCGCCAACGACCACGACAAGCAGGTGTTCTGGGGCATGGATCTGTTCAGCTACCTGTTCGGCAGCTTTGTGGCAACCGCGTATTTCTGCCTGTTCCAGCCGTTTATGGGCGCGTGGATGGGCGAAAAATGGCTGCTGCCCCTGAGCTTTGTGCTGGTGTTCTGCCTGAATGAGTACGTCGGCTGGAACCACCGGATGCTGGGGTCCTACCGCGCGGTGCTTGGCCATTTTGAGGAGGACCAGTGGTTCATGGTGGCGTCGGCCACGGTGAACCTGGCGCTGAGCTTTATTCTGTTCCCGCTGTATGATATCACCGGCGCACTGATCGCCACGGTGGTGGCCCACTGCATCATGTGGGCCGGGCGCATCCGGGTCGTGTTCCGCCAGTATATGTGCGGCGGGCTGGGGCATTACCTGGCCGTGCAGGCGCTGCATCTGGTCACGCTGGCAGCCTGCATGGGCGGCAGCTACGCGCTGTGCGCCAGAATGCCCGGCGGCTGGCTGGGCCTGGCGCCCCGGGTGCTGGTGGTGCTGGTGGTGCCCAACCTGCTGAACCTGGCTGTCTACGGCTGGGGCAAAGACGCCGCCTACCTGCGCCAGTACGGCGCGAAGGTGCTGCGCAAGCTGAAACGAAAGGGGGATGCCGCATGACAAAAATCGGAATGCTGTACATCTGTACCGGCAAGTACACGGTGTTCTGGCCGGAGTTTTACCGCAGCTTTGAGGAAAAGTTCCTGCCCGGGTGCGAGAAGGAATACTTTGTCTTTACGGATGCCCCCGCCATTGAGTATGAGGACGCGCCCCGCGTACACCGCATTTACCAGGAGGCCTACCCCTGGCCGTACAGCACACTGAAGCGGTTCTCCATCTTTCTGACGCAGGAGGACGCGCTGCGGGGGATGGATTATCTCTTTTTCTTTAATGCGAATCTTACCTGCAAAAAGACCGTTACAGCGGAGGAATTTCTGCCCCGGCCCGAGAAGGGCGAAAATCTGCTGCTCGTGCAGCAGCCGGGCTTCTGGAACAAAAAGCCGCCGTTTTATACCTACGACCGCAACCCCAAGAGCACGGCCTACATCCCCTACAACTGCGGGAAGGACTACGTCTCCGGCGGGCTGAACGGCGGCACGGCGGCGGCGTTTCTGGTGCTGTGCCATGAGCTGGAACGCCGCACCGAGCAGGACTTGCAGAACGGTGTGATCGCCCTGTGGCATGACGAAAGCCAGCTGAACCGCTACGCAGCTGAGCGCAGCGATTACCGCCTGCTGACCCCGGCCTACTGGTATCCCGAGGGCTGGGATATGCCGTTTGAGGAAAAGATATCGGTGCGGGACAAGGCCCGCTACTTTGATGTGGCGGCGGTGAAAAACAAAGAAACGAAGCAGCGCGGATTTCTGGCGCGGAAATGGGGCGCTTTCTGCGAAAATTACCTGCCCTGCTGGTACTGCCTGCGGGATACCCTGCTGCACAAAACGCTGGGGGCCGGCCGATGACGGCGCAGAACGCGCGGCTGCGCCGGTGCGGTGCGGCCCTGCTCTGCCTGGTGTGTGCGGCGGTCATGGTGCGCAGCGCCTTTGTGGGGTTGGAAATCGACGAAGAGTACGCGCTGTCGCTGGGGTTCCGGCTCGTCAGCGGGGACAGGCTGTTCTACTCGATGTGGGAGCCGCACCAGCTTTCCAGCCTGCCGTCGGCGGCGCTGCTGGCGGCGTTTATGGCTGTGACCGGCGGCACGACCGGCGTGCTGCTGTTTTTCCGGCTTGTGGTGCTGGTGTGCAAGGCCGCGATGAGCTATGCGTTTTACCGGGAGTTCCGCCGGGATCTAGGCGGGCGCGGGGCGCTGCTGGCGGCGCTGGTGCTGTTTGCCTTTGTGCCCAAGTGGTTTTTGGGGCCGGATTACACCGGCCAGCAGTTCCATTGGACTGTGGCGGCGTTTTTGTGCCTGCACCATTATGTGAGCCGCGGGTTTCAAAAACCGTGGTTCGTGGCGGTGGGAGCGGTCTGCGCCTGCTTCGGCTATCTGGCGTTCCCCCAGAGTATTGCGGCGTTCGCGGTGCTGTGGGTGGGGCTGTTTGTGCTGGGGCGGCGCGGCGGCGAGCGCTGCCGCTGGGGCATTCCCCGCGGCGTCTGGCTGCTGACCGGCAGTTGTGCCGGGTGCGGCGCGGCGTTTTTGCTCTATGCGCTGTGGGGCGTTGGGTTTGACCCGGCGCTGCTGGCGGCGCGTTTGCAGCTGATTTTACACGACCCGCAGTATGATTTTACCACCGGTGCGCGGCTGGCGGCGCTGGCCGCCCAGGCATGGAGCGTGGCAAAATCGCTGGTGTGGCCGTTGGCGGCAGCGGCACTCGTCTGTGCTTTGATGTGGGCGCTCCGTTTGCGGGGCGTCGGGGACGCCGCCCTCTATGACAAAGGGGATGCTTTGTGCCGGGTGCTGAGCCTGTGGGCGGCACTGGCGGCGTTGCAATGTCTGGTGCGTGCGGTGGCGGACCGCAGCCTTGACGAACGACAGTTTGTGCCGGTGCTGGTGCTGGCGGGCGCGGCAGCGTTCCGGAAAGGCCGCGGCACACCGGGCAGCGCGGCGCTGTTCTGGCTGGGTTACCTGCCCGGGTTGGCGGCCTACGCAATGATCCTGCGCTCGACGCTGCTGGGCCTGGCCCCGACCTTTATGTACCTGATGTGGCCCGCTGTCTGCGGTGCGCTGGCAATGCTGAACGCGAGAGATAAGCGCGGCGCGGCCCGCCGTGCGCAGGGGGCTATTTGCCTGGCGGCGGCACTGGCGTTTTTGCTGGTCTGCCGCGTCTGGTGCGTGGAGGTGACCGGCTGGAAGCCCGCCAGCGTGGCCGACACGCCGCTGGTGCGCATTGAGAGCGGCCCAGCAAAGGGCATTTACGCCGACGAGAAGGCCGCCGATATGCAGGAGTGCCTGGTTGAGGCGCTGGAACCCTACGCAGGGCAGGCCGTATTGCAGGCCATCGGCGAGCAGCACGGCCTGGGCTTTTTGATGGCGGACGGCACGCTGACCGTGGCGCAGGCGTCGGTCATTTCCGGCACCGACAGCGACCCGCGGTTTGAACAGTATTACACCGAACTGCCCGATAAACAGCCCGACGTCATTTTGTACGATGACGCCGAGGTGCGGGATATGACGGAGTTCCACGAGTGGATTGAAACGAATTTTACCATCACACAGCGCTATGCCGTGCAGCATGGCACCGCGAGTTTGCAGGTGCTGGTCTGCGGGTGATGGGTTGTAGTTGTGCCCGGTGTGATGTATAATAATGCAGAGCGGTATGCCCGCCCCGATAATGATGCAAAGGAGCAGAACATGGAAAAACTGCTGGTATTTATCCCTGCCTACAACTGCGAAAAGCAGGTCACGCGTGTGCTTTCCCAGCTGTTGGATAAGCGCATTGCCCCCTGGGTGGGGGAGTGCATCGTGGTGAACAACCGCGCCACCGACGGCACCGAGAGCGCCGTGCAGGACTGGATGGCCCGCCACCCTGACGCCCCGGTGCGTTTGCTGCGCAACGACCAGAACTACGGCCTGGGCGGCAGCCATAAGGTGGCCTTCGGCTATGCGGTGGCCCATGGGTATGAGCATCTGGTGGTGCTGCACGGCGACGACCAGGGGGCCATTGCGGACCTGCTCCCGATTTTGGTAGATGGAACCTACAAAAAATACGACTGCTGCCTCGGCTCCCGCTTTATGAAGGGCAGCAAGATTGGCGGGTACAGCGCCCTGCGCGTTGTGGGCAACCACGGCTTCAACTGGCTGTTCAGTGTAGTGGCCCGCAAGAAAATTACCGATCTGGGCAGCGGGCTGAACCTGTACGCAGTCGAGCCGCTGAAAACCGAATACTACAAAAAGTTCCCGGATACGCTGTATTTTAACGACTGCATGATCCTGGCGCTCTGCCAGATGAAACAGCGGGTGCTGTTCTTCCCCATCAGCTGGCGCGAGGAGGATCAGGTCAGCAACAACAAGCTGACCAGCTTCGGCGTCAGCCTGCTCAAGCTCTGCGGTAAGTATCTGGCCGGGCCGAAGGCGTTTGTAGAGCGCGAGTGGCGCGACAACATCATTGAGAATTACAGCTACGAGGTCGTAGCGTCCAACCTGTAAGGAGGGTCATAAGTATGAAAGTTCTGGTAACGGGTGCAGCCGGTTTTATCGGCGGTCAGCTGTGGCATACGCTGTGGAAGCGCGGGGACGAGGTCGTCGGCATCGACAACTTCTCCTACGGCAGCATGGACAATCTGAAGTTCGACGACCATGATTTCGGCGGTGAAGTGCGGAAAATGGACATCCGCGACAAGGCCGGGATGTTGGCCCTGTTTGAGGCAGAGAAATTCGATGTTGTGTACAATATTGCGGGCATTGCGCCGCTGCCCGACTGCCAGAGCGACCCGGTGCAGGCCATCGAGGTCAACACCCTGGGCCTGGTCAATCTGCTGGAAGCAGGCCGCCGCACCGGCATCAGGCAGCTGGTGCAGGCGTCCACCAACGCCATGTACGAGAATGAGACGGAGTTCCCGACGGTGGAGAGTAAATTCAACCCGCCGACGCTGATCTACCCCAACACGAAGTACTGTGGCGAGCGCTTTGCCCAGAGCTTTGCCGATACCTACGGCATGACCGTGACCTGCCTGCGCTTTGCCAACGTCTACGGCCCGCACATCGACTGCCTGCGCAAGCAGCCGCCGTTTGTGGGCTACATGATCCGCGAGTTGTACTATGACCGCACGCCGGAGTTCCACTCCGACGGCAACCAGCGCCGGGATTATATTTATGTGGATGACCTGATCGCGCTGGCGCTGCGCGTGGTGGAGCGCCCCCAGAAGGGCTTTGACGCGGTGAATGTGTCCAGCAACCAGAGCTACTCGGTGCGGGAGCTGTACGCCATTGCCAACAAGCTGATGGGCAAGAACATCGAGGCCAAATACTGCCCCAGCAGCCATTACTGGGCCAAGTACCCCGAGCTGTATGGTGGGGCTTACGGCATCAAACCGGAGATTCTGGATCACGAGGTCAACAAGTTCAGCCAGTGCGACAACACCCACGCTCGCGAAGCCTACGGCTGGGAGCCGAAGGTGGATATTGAGACGGGACTGAGCAGGGTCGTTGAGGCTGAGACGAAGATGCTGGCGGGGCTGGAAAACAAGTAAGCACGTAGGGGTCGGCATACCCGATTCTCTGTGTGACCGTGACGTGCAAACAAAGGAAAGGCTGAGGGCGAGGCATGCCTCGCCCCTACGGGAGATACCGATGGAAAAATTACATTTGATTTTACCCATGGCCGGGCGGGGGAGCCGATTTTTTGAAAATGGGTTTGTCTGCCCGAAACCGCTGATTGAAATTAGCGGCAAACCATTCTTTTACTGGGCGACGCGAAGCGTGGAAAAATATGTGGACTGCGCCGATATTACCTTTGTTGTGCTGGAAGAACACATCCGCGACTTTGGCATCGACGCCAAAATTAAACAGTATTGGCCCGAGGCACGCATCATTGCCCTGCCAGAAGTGACTGAGGGTGCGGCGATCACGGCGCTGAAGGGCTGCGAGGGGCTGCCCGACGGTGAGCCGATCCTGTTCAATGACTGCGACCACCTGTTTATCTGCAGCGCGTTCAATGCGTTCTGCGAAAAGGGCGACTTTATCGACGGCCCGGCGGGGGCTCTGCTGACGTTTGAGAGCGATTCCCCGGCATACAGCTACTTGCAGTACGGCGCGGACGGCAATGTATGCCACACGGTGGAAAAGCAGGTCGTCAGCCACGACGCGATTTGTGGAGCGTACTATTTCAAAGACAAGAAAACCTACGCCGGCGCCTGCGCCGAGTACCTAAAAAACTGCGAATACAAGGAGTTTTTTGTCTCCGGTATCTACAATGTGCTGGCGGCGCAGGGCGCAAAAATCGCGGGCTTTGCCTGCGACCTGCACCTGCCTTTCGGCACGCCGGACGAGTACCGCACCGCCGAAGCGCCTGAAAATCGCGCCGGGTTTGACGAGCTTGTCTGACGCAAAGGAGTACGAATGAAGATACCTGCAAAAAAGCGGACGGCGCTGGAACTGCTGGCGGCGGTGCTGTGGTGCCTGGTGACGCTGGGAACGGACAGGCTGTTTTTTAAATATGACTGGAAAACACCGGCATTTTTCGTCTACAAGGCGCTGTTTGTGCTGCTGGCGTTTTTGCTGGTCCACGGCGTTGTGACGCTGGTGCAGAAAGTGCGGGCGGGGGACAGCTTTGCCCGGCGCTGGCTGGCCTGGACGCTGCCGTACCTGGCCGTGAACTTGGTGGTGCTGCTCATCGTCTGGCCCGGTATCTGGGGCAACGACGACTTGGCGGTGCTGTCTCTGGCGCGGACGCTGCAGCCAAACTCCTGGCAACACTTTCTGACCAGCGGGGCGTTTATTCTTTCACTGATGTTCGTGCCGATGCCCGGCGGCGTGGTGTTGGTGCAGAATCTGCTTATCAGCGCCATTGTAGGCAGCTTTGCGGCTGCGGCGCAGGATCTGACCGAAAAGCGGCTGGGCCATGCCGTGAAGCCGGCGTGGTTCGCCATTGTCTACCTGCCGTTTCTGCTTCCGCCGGTCGTTATGCACACGCAGCAGCCCTTCCGCACCACATGGTCCGGCTGGACAGAGCTGTTCCTTGTGTTTATGCTGGTGGCAATGTACCTGCGGGGTACAAAGCTGAACAAGAAGGAACTGTGCGCCATCGTTGTGCTGGGCACGCTGGCGGCATCCTGGCGCAGCGAGTGCGTCTACTACCTGGCGGCCATCCCGGTATTGCTGCTGGTGATGTGCGCCCGGAAGCTGCTGCGCCCCACGGCGGTGGCGGCGGCCACCGTGCTGGTGTTTGCCGGGTATCTGGCCTGCTCACGCTACACAAGCACCCTGATGGGTGAGGCGTGGCAATATAAGATGATCGCGCTGTGCTACCAGACGGCGGCGCTGGTGCAGGATGCTGACCCGGTGGCGGATGCGGACGAACTGGCCGCCATCGACCGAGTGTTTGATGTGACGTACTGCCGCGAAAATTCCAATATCCACGGCCCGGAAATGCGCACGAATATGACGCGCGAGACAGGCGTGACCGAGGAGGATTGGAGCGCCTGTCAGAAGGCATTTTTCAAGCTGGCGCTGAAATACCCCAAGAGCCTGCTGCGCGAGCGGATGGGCGTGTTCTACAACACGCTGCGTCAGCGCAAGACCGGTATGTCGAACCAGAAGATCGTGTTTTCCTCGTCGTTCCTGCTGTACGATGCCGAGCCAACAAAAGCCGACCAAAAGGAGTTCTTTGCGGACAGCGTGGCGGTGCAGCCCTTGAATAAAGAACTGCGCAGGGCGTTTATCATCAAGGTGGCAAACGGCGACGGGATAATCGACTGGACCTGGTGGATGCTGCCGCCCTTTGTGCTGTTGTTTGCGGCAGTTATCGTGCTGCTGGTGCAGCGGAAGTGGATGTTGTTTTTCGCGGCGGGGACTTTCTTTGCGCGGATACCGCTGGTGTTCCTGACCGCGCCGGATACCTACTTTTTGTACTATCTGACGCCGTTTATCGCCGGTTACGCCGTGGCGGCCGCCGGGGTGCTGTATGCGGTGATGCGCCGGAAATTGAAAGTGGAAAGGAATCCTGGGTGATGAGGGCACTGTATTTACTGCTGGCTTTGGCGCTGGTGCTGGTGGGCCATACCTTCCGCCTGCTGCGGTGGGAGCAGTTCATCCGCATTTATGAGCGGCCGATGCGTGGGCGGATGCTGCGCGGTATGGCGGGCGGCTATGCGCTGAACTTTGTGCTGCCGTTCCACCTGGGCGATGTGTTCCGCGCGGTGTTCACCGGGCGGAGGATGAAGAGCGGCATCGGGTTCAGCCTGGCTACCGTCATTATGGACCGTTTTCTGGATGTGTGGTTTGTGGCGCTGGGGTTCATCGGTTTCTGGGCTGCCGGGTTTGGCGGCGAGGTCGTACACCGCGCGGCGCGGTATTACTTGGTGTTTTCGCTGGTGCTGGCCGTGGGGCTGGTGCTGGTGCTGCTGCTGCGCGACTGGCTGAAAAAAATCTGCTTGGCGTTCTGCGGTATCTTCAACGATACGCTGAAATTGGATGGCATGATGTTCTTTTGGAGCCTCATCAACACCTTCAAGGACCTGGGCCGCGTTAAGATCGGACGGCTTGTGGTGAACACACTGGTCATGTGGGCGGCGTACCTGGGTTCCTATGGGGCGCTGGCGGCGGCGCTGACGGCGGCGGGTCAGCCGATGCAGCTGGTGGATGTGTTTGACCTGCTGTTTGGCCGCAACGCGGCGGATTTGGCGGCGCTGCTGCCCGGCGGGATGCTGGGCGGTGCGGCCCCGATGGTGCGCGGCCTGTTGGTGCTGTGGTCGGTGCTGCCGCTGGTCATCATGTGGGCGGCGACGCTGCTGCCCGAAACGGTGCGCGGCGCAGTGAACCACGCTACCCAGGCGGCCCCGGTGGGGGAAAATTACTTAAATCTGCTGCCCCAGGCCGACGAGCACGACCGCGCGGCGTTTTTGAGCAAGTATTTCGGCCTGGAAAACAAGGATTATGTCAAGCGGTTCTTGCAGATGAACCGGGATATCACGATTCTGCAGGACTATTCTGCGGGATCCAACGCCACGACGATGCTCTGCATGGACAAGGAAACAACGTTCTACCGCAAATATGCCTTTGGCAAGGACGGCGACAAGCTGGCTGAGCAGCTGGATTGGCTGCGGGCGCAGCAGAGCCGCCTGCCGCTGTGTGATATCCTGCGCAGCGGCGAGGACGACGGTTATTGCTGGTATGACATGACATACAGCCCGCAGGCGGTGGGTATGTTCCGCTACCTGCACTCCAACCCCGTGGCGAATAGCCAGCGCATTTTGCGGGAAGTACTGGACACGCTGGAAGAAAAGCTCTACAAGCCCACGGCCTGCCCGGCGGATGCGGAAAAAATTGAGCGGTACATCGAAACAAAAGTGGACGGAAACCTGAAAAAACTGCACGACGACCGCATCTTGCGGGAATTGATGGGCTATGACACGCTGCGCATCAACGGCACGACCTACCGCAACCTGAACCAGCTGGGGTGGATGTTCGACCATGAGCGGCTGCGCAAGCTGTTTGCGGGGGACCCGGTGGGCACCATCCACGGCGATTTGACCATTGAAAACATCATCTGCCGCACTGACACGGACGGATGGTACCTCATCGACCCGAACACTGGCAACTTGCACGAAAGTCCGTTCCTGGATTATGGCAAACTGCTGCAAAGCCTGCACGGCAGCTATGAGTTCATGATGAAAACACCCCGGGTGACGGTGCAGGATGACCGCATTGACTTCCAACTGACGCGGTCGGCGGCCTATGACGCGCTGCTGACGGCCATGCTGGACGACCTGAAAGCCCGCTACCCGCGGGAGCAGGTGGAGAGCATCCTGATGCACGAGGTTGTCCACTGGCTGCGGCTGATGCCCTACAAGCTGGCGAAGGACCGCAAACGCGCGCCGATGTTCTACGCCGGGCTGGTGATGGTGGCCAACGATGTGGCCGATTTTGTACAGGGAGAGGGAAAACTATGCTGATCTGTGTGGACCTGGACGGCACGCTGCTGGACACCGTACCCGCCAACGCGGCGTCCTACCGCGCGGCGCTGGAAGAGCTGGGCTTTACCGTGACCGATGAATACTACGCCGAGCGCTGCAACGGCGGGCACTACACGCGGTTTTTGCCGCCGCTGATGGGCGGTACACCCAGCACCGCCGATGTAGAGCGGGTACACGACCGCAAAAAGGCGCTGTACAGTGACTTTTTGGACGTGGTGCGGCCTAATACGGCGTTGATGGAGATACTGCGCACGATGCAGGCCGCCGGGCATGACCTGGCCTGTGTGACCACCGGAAGCAAGCAGAACGCCACCGAGGTGCTGGAGCATTTCGGTGTGCGGGAACTGTTTGGGCTGATCGTGACCGGCGAGGACGTGGAAAAGCAGAAGCCCGACCCTGAAGGATATTGCAAGGCGATGGCACATTTCCGCGTGACCCCTGCCGAGACGATGATTTTTGAGGATTCGGGCATTGGGCTGGAAGCAGCCAAGGCCAGCGGAGCGACCGTATTTAGGGTGGAGCAGTTCTAAGAAGCAGCATTGCAGGGGCCGGGTATGCCCGCCCCGCGCGTGGAAGGCAAGCGGGAGGCTGCGGAAAGGCCCGGCAAAGCCCCTCCGCCTTCGCTCGGTACCTCCCCTGGGAGGGGAGGTACCGAGCGAAGGCGGAGGGGCGTCGAGGATGCCCCCCTACGACAAAAAACAGCCCTTGAGGAACTTATCCTCAAGGGCTGTTGGGTTATTTTGGGGAAATTACTTGTTTTCGGGGCGGACCATCTCGCGGATGACGTTGACGATGTTCTCGGCGGAGAGGCCATAGTCACGCAGGACCTCGTTCGCGGGGCCGGAGTGGCCGAACTGATCCTGGACGCCGATGCGGCGCACGACGCAGGGCAGCTTCTCGCTGACGACAGCGCAGACAGCCTCGCCCAGGCCGCCGATGACGCTGTGCTCCTCGACGGTGATGATGCGGCCGCATTCGCGGGCGGCGGTCAGGATGATCTCCTCATCGATGGGCTTGATGGTGGGCATATTGATGACGCGGACGTTCATGCCCTGGCGCTTGGCCAGCACGGCGGCGCGCAGTGCCTCGTTGGTCATCAGGCCGGTGGAGATGATGGCGATGTCGTAACCGTCGGTCAGCTTCTCGCCCTTGCCGATCTCGAACTCATAAGTCTCCGGGTCATGGAAAACCGGTGTGGCCAGGCGGGAAAAGCGCAGGTAGACAGGGCCCTGGTAGTTGTAGGCGGCGATGACGGCGGCGCGGGCCTCGACATCGTCGGCCGGGCTGATGACGACCATTCCGGGGATGGAGCGCATCAGGGCGATATCCTCGCAGCACTGGTGGGAGGCACCGTCCTCACCGACAGACAGGCCGGCGTGGGTGGCGGCAATCTTCACGTTCAGGTGCGGGTAGCCGATGGAGTTGCGAATCTGCTCAAAGCCGCGGCCCGCCACGAACATGGCGAAGCTGGAAACAAAGGGCACATAGCCCATCGTGGACATACCGGCGGCGACGCCCACCATGTTCTGCTCGGCAATGCCGCAGTCAAAGTGGCGCTCGGGGTAAGCCTTGCGGAAAATCTCGGTCTTGGTGGCGGCGGCCAGGTCGGCGTCAAAAACCACCAGATTGTCAGCGCCCTGCTGGGCCAGCTCTACCAGCGTATTGCCGTAGCTGACGCGGGTAGCAATTTTCTTGATATCAGCCATTGTTGAACTCAATCTCCTTTTCCAGCGAAGCGTGAGCGGCGCGCAGCTCAGTCATTGCCTGTGCATATTCCTCGTCGTTGGGGGCTTTGCCGTGCCAGTCAACGGCATTCTCCATGTAGCTGACACCCAGACCTTTGGTGGTGCGCAGCAGGAAGCAGGTGGGTTTGCCGCTGCCGTGGGACAGGTCAAACATCTTGAAAGCCTGCTCCAAATCGGAAAAGGAATTGCCGTTGCAGACGATGGTGTTGAAGCCGAAGGCATCCATCTTCTTGTCCAGCGGCTCAGAGTTCATGACGTCGCGGGTCGCGCCGTCGATCTGCAGGCCGTTGACATCGACCATGATGCACAGGTTATCCAGCTTGTAGTGGTTGGCAAACATGAAAGCCTCCCAGCACTCGCCTTCCTCGATCTCGCCGTCACCCAGCAGGGTGTAGACGTTGATGTCGGAGCCGCTCTGCTTGGCGGCCAGCGCCATGCCGCAGGCGGCGGAAACGCCCTGGCCCAGGCTGCCGGTGCTCATATCGACGCCAGGCACGGTGTTCATGTTGGGGTGGCCCTGCAGATAGCTGTTGGAATGGCGCAGCGTGGGCAGGTCGGCGACCGGGAAGAAGCCTCGCTCCGCCAGCGTGGCATACAGGCCGGGGGCGCAGTGGCCCTTGCTCAGCACAAAACGATCCCGGTTGGGATCCTGGGGCTGTTCGGGGTCAATGCGCATTTCACGGAAATACAGGTAAGTAAGGACGTCCGCCGCGGACAGGCTGCCGCCCGGATGACCGCACCCGGCACCGTGGGTGGCTTCAATCACACCCATGCGCACGCGGGTCGCAGTCAGTTTCAACTGCAGCGTTTCCAGTTTTGTCATAGCTAAGCTCCTCCGGTCACTAATGCTGAAATTGGGCAGTATTGAGAGATACTGCTACACAATATACTACTATATATTATACACGTTTCGTAAAATCTCGCAACATTTTTTTACAAATTTCGTAGAAAATCAGCCCATTTGCATCCAAAGTGCAAAAAGTGAGGGACAGCAAAGCCTTTTGTTATGCGGCCTTTGTGCGTTGTGCCAAAAAATGGGGCGAATCGTACATAAACTACGGCGAAAAATACCTTGCGCCCGGCCGGATTTTATGGCATAATTGGGGTACAGCCGCGGTGCGGGACGCCAT
>UMFM01051005.1_pt1 | contig 19689 bp, 17 predicted proteins | sample 1965011 | NCBI WGS metagenome assembly UMFM01 (sample SAMEA4836046, study PRJEB28245) | human gut metagenome | biome: gut microbiome; material: fecal sample | place: Denmark | collected 2008 | reverse complement strand
TCTATTGTTTTCGGTTGCTTGCTTCTTTACCGTACATGAGCATTGACCCAAGGGTTTTCCTGACCGTCTGCAACGCCGGTCTTCAGGCCCATGTACAGGTCGGAGTACGGGATGGTGGTGGTGGTAGCACCCATTGCCTGGAAGGTCATGTCAATGGTCTTCATGCCGTTGGTGCGCATCTTCAGGCCCTTCAGGTCTGCGGGAGCCTTGATGGGGTGCTTGGAGTTGGAGAACTGGCGGTAGCCGCCTGCATCGCACAGGTTAATGATGACAGTGCCCGTCTCGCCTTCGGCCTCAGCGCACACCTTCTGTGCCAGATCGCTCTGCAGCAGAGCCGTGACCTGTGCACGGGTGTTGGTCAGGAAGGGCAGGGTGAACATCAGCAGACGGGGGCTGAAGTCGAACTGACCGCCGCGCATGCCCTGCACGGTGCCGGCCACGACCTGCTCCAGCATCTCCTTCTCGGTGCCCAGCTGGCCGTTGCCGTAAACCTCGATCTTCACATGGCCGTTGGTGGCCTCTGCCACATCGGCGGCAAACTGCTCCATGGAAACAAAGCGGGGGTTGCCTTCGGGCTGTGCATGACCCACGGTCATGGTGAAGTCGCCCAGAGATGCAAACTTGTCCTCACCGGCTGCTGCGGCACTTGCTGCAGTGCTGGTGGATGCTGCACCGGAAGCAGCCGGAGTGGATGCGCCGGAACCGCCGCAGGCTACCAGAGCACCTGCAGCTGCCATTGCACCAGATACCTTCAGGAAATTGCGACGAGAGACCTTTTTCATAATCTTCTTCCTCCTTGTTTCAGGGGTGCCTTTTTGCCTTATACGCTAGCAAAGTTTTTGGCGCCCCCTGTATACAGCATTTTCATTGCACGCTAATCGTAATAGAAAATTCACATCCGCACAAGAGCCAAACTTCACCAACTTCGTAAAGTTTCTTTGTGCATAACTAACAATCTTATCCGTTTCTCGTGGAAACTGTTACAATCCGGCGACACTATTTGGTTCATTTTCATCTGATATATCAATTTTTGTCAGATATGATAAATTTCGGAGCTTTTCCTGTACTTGTATACAGGCTATTGTATACTTCATTCTCATACGTTGACAATCTCTTTTTGGCAGGCTAAAATAGAAATGTCTTATCATCAACTATGTAAATGGAGTGTGAGCACATGGCTGAACAGCTGCATCCGGAGGACATCTACCAGACGCTGGAATATGAGATCGTCACGCTGAAGATCAAGCCCGGAGAGACCATCAGCGAAAATCAGCTGTGCAAACGGTTCGGCATTTCGCGCACACCGGTGCGCGCTGCCCTGCAGCGGCTGGAACAGAACGGCTTTGTGCAGATCATTCCCTGCAAGGGCACCATCGTCACCCCCATCAATCTGGATATCGTGGATCAGATCGTGTACCAGCGCACAGCCGTTGAAAGCACGGTGCTGCGCGATTTCATTCAGGTCTGTTCGCCCAAAGAGTACATCGAAATCAAGCACAAATATGACCTACTGGAAGAGATGGCCCAGACCATGACCGACCCGGACAATGTGGATATCAATGCCTTCCTGACGCTGGATCTGGAAATGCACGCCATCTGGTTTTGCAGCATGAACAAATGGTACATCTGGCAGAACCTGACAAAGCCGCAGCCGGATTATTCCCGCTTTACCCGTCTGGATGTGGTGCGGGCCAACAATGTGCCGGATGTGCTGAGCGAGCACCGGGAAATTTTGCGGGTGATCCGGGAAAAAGACCTGGATGCCATTGAACCGCTGATCCGGCGGCACCTGTACGGCGGCCTGCGCCGCATGGGCACCCAGCTGTACGCAGAAAAGTACAGACCTTATTTTACCGGCATCTGAACCAATGAAAAACAGGCGCATCCGCCAGCCTTTCGGCCTTTGGATGCGCCTGTTTTGTTTTTTGTATAATTTACTGCTTGTGGTACTTGCGGTCCTCTTCCTCGTAAACAGGGTCACAAGTCAGGTACATTCCCAGCCGGTTCAGGGTGCTGGTATCCACACCCGAGAGCAGCACGGTGGAGTGTACATCACAGCCCTTGAGGTTGGGCAGCTGATGCATGGCCGCTGCAGCCTGCTCGTTGGAAGCAGCCGAGCTGGAAAGCGCGATCAGGATCTCGTCGGTGTGCAGGCGGGGATTCTTGCCGCCCAGATAGTTGGTCTTGAGGGTCTGGATGGGCTCAATGGAAGCCGCACTCACAAGGTCGGTCTCCTGCGGGATACCGGCCAGCACCTTGAGAGCATTCATCAGAGCAGATGCTGCTGCACCCAGCAGCGGACCGGTCTTGCCGGTAACAACGGTGCCGTCCGGCAGCTCAATGGCGGCAGCAGGGGCCCCGCCGGTGCTCTCGCTGCGGGCATGAGCCTGCTTTTCCACTTCGCGCTGGCCCACGGTCAAGTCGGCCTGATTCATCAGCAGTTCCAGCTTGTAGCGCTCGGTCTCCTTGACCGTGCCGGTGATCTTCTGCTCACACAGGCACTTGAAGTAGCGGCGCAGGATTTCCTTGCGGGAGGCTTCGCGGCAGACCGCATCGTCCACGATGCAGTTGCCTGCCATGTTCACGCCCATGTCCGTGGGGGACTTATACGGGCTTTTGCCGGCGATCAGCTCAAACATGGCGTTCACCACCGGGAAGATCTCAATATCGCGGTTGTAGTTGACGGTGGTCACGCCGTAGGCTTCCAGATGGAACGGGTCGATCATGTTCACATCGTTCAGGTCGGCTGTAGCGGCCTCGTAGGCCAGATTCACCGGGTGCTTGAGGGGAATGTTCCAGATGGGGAAGGTCTCGAACTTGGCGTAACCGGCCTTCACGCCGCGCTTGTACTCATGGTACAGCTGGGAAAGGCAGGTGGCCATTTTGCCGCTTCCGGGGCCGGGGGCCGTGATGACCACCAGCGGGCGCTGGGTCTCGATGTAATCGTTCTTGCCGTAGCCCTCGTCGCTGACGATGCGGGCCACATCGTTGGGATAGCCGGGAATTTTGTAGTGACGGAAGGTGCGGATGCCCAGACTGTTCAGCCGCTTTTCAAAGGCCTCCACCTCCGGTGCAGCGGCGTACTTGGTCACGCACACGCTGCCCACATACAGGCCTACTTCCTGGAAGGCATCGATCAGGCGCAGCACATCCAGATCGTAGGTGATGCCGTAGTCGCCGCGGATCTTGTTGCTGATGATGTCCTCGGCGCTGATAACGATGACCACCTCGGCCTGATCCTTCAGCTGCAGCAGCATCTGCAGCTTGGAATCGGGCTGGAAGCCCGGCAGTACGCGGGACGCGTGGTAATCATCGAACAGCTTGCCGCCGAATTCCAGATAGAGCTTGTTGTCGAACTTCTTGATGCGCTCGCGGATATGTTCTGACTGCATCGAGAGATATTTGTCGTTGTCAAATCCAATTTTCATCGTTCGTTTCCTTTTCCTCTTTGCTGTGCCCGGCACACCGCACCGGAACCTTTCCATAACAGAAACAGTATACCACACTCAAAAACCGGGTGCAATCCAAAAGGGCGGCTGCAAAGCTTTTTCCAGCAAATGCGGTGTTTCGCGCTGTTCTTTGCTGCATTTTTTGTGAAAATGGTTCTTGCCGCGTTTTTGACAGCGGGTGTATCATGTTATATCTGATGGCTCATGCTTGGCAAAGTACACACCAGCGTCTACAATGAAGACAGGAAAAGGCACTGCCCGCAAACGGCAGACCTCTTACCGGCAATTAAATTTCAAAAGAAAAGTAACCGCTTGGATTGGAAGTCGTGGGCGGTTACTTTTTCTTTTTATCCTTCTGATCCTTCGCGCGATCCTGCGTAATACAGCAAGCCCCCGGGTCTCCCCGGGGGCTTGCTGCAGCTTTATGAAGTATCTCGAATATGGAGGAAATGGCGTTTATTCTGCGTCGGTACGGTTTTTCTTGAGCAGGCTCAGGATCACAGCACCCAGCACGCTGCCCACAGCCAGCGCCACACAGTACAGAGCGGTATGGTCCACGACTGGGAACACGAAGATGCCGCCGTGCGGTGCACGCAGAGCGCAGCCGAAGGTCATGGAGAGCGCACCGGCCACCGCTGCACCGGCCACGCAGCTGGGCAGGACGCGCAGCGGATCTGCTGCTGCATAAGGGATCGCACCCTCGGTGACGAAGCACAGGCCCATGACGTAGTTCACGATGCCGTTGCGGCGCTCGTCGGCAGTCCACTTCTTGGGGCAGAAGGTGGTGGACAGGGCGATGGCGATGGGAGGAACCATGCCGCCCACCATGACAGCGGCCATCACCTCATAGTTGCCGGAGGCAAGGGCTGCCGTGCCAAAGACGTAAGCTGCTTTGTTGAACGGGCCGCCCATATCAATGCTCATCATACCGGCCACGATGGCACCCAGCAGCACCTTGGAGGTGCCGCCCATGGCGTTCAGGCAATCGGTCATGGCAGTGTTGATCATGCCCATGACCGGGTTGATGCCGCACATCACCGCGCCGAGGATGAGCATACCGCCCAGCGGGTAGATGAGCATGGGACGGATGCCGTTCAGGCTGGCAGGCAGCTTTTCGGTGATCTTTTTCAGTAGCTCGACGATGTAGCCTGCAGCAAAACCGGCCAGCAGTGCAGCAAGGAAGCCGCCGGAAACACCGGTGGTCTCACCCGCTGCAATGCCTGCAAAGTTGGTGCCGTTCATGGCCAGCACACCGCCCACAAAACCGACCGCCAGACCCGGACGGTCCGCGATGGACATGGCAATGAAGGCAGACAGGATTGGCAGCATGTAACCGAAGGCTGCGCTGCCCACCGTCTTAAAGAAGGCAGCGACCGGGGTGTTCATGCCAAAGTTGGAGGGATCGATGGTGTAATCGTCCAGCAGGAACGCCAGCGCGATCATGATGCCGCCGCCCACCACGAAGGGCAGCATGTGGGAGACACCGTTCATCAGGTTCTTGTACAGAGCGCGGCCAAAGCTGTCCTTGCCGGAAGCATCCTCGGCGGCCTGTGCGCCGCCCTCGGCGTGGTAAACAGGCACCTCGCCGTGCACGATCTTCTTGATGAGCTCCTCCGGCTTGTGGATGCCATCGTCCACCCGGGTGAACAGCACCGGCTTGCCGTCGAAGCGGGCGGTCTCCACCTTCTTTTCTGCTGCCACGATGATGCCGTCGCAGTTTGCGATCTCTTCTCTGGTGAGGATGTTCTTTGCTCCATCCGAGCCATTGGTCTCCACCTTGGTGGGCAGACCCAGCTTGTCACCGGCCTTGGTCAGGGCTTCCGCTGCCATATAGGTGTGGGCGATGCCGTTGACGCAGGCGGTCACGGCCAGAATGCGGTAGCCGCTCTGGGGGATCTCCTGCTGGGTGAAGCTCTCCGCGCCGAACTGAGCCTCCTCCTGTGCATCGATGCAGTCAAGGAACTCTGCAGGGGTCTTTGCGGCCTTCAGCTTTTCTACAAAGTCCTCGTTCATCAGCATCTGCATCATACGGGCCAGCATGTCCACATGCAGGCTGCCGTTTTCCGGAGCCGCAATGGCAAACAGCAGGTCGGTGGTACCGTCGTCCTCAGCATTGTACTGCACAGGGCTGCTCAGCCGCAGCGCCGCCAGACTGGGCCGGGTGACTACATTGGTCTTGGCGTGGGGCACCGTGATGCCGTTGTCCACATAGGTGGAGCCCTCCGCCTCACGGGCATAAAGGGCCTTTTTGTAGGCATCCTTGTCCGTGATGTTGCCATGGGTGGCCTGCAGCTCCACCAGACGGCTGATGATCTGCTCCTGATCGGTCAGAGCCTCATCCAGTGCGATGGACTGCGCGGTGAATAATTCCGTAATACGCATGATTTTTCTCCCTTCCTGTATAACTGCAACCCTCTCCGTCACAGAGGGTCAAATTTCCTTCATCAGTTCGTCGATTTTTTCTTTGGTGGCAAGGCCAAGGCTGAACGCGGTGGCGCTGCCGCAGGCTGTGCCCAGACGCAGTGCAAAGGAATAGCTCCGGGTCTGCATCCAGCCAGCCACAAAGCCGGCCACCATGCTGTCGCCTGCGCCCACGCTGTTTACGACCTTGCCCTTGGGGCAGCCGATGCGGTGCACCTCGCCATTTTCGTCCACCAGCAGGGCACCGTCGCCCGCCATGCTTACCAGCACGTTGCGAGCGCCCTTTTGCTGTAGGGTGCGGGCCGCAGCAATGATCTCTTCGTCCGTAGTCAGCACCCTGCCCACGATCTCGCCCAGCTCGTGGTTATTGGGCTTGATGAGGAAGGGGTGGTACTGCAGCACGTTCACCAGCAGGTCGCGGGTGGCATCCACCACAGCACGCACGCCCCTGCCCTGCAGCCGGGCCAGCAGCCGCTCGTAGGTATCCCGCGAAAGGCTTGCCGGGATGCTGCCCGCCAGAATGAGGATATCATCCTCGTTCAGGCTGTCCAGCTTCTTTTCCAGCTCCTGCATGGCGCTCTCCGGGATGTCGGGTCCTGCGCCGTTCAGCTCGGTCTCCTGCCCTGCCTTGATCTTGACATTGATGCGGGTCATGCCCTGTTCCAGATGCACAAAATCGGTCTTTAAGCCCTGTGCAGCAAGACCGCGTTCCAGCCATGCGCCGGTCTCACCGGCCACAAAGCCCAGCGCCACGCTCTCGCAGCCCAGCTGTGCCAGCACACCGGACACATTGATGCCCTTGCCGCCCAGCACGCAGTCCTCGCCTTTGGCGCGGTTCACCTCGCCTACTTCCAGCGGTGCATCCAAACGCACCACATAGTCAATGGCCGGGTTGAATGTTACGGTATAAATCATACTTCCGTCTCCTTTACCAGCGTGAATTGTTTGTATTTGGGGTTGGGGCAGCGGTTGGTGAGAATGGCACCGCCCTGCAGGTCGGCAATGACTGCCGGGTAGATGCGGGAAAACTTGGCATCATCCACAAGGAACCAGGCTTCCCGTGCACGGTGCACTGCCGCTGCTTTCACGGCAGCTTCCTCGGGGTCCGGCGTGGTAAAACCGGCATCCAGCGCCACACCGTTGGCACCCATGAACGCCTTGGTAAAATTGTAGCGCTGCAGGCTGGTGACTGTGGGTGCACCCACAATGGCTTCGGTCTCGGGCCGCAGCAGTCCTCCGGGCAGATACACCCGGCAGCCCTTTCGGGCCAGTGCCCGGGCATGGGCCACGCCGTTGGTCACATAGCTGGCTTTGAGGGCATCCCCCGCCAGTGCACGCACCAGCTCCAGCGTGGTGGAGCCTGCATCGATGAACACAAAATCATCGGCGTTGATGAGCTTTGCCGCCGCCTGCGCGATGCTGCGCTTCTGCTCCACCGCCAGCGTTTCCTTTGCTTCCATGGTGGGTTCGTCTGCCAGAAAACGGCTGTCCGGCAGGGTGGCACCGCCGTGCACCTTGTTCAGCTTGCCCAGCCGGTCCAGTTCGGTCAGGTCGCGCCGGATGGTGGATTCGCTGGTGTTCAGCGCCTCGCACAGTTCCTGCACCGTGACGGTGCGTTTGCGGTCCAGCTGTTCCATGATCAGGCTGAAGCGTTCTTCTGCCAGCATCGGCATCCTCTCTCCTTTGGTTTGATCTTATCTTTGACGGTTTATGACCGTTTGTGCGTTGTTTTGGTTGATTGCATCTTTATTATAGCAAATACAGCACCAAAATCAATCATTTCCAGTCAATTCCATTCATTTTCGTTCACAAAAAATTGTCTTTAAATTTGTGCAGGGAGCACAAAAGCTGGGATACAAGCATTTTGTGCAAACAAAAAAGCCGCCGTGCGTACCAATCGCACAGCGGCCGGAGAGATGGCTTATTGAGAAATCACTCGGCAGTCCAGTAGAAATCGTCGCCGGGCATTGCGCCGCCCACTGCCTTGGGGTCGGCATCAAACAGCACCTGCAGATAAGCGGATGCGTTGGTCTTGAGCTCGTCGCCGGTCAGGCAGACGATGTTGCAGTTGGGCAGGGCCTTCTTGGCAATGGCAGCCTTGGCCACAACACCCTGCTTCTCGCACAGAGCGGCAGTGCCGTCCAAATCGGCGTTGGCAGCTTCCACGCTCTTGGCGTAGTCGGTAAGGAATGCGGCCACAACATCCGGGTGTTCCTCGGCATACTCCTTGCGCACCACGGTCACGCCGGTGATGAGCTGCGTATCCGCAACCTTGTTCCATTCCTCGGTCAGGTCGAGGGCCACACGCAGGGTGTCGTCCTGCAGGCCGGCTGCAGTCACATAGGGCTGGGGCAGAACTGCAATGGCATCCTCGGTATTGGCCATCTGGGCCGTGACCTCGGTAGCCTCGCTGTAGTATTCAATGGTCACGTCCTTGTCCGGGTCGATGCCGTTGGCGTTCAGAAGATAGCGCAGCACGTACTCCGGCGTGGTGCCCTTACCGGTGGACAGGATGGTACGGCCTGCAAGGTCTGCCATGGACTGGATCGTATCGCCGCCTTTTTCCACTACGTACAGCACGCCCAGCGTGTTGACGGCCACAGCCTGAATGCCGCCCTCCGTCTTCTGATACAGGGTGGCGGCCAGATTTGCCGGGATGGCAGCCATGTCCAGCTCGCCCTTCATCAGCAGCGGCACGATCTCATCGGCAGCGCCGTAAAGCTGCAGGTCGTAATCCATGGAAGCGGTGCCATCCTCTTTCATGCTCAGCAGGTTGACAAGGCCCATGGTGGTGGGGCCTTTCAGGCCGGCAATGCGCAGAGCATCGGTGGTGGACAGTTCCTTTGCTTCCTCACTGGAAGCGGCTTCCGAAGCAGCCTCGGGGACAGCTTCGCTGGAAGCTGCACTGGATGCAACAGAGCTGGATGCCGCACCGCCGCAGGCGGCAAGGCTCAGCGCAAGGGCCAGAGCCAGCAGCATGGATGTCAGTTTTTTCATGCAGGGATTCCCTCTTTCCTCACAAGACCGCGCCGTTTTGTGCCTGAAAATTTTGCACAGAACCATGGGTCGGTCTTTTCATATTTTTTACAAGGCAAATTTGCAAAATCATTTGCTTTGCGGGTCTAAGTTTACTATAATAGAGTCAAAAATACCGTTGCATGTGCAACGGAATTGCAGGAGGGCTGTGGGAAGCCGGATCTTTCCCACGGAATTGTGATGAAAAACTTTCTTCCGCTGTTATGCTCCACCTCTTTATTCAATGGTCTGACCCCTGAAGAGCTGCAGACCCTGCTGGCTCAGCTGGGTGCCGTTATGCGCAGCTATGGCAAAGGCGAAGCGCTTGTTCTGGCGGGCGAACCCAACCGCAGGGTGGGCATCGTACTGTCCGGTGAGCTGGAAGCCTACCGTCCCGGGCCGCAGGGTGCGCGCATTCCCATCACCCACATGGAACCGGGCGGCGTGTTCGGCGATGTGCTGAGCGGTTCCAGTCTGGCAAGCCCGGTCACGGTGATGGCTTCGGTGCCCTGCGAGGTGCTGCTGATTCCCTACGAGCGGCTGCTGCTTTCGGATGGCAGTCCGGCGCACCAGCAGACATTGCGCAATCTGGTGCGCACCATCAGCGATAAATATTTTTCCCTCTCCCGCCGCATCGACCTGCTGGTGCTCAAAAGCCTGCGGGCCAAAGTGTGCGCCTATCTGCTCAGTGAAGCCGAGCGGGCTGGCAGCCTGACCTTCAGCATCCCGTTCTCCCGCATCCAGCTGGCAGATTACCTGAACTGCGACCGCAGCGCCCTCAGCCGCGAGCTGAGTCAGATGCAGCGGGACGGCCTGCTGGACACCTACAAAAGCAGCTTCAAGCTGCTGGAGCCTGAGGTACTGAAGCAAATGGTGCAGTGACCATTTGAATAGCCGCCGCGTGCGCTTTGGCTGTATTCAGCTGAAATTTTATTTTTATATTTGAGTTTTAGAAAAATCTACGGATTTTTCTAAAACTCTTTTTCACTGGAAGGCCGTAACCGTCAGCGGCATCATCTTGTTATTTTTAATATAGGAGTATTTTTAAATATGTCAAAACCGATTTTATGGATCGTGATCCCCTGCTACAACGAGGAGCAGGTGCTGCCCATTACAGCTCCCATGTTTCTGGAAAAGATCAGCGGCCTTGCCGCACAGGGCCTTGTGAGCGAGAAGAGCCGGGTGCTGTTCGTGAACGACGGCTCCAAAGACAAGACATGGGAACTGATCCAGAGTTTTGCCGCACAGGACGAGCACTACATCGGCATTTCCCAGAGCCGCAACCGCGGCCACCAGAACGCCGTGCTGGCAGGCTTGATGGAGGCACTGCACAGCGGCACCTGCGATGTTACCATTTCCATCGACTGTGATGGTCAGGACGACATCAACGCCATGGACGATATGGTTAAAAAGTATCTGGACGGTGCCGAGGTGGTCTACGGCGTGCGCAGCCGCCGCGATACAGACACCTTCTTCAAGCGCTTCACCGCCGAGGGCTTTTACCATGTGATGAACGCTCTGGGCGCAGACATCGTGTTCAACCACGCAGACTACCGCCTCATCAGCACCCGTGTGCTGGAAAGCTTTGCCGACTACAGGGAAGTGAACATTTTCCTGCGCGGCATGGTGCCGCTGGTTGGCTTCAAGAGCGAGGTAGTCACCTACGAGCGTCACGAACGCCTTGCCGGTGAGAGCCACTACCCCCTGAGCAAGATGCTGGCACTGGCCTTTGATGGCATCACCAGCCTTTCCAACAAGCCCATCCGCCTTATTACCGGATCTGGCATCTTTGTGAGCCTGATCAGCTTTATCGGAGTCATCTGGGCCATCATCGAAGCTGCCATGGGCAGCGTGGTGGCCGGCTGGGCCTCCATCGTGTGCATCGTCTGCTTCATGAGCGGCGTGCAGCTGGTGTGCTTAGGCGTGATCGGCGAGTATATCGGCAAAATTTATATGGAGACGAAAGCCCGCCCGCGCTACATCATCAGCGAGCGCACCTGGGCACCCTACGAAAGGAAGTATCACGGATGAGCAAACAGAGCTGGCGGGGCAGCACCCTGCTGAACCCGGAACCGCCGGTATTGGTGTCCTGCGGCGGGCTGGAAAAGCCCAATCTCATCACCATCGGCTGGACGGGCACCATCTGCACCCAGCCCAGCATGGTGTCCATCAGCGTTCGGCCGGAGCGCTACAGCCACCACCTCATTCAGGAAAGCGGGCAGTTTGCCATCAATCTGCCCACCGAAGCGCTGGTGCGTTCGGTGGACTGGTGCGGCGTGAAAAGCGGCCGTGATGTGGATAAATTTGCCGCCTGCGGCCTGCATTCTGCCCCCGGCAGCGTGCTGACCGACTGCCCCATTCTGGAAGAAAGCCCGGTCAATCTGGAATGCAAGGTAACTCAGGTGATCCCGCTGGGCAGCCACGACCTGTTCCTTGCCGAAGTGGTGGCCTGCGATGTGGACGAAAGCCTGCTGGACGAAAACGGCAAGCTGTGTCTCGAAAAGGCAAAGCTCATCGTCTACAGCCACGGCGAATATCTGGCTCTGGGCCGGAAGCTGGGCACCTTTGGCTACAGCGTGCGCAAGAAAAAGCCGGTAAGGCGTAAAAAATAATTTATATTTCATCGCTTGACTTTTGCCCAAAACTGCATATACTAAAGATAGGCAATGTAGAGAGATTGAATCCATCGGGTTCATGCCGAAACACAAAGCCCCCGGTAGTGTCAGTACCGGGGGCTTCTTTTAATGTTTGCTGCCCTTGCCGATCTTACCGTCGATCCATGTGCACAGATAGTAGGCGACTACCTGCGCGGCAACGGTTTGAATAAATGTAGAGAGAGTTTCCAAGGGGTTCACCTCCTTTCCGCGGTTAGGGGAATGGAGAAGGGCCGCAGGAACCGTATAGCACAAAAACCGGTATCGCGCAATTTTGACGCAATACCGGTTTTTGTGCATTTATTCGTGCTTTACGCGCTGGATCTCGCCCAGATCGTAGGGGGTGTTCTGGTAGACGTAGTAGTTCAGCCAGTTCTCATACAGCAGGTGGGCGTGGGCACGCCAGCGGAACAGCGGCGGTTTGGACGGGTCATCGTCCGGGTAGTAATTCACCGGCACATGGATGGGCAGGCCCTTGTCCACATCGCGGCGGTACTCTGAATCCAGCGTGTATTTGTCATATTCCGGGTGGCCGGTGACAAAGATCTGCCGTCCGTTCTCGGTGCTCATGAGGAAAGGCCCGGTCGCATCGCTCTCGGCAAGGATGCGCAAAGCCTTACAGTTGTCCACATCCTCGCGGCTGATGCCAGTGTGGCGGCTGTGGGGCGCATAGAACACCTCGTCAAAACCGCGCACCAAAGGGTTCGACGGGCGGGTGACCCGGTGCTCGAACACGCCGAACATCTTTTCCGGCAGCAGCTGCTTGTGCACGCCGTAGTGGTAGTACAGGCCCGCCTGCGCGCCCCAGCACACATGCAGGGTGGAGTAGACATTCGTCTCGCTGAAGTCCATGATCTCGCACAGTTCCTGCCAGTAATCCACCTGCTCAAAGTCCATGGTCTCCACCGGTGCACCGGTGATGATCATGCCATCGTAGCGGTTGTTCTTTACCTCGTCAAAGTTCTTATAAAACGATTCGAGGTGTGCTGCCGAAACGTGGGTCGCCGCATGGCTGGCCGTCTGCAGCAGGGTCATGTGCACCTGCAGCGGGGTATTTGCCAGCAGACGGGCGATCTGGGTCTCGGTGGTGATCTTGGTGGGCATCAGGTTCAGGATCAAGATCTCCAGCGGGCGGATGTGCTGGGCAAGGGCGCGCTCACGATGCATGACGAAGATATTTTCGTTGTAGAGGGCATCGTAAGCAGGCAGGGTCTTTGGGATGATCAGCGGCATAGTTCGTACTCCTAACGATTTAGAATAGCCTCCGCTGACGCTCTGGCTATCTTCAGCGGAATTTATTTTTTATATTTTGCGTTTGTCGCGCCCTGCGGGGCGCTCCAAACGCGTTTTTACGAGAAGGGCCGGAACCGATAGATGCTGCTGAACTCACCTTTTAGATCTTATCCAGCGCCTGTGCAATATCTGCGATGAGGTCTTCGCTGCTTTCCAGACCGCAGCTCATGCGCACCAGCTCTGCGGGCACACCGGCGGCTTTCAGCTGCTCATCGTTCATCTGGCGGTGTGTGCTGGATGCAGGGTTCAGGCAGCAGGTGCGGGCATCGGCCACATGGGTCTCGATGGCTGCCAGCTTCAGGTTCTTCATAAAGATGCTTGCAGCCTCACGGCCGCCGGCCAGACCAAAGCTGACCACGCCGCAGCTGCCGTTCGGCAAGTATTTTTCCGCCAGTGCATGGTACGGGCTGGACTCCAGGCCGCAGTAGTTCACGTAGGCCACCTTGGGATGGCTTTCAAGGAACTCTGCCACAGCCATGCCGTTGGCGCAGTGGCGCTGCATCCGCACATGCAGGCTTTCCAGACCGAGGTTCAGCATGTAGGCGTTCATGGGCGACTGCATGGAGCCAAAGTCACGCATCAGCTGTGCGGTAGCCTTGGTGATAAAGGCACCCTCTTTGCCGAAACGCTCGGCGTAGGTGATGCCGTGGTAGCTGTCGTCCGGGGTGCACAGGCCGGGGAACTTGTCGGCATGGGCCATCCAGTCGAACTTGCCGCCGTCCACGATGGCACCGCCCAGCACCGCGCCATGACCGTCCATGTACTTGGTGGTGGAGTGGGTCACGATATCCGCGCCCCACTCAAAGGGGCGGCAGTTGACCGGCGTGGGAAAGGTGTTGTCCACGATCAGCGGCACACCGTGGGCGTGAGCAGCCTTGGCAAACTTCTCAATGTCCAGCACGGTCAGGGCCGGGTTTGCGATGGTCTCGCCGAACACCACCTTGGTGTTGGGCCGGAATGCGGCGTTCAGCTCTTCCTCGGTGCACAGCGGATCAACGAAGGTGGCATCGATTCCCATCTTCTTCATGGTGACGGAGATCAGGTTGAAGGTGCCGCCGTAGATGGTACTGGATGCCACGATGTGGTCGCCTGCTTCGCAGAGGTTGAACAGGGCAAAGAAGTTTGCAGCCTGACCGCTGCTGGTCAGCATTGCGGCCGTGCCGCCTTCCAGCTCGCAGATCTTCTTAGCCACAAGGTCGCAGGTGGGGTTCTGCAGACGGGAATAGAAGTAGCCGTCAGCTTCCAGATCAAACAGCTTGCCCATATCCTCGCTGGTGGCATACTTAAAGGTGGTGGACTGGATAATGGGGATCTGGCGGGGTTCGCCGTTGCCGGGGGTGTAACCGCCCTGCACACAGATGGTATCGCGATTCATACTACATACTCCTTTACTGGGTTTGTCCATATAGCACAATTCCCCGCAGGAGTGCTGCAGCCTCCGGCGGGGAATTGAAACGTTAAATTTTAGTTCCCGTCCGGGGGCAAAATGAGGAGAGGACTCCTTCCGTCAAAGCCTTTCGGCTTTGGCAATACCGGAAAGTTTTCCTCTTCGCCAGAGGCTCCCTCTCCGGGGGAGCTGGCGCACGAAGTGCGACTGAAGGAGTTACTTCCGCAGCCGCTTATCGCTTCTGGTGGCCCAAGCAGTGCCCAAAGTCTGGAACACCTGAACCATCAGCACCAGCAAAATGACACACACGATCATGATATCGGTCTGGTAGCGGTAATAGCCGTAGGACAAAGCGATCTTGCCCAGACCGCCGCCGCCAATGACACCGGACATGGCCGAGTAGCCCAGAATGGTGGTCAGTGCGGTGGTCATGCTGGAGATCAGGCCGGGCAGGCATTCCGGGATCATCACCTTGGTAATGATCTGGAACGGCGTTGCGCCCATGCTCTGGGCCGCTTCCACCACGCCCTCGTCCAGCTCGCGCAGGCTGGTCTCCACCAGACGTGCCACGAACGGGAAGGCTGCCACCACCAGCGGAACGATGGTGGCTTTGGTACCCACCGTGGTGCCCACGATGGCACGGGTAAGCGGGAATACACAGATCATCAGGATCAGGAACGGAACACTGCGCAGGATGTTGATAACGATGTTGAGAATGTGCATCAGCCAGCCGGGCAGCGGCAGAATGCCGTCCTTATCACCGGCCACCAGCAGCACACCCAGCGGCAGGCCCAGCACCAGCGCAAACGCGGTGGAAAGGACCGTCACATAAAAGGTCTCCCAGATGGCAAAGCCGTAATCTGCAATACTCATTCGCCGGTCACCTCCTCTACCGTAATGCCGGGCTGGGCGCGCATATAGGCCGCAGCCTGCTTTGCCTGCTCCACATCAGTGGGCAGCTTGAGCAACATGGAGCCGTAGCACTGGCCGCTCAGATCACGGGTATCGGCGCTGAGTACCGACACCAGAATGCTTTTTTCTGCAGCAAGGCTTGCCACCAGCGGCTTTGCCGTGGACGAACCGTTGAAGGTGACGCGCACCACATGGTCGTCCGGTGCAAAGCTGGACAGATCCCGTGCGGCGCTGCCGCCGTTGGGCGCCACCAGACGCTTTGCTGCGGGCGTTTTGGGGTTCGAGAAGATCTCCTGCACGGAGCCTTCCTCCACCACAACGCCGCCGTCCAGAATGGCAACGTGATCGCAGATCTCTTCCACAACGCTCATCTGATGGGTGATGACCACCACCGTGATGCCCAGCTTCTTGTTGATGTCCTTGATCAGGGTCAGGATAGCATGGGTGGTGTTGGGGTCCAGTGCGCTGGTGGCTTCATCGCAGAGCAGAACTTTGGGGTCCGTTGCCAGTGCGCGGGCAATGGCAATGCGCTGCTTCTGGCCGCCGGACAGCTGTGCCGGGTAGGCGTTGGCCTTATCGGGCAGGCCCACCACTTCCAGCAGCTCTCTGGCGCGCTTTTCGGCATCCGCCTTTTTCACACCGGCCAGCTCCATGGGGAAGCAGATGTTCTTCAGGCAGCTGCGCTGCATCAGCAGATTGAACTGCTGGAAGATCATGGTGATATCGCGGCGGCGCTCACGCAGCTGGGCTGCGTTTAAAGTCTCCATAGCGGTGCCGTCGATCACAACGCTGCCCTCGGTGGGGCGTTCCAGCAGGTTGATGCAGCGCACCAGCGTGGATTTGCCCGCACCGGACATGCCGATGATGCCATAAATGGAACCATCCGGGATGGTGAGGTTGATGTCCTTCAGCGCATTCACCGCGCCGTCCTTCATCTGGAAGGTCTTGGAAAGATGTTTGATCTCGATCACAGAAATTGCTCCTTGCTGTTGAATAAACTCCTTCAGTCAAACCCTTGCGGGTTTGCCAGCTCCCTCATGGAGGGAGCCTGAAACAGAACGGTCAGGCAAAGACCCCCTCCCCGAGGGAGCTGTCACCGCAAGGTGACTGGGGGAGTTTGCTTAGCCCTCGATCGGTGCCAGACTGTCCTGCTTGCCGCCGTAGATGCCCATAGGCTCCACGTGGATGCCGGCAACCGTCACCAGATGGGTGCCGTGCTCTGCATTGAAGTCGTCCAGATACGGCTGATGCTGGAAATAGTTGGTATCGCACTGGCCGTCCTCAACGATGTTGTTGGGAATGATGTAGTCGTCGTACTCCTGAATATCCAGCGTGATGCCCTTTTCGGCCAGGATGTCCTTGCAGATTTCCAGAACCTCGCAGTGAGGAGCCGGAGTAGCAGCGCAGCTGACGGTCTCGCCGTTCAGTGCATCGTAGTCGATGGAGGAGTCATAGCCGTCAGTGGGGTTCTCCACAACGGACACCACAGCGCCCTTGTAGTTTTCATCCATGAAGTCCTTCACCTTCTGGCTCTGCAGAGCAGCGGCCAGAGCCTTGATCTTCGGCTCTTCCTGATTGCCGTCCTTGCAGACCAGAATGTTGACGTAAGCAGAGGTGCCGTCCTCCATTGCCAGAGCATCGGTCATGGGGTCCAGACCAGCGGAGATGGCGTAGTTGGAGTTGATGACGGCGTAGTCCTCGTCCTGCAGGACGTTGGGCACCTGAGCAGCCTCGACCTCATCGACGGAAACATTCAGGGGGTTCTCCTCGATGTCCTTTGCGGTTGCGGTCAGGCCTGCATCAGCCTTCAGCTTAAAGAAGCCGTTCTTCTCCAGCAGGGTCAGGGCGCGTGCCTCGTTGGTGGTGTCGTTGGGCACAGCCACCTTCACCTTGTCCAGCTTAGCCACAGCAGAAGAAGCTGCGGAAGAAGCAGTGCCGGAAGCAGCGGAAGATGCGGTGGAAGAAGAACCGCCGCATGCGGTCAGGGCAGCTGCAGCAGCTGCAGCTCCGGTAACTTTCAGAAAATCACGACGAGTAATCATAGTTTTGTTCCCTCTCTATTTGCTTATTATAATGTACAGCGGCCCGCACGGCACAGTTCCGTGCTAAGGGCCTTTGACGGATGCATGAAAAAAGCTCCCGTCCTTGACCTTGAGCCAACGCTCAGACAAGGACGGGAGCATAACATACTTCCGTGGTACCACCTTGGTTTACCGCACCCTTGCGGGCACAGCCTCAATGCTGCGGCAGTTTTGCTGCTTACAGCCGGACGCTGTAACGGGCGCTCCCGTTGCAGACTTAGCACTCATGCGCCTCGCCCACACGGCTCCGAGACCATTTTCAGCTTCCTGTTTCCTGCCCTTTTCCATCGCCCGGGCTTTCTGGTAAGGATCAATGCGAAGGCTTACTCTTCTCTTCACAGCCATTTTTGTGATATTGCATTTATAATAATCCAATCGACCGGATTTGTCAACACCTACAACGAAGTTTTTTAGTAGGAAATTGCGTTTTTTTATCTTGTGCGCCAGCCGCGGACATGGTAGAATAAGACAGCATTATTTATAAAGGAGGTGCGGCAATGAACAGCCGCGAGGTTTTCCCGGATGAAGAACTGCGCCGCCGCATCATGGATTTTATCATGGCGGCGGGCCAGACATTGCTGGAAAATGGTGCCGAGGTGTTCCGGGTGGAGCAGACCATGGAGATCATGGCCCGGTCATTCCACCTGCGGGAGTTCCATGTTTACGTGCTGACCAACGGCATCTTTGCCAGTGCGGGCACCGCCGAGATCAGCGAGGTGCGCAATGTGCCTACCCGCACCACTCATCTGGGCCGGGTGGCGGCAGTGAACGCCCTCTCCCGCGAGATCGCAGAGGGCAGCATGTCGCTGGACGAAGCCGAGAGCCGTCTGGTGCTGGCGCGGCGCATCCCTTTTCCCAAGGACTGGGTGCAGCTGGTCAGCGGCATGTGCGGTGCATTCTGCTTTGCGCTGATCTTCGGCGGCACACTGCGCAGTGCACTGGCGGCGGCACTGGCAGGCTTTCTTGCCAACGGCTATTTGCTGCTGTGTGAGCAGCACGAGCTGCCCGGTGGCTTTTGCAAGATCAGCTGTGCTGCGCTTATCACGCTGGTGTGCATTCTGGCCTGCCGAGTGCTGGGCACACCGGCCAGTCACTCTATTATCGGTTCGCTGATGATCCTGACCCCCGGCATCGCCTTTACCATGGGCATCCGCGACTTTGTGCACGGAGATTACCTCTCCGGCACCATCCGCATGATCGATGCGCTGCTCATTGCAGCCAGCATTGCCATTGGCACCGGCCTTGTGCTGAGCCTTTATACATTCTTTACGGGGGTGGTCGTGGCATGATGTTGACCAGTACACAAATTGGGGAGCTGGCCGCGCAGTTCTTTATTGCCGGCGCAGGCACCCTGAGTTTTGCCGTTCTGTTCGGCTGTCCGCGCAAAAGCCTGCCCTTCTGCGGGCTGGTGGGTGCCGTGGGCTGGTTTGTCTACGAGCTGGCCGTGATGCTGGGGGCAGACAGTGCCGCAGCCTCTCTGCTGGCGGTCATTCCGCTCACCCTGCTCACCCGCGTGTTTGCCATTGTGCTTAAAATGCCGGTAACGGTGTTCCTGCTGTCCGGCATCTTCCCGCTGGTGCCCGGCGCTGGCATCTACTACACCGCCTACTATTTTATACAGGGCAACAATGCGCTGGCCCTTTCCAACGGCATCAGCACCTTTAAAGTAGCCGTTGCGCTGGCCGTGGGCATCTCGCTGGTGCTCAGCGTGCCCATTCCAAAGCGGCACCGGAATAAAGTGTGATGTTTACGGATACAGCATATCTGCTGCAAAATAAAAACGCATCGGCATCCTGCGTAAAAAAGCAGAAACCCGGAACCCTTCTGAGCCATTCAGGCCCCGAAAAGGTTCCGGGTTTTGTGCGTGATCGATTCAGGGAGCTGTTTTGCGGCAGCTCTCTTTTTCATACTGCTTTATGAGAGATTCAGTTCTTCTTCTGAACGAAGACATCTGCGTAGAGCTTTTTACCCTCGGCCTTAATGATGCCGTTATCCGCAGCACGCTCATCCAGCTTATAGCCAGTCTTCTCAAGTTCAAGCTTGGTCAGATCGATCTTCGTTGCATCCTCTTCAACATCCTGATAATTGATAAAATCAGTAAACTCACCGCTGTCGAGCTGCTTGGTGCCTTCGTAATACCTGATCATAACCTGCTTCGTAGGCTTTGCAGATGCCTTTTTCTGCAGATTGACAGTAACTGTGCCATCCTTTTCAATATCGTAGTTCTTCTTTGCGCAATCGTAGTCAGCAGCTACATTGGCAGGAATGTTTGCCTTGATGGTTTCGTAGGTGACATAGGTAGCCAGACCATTGACAGAGATCTCGACAGGCTCACCATTGACCGGCTGAACCCCGATCATGTAGTAGATATGCACAGTCTTATCCGGTACACCCGGGGTCGGCTTGTCAGGCACGTTGGAGCAGCCAGCCAGAACACCGGCAGCAGCAACAGCCAGAGTAGCGACACCTGCGCCCTT
>UMFM01034281.1_pt1 | contig 19789 bp, 10 predicted proteins | sample 1965011 | NCBI WGS metagenome assembly UMFM01 (sample SAMEA4836046, study PRJEB28245) | human gut metagenome | biome: gut microbiome; material: fecal sample | place: Denmark | collected 2008 | reverse complement strand
ACTGTGCTCTTCCCTGAGCAAGAAAATGGGAATGTATATCATTCTATTCTGTTTGATTATCCTCGTCTTTGGAAAATTCAGGATACGATTCAAGGCAGCGGTTGCGGGGATTGCTGCATTTCTTTTTGCAATCGTCAGTATCGTTCTGCCTAATTACTACTATCCGAAGGCGAATATTGTTCCTGGAGGTGGACAGGCTGCATTCGCGATGCCGATTGAACTCTTAGGACGTTCGGCTCACGCGTATCCTCAAGATGTTACTGATTCGGAAAAGGAAGTCATTGAATCGTATCTGGTATATTCTTGGGATCAGATTAGCACGCAATACAATCCGTATATTGCCGACCCTGTTACGGGATACAAGTTACGCAAAGGGGCTTCTACGCCGGATTTCCTCAAGGTATGGTTAAAGATTGGTTTGAGGCATCCAATGACATATCTCAATGGTTTTGTCTGTCTTGAATCTGGGTGGATCTCCTTTTCCGGAAATGATAAATCTTCTGTTTCCTATAAGGATGTAAAGAAATCGGTACAATATCCAGTGCAGTTGCAAATGGATGCCAGCGTATACACTGTCGCGAATGAAGACACTCTCGGTAAGCTAATTCCCAATAAAGACAAGAATTGGGCACAGGAAATAGTCGACAGCATTACTTCTATGCTGAAATCGATTCCTGTGGTGAATGTTCTTACCTATGTGGCTTTTTGGGCATCGGTATTTCCTACGTTTATCGCTTACCTGCTATGGCGTAAGCGTAAAGAATATGTAACAGCTAAAACGATGTTCCAATTGCTGCCTTACTTCGTATCGGCAGCTTCGCTCTTCGTCTATCCTGTGTCCCGTGTAACGGGAGGTGGACATGGCGGAGATGCTACGAGATATATGTTCCATACATTGTTGCTTGCGCCTATCGTGATGGGGCTTTTGCTTTCGCTAAAGAAAAAGCCCCAAAAAGAAAAATAAATAGACGGAGTCTCTACCAAGGACAATCGGGATAAGGTAAGGGCGAATCATCTCGCCCTTACCTTATCCCGATTGTCTTACCGCCTGCCGCGTGCTACGCGCGCGATGGCCTTCAACGCATCGCGGCGCCTCGAACCAATCGGCATCAATGGGTCGATGAACTTGCGGATCGGATTGTCCTCTCCGACCGCACGCTCATGCTTCGGCAGGAAGGAACCTTCCGAAATCTGCGACTCGTTTGCTTTCACCACGCGCTTGAGCAGACGCTCATAGAACGGGGTTTCACGTGCGTATTTCCAATAGATGGAGGCGAAATCGCAATCTGGATCGGTCCATGGCTTTTGAAAACCGGCGTAGTGGATGATCTGCGGATTGCTGCGCGACTTCATGTACGCATCATAGATGTCGTTCGGTGCCTGCACGAAGAGGTTGCCGACACGTCCGCCACAATCGTGCACCACATTCCATTCCCATGGCAGATACAGCACGTTCCCTTCGCAGTGCGCGTTGAGCACATCCTGGTCGTTGTAGATGAACTCGTCATTCGATGCGTAAGCGAGCCATTGCTCGATGGTGTAATGCTCACGCATCGCCTTGGTATTGAGCACCAGCACGCCAGCCTGGAAGTAATCGTAGGGGTTCTGCATCTTCAGCACGGCCTTCGCGTAATTCATACGTTTACCATGCTTTACGTTCAAATTGCCAAGGAAATCGATATCGCGCACTGCGCCAAGTAGCTTGCCCTGCAAATCGATGTTGTAGAGCTTTGCGATATCACCATTGATGATGATATCGGAATCAAGGTACAGCACCTTGTCATAGAACGGCAGGAGCTTTTGAATCAGGAAACGATAGTATGTTTCCACGCTGATATGGGCGTTGTTGGTGGAAAACTCATATCCGGCAAGTTCGCGGTCCACGTTGGTGAATCGCAGATTCATGTTCGGGAACTGTTTGAAGAACCCGCGCATACGTTCCTGCTTGTCCCAAGAGATGTTGCGCTGCAGTACGGTGACATCGTAGAAGTAGCTCGGATCAGCGTTCTTCATGGCTGAGTACACGGTAGTGGTCAGCTGCGGCACGTAATTGTCATCCGCTGCGAACACCACTGGAATGATCAGCTTATCAGTGACGTCAAGTGGTTTGAGCTGCTCGGCTGGTTCCGGATTGGTGAAGTGCACGCACTGCAGCTCCTTGAATTTCCAATCGGATCCGATGCGCTTGTGATGCATGAGATAGATATTCAGCAGGCGTTCGGAAAGATGGCCTGGCGTACGCAGTGCCTCCTTGCTGTACGTGCTGTAATCGGTGCTCTTGTCGAATTCCTCAAGAATCGGGAACATCCACTCGCAGTAGTCAAAGAAGATTTCCTTCTTCATGATGAACATGTTGCAGAAGCACGCCTTGTTGCCATTGAAGAAATCCTGCGCATCCTCCTTATAATCAGGATACATGGCGCACAGAATCTGATAACAGCGCTTCAAATCGTCATCGTGCAGCAGGGGAGCGGCCTCCCACAATGCGCGCGGAGTGCCGTGCTTATCGATGATTTTTTCGAGATTGCCGAACGGTGTGGTGATGACATCATACTGCTTCACCACTTTGGCGATGTTCTCGTCATTCAGCCCGTATTTCTTTGCCGTAACGGCATCGATGTAGTTGTCCATGATTTCGCCGTAGGGATTTTCCTTATGCGGAGTGTCCGAGAAGTCGAAGTACCGACGGTAATGGCAGAAGCCGTAGTAGTCGGCCTTGATGTTCTTCCAAGCCCAGTATTGCGTGGTCAGTTCGCAGTAGCGCGGATTGAGATTGGAGATGTTTTCGCCTTCGTCGTCATGGAACGCCCAAGGGAAGCGATAGTTTTTCGGACCGACCTGTACCGGTTGCATGATTTTGCTGTCGAAGGTGTTAACGTTTTTGTGAGTAGTGACGAAGATACGGATGTTCTGTTTATCGTAGTTTTGGAACGCTTCGGTATTGCGAGTTTTCTCGATGAGATTGGTCATATGGGAAGTGGCGATTCGCTTCATCTCATGGAATCTTATGGTGTCTGCAGATACTTGATCGGTAGGCATACTGATGGCGTTGGCTATGCTGAACCAGCTGTTCAGATCAGCGTCATGCGGAAGGAGCTGGTTATTGGAAAGCAGCGCATAAGCATCATCGCGTACGAAACGGTACAATTCGCGCCCCGTGATGGCCGGGCCGAACACAGCTTCCATTTGCTTGGCGGCCTCAACCTTTTCCGCTTCCGGAACCCTGACCTTCCAATCATTGGCAAGGATTTCGGTCGCCTTGCGTTGGAAACCTTGTGCGCAAGCGTGAAGCATATCGGAATGCTGCTCATCGGCGAATTCGTAGGCTGCATCGAAATCCGCCTTGAAATGGCCGCAATAGCGGGCATACTTCGCGGCATCGATCATATTTGTGCCGCTTATGCCGCGACCGTAGTAATACACATATCCGCGGCATTCCTTGAAGGAATGGTAGCTGTTAGCGAATGCCGAAACCACGAAGCACTCGTAGCCGTCCTGAGATCGGCCAAGACGATCGCGGGTCATGGCGTTGAATGCTTCCTTAAGTACGGAAGTCTTGTATAAACGCTGGGTTACGCGCCAATCGACCTTGTAGCCTCGCGTTTCATCGAAAATGTCGCGGACGATATCTTCTCCAGTGGAATCGGGCGCGGGAGTGTTGTTGAAGGTTTCGAAGGCTTGGCGTTCGTTTTCCAAAAGGTCATTGGCTGCGACAACGGTAAGACCGAAATGCAGTACGTCCACGGGATGCTTGTCGATCTCCGCGGCGAGCTGTTCGCACATATCAGGCTTGAGGGCATCATCGCCATCAAGGAAGAACGTGTATTCGCCGGAAGCGTTTTCTACGCCCGCCATGCGAGTGCGGTGTGTGCCCATATTCGGGTTGTTGGTGACTACTCGGATGCGTGCGTCCTGTGCAGCCGCCTGTGCTGCGACCTCTCCGACATTATCTGGGCTCGCATCGTTTACGACAATCGCTTCTATATCAGAGAAGGTCTGATTCCGTACTGAATCAAGACATTCCTGCAAATAATCGCCGACATTGTATGCGGGAATGACGATTGAGATTTTGGGCATTGCTCTTCCTTATTTGGCCGGATTGATGTATTACTCGCTGAGCAACAGTGTACTGTTCGACTTCGAAAAGCGCACTTTGGACTACTATATACCCCGTACTCATTGAGAAATAAGGAGGGCATGTGCTGTTTGCAGATTGGTTGCGCGTGAAGAAAAATAAGTTGCGTCGTGCGGGCACGCATGTTCTGCGTGCGATGAAGAGGCGTCATCCTCGGATTATCGTTTCCATGACTTCATATCCTGCACGCATCAATACCGTACACCTGGCGATTCGTTCGTTGCTTGCGCAAAAAGTATTGCCCGACAAAATCGTGTTGTGGCTCTGCAAATCGGATTTTCCGAATCGTGAAACCGATTTGCCCCAAACGTTGCGCGACGTGTTGTGGCATGATGTGGAAATCCGTTGGGTGAATGAGGACCTGAAACCCCACAAAAAATATTTCTGGGCTTTGCAGGAATTTCCTGATGATTACGTCATCACCACCGATGATGATTTGCTGTACCGCAATACGATGATTGGCGATTTGCTCGCAGCACACGAAGCCCATCCTCATGCGATTGCCGCTGTACGTACGCATTTGATTATGTTCAACGAGGACGGATCCCGTACCAATTATGAGGATTGGATTTACGAGGCACCTCATTACCATCCCGCGCTTGTAGGTGTGCCGTCCATGCGGATCTTCTCCACGAATGGGGCAGGCACGCTGTATCCGCCGCATACGATGCCTCCAGAGACGTTTAATGCCGAGGAAATCAAGGAAACTTGCCTGACCGCTGATGATTTGTGGCTGAAGGTAATGCAAGTGAAAGCCGGTATCCCTGTGGTTGCGGCAACAGACGATCAGTTGCTGAATTATGTGCCTGGCACGCAGGGGGAGGAAGCGTTATGCCACCAGAACACCGAAAGCGGTGTAAACAATATTGTGCTGAAGTCGATTCTGGAAGAGCTGCAAGCCAAAGGTGTGTTGGCTGACGATTTCGACAAGCGCGTTGCCGATCCTAGCTTGGATGCTTTGATTCACTAAGTGCATAGGCAGAAACTGCCGCGATATTTGCTGTTGCTTGTTTGACATGAATAATTGCGAGGTGGCCTCAAACAGCCACGGCTTGGTCTGCGCATTTTCCGGTTTTATTAAGCCACTGTGATTGATTCTTCCTGTGCGTTTTGCAGTCGCCGTGAGCATAATATGGTTTTGTTGTTACTGCAACACGTTAAGGAGAAAAGATGAGAAGGAATCATGGATTTTCTCGTGTGTTAGGGGTAATCGTCGCAGGTTGCCTTCTAGTTTCTGGATTTATAGCGTCACCGGCAAATGCTGCGGAGGACATTAAAAAGTCAGTGCAATCGCAGAAAATTATGGATGAACGGCCGGCAGCGCTTGACGAAAACACTCCATCAACGTTTTCCGAACGTTCGAATGAGCCGGTTTCATCGGTGACGGGCGTCACTTTGGGAGATGGATACAAGGCGCGTACCGATTACATAAGCATTGACCAACGTAATACCAAACGGGATGCATTGAATGCCGTTATCAAGTGGCGCAAAGATGCACTCAATGATGCGCGTATTAAATTCAAATACGACGGTTCTTGGAAAACGGTGCCGGAATATTTGAAAGCGGTTGGTATCAGCCAACAGGAATACCTTTCTCCAAAGTGGTCGAATGCTTTGGAGCGTATCGCTATTCAGCGTGCGCTTGAGGCATATACATGGGCTGATGGGCACACGCGTCCTGATGATGATTGGTGTTTTGGGGCTAGTTACAAAGGTTTGACATCCAATGCTGAAGTACTTGCTTGGGGTACAAGGAACATATCGGATGCAGTTGATTTATGGGCGAGCGAGAAATCCGATTACATTAATGAGGTGAATGGTCATGGCTCCGGTGTGACTGGTCACTATACGACGTTGACAGATCCCGATTACGGTTCATATGGCTTTGCTGGCGGATTCAGCGATAGCAGTGCATATTCTGGCGAAGCAGTTTCCAGAGGGTATGCGTCGGAATATTCGGATGAAACGCCAACCAATTTAAATGGCTACGGACGATTTGAGATTTCAGTCAGCCAAAGGCATATCAACGAGGGCATGACGTGGAAGGGATTGCACTGGAACAGCTCATCCGCTCTCGAGCCCGGCAAAAGCGATGAAGCAGTGGTGCGGCTTTCCTATGGTGCTAATCGGTACAACCTGCTTGGTGGTACATGGTCATCGTCGAACACGGCCGTGGCAACGGTGAACGAAGGAAATATTAAAACGCTCAAGCGTGGCAATACCGTCATTAAAGTAAATGCTGGCGGGCGGCTGGCGCAAGGTAATGTACGTGTGGCTCCGGCAATGCAAAGGATTTTCGGTGCCACACGGTACGACACTATGTCTCAAGTTGTGCAAAAAGAAGGACTTAAGCAGGGGCAGACGGTAATAGTTGCTTCTGGCACGAACTACCCTGATGCCTTGGCCTCATCTAGTCTGGCTGGTGCTTTGGATGCGACAATTGTGCTGACTGATCCGCAGTCGTTGTCAGCTCAGGCCTCGGAACGGATCGCCGCCATTAAACCGAGTCGAATCATCATCGCTGGAGGCCCTGCCGCTGTTTCGCAGAATGTCGAGCAACAGCTGAAGCAATATAGCTCCAATGTGAGGCGATATTACGGTGAGACCCGTTATGACACTTCGCTGGCGTTGTACAAAGCAGGCGAACGGCTGGGAGCGAAGTGGGGTGCGATTGCTCTGCTGATGACAGGTGATAATTATGCTGACGCTTTGTCGATATCGTCGTATGCGTATATGTCGCATATGCCTATTTTCTTGTGTAGCTCGACGAAGGGATTCACCGATGGTGAGATTAAGGAAATCAAAAAGATGAAAAAGATGTGGGTCATTGGCGGCGAACAGGCCGTTCCACAACGTTTTATCGAACGGCAAATTGCTGGAGGCATGGATGAGCGCATAGCTGGCTCGACACGGTATGAGACCAGCATCAATGTGGCAGATCGATTTGCCGGAGATTATGATGGTTTCCTTCGTATGAATAATGTGGTATTCACCACGGGAATGAATTTCCCGGATGCGCTTGCTGCTGGTCCTTTTGCCGGGCGCAATAAGGCGGTTTTGCTGCTTGCGGATCCGAACGGGAGCACTGCCAATTTTGTGAAGCAGTATGTGAAGCAGCATGGCAATGTTGACAATGCCTATATTGTTGGCGGTGAGAATGCCGTCTCTCGCAATACTGCGAACGGTCTTGCTGACGCTTTGGATATGCTGCGGCCATAAGGCGGAAACTGTAGCAACGTTAAGAGGGGCTGACCATGGTTCACATGGTCAGCCCCTCTTAACACGTTTTATGTCGTCATTGCGCGTGTCTGAGACCGAGACTGTCGGCTATGGCGTTCGCGGTGATGTGGTCCACGACATTTGTGCCACCGACCACATATGCTTTATCGACCTTGCCTTTGTACTCTGCGGAGAAGGAGACCGCAGGGCTATTGGCGTTTTCGACCAGCAAAGTCACGCTGCCGGATTTGCCGGCCAGCGGTCCCGCGGCGAGTGCGTCGGGGAAGTTCGCACCGGTGGCGTACACCGCTCCATTCATGCTGAGGCCATTGTTCATGGTCCATCTGGCGATTTGCTCGCTAGTCTCATAACGGGTGGCACCAGATAGACGTATCAATTGCGCTCCGGTTATGGATTGAGCGTTCGCTGCCACGTGGTCGGATACGGCGTTCGTGCCGCCGACCACAATGACTTTGGAGAATCGTCCGGATGCGAGAGCTGATCGCTGGCGGGCGGTCAAGTCATTCGTGTTGACCAGGAACACAGGAGCCTTCATATGATAGGCATATGCACTGATACTCAGAGCATCTGCAAAATTGCCTGCTGTGGCCAATACTGCGGTGGAACCCCATCCGGAGCCTTCACGATACAGGTTCAAAGACGTATCAACACGAGTTTCGCCAGCTACTCGTTGGACATTCGGACAGATGTTTTTCAACGAGTTCATCACGGTATTCGATATGGCACTGGCGCCACCTGCGATTACGATTCGAGAGGGTGCGAGTTGGTTGAGCTGGGACTGAGCCTGTGGGGATAGAATGTTTCCATCTGTCAATATGATGGGTGCATTCATGGTACCGGCCAATCCGGAGGCGGCCAGAGCATCTGGATAGTTGCCGCCGGAGGCGACGATTACGGTGCCGCCGGTCTTCCAGTTTGCAGCGTTAACAACCGCTCCCATCGTGTCATAACGGGTATCTCCCGCTAAACGTTGCAATGCGTTTGGCTCCTTGGCCCAGTGTGCGTACAACGTCATGTCGCCATTCACCGTTTGGCTGAAATCATATTTTGTTCCACCGTTCTTGGCGGTGTACCAGCCTTGGAACGTGTACCCGGAGCGGGTGGGATTCATTGGTTGTGTTGCCATTGTTCCAATATGAATATTTTGAGAGGCAACGGTTGAACCACCGTTCGAATCGAACGTTACCGTAGCGTATGCGTCACGTCCTGCCTGGAACTGAATGGTCTTGCTGACATCATCATTCGATACGTCGTAATTCAAGCCATAGGCCTTGATTGTCATCGAATGCGCTTCAACAGCAGTTAACGTGGAGAAATCGACGTCAACGGTTATTGATGCATTGCCGTTGTAGCTGTCGTTACCTCGGGCAGAACGATTTTGCCCTGCGACGTTCACTGATGCGCTTGATACAGGACCGGTTGCCGTCATACGGATGGTTGCCTTGCCTGAAATGATGGCGTTGGCCAGGTTATGCCAACTGGATCCGCCATCGGCTGAATACTGTGCGGAAACAGCGGGTTTCTCTTGATCCTCCGTCATTGACGCATAAGCGTTGACAAGACCAGCGCCGCGGTATTCCAATCCCTCTGTTGGCGCTTCCAAGTTGCCGTACAGTTCCTTGGCATGCTTTTTAAGCAACTGCGTAATCTGCGAAGCGGAATAATTTGGATGCACCGACTTGAGCAGTGATGCCACACCTGCTACATGGGGAGATGCCATGGAAGTGCCGCTCATATACGCATAGTTGGTTCCATATGTTGAATAGACATTGCTTCCAGGAGCCGCCACATCGATAGAGCTGCTGCCGTAATTCGAATAATCGGCACGGCTCAATGGGGCCACGGAGTATGTGCCCCGTTTTTGCACTGCGGATACGGCAAGCACTCCGTCAAGCATAGCCGGAACGATGTATCCCTTGTTACTAGCAAGAGAAAGCCCCGAACCTCCAAGACCCTGGCTTTGCTGATTCGCCAAGCCGGTCAGCGGGTTGAACGTATTTTCGTTGTTGCTGGCATCGATGGCTTGCCCGATGACCTCACGCGGCTGGCGCTTTTCGATTTGCCTGCGCATCCGATCCAAGGATGTGTCCTCGTGCAGATTATCAAGGTCGAGACCTGCATTCATTGCTGAGGCAACGTTGACTACGTTGTTTTTGGCTGCGTAGTTCACGGCTCGTTGCAAAACGGTGTCATGCGCCTTGTCAACTGCATACTTACCTGGATAATCGGGTGACAGGCTGCCGATGCTGGCATTGGTGACATCCATTCCCACCTTGGCCGCCCATACGTATCCGCAGACCTCCTGTTCGAGGTAGGTGCGGTCGTGCTTAAGCACACGTATGGCTGCCAATGTCGTATTCGGGTTTACGCCATCGACGCCGCTGCCATTGTGGGATGCTGCGATGGTGCCTGAAACGTGAGTGCCGTGCATGTCGTCGTAGTCACCCGCGGTAGGCCACCATACAGGACGTCCCGTCGAGGAGTCGGTTCCCTGCTGCGGGATTCCATTCACCGTGCAATCAACGGAATAGGTGCTGCTCACCTGCCCCTGCAGATCGGGATTATCATCCTCGATGCCGGAATCGATTACGCCGGTCAGAGTCGGCTTATACGCGACATTGGTCCGCTGCGCCTTATCTGCACCAATGGCGGTAATGCCCCATGCATCATAGATGTTGGTGTTCGGATCCGAAGAGTCTTTCTGTGGTTTGCGGATCGCGTTTCCCGACTTCCATTTTGTGGTTGTCGCGACGTCGGAAGATGTGGTATTCCCATAGCGAATTTCCTCTTCGCGGAGTTTATCGCGTGTATATGCCACCGTGTCCACAGCAATGCCATTTGCTGCGGCCCAGCGCGCGAAGTCGGAAGCGAATGTCTTGGTATGTGCTTGTACAAAGAACACACTGATTTCCGGATATGACATCAGCTTGTAGGCATGCAACGCTTCGGCTCCGGTGACGGCCTTGTCCAGCACGTCGGTTGCCGTGCCTTCTTTGAGGCTGACGACGTAATTGGTGACTATTTCGTCGGAATCCGCTATCGAATGGCTTTCCTCCACTGTCGGCGCAGCTGAGCCGACAGTGATGTCGAACCACGTTGTCTTTGCCGTATTGGACTTCAATGTCAAGGTAACGCGCTTGGTGCCGTTGGAATTCATGTTCGGCTGAGAAAGCGTGTACTCGCTCCTTGGTAGTTGCACAGTATCGCCATTGTTCTGTATCGCAGATACCACAAGTCCTGTCGTATCGAGCGTTTCGCCTGTCTTATACGAGGCTTTTTCGGTGGGGTCTGTACAGAAGATGGAGCTGTAGCGTATTGGGCTATACCACGCATATAGAGTTATGGAACCGCTTGTCAGCAGATTCTTCACCGGAGCGCAGTAATCATACCCCGTGCCGGTGCCGTCGGCTTTAGTGTTCCAGCCCGTGATCATTTTGCCGGCCGGCGCCTTGAATGTCGAGCGGTTCAGTCTCTCGTTCTTGTCATATGTCAACGTCTGCGAGGGCATGGTGCCGGTACCGCCGTTGGCGTTGAATTGCACTGTGTATTTGTTTGCCTTCCACTGCGCATATAAGGTGATGCTGTAGCCGTACTTGTCGTAAATGTTTTTCACCTGTTGCTCATCGGAATAGCTGGTGCCGGATCCATCTTTCTCGGTATTCCAACCGATGAACGTGTATCCAGGATCCATGCAGGTGTTGCCCGCAAGTTTTTCATACTCGTCGTATTTGATGTTTTGCGAGTTGACGATTCCAATGCCTGAGTCATTTGGAAGATTGGGATAAAACATCACAGTGTAGGTCGCATGTTCCCACTGCGCATACAGTGTGATTTTTCCATTCGAGGGAACATCGGAATTTTCGAGCCAATCGCCATATGCGTTGTACCGCTTGCCGGAACCATCGGCCTTGGTGTTCCACGATTCCAGATTGTAATGGACTCGGGTGAACTTGGTAGACCGGAAAATCTGGTAAGAGCCATCCGTGGTGACCGTCTGTGGCGACATGGATCCGATACCGCCGTTGGGGTTGAACGTTATCGTTGCGATATTATCATCCGTCACATGGATAGTACGGTTTCCCGTTGCCTCATTGCCGGCTGCGTCCTTCACCGTGTAAGTGAGTTGATAATCACCTGTTTTCGAAATATCGAAGTTGCCGGAGACCTTGATATTTCGCGTCACGTCGCCATCGTTATCGTCAATGGCGTTTATGCCATACATGGTATCGAACGATGTGTCGTTTGTTCTGGCAGCGACGGTGTCCAACCCCTGGAGAGACGGGGCAATGGTGTCAGAAGCCACTATTTTCGCGCGAATCCTCTGATTCAGGAAGCCGACGATGCTTGTGCTATCGATATAAAACACATCGCCTAGATGAAGGCCGGATTGGCCTTTGTCGATGATTGCGTCGAGTTGATCCTTATTCCAATCCACGTTTTCCACGACAGTGCTGCCGTCGCTCAAATGGATTTTTACCTCGTCGGGAAGGACCGGATAGCATGCGGAATAAGCGCATTTCACCGTAACAGCATCAATGGTTTTCACTTTGGCGGTAGTCCATTGCGCATACAAGGTGATTATTTGGTTCGCGGCAGTGATGTTCAATTTCGCGTAAGACGTGTTTTCCTTATAAGCTGTACCAGTGCCGTCTCGTTTGGTGTTCCAACCTGTGAACACCCTGCCGTTGTAATTGAATTCGTTCGATTTCAGCGTAGCGGTATTGACGCTTGGGTCGGATGCAACATTTTGGTCAGGCATGGTTCCTGTGCCGCCATTGGCGTCATAATGAATGGTGTAAGGATACGAATCCCATAATGCATATAGCCAGACATCCTCTGTTACCGGAGTGCTGAAATCGTACAATGACGAGTCATCACTATTGCCTGTGGTCCATCCCCTGAATACGAATCCCGGACGAACTGGATCGGTTGGCTTGGTAGCGGAATCGCCATCAGCGACCCGCTGATCCTCGAAATATTCAGGTGTTGCGTTATACGCTCGGAAATGCACGGTATGAGTGGTTTTCCACTGTGCATATAAATATATGCTTCCATACTCGTCTGCGGTGAGGTTCTTTACCGATTGCCCCGCTTGATATGAAGTTCCCGAGCCATCATATTCGGTGTTCCAAGATGTGAAAGTTCCATTGATGCTGCTTATTCCCACATCTGCTGGATTTGGCAGATTTTGCGCCTGATCATAGGTGAAGCTCCGACTGCTACCTCCACCTGAGCCAGTGCCGCCAGAGTAGAAATACACGGTATAGGTATTTGGCGTCCATTGCGCATATAGGTCAACCACTTCACCGGCGTTCGCGATGTTATAGATGGGATTGTAGTCGGAGTACTGCGTTCCCGAACCATCTTTTTTCGTGTTCCATCCGCTGAACTGATATCCCGTGCGAGTGAACCTATTCCCATACAATGGGACGGTTGAATCCATATCGAATTTCTGATCGTCCATGGATCCATTGCCGCCATTTGCATGGTATTTCACTGTGTATGTAGAACCGACATATTGCTTGAGGGCATCGCTTACGGATTGTGTAGTGCCCCTGTCGCTGTGGTTACCGGTGTATCCGATTTCCAGAACGACGATGGTTGCGCCTTCCCAACGGCCGCTAGTCACTTGCGCCGACGCCATGCCGGCGGTATCCGCCAGATTGCTCACTTCGGTGAGGTAATGTCCGTACCCTTGCCTGCTGCTGCCGGCAGGAGCGGATAGCTCGCTATACCAGGATTGAATGGGATTGTGGCTGCTTTGCCGGTTTGCGGATATCCGATGAATAACGCTTCGGGACCGAACCAGTATGTTCCACTTTGATAATTCGGGCTTTCTGCAAGATTATGCTTCTTCTCGACGGCCCATGCTGGAGCGCCCTCGTACATATCATCATGGTTGATTGGCTGGCTTTGGTTCACTGCAGCACGTTCCGCCAGAGCATCGGCGCGCTTCTGTGCCCAGCCCATCAGATCCCAATTCACATCAAGCTCATCAACAGGGGAGCCGTCAGCAGTGTTTTCCGCAACTTGCCCGGATTACATGTTGGCGCCGTTATCGTCGTTTTGCGCCCTGATAATTTGTTGCGTGCTCAAGGCAGTTCGCTTGGTCTGGCGAAGCTTGTTGAGTTCGCTCATATATTTCAGAGAAGCGACAATATTGCTGTTCTGCGTTGCGCTGTCGGCAACGGCGATATGATTCGTGGTCATGCCCACTGCGATGCACATGGCCAATGTGCAGAATACGGACCATATCTTCTTTGATGTTGCCAATAGACTTGACGACATAGACGTCTCTCCCCGGTAATTCTTCTCATCTTGGTGCGGGAATGTTCCCGCAAGTGGCTTTAATTGTATCGCCGCACACATAAAAAATGGGGGTAAGCAGTAATCGCTTCCCCCCCCCATTGAAGGCCTACTCAGCAATAATCAATCGCAGGAGCTCACGCCGAGCTTGTCGATTCGCATAGCGGAGTCATTGAGAAGACCGGCGAAATTCACCGTTCCTGGATTGCGCACTGAGAAGTAGCATGAATTCTCATCGTTGGTGAACGCGAGTTGCTCGAAATTCTTCAGATTGCTGGTATCAGGAATAATGCGCATGGTGGCGATGATTTTGAAGTCACCGTCATTGAAGAGATGCAAAGGCAATGCGAAATGCACCTTGTTATGGCCTGTCTTGTTAACCTTGAATGAGACGCCACAATCATACGGAACGCCGCCGCGCTTGACGTCCAATACCGACATGGGGATGTAGAACTCGATGTCCTTGCTGTCGCGCAGATCGTATTCGACGTCGAACTTGAACGTGTCGTGGCATGTGAGCATCTGTTCGGATACCGGCAGAATGTGGAACGTAGGAACGCGCTCGCTGAGGCCAAGTGGATATTCGCCTTCCTCTTCCTCGTTTTTTTCCTTTTCCACGTTCCTGCGCTCCACCTTGAGGTTCTCCAAGGTATAGCGATCGGCAACATCGTTTTTATCGCCGCTTGCCACGATTTCGCCGTCCTTGATGAGGATGGCCTTATTACAGTACTTCTTCACAGCATCCATGGAATGAGTGACAAGAATGACCGTTTTAGTTGGGTCTTTCTTGATTTCAGCAAAGAAGTTGTCGCATTTGCGCTGGAACGCCTCGTCTCCAACAGCGAGCACTTCGTCAAGCACCAAAATGTCGCCTTGGGCTTTAATCGCTACGGAGAAAGCAAGACGCACCTGCATGCCGGAAGAATAGTTCTTAAGCTTTTGATCCATGAAGTCTTCAAGCTCAGCGAACTCTACGATGTCGTCATACATCGCATCGATTTCAGCACGAGTGAAGCCCAACAAAGCACCGTTCAGATACACGTTCTCGCGTCCGGTCAGCTCCGGGTTGAAGCCCACACCGAGTTCGATGAACGGGACCAGTTTGCCCTTGACGGTGACCGATCCGTGCTCAGGAGTATAAATCTGCGAAATGATTTTCAACAGCGTGGACTTGCCGGAGCCGTTACGCCCGACGATGCCGAAGAAATCGCCTTGATGCACCTCGAAATTGATATCGCGCAGTACGTGCTGTTCGGTATAGCCTTTAATGCCCTTCGTCCAGTTCAGGAACGCCATCTTCAGGCCGGTCGCCTGTTCGGTGGGCAACCGGAACATCTTAGCTACATGATCAACCTTGAGTACCACAGGGCGCTCGTCTACAGTTTCTTCCAGCGTTTTCTCAGCCATTGCAACCTCAGTCATGAGTCAGAGCACCTCCGCGAACTTGGAGCTGTACTTGCGGAATACGTGAATGCCCAGCCACAGAATAACTGCAGACAGCACGTACGGTAGCAGGCAAAGCAGCTTGTTGTTGACCATGGACCACACAGTCGGCACATATTCCGGGGAAAGCAGGTTATGGCGGATGTCCATGATTACCTGTGTGGAGGGGTTCAGCATCAGAATCTTTGCGGCCCAGGAGAACTCCGGATTATTCGCCACCATGGAAATCGGGTAGATGATAGGCGTTGCGTAGAACATGGCCTGCAATACGACTTCCCAGATATGCGTCACATCGCGGAAATATACGAACAGGGAAGCGAGCAGCAATGCCACGCCAAGACCGAGACAATACAGCTGCAGAATGCTGAATGGCACCAGCAATACGCGCCAGGTGTAGTGTGCGTGGGCGAAGAAGCCGAACAGAATGACCACCAGCAGGTTAATGCCGAGGGAAATCATGGATCCCATGGTGGTGGAAGCGACGATGATGTAGTTCGGGAAGTGCACCTTACGCAACAAATCGCCGCGGCCAACGATGGATTGCATGCCCATGCTCGTGGATTCGGAGAAGAAGCTCCACAGGCAGGTGCCGCACAGCAATGAAATCGGGAAGGTTGGGGTGCCGTCGGAGAACTTCAGGAATTTCACGAACACCACGTACATCACCGCGAACAGCATCAACGGTTTCAATACGGACCACACCATACCTAGGAACGAACCTTGGTAGCGCAGCTGGAAATCGGTCTTCACCAGTTCCTTGAACACCACCATCGCGTAGTGATACCTCTTCTTGAGGCTCTCAAAAAAGTCTTTCACAAGCATTCCATCCTACTAGTGCGAAGCGTTTGGACGCAAAATCATGTGGCAGTGCGGTTGATGCGCTCTCCTTCGACAGTACTCTCATATATTCTAGTGAGGAAAGGACGTTTGTCTTAGTAAGGCGGAATATCTCACATGGTTCTCACAGCGGAACAGCACCATTCGAACATCCGAATCTTCGTGTCGGCACATAAGCAGGCCACGTTTCCCAAGGGGGAGAGCATTCTTCCGATGCAGGTAGGCGCCGCTCACGCCACAACCCGTTTCCCGAACACCTTGCATGACGATGAAGGCGAGAACATCTCTGCCGAAAATCCGCGGTATTGCGAGCTGACCGCGCAATACTGGGCTTGGAAGAACGAAGATGCCGATTATTACGGTTTCTGCCACTATCGTAGATATTTCGATTTCACGGATACCCCACATAAGGAAAACGATTACGGCGAAATCATTGACTCATATATTGACAGTCGCACGATTGCCGAATATGGCATCAACGACAAGGCGATCGCACATGCAGTGGACGGATGGGACATCATCACCACACCATTGAACGATGTTCGTCGTATCGGCGGATTTTCAAACCTTAAACAGCATTGGGACGCCGACGAACATCTGCGGCTGAATGACTTACGCCATATGTACGACATTCTGTGCGAGCGGCATCCCGATTACAAGATGGATGCCGATGCCGTACTCAACGGCCGCACCGCAGCATTCTGCAATATGTTCATCATGAGGAAAGAAATCTTCTTCGAATACAACGAGTGGCTATTCCCATTGCTGGACGAATTCGCAATGACCACCGACTTCAGCAAGATGGACATGCAGGCCACGCGCACCGTCGGCCATCTCTCCGAACGGCTTTTGAACATCTTTATCGCACACAAGCAGCGCACCGGCGCAGACTGGAAAATCAAACGACTGCAATGCGTGCATTTTCTGCATCCAGAGCCGAACGCGATACTGGAACCGGTAGGGCAGGAGCGTGGACGTGTGGTGCCGGTGGTGTTCGCCGCGGACAACAATTACGTCCCGATGCTCACCACCACCATCTATTCAATGCTGAAGAACGCTTCCACGAATCGTATGTATGACGTGATCGTACTAGAACGAAACATAACCGACGAGAACAAGCGCTACATGCGGCAGTTCTTTGCAAGGTTCTCAAATGCCCTGATTCGTTTCTTCGACGTGAACCGCTATCTCGCCGGATTCAATCTCACTACCAGCAATGCGCACATCAGCATTGAAACATATTATCGTTTCATCATTCAAGAAGCATTGCCATTCTACTCGAAGCTGCTGTATCTGGATTGTGACCTGGTGGTCAATGGCGATATCACCGAACTATTCGATACCAAACTCGGAAGCAACGCTATCGCTGCAGTACCAGATATTGATTTCATTGGAAATCTCAACATGAAGAACGGTGAGCGTGCTGAATACGTTCATAAGCAGTTGCACATGCGTGACGCATATGGCTACTTCCAAGCCGGTGTATTGGTAATGAATCTCGACCGCATGCGCAAGATTCACACAGTGCACGAATGGTTAGAAATCGCTTCCAGACCGGGATACATATACAATGATCAAGACATTCTTAACGTAGAGTGTGAAGGTCTTGTCACATATTTGGATTATTCGTGGAACGTGATGCACAATTGTGCAGGCCGCATTGCTGGAGTGTTCGATTTCGCACCTGCCTCCATGTACAAGGCGTATATGCAATCACGTAATATGCCAAAAATTGTACACTACGCGGGCTTTGATAAACCATGGGAAAATCCATGGTGCGATTTCGCACCGCTGTACTGGAGCTATGCGTGTGAAACGCCATTCGCGGCACAAATGGTTGCCACAATGAGCGGCGTGGAACGCCCTGCCCCACCAGAACACCACGAACGCGCAATTGCCGAAGACAGCCCTATGCGCAAGTATGCGGACGTGCTGGCTCCGGTCGGCTCCAAACAACGAGAACTGCTGAAAGTGATAGCGCGCAAGGCGCAGGGCAAACGGTGAGACAGACAGACAGATAAGTCACCGGTTGTTGACGGAGGCTTCGTGTCCTCGTCAACAACCGACCATGGTTTCACAGGGAAGAATTAGTCCCTGCGAAACAGATCGCGGGTGTAGACCTTGTCGCTCACGTCCAGCAAATCGTCATTCCAACGGTTGGCTACGATGGCAGACGAGCGGGTCTTGAAATCAGCGAGATCATGGGTAACCTCACTGCCATGGAAATTAGATTCGCGCAATGTGGGCTCGTAGATGAGTACAGGGATGCCGTTCGCTTTGAACTGCTTCATAACGTCTTGGATGGCGGACTGACGGAAATTATCGGAACCGGACTTCATGGTCAATCGGTAGATACCGATGATAGGGTTCTGAACATTCCTGACAAGTTCCATCACCTCAGAGGCTACGAATTCCTTGCGGGTACGATTTGCGTCTACAATGGCCTCGATGAGGTTCTGCGGAACCTGACTGTAATTGGCTAACAGCTGTTTGGTATCCTTCGGTAGGCAGTATCCGCCATAGCCGAAGCTGGGGTTATTATAGCCGTCACCGATGCGGGGATCGAGGCAAACACCATCGATGATTGCACGCGTGTTGAGTCCACGGCTTTCCGCATAAGTATCCAGTTCATTGAAATACGCCACACGTAACGCTAGATATGTGTTGGCAAATAGTTTGATGGCCTCAGCCTCGGTGACGCCCACCACCAATGTGGGAATTCCGGTGCTGCCATCATGATTAACGCGAGACGTCTCAGCGGAATCAGCGCCTTCAACGAGCAGGGACGCGAATCGACGTGCCGCTTCGACAGACTCAGTATCATTCTGCGGGGCGCCGACGACGATGCGGCTTGGATGCAGATTGTCGTATAACGCGTGTCCTTCACGTAAAAATTCGGGGGAAAAGAGAATACGATCATCCGGAAGGTTCTTACGTAACTGTTGCGTATATCCAACCGGTATGGTGGATTTGATGACAATCCAAGCATTCGGCGCATATCGTCTGACCGATGTAATCGCCGCTTCGACACTGGACGTATCGAAGTAATTTTTCTTTTCGTCATAGTTTGTCGGCGTGGCGATCACCGCGAAATCAGCATCTCTATATGCCTCCTGCGGATCTAGCGTGGCATGAAAGTCAAGTATTCTTTCGCCAAGAGTGCTTTTTTCCAAGAAATCAGTAATTACAGAATCGACAATAGGACTTTTCCCATTGTTTAACTGCTCGACTTTCTCGGGAATGATGTCGAGTGCATGAACTTCATTGTGCTGAGCGAGCAGCAAAGCGACAGACAATCCAACGTAGCCAGTCCCTGCAACCGCAATCTTCATAGTGTCAGCCTTTCCTTACGCAATCCTAAGATATTGTAGACGCAGGTCACTGCAACGAATCAACGTAGCCAGCATCTTCCAAATCGCACATGCCGACGTTCATCCTGTACGGGCGAACCGGTAACCAATGCACATTTCTTGATGGGTCTTGCAGAACGACGAGCGAATACGGCTAAGGAGCATCCCGAAAACGTAATTATCGCGTCATTCGTGAAAATCAAAACACGTCAGCTTCCAAGGACAGAAGAGGCACGAAAAGCTCGCACGGACGCAAGATGGCGTCCGCACCCGGACCCGAACCCCCAGCCGTTGGCATGCGACGGTATGCTGGAATGGTGAACAGCATGGCGTGCGGCGGCGTATTCGAGCCGCGTAATATCCTGGTGACCGGCGGATGCGGCTTCACTGGCGCGAACTTCGTGCGATACGTGGCGCGGAACCATCCGCACGTGCACATCACCGTGCTCGACAAGCTGACGTACGCCGGCAATCCGGA
>UMFM01007964.1_pt1 | contig 20536 bp, 15 predicted proteins | sample 1965011 | NCBI WGS metagenome assembly UMFM01 (sample SAMEA4836046, study PRJEB28245) | human gut metagenome | biome: gut microbiome; material: fecal sample | place: Denmark | collected 2008 | reverse complement strand
CGTAAAATCAGTAAAGACAGATGTGGCAAAAAGAGTGCCGGGGATTGAAGACGTTTACACATGGGAAGATGTGCCGCAGGAAAGATTTACAACAGCAGGACAGACCTACCCGGAGTTCAGCCCATATGACCGGCTGATCCTGGACCGGCATGTCAGATATGTGGGAGATCCGGTGGCAATCGTTGCAGGTGAGAATGAGGCATGTGTGGATAAAGCGTTAAAGATGCTGAAGGTGGAATACGAAGTGCTTCCGGCAGTTCTGGATTTTCATATGGCAAAAGATGGTGATGTTCTGGTACATCCGGAAGATAACTGGAAAGCACTCTGCAAGGTAGGCGCCGATAATAAGAGAAATCTCTGTGCAAGCGATTCTACGGAAGACGGAGATGTGGATGCAGTGCTGGCAGATTGTGATGAGGTCGTAGAAGGAACTTATCACGTCAGGGCTGCGCAGCAGGCTATGATGGAGACATTCCGTACCACTTGCTTTATGGATGCTTATGGAAGACTGAATATTTTAAGTTCCACGCAGATCGTATATCATGTAAGACGAATCATTTCCAATGCACTTGGAATTCCGAAATCCAAGATCCGTGTCAGTAAGCCAAGGATCGGAGGAGGATTTGGTGCAAAACAGTCGGTTGTGGCTGAATTATTCCCAGCATTTGTTACATGGAAGACCGGGAAAGCATCGAAGATGATCTTTACGAGAGAAGAATCACAGATTGCATCGTCTCCAAGACATGAGATGGAAGTTCATGTACGTCTTGGTGCATCCAGAGAAGGAAAAATCCGTGCGATTGATGTGTATACACTGTCAAATACAGGGGCATATGGAGATCACGGTCCGACAACGGTCGGATTATCGGGACACAAATCCATTCCTTTATATAGTTCTGCAGAAGCACACCGTTTTGCATATGATGTTGTCTATACAAATCACATGGCAGCAGGAGCGTACCGCGGATATGGAGCAACACAGGGAATCTTTGCGGTGGAATCTGCGGTAAATGAGATGGCGCAGAGACTTCATATGGATCCTGTGGAGATTCGTCTTAAGAACATGGTAAGAGAAGGCGACGTTATGCCGGCATATTACGGTGAGACGGCGAAGAGCTGTGCACTTGACCGTTGCCTTGAACGGACTGCGGAGCTGATCGGATGGAAAGATAAATATCCATACAAAGATATGGGAAACGGCAAAGTCAGAAGTGTGGGAATCGCAATGGCTATGCAGGGTTCCGGAATCTCCGGTGTCGATGTAGGATCTGCAACCATTAAGATGAATGATGATGGATTCTATACTCTGATGATCGCAGCGGCAGATATGGGTACCGGATGTGATACGATCCTTGCACAGATGGCGGCAGAATGCCTGGATTGTCCGGTGGAAAATATAGAAGTCCTCGGAGCAGATACGGATTCGTCTCCATACGATTCGGGATCTTATGCGTCAAGTACGACATATGTAACAGGAAAAGCGGTAGAAAAAGCCTGCCAGAAACTGATCGCCAGAATTCTTGAGATTGCATCCGGTATGCTGGATGCACCGGTGGAAGAACTGGAATTTGCAAGCGACCGTGTAGAATGGCCAAAAGCACGGAAGTCTGTATCACTGATAGATATTGGTACGAAATCAATGTGTGGAAATGGCTGTGCACTGGAAGCGACAGAAAGTAACAGTTCACCGACATCACCGCCGCCATTCATGGCAGGAGCTGTGGAGATTGAACTGGACAAAGAGACCGGTCATGTGGAGATATTGGATTATAAAGCGGTTGTGGACTGCGGAACAGTAGTGAATCCAAATCTTGCAAGAGTACAGACCGAAGGTGGTCTGGTACAGGGAATTGGCATGACGCTTTATGAGAACATCCAGTACAATGACAAAGGAACCATGTTGAATAATTCTTTCATGCAGTACAAGATCCCGTCCAGAAGAGATATGGGAAACATCCAGGTGGAATTTGAAAGCAGTTTTGAGCCGACGGGACCGTTCGGAGCAAAATCCATCGGAGAAATCGTAATTAATACTCCTGCACCGGCACTTGCACATGCAATTGCCAATGCGACAGGAATCTGGTTTAAGGAACTTCCGATTACCAGTGAGCAGATCGCAATGGGAGTTTTTGAGAAGGAAGATATAAAATAGATCATATATTAAAAAATATATGTATAAATGACTTGCAATCAGAACGAAAAGTCATTACAATATGGGGTAACGTTTAGAAAAATATGTGGAGGCCGCTAAGATGCAGTTATTAAAAGACAGAATCCGCAAGGATGGAAAGATAAAAGAAGGCAACGTCTTAAAGGTGGACAGCTTTCTCAATCATCAGATGGATGTAAAGTTATTTCAGGAAATCGGGAAGGAATTCAAGAGAAGATTTGAAGGTGAGGAGATTACGAAGATTCTTACGATCGAAGCTTCTGGGATCGGAATCGCATGTGTTGCGGCTGAAGTATTTGATGTACCGGTTGTATTTGCAAAGAAGACACAGACAAAGAATATTGCAGGGGATGTATATACAACAAAGGTAGAATCATTCACACACGGAAGAGTTTATGATATTATCGTTTCCAGAGAATTTCTTGGAAAAGGAGATAAGGTTCTTCTGATTGATGATTTCCTTGCTAACGGGAAAGCACTGGAGGGACTGGCAGAACTGGTTAAAAAGTCAGGAGCCGAGCTGGTCGGCGCTGGTGTTGTGATCGAGAAAGGATTTCAGGTTGGTGGAGATATCATCCGCTCCAAAGGAATTCATCTGGAGTCGCTGGCAATCGTAGAAAGTATGGATGAGAAGACAGGGGAAGTCGTTTTCCGTAATTAACAGCTAAAAGTCAAAGGATTTTTTAAGGGAATGTGAGGGTTTCATATTCCCTTTTTTTTATTCCTATGATATACTTTATGATAAGTATGTGAATGCATAAAGAGAACTTATAGTAAGGAGTAAGAACTTATGAAAAGAGTATTGTTAAAACTCAGCGGGGAAGCTCTCGCAGGCGATAAAAAGACAGGATTTGATGAAGCTACCTGTATGGGTGTTGCAAAACAGGTAAAGCAGCTTGTAGATGATGGGGTACAGGTTGCGATTGTAACAGGTGGTGGTAACTTCTGGAGAGGAAGAACCAGCGAGACGATAGACCGTGTTAAAGCAGACCAGATCGGGATGCTGGCAACAGTTATGAACTGTATTTATGTATCTGATATTTTCCGTTATGCAGGGATGAAGACAGAAGTATTTACACCATTTGTGTGTGGCGCATTTACTACATTGTTTTCTAAAGATGCGGCAGTAGAAGCACTGAATGAAGGAAAAGTTGTGTTCTTCGCAGGTGGAACAGGACATCCATACTTCTCGACAGATACTGGTGCGGTTTTAAGAGCAATTGAGATTGAAGCAGATGCTATGCTTCTTGCAAAAGCAATTGACGGGATTTATGACAGCGATCCGAAGGTTAATCCGGAAGCAAAGAAATATGACGAGATTTCTATTCAGGAAATTATTGATAAGAAGCTGATGGCTGTAGACCTGACAGCATCTATTATGTGTCTGGAGAATAAGATGCCGATGCTGGTATTCGGACTGAATGAAGAGAACAGCATTGTTGAGACGATGAAGGGAACATTTACAGGAACAAAAGTAACAGTATAAGTATTATTATGGATTATTGCGATAAAAGGAGATCACGCTATGAATGAAAGATTAAAAACATTTGAGGAAAAGATGAAAAAAACAATTGGAAATCTGGACGGAGAACTTTCAGCAATCCGTGCAGGACGTGCGAATCCAAATGTGTTAAATAAAATTGTAGTAGACTATTATGGAACACCGACACCAATCCAGCAGGTGGCTAACGTATCTGTACCGGAAGCGCGTATGATCCAGATCCAGCCATGGGAGAAAAGTATGGTAAGAGAGATCGAGAAAGCAATTATGACTTCTGATCTCGGAATCAATCCTACCAATGACGGAACAACTGTACGTCTTCTCTTCCCGGAACTTACAGAGGATCGTAGAAAAGAACTGGTTAAAGATGTTAAGAAAAAAGGGGAAGCTGCAAAAGTTGCAATCCGTAACATCCGTCGCGACGGAATTGATGCAGCTAAGAAATTAAAAGGAACAGATGTCTCAGAAGATGAGATCAAGGACATGGAAGATGATCTGCAGAAACTGACAGATAAATATGTAAAAGAAGTGGATAAAGCTGTAGAATCAAAATCAAAAGAGGTTATGACAGTATAAGATCTGCAACAGATAAAATGGGATAGAATAAGAAGGGGATAAGATCCAGAGAATCTGGAACTGTCCCCTCTGTTCTTGTATGACTGAAGAGCACTGAAAAAGTTTTGCGATTACATAAGTTCGAATGTGTTAGTAGGAGGAAATAATCATATGAATGTACCAAAGCATGTTGCAATCATATTGGATGGAAATGGCCGTTGGGCTAAGGCCAAGGGAATGCCCCGGAATTATGGTCACGCACAGGGCAGTAAGAATGTAGAGCGTATCTGTGAAGAGGCCTGGAGAATGGGGATTAAGTACCTGACTGTCTATGCATTTTCTACAGAAAACTGGAACCGTCCGGATGATGAAGTCAATGCATTGATGAAGCTTTTACGTAATTATATGAAGACATGTCTGAAGACAGCAGCAAAGAATGATATGAAGGTTCGTGTGATTGGAGATATCACCAGACTGGATGAAGATATTCAGAAGAGAATTCTGGAACTGGAAGAGGCAACGAAGAATAATAGCGGTCTGAATTTCCAGATTGCGATCAATTATGGAAGCCGTGATGAGATGGTCCGTGCAATCCGGAAGCTTGCAAAGGATTGTATAGATGGAAAAGTGAATCCGGAAGAGATTGAAGAACAGACATTTGAACAATATCTGGATACAAAGGGAATTCCGGATCCGGATCTGATGATCCGCACAAGCGGGGAACTCAGACTTTCCAACTATCTGTTATGGCAGCTGGCGTATACAGAGTTTTATTTTACAGATGTTCCATGGCCGGATTTCAGTAAAGAAGAACTGGAAAAGGCGATTGAACAGTATAATCACCGCGACAGACGTTACGGCGGTGTGAAGGAGGAAGAAGAACAGAATGTTTAAGACAAGATTATTAAGTGGGATTGTTTTGGTCATTATCTTAATAGCAACAGTTGGAACCGGTGGCGGATTGTTGTTCGGTTTTCTGACACTGATCAGTCTGATCGGATTGTCGGAACTTTATAAAGTTGTGGATGTGCAGAGCAAGATATTAGGTTTTACCGGTTATCTGGCAGCCGTTGTATATTACGGAATCTTATATACCGGACAGATGCAGTATGTGACATTTCTTACGATTGTATTTCTGGTCGTACTGATGGCGGTATATGTATTTTCATTTCCGGTATTTAAAGCAGAGCAGGTGATGACGGTATTCTTTGGTGTATTTTATGTTGCAGTGATGCTGTCTTATGTATACCAGACAAGAATGCTGGATGACGGAGCTGTTGCAGTATGGCTTATCTTTTTGAGTTCATGGGGATGCGACACTTGCGCGTACTGCGTAGGTATGCTTCTTGGAAAGCATAAGATGGCACCGAAGTTAAGCCCAAAGAAATCTGTAGAAGGTGGAATCGGCGGTATTGTGGGAGCAGCTCTTCTCGGAGCAATCTTTGCATTTGCGGCAAATAAAATTACGGGAGCAGGTGTGAATCCTGGACAGTATGCAATTATCTGTGGAGTTGGAGGAATGATCTCACAGATTGGTGATCTTGCAGCTTCTGCGATCAAACGTAATCATGACATTAAAGATTATGGAAAACTGATTCCGGGACATGGCGGAATTCTTGACAGATTTGACAGTGTTATCTTTACGGCGCCGATCATTTATTATCTTGCAACATTTCTTGCAGGCAGATTGTAGGAGGTTCATATGAAAAAGATAGCAATTTTAGGTTCCACTGGTTCTATCGGGACACAGACGCTGGAAGTGGTCAGAGAGAACGGCGATATTGAAGTGCTTGGACTGGCAGCCGGAAGTAATATTAAGATGCTGGAAGAACAGATCCGTGAATTCCATCCGCAGATCGTGGCTGTATGGTCAGAAGAAAAAGCAGAGGAATTACGTGTGAATGTAGCAGATACGGACACGCAGATCGTGGCAGGCATGGATGGACTTCTGGAAGTCGCAACCATGAATGATACAGAGATTCTTGTGACAGCGGTTGTCGGTATGATCGGTATCCGTCCTACAATTGAAGCAATCAAGGCAGGAAAAGATATTGCGCTTGCCAATAAAGAGACGTTGGTAACGGCAGGACATATCATTATGCCGCTGGCAAAAAAGATGGGAGTATCGATTCTCCCGGTAGACAGTGAGCATAGCGCCATTTTCCAGTCATTACAGGGCAATCGTCACGGGGCAGTTCATAAGATTCTTCTGACCGCATCCGGCGGTCCGTTCCGTGGAAAAAAATCAGAAGAACTGATGGAAATCAAGGTGGAAGATGCATTGAAGCATCCAAACTGGTCAATGGGACGTAAGATCACAATTGATTCCTCTACAATGGTCAACAAAGGTCTCGAAGTCATCGAAGCCAAATGGTTATTTGATGTAGATGTGGATCGGGTGCAGGTTGTAGTACAGCCACAGAGTATTATTCATTCTATGGTAGAGTATGTAGATGGTGCGATCATTGCAGAACTTGGAACACCGGATATGAAGCTTCCAATCCAGTATGCATTATATTATCCGGAGAGAAGATTCCTCCCGGGGGACAGAGTAGACTTCTGGACATTGGGGAAACTGGAATTTGAGAAGCCGGATACAGATACATTCTATGGACTGGAGCTTGCATACGAAGCAGGAAGAAAGGGCGGAAGCCTTCCGACTGTATTCAATGCAGCAAATGAACTTGCGGTAAGCCAGTTCCTGAACAGAGAAATCAAGTATCTGGAGATCACGGAGATCATCGAAGACTGTATGAAGGCACACAAAAATATTGAAAATCCAACATTGGAACAGATTCTGGAGACAGAAGCAGCGACCTATGAAAGAATCAACAGCAGGAGGTAATTAGAAATTTGGGAATTATATTAGCAATCTTGTTATTCAGCTTCATCGTATTTTTTCATGAGCTGGGGCATTTCTTACTGGCAAAGAAAAATGGAATTGATGTAGATGAGTTTGCTATAGGAATGGGACCAGCAATTTATTCAAAAGAATATAAAGGGACCAGATACGCCGTACGTATCCTTCCAATCGGAGGGTTCTGTGCGATGGGGGAAGATGAAGAGGCGAATGATTCGCCGAATAACTTTAATAATAAATCCGTATGGGCGCGAATCTCAGTCATAGCGGCAGGGCCTGTGTTTAACTTTATTCTGGCTTTTATCTTTGCAGTGATTATAACGGCAATGGTTGGTTACGATAAGCCGGTAATCGGGGCAGTGGAATCCGGATATCCGGCAGCAGAAGCTGGTTTAAAAAAAGGTGACGAGATCGTGCAGATGGGGAATAAAAAGATCCACATTTTCCGTGAAGTCAGTTTTTATAATCAGTTTCACTCTGATGAAGACGTGGTTGTCACTGTGTTAAGAAACGGAAAAGAAAAGACCGTTACACTGACTCCGAAGATGGACAAAGAACTGGGATATAAGAGACTCGGAATCGGCAGTTCCGGTTATACCAAAGCCAATGCACTGACGGCGGTCAAATATGGCGGCTATGAAGTGAAATTCTGGATCTGCACGACACTGGATAGTCTGAAGATGTTAGTGACCAGACAGATTGGAGTGAACGAACTTTCCGGACCGGTCGGAATTGTTAATACGGTAGATAGCACCTATAAGCAGAGCCGTTCCTATGGTCTGTTTGTCGTCATTGTAGAGATGCTGAATCTGGCAATTCTGCTGTCGGCGAACCTTGGTGTGATGAACCTTCTGCCGCTTCCGGCACTGGATGGGGGACGACTGGTATTCCTGATCATTGAAGCAATCAGAGGAAAGCGTGTGCCGCCGGAGAAAGAAGGGTATGTACATTTCGCAGGGATTGTGCTGTTGATGGCGCTTATGGTGTTTGTGATGTTTAATGATGTGCATCGGATATTTTTTGGGGGATAGAAGAAATCATTATTGATGATCTTAAGATTTGCGTTGCAGATTTGGTGAAATAATTACTATTATTTTTATAATTTTGTTTTTAAATCGGAAAGAAATCAAAAAGGAGATCTTTCCGATTTTTTGTGTATCTGGCTGCGTACATTGCTAATGGATGAAAGCATTTTGAGACTATGAAAAAAGCATTATTGATGTAAAGAATAGTTTGTGATATTCTGATAAAAACAGAAGTTTTCTAATATATCAAATGGAATTCTTGCAAATAGATGTATTAGTATACGAAATAAAGAACAATGGCAGTGGAGGAAATAAAATGGCAGAAACAGAAAATAGTAAAGATCTGATCAGCGTGTTATGGAGTGGGGCAGACATACTCCGGTCTAAAATGGATGCAAATGAATATAAAGATTATCTGTTGGGAATTGTATTCTACAAGTATTTATCAGATTCATTTTTAATAAAAGTCTATGATATGATCTGTGACGATAAACCAGAGTCGTTAAAAGAAGCATTGGAAGCTTATAAAGAAGAATTAAAAGGTGAATATGCAGAAGACTTGGTTAAGGAAATGAGAGATGAATGTCACTATGTAATAGAACCAGAGCTGACATATACGTATTTTGCAGATGCAGCCAGAAATAATGCATTTAATCGTGAGCAATTACAAAAAGCATTTAATAATATTGAGCAAAGTGACCCGATATTTGCTGATTTGTTTACCGATATTGATCTCTATTCAAACAGACTGGGAACTGGTGATCAGAAACAGAGCGATACAGTTGCAAATCTAATTAAAGAAATTGATAAGGCTGATTTATTAAATTCAGATGCAGAAATATTAGGGAATGCATATGAGTATCTGATTGGTCAGTTTGCATCCGAGACGGGTAAGAAAGCAGGGGAATTCTATACACCGCAGGCCGTATCAAAGATATTGACTAGAATTGCGATTGCCGGGCAGGAAGAAAAGAGAGGTCTGTCCGTATATGATCCTTGTATGGGGTCTGGTTCACTGCTTTTAAATGCAAAGAAATATTCTGAACAGCCACAGTATATTAAATATTATGGTCAGGAATTAAATACTTCAACATATAACCTTGCCAGAATGAATATGTTCCTTCATGGAATCGTAGCAGAAAATCAGAAACTTCGAAATGGTGATACCTTAGATGGAGACTGGCCGACAGATGAAGAAACAGATTTTAATATGGTACTTATGAATCCACCATATTCGGCAAAATGGAGTGCTGCTGCAGGATTCTTACAGGATGAGCGTTTCAGTGAATATGGTGTATTAGCACCAAAATCAAAAGCGGATTATGCATTCTTATTACATGGATTATACCATCTGAAAAATAATGGAACGATGGCGATTGTATTACCACACGGAGTACTTTTCCGTGGCGCAGCAGAGGGAAAAATCAGAGAGAAATTACTTAGAGCAGGTAATATCTATGCAGTCATTGGACTTCCGGCAAACTTATTCTATAATACATCCATTCCGACATGTATTATTGTATTGAAGAAACACAGAGATGGCAGGGATGTATTATTTATTGATGCGTCTAAGAAATTTAATAAGGGCAAGAAGCAGAATGAAATGCTGGATGAGCATATTGACGAAGTAATGAATCTATACACAAAGAGAGAAACGGTAGAAAAAGAGGCATTTCTTGCAAGTTTTGAAGATATTGAAAAGAATGACTTTAATCTTAACATTCCTAGATATGTGGATACTTTTGAAGAAGAGGAACCAATAGATCTGAATATGCTGTTGACAGATATGAAAAAGACCGATGAAGAAATTGAAAAAGTAGAAGGAGAATTTTTATCACTTATGAAACAATTAACTTCTACAGATGAAACGATTATGACTTCTTTGAATGATCTGATCGGCATGATGGAGGGTAAATAGATATGGGAAAACCGACGATTAGATTTGAAGGATACACAGATGATTGGGAACAGCGTAAGTTGGGGGAACTTGGTTCATTGAAGAATGGAATGAACTTTTCCAAAGAAGCCATGGGAATAGGATTTCCATTTGTAAATCTTCAAAATATATTCGGAAATAATGTGATTGATGTTACAAATTTAGGGAAAGCAATGGCATCTGATTCACAGCTGAAAGATTATAATTTGCTGAATGGAGATGTATTGTTTGTTCGCTCTTCGGTAAAATTGGAAGGTGTAGGAGAAGCTGCCTTAGTACCACAAAACCTTGAAAACACAACATATTCTGGATTTATTATAAGATTTCGAGATGAATATGGATTGGATAATAATTTTAAAAGGTTTTTATTTGGAATAGAATCTGTGCGAAATCAAATAATGGCACAAGCTACTAATAGTGCAAATAAAAATATCAGTCAAACAGTGTTGGAAAATCTTTGCTTGAAGATTCCGAATAAATCAGAGCAAGAAAAAATTGGTTTATATTTTTCTGACATCGACCACCTCATCACTCTTCACCATCGAAAGTGTGAAGAAACGAAGAAATTAAAAAAATTTATGCTTCAAAAAATGTTTCCTAAAAAAGGAGAAAAAGTTCCAGATATTCGATTTGATGGCTTTACTGATGATTGGGAACAGCGTAAGCTCTCAGAGATTTCAGATGTAAGGGATGGAACCCATGATTCACCTTCATATTTAAGTGATGGACATCCATTTGTAACATCTAAAAATGTTAAAGATGGATATATAAATTATGATGATGTTCAATATATCTCTGATGAGGATTTTGAGGCAATAAATAAACGCTCAAAAGTAGATATGAATGACATTTTGATGGGTATGATAGGTACTATAGGTAATCTTGCGCTAATCCGCACAGAACCCGACTTTGCAATAAAAAATGTAGCACTTATAAAAGATACTAAACAGGTTTCGTATATGTATCTTTATCACTATCTTCAATCGTCAAGTGCAGAAAGACAATTATTATCTGGACTTGATGGTGGGACTCAGAAATTTGTGTCATTAAAAAACATTCGAGAACTTAACATAATGGTTCCTTCAGAAGCAGAACAGTTAAAAGTTGGTAACTTTATTGAGTCGCTTGACCACCTCATCACTCTTCACCAGCATAAGTGTGAAGAATTACAGAATATTAAAAAATTTATGTTGCAAAATATGTTTACATAGAAAATAACTATACTTTTAGGCACTGAAATTAAGAAAGCAGTAATAGATAGAATTATTGAAAATTATGTTGTAGAAGAATGAGACTTACGATGAGAATAATCTATAGTAAGAAATTTTAGGTAATAATAAGTGAAAAGAAAGTTAAAGTATAAAAATATGGAAGAAGTGAGAAAGATGGACAAAAAAATAGAATTGTATCATGGAAGTGGTCAGAAAGTAGAATTTCCTGAGATCAGAAAGACAAGATATACAAAAGACTTCTCATGGGGATTTTACTGTACAAAAAGTTATGAACAGGCATATAGATGGGCAGAACGAAAACATAAACATGGAATAATTAATGTATATACATATACAGAAAATAAACAATTAAAAATAAAGAAATTTGATCAGATGTGTGATGAATGGTTAGATTTTATTGCAGAATGCAGGGCTGGAAAAGTACACGAATATGATATTGTAGAAGGTCCAATGGCAGATGATACAATCTGGAATTTTGTAAATGATTATTTAAGTGGAAATATAAGTAAAGCTGTATTCTGGGAATATGCAAAGTTTAAGCATCCGTCACATCAGATTAGTTTTCATAGTATGAGAGCATTAGAATGTTTGGCGTATGAAAGGAGTGAAAGTGTGGATGACAACACAGTGGAATAAAGATGATTTATTTTATGTATGTTCAATGATTGAGTTTGTCGCAAGAGAAACTCATAATAAAGTAAAAGATATAGTTGGAAAGATGGAAGATGAAGACATATTGCATCAATTAAAAGTTGCGGGTGTAAATCATTGCCTCTCTTATGAACAGATATGTGATGAGTGGATTGCAGAATATCAAATTGTAGAGGGAAATTTTGACAATATTACAACCTGCAAATATAGTGTTCCAACAGTAACCTCGATTGGAAGAGTATATCAAACGTTGATATTGAATGTTATGGGATTGTATACGAATGTAGTAGAAGCTATTAAGAATGTATATAATTCATTCATTAGCGACGAAATATCAGATTTTAATTCAAATGTATATTATAGTAATCCAGATTATATAAAATGTTCATATGAAGCAGGTGAATTGTTGGATTAAAAACGAGAAGATATTTTGAAAAAATGAACGATTACAGGGATTCAGCGTAAGTTCAAATTTTGTATTAAAATGAGTTCAAACGATTGGGAACAGCGTAAGGTTTCTGAGATAGCCATAGAAAAATTATCGAATGGCATAATGAATAATCAGTCAGACGATGAAACAGGAGTGAAGCATATTAATGTAATTAATATGTATGACACTGACAAAATTCATCCAGAGAAATTGACATTCAGTAATTATGACGAAGAAGCTGTAAAAAAATGCAACGTAGAGTTTGGAGATATTTTTCTAACAAGAAGTTCCTTGAAACCGGAAGGTATTGCTGAAGCCAATGTATTGCTGGATTCTGGACGTTTTGTATATGACGATCATCTTATAAGACTTAAGGTTAACAAAGAAAAATATGATCCGTTTTTTGTTAAACTCAATTTATCTGGAAATGCTTTTAAAAGACAATTTATTGTAAGGGCAAAGACAACGGCGTTTACGACAATTGGACAGGAAGATATTTCGGAATGTTTAGGATTCTTTCCTAAAAAAGAAGAGCAGCAACAAATTGGTGAATACTTTATGACCCTCGACCACCTCATCACTCTTCACCAGCGTAAGTATATTAATGGAAAGTAAGAAGAACTGATCGCTTGGGAACAGCGTAAGTTCTCAGATGTGGTAGATATTGGGAATGGAATGGACTACAAACATCTTGAAGAAGGCAATATTCCAGTATATGGAACAGGTGGATACATGCTCAGTGTAAATAAAGCACTTTCAGATGATAAGGATGCCATTGGCATTGGACGAAAGGGTACAATTGATAAGCCATATATTTTAAGAGCACCATTTTGGACCGTAGATACGCTATTTTATTGTATTCCGAAGGAAAACTACGATTTGGATTTTACAAGCTGTATTTTTCAAAATGTTGATTGGAAGAAAAAGGATGAATCCACAGGTGTACCAAGCCTTTCTAAAGTAATAATAAATAATGTTGAAACAGCAATACCAACATTTGATGAACAGAAGAAAATCGGAAATTATTTTAGAAGTCTTGACTACCTCATCACTCTTCACCAGCATAAGCAAAATAACCTTAAAAACATCCTGAAATACATAGAAATCACATTAATAATCACAAAGGAGGCAGCTAAAATGCCAGAATTAGAGAAAATAATAGAAGAAAAATTGATTGATCAACTGATTTACGGAGATTCTCAATGGACCTATCGTAAAGATTTAAAGACAGAAGAGGATTTGTGGAAGAATTTTAAATATATCCTGGAACAGAATAATAAAGACAGGTTGAATGGAGAATCCTTATCTGAATCCGAATTTGAACAGGTGAAGAATCAGTTGCAGTTTTCTTCTTTCTACAAAGCTGGCGAGTGGTTAGTTGGTGAGAATGGAAAAGTACAGGTTCATGTACAAAGAGATACAGAAAGGTTGCATCTTGTGGTTATGAATCATGAACATATCGCAGGCGGTAGCAGTGTGTATGAAGTGATTAATCAGTATAGTGCGTTAAAAAATGAGGAAGATGATACATTACCGGCAAGAGATAGACGGTTTGACGTAACCTTGATGATTAATGGCCTTCCAATGATTCACATCGAATTGAAAAGCAGACAACATTCGTATATGGATGGATTCCATCAGATAAAGAAATATATTGGAGAAGGTAAGTTTACGGGAATATTTTCTGCAGTACAGATGTTTGTAGTTAGTAACGGGGAAGATACCAAATATTTTGCGGCAGCAAATGATACAGAATTAAATCCTAAGTTTATGAGTGGATGGGTAGACAGGAATAATAATGCAGTAACAAATTATCTTGATTTTGCTAAAAGTGTACTTCGAATTCCAGAAGCACATGAAATGATCGCAAGATATACAGTACTGGATGAGGATGCAAAGAGATTAATCTTGCTTCGACCATATCAGATTCACGCAATTGAGTCTATACGAGAGGCTTCTAAAACTGGTAAATCCGGGTATGTCTGGCATACAACAGGCTCAGGAAAGACATTGACATCTTACAAGGCTACGAGAAATCTGTTAATGGATATTCCGGCGATTGATAAGGCAATTTTTCTGATTGACAGAAAAGATCTGGATACGCAGACAACGATGGCATTTCAGGCATATGCGAACAATGATCTGGTAGATGTTGATGAGACGGATAACGTAAATGACCTTAAGAAAAAGTTGAAATCAGATGACAGGCAGGTTATTGTAACGACGATCCAGAAAATGCAGATATTGATCAGTAAAAGACTGCAAGAAGGAACTTCGGAGTATAGCAAAATAAAAAATCTTAAAATTGCATTTGTTGTAGATGAATGTCACAGAGCAGTTACGCCAAAAACCAAGAGAGAATTGGAAAGATTTTTTGGCAGATCACTGTGGTACGGATTCACCGGCACACCTAGATTTGGGGAAAATCCGTATCCTCAGTTAGGTGATCTTCCACGTACTACAGAAGAATTATATGGTAAACGACTTCACAAATATACGATTCAGAATGCAATTCATGATAATGCAGTACTTGGGTTCCAAGTAGAGCATAATGGACCAAAGAATATGGAAGATGAGACGAATGTCAACGTGTATGATAATGAGACTCATATGCTAAAAGTACTGGATATCATTTTAAATAAGTCTTATCACAAGTTAGGCTTTCAGAATGGTAAAGGACAGACGTATGAAGGAATTCTGACGACAAGTTCGATTCAGATGGCCCAGAAATATTATGATTTGCTTACAAGAGTAAAAAAAGGTGAGACTTCTTTGGAAATTGATGAAAAGATAAAGCAGGTACTTCCGGATTTCCCAAAATTCGCAATTACATACTCTGTGACAGAAAATGAGGAAGGTTCACATGTGAATCAGCAAAAGATGCAGCAGTCATTGGATAATTACAATCAAATGTTTGGTACTAAATATGATTTTTCACAGATTCAGGGATATAATAGCAATTTAAATAAACGGCTTGCACGAAAAGACACAAAGTTCAAAAGCAGAAACGAGCAATTGGATCTGGTTATCGTGGTTGACCGCCTGTTGACAGGTTTCGATGCCCCGTGTCTGTCTACAATTTTCATAGACAGACAGCCGATGGGACCACATGATTTGATTCAGGCCTTTTCAAGAACGAATCGTATTTTTGATAAGAATAAAACATATGGACAGATTGTAACATTTCAGGCACCGAAATTGTTCAAAGAAAGCGTGGATAATGCAGTGAAATTATACTCTGCCGGAAGCACGGAAGGAGCGATCCTGGCAGAATGGGATAAAGTAGAACCGGCATTCAAAAAATCATTGACAGCTTTACGTGTGTCAGCAGAAACACCGGATGATGTTGCACATATGTCATTGAACGAGAAGAGAGTATTTGCCAAGATGTTTCAGACATTTGACCGTTTATTCGCACAGATAAAATCATTTACAAAATATAATGACAGCATGTTGGAAGAATATGGGATTACAGAAGAAGAATATGAAAAATATGTCGGCCGTTATCAGAACGTAATGGAAGAGATTAAACTTGCGGATGGAGAAGAAAAAGGTGAGCCGCCAGTAGGACCTGAGGAGATAGAAGTAGATCCTGATTATGAATTGATGGCATACAGCAATACGAAGATTGATTATGAGTATATTATTAATCTGATTCAGAATATTGTTACACCGAACGAAGATGAAGAAGAGATTTCTTCAGAAGAACGCCAGAAACAGATTGAAGAAGTGAAACAATACATCGAAGAGATGAGAAAAGATAATGCAAAAGTAGCAGATATTATGTCTAATCTGGTATATGAAATCGAATTAGATGAAAGAAAATACAGAGGGCAATCCATTTTGAATATTGTTGAAAATATGAAACACGACTGTATTGATAAAGTGGTTTCTGACTTTTGTCGTACCTGGTATGCATCAAAAGAAGACGTTATGTATGCCGCATTACACTATAGAAACGGAGAAATACCAAACGAAAGTGTGATCAAATCAACGATAGATTATACGATGTACAAAGAGGTGCAGGAAAAAGCTGTTCCGAAATTTAAATATTATGCACAATGCATGAAAGAATTAAAGAAAGTATTAGACGAAGAGATTAAACCACTGATTGATATTGCATAAGATATATAATCATTGTTAAGTGTTTATATCAGCGTAAGTAAATGTAAAGAAAAGGAGATTAACTTATGCAGAATGATGTAAACAAAACACAATTATTTTATGATTATTATCAGCAGTGGATCGAAGTATATAAAAGAGGTGCCATCAGAGACGCTACAATGGCGAAGTATTTGATGACTCAGAAATGGGTTAAGAAGCTTGTCCCTGAGTTAAAAGTATGTGAGCTTACCAGAACGACATATCAGAAGTTGCTGAATGATTATGCGAAAGAGCATGAAAGACAAACTACTTTGGATTTCCACCATCAATTAAAAGGCGCAATTTTAGATGCGGTTGATGATGGGCTGATAGAAAGAGATCCGACCAGAAAGGCTATTATTAAAGGCAAGTCTCCAAGGGTGAAAAAGATTAAATACCTGAATCAGTTTGAACTGCATACTTTAATTGCACACTTGGATATTAAAGATGAGATAAATTGGGACTGGTTTATTTTACTGGTTGCAAAGACGGGAATGCGCTTTTCGGAAGCACTGGCAATTACGCCGGGAGATTTTGACTTTGCCAGACAGACGTTATCCATTAGCAAAACGTGGGATTATAAAGGAAATGGTGGATTCTTACCTACGAAGAATAAATCATCCGTAAGGAAAATTCAGATTGATTGGCAGATCGTAGTGAAGTTTTCGGAAGTAACAAAAGGATTACCGGAGAATGAACCTATTTTTGTAGGTGAAACCAAAATATATAATTCAACAGTGAATGACGTGCTTACCAGACATTGTAAAGCATGTGGAATATCAGAAATTTCCATTCATGGACTTAGACATACGCATGCCTCGCTGCTATTATTTGCAGGAGTATCTATTGCCAGTGTGGCACGAAGATTAGGGCATGCAAGTATGACAACCACGCAGAAAACATATTTACATATTATTCAGGAGTTGGAGAATAAGGATGTAGATTTGGTAATGCGAACATTATCTGGATTATAAATTAAAATAAAAGTACTTACGCTGATGTTGGTGAAAATCGGAAAGATATCAATTTTGATTTCTTTCCGATTTTTAGAATCCAATTCGATCAGCCAAATTACAATAACATATAAAGCTATTTTTCAGTTTAATTCCGCGATCCGTGACACTCCCACATATATCTCCGATATCTTATACCAGGTCGTATAATCCACTTCTCCGGTCTGAGGCAGTCCAAAGACTTTTTGAAATACCCGGACAGCTTCGGCAGTTGCCGGTCCATAGATGCCGTCAGCAGTGATCTTTGGAATAGCCGGATAAGCACCTGCAATCACATTCAACTGCTCCTGCATCTGCCGGACTTTGTTGCCGGATGAGCCAATCTTCAGAGTATAACCAGGCCAGGAGGACGGAATGCCGGAGATGGCTTCGGCGGTGTTGATGTACATGTCATCACCATAATAATAGCGTAGGATTTCGATAGGGGAGTAGCCCTGATCGCCTAATGATTTGGATCCCCATTGTGTCATCCAGTTCGGACACTGCACCTGCCGCCCGTCACAATACTGTGTCAGTATCGGCTGCTTCACATTCGGTCTGGAAAGATAATCGGCAAACAATTCATCAACGATCACAGAGATCGTATCATAGATATTCCGTTCGGGAATCCATTTATGGTCAAAAGCGGTAGATGAGGTAATTGTGAAATCATATCCTTTGTTCCGGTACCATTCTGTATACACACGGTTCAGTGTGAAGGACATGATCGCCAGGACATTTGCCCGAATTGTATCTTCGGGCCAGGTAGCATAGATTTCGCTGGAAGCTACATTTTTGATATAGTCTTTATACTTTACGTAATAATTTCTTGCGGTAGAATCCCGCGGGCTTCCATCGTGGACAACAATATATTCAGGAACGACGACACGACTTAAGACAATCTCACCGGATTCGATGGTTGGCTTGATCTCATCCTCTGGAATCTTGGGTGGGTATGTGGCATATAATGTATGAGCGGGTATGACGAACATAGCTTCATTTTCTTCCTGGTTATCGACGGGTTTCATGCTGACATTCTGCAGGGCTGTTACGTGGGGCAGAATCTCTGTTCCGGCAATGCTGACGGATTCATATCCGGCAGCAGATATTTGTAAGGTGTATTCTGAATACGGCTGGATCTCATTTTCCGGGTCCAGGCTGTATTCCAGCGGTGGTGCGGCAAGATCGATCATATCGGTCTGTCCGGAACTGTCGGTAGTAAGCTGCTCTAAAGGAGTTTCCGGGATACCGGTGTAGGAGATGGAAATCCGGGCTCCCTGAATCGGATATGCAGTGATGTCGGAGACAAGATTGATCTGCAGACGGCCTTTATCAGGAGTATCCTGAGTGGTTGGAGTCGCTCCATTCATAATAATAGGACCTCTTTTAAGACTCTGTTACTGACAGAGTATGCAAAAGTAAGAAAAATGTGAGAATTGAGGAAAGAGAAAGAAACCGGTATAATAAAGTATTCCTACATTATGCAGGAAATCATAAGAATGATAGAAACAGGAGCGAAAAACAGAGCATGAAAAGAAGACATTTGCGAATATATAGAAAAAGAAGAAAAAAGAAAACGCTCATCCTGATTCTGATATGCATCTTACTTATAGGGATCGCGGCAGCAGAGCGAATCGGATACATAGATATGGAACAGTTTATTTCCGATAAACAGGAAGAGATTCCTTATCAGAAAGTATCCAAAACGACAGAAGAGAACACAGAAAAATACTATTACCGGCAATTGCCGGAAGAACAGAAGCAAGTTTATCGGGAAATCCTGGAAGGTGTCAGAAATCACACAGAGGAGATCTATGTACATGATACAGATGCGGATGAGACGAATCAGATATTCCAGAAGCTGATGAAAGATCAGCCGGATATCTTCTGGTGTGATGGAACAGCGACGGCTACAACGCATAAGGGAACGGAAAGCTATACGGTTCTGAAACCAAAATATTTTTATACAGCTAAGGAAAGCCAGACGATGCAGACAGAGATTACGCAGGCGGCAGCAAAGTGGCTGACAGGTCTGGATGCTGACGCAGATGAGTATCAAAAAATTCTCTATGTGTATGAAAAAATCGTAGATGAAGTGGATTATGACGAGAGTGCACCGGATAACCAGAACATTTACAGCATATTTGTCAACAGGCAATCCGTATGTGCCGGATATTCAAAGGCAACGCAATACTTACTGGAACAGCTTGGTGTGTTCTGTACTTATGTGACAGGAAAGACGACAGAAGGCGGAAAGCATGCATGGAATCTGGTGAAGTGCAACGGCGATTATTATTACGTTGATACAACCTGGGGAGATCCGGTGTTTCAGCAGGAAGAAGGTGAGGAGATATCCCAGGATACAAATCAAGAAACAGACACTTCTGGGAATAAGACGAATATCAGTTATGATTACATGTGCTGTGATGATACACAGCTGTTCCAGACACATATCCTGGATAAAGACACGCAGATGCCGGAGTGCAGCAAGATGGATTGCAATTATTATGTGGTAAACGGAATGTATTACACGCAGTATGATGCGGAACAGGCATTGGGAGCTATGAACCAGACAATCTGGACGAAGAAAAGTGCGACCACTTTCAAGTTCTCTGACAATGCGGTTTATCAACAGGCGCATGATGACATTTTCCAGAAAGAACTTGCAAAAGCAGCGCAGAATCTGGCAGACTACTATGGGTTATCACAGGTGAAGTACCAGTACATCGATGATCCGAGATTACACAAGATTGTAATATTTTGGCACTATTCATAAAAAAACAAAAATATCCGTTGAAAATCCTCGGATTATGTAGTATAATTTTTACAATTTGTGAAGACATAAATTGTCTGGTACCGATGGATCAAAACAGGGCAGTTTTGTGCTTGCACAAACTGCCTTTTGTTCTATATTTTTAAGAAAAAATTCCTTGTTACAACGAATTTTTTTTGCCCAAATATAGGAATATACCTGAGGGACGGCGGGATGGCTTCATAAAAAAGAAAAAGAAACACAGAAGGGAAAAGGTGAATATATGAAA
>UMFM01005161.1_pt1 | contig 21014 bp, 22 predicted proteins | sample 1965011 | NCBI WGS metagenome assembly UMFM01 (sample SAMEA4836046, study PRJEB28245) | human gut metagenome | biome: gut microbiome; material: fecal sample | place: Denmark | collected 2008 | reverse complement strand
GGCTACGGCTCGGTGTTTGCCCGCAGTCTGCTGCTGGCCCTTGTGGCTACCGTGATCTGCCTGATCATTGCATTTCCGGTGGGCTATTTCCTGTCCCGCCTGCGGGTGAACAAGCAGCATATCATGCTGATGCTGGTCATGCTGCCCATGTGGATGAACTTCCTGCTCCGTACCTATGCCTGGATGGGCCTGCTGAGCATCAACGGCCCTGTGAACGCGGTGCTGGGATTTTTTGGTCTGGGCCCCTATACCATGCTGAACACCTCCGGCGCGGTGGTGCTGGGCATGGTGTATAACTATGTGCCCTACATGATCCTGCCCCTCTACACCAGTATGACCAAGATCGATCAGAGCCTGGTGGAAGCGGCACAGGATCTGGGAGCCTCCACCACCCAGACCCTTTTCCGGGTGCTCATCCCCATGAGCGTGCCCGGCATCAGCACCGGCATCACCATGGTGTTCGTTCCGGCGGTGTCTACCTTTGTCATCAGCCGTATGCTGGGCGGCGGCTCCAACCTGATGATCGGCGACCTGATCGAGATGCAGTTCCTGGGCAACAGCTACAACCTGAACGTCGGTTCGGCCATGAGCCTTGTGCTGATGATCATCGTCCTGCTCTGCATGAGCTTCACATCCAGCTTTGATGAAGATGAAATGGAGGGCGTGTCCTGATGAAAACGAAACATCTGCGCCTGATGCAGCGGGCCTACGTCATCCTTTTCTTCTGCTTCATGTACCTGCCCATTGCCTATATGATCGTGTTCAGCTTCAACCAAAGCAAGGGCTACGCACTGTTCACAGGCTTTACCCTCAAGTGGTACACCAGCCTGCTCCATAACTCTGCCATCCTGAGCGCTTTGCGCGTCTCACTGGAGGTGGCCCTCATCTCTGCGGTCATTGCAACGGTGCTGGGCACTGCGGCCTCGCTGGGCATTGCGTCCATGAGCCGCAAGAGCCGCCTGGTGGTCACCAACATCACCTATATCCCGGTGGTCAACCCGGAGATCATCACCGGCATCTCCCTGATGCTGCTGTTTGTGGCTTACCAGCGCTTTTCCGAGGGAGTCTCCTGGCTGCCCGACACCATCATGGGAATGCCCACGCTGCTGATCGCGCATATCGCCTTCAATGTGCCCTATGTCATCTTCAACGTGACCCCCAAGCTCAAGCAGCTGGACATCAAGCTGTATGAGGCGGCTCTGGATCTGGGCTGTGACCCCAGGCAGGCGTTCTTCAAGGTCATCCTGCCCGAGATCAGCCCGGCCATCCTGTCGGCCTTCCTCATCTGTCTGACCTACTCCATCGATGATTTTATGATCTCCTATTTCAACTGCGGCACGGTGGAGACCCTGCCCATTGCCATCTATTCCATGACCCGAAAAAAGGTCAGCCCGGAGATCTATGCCCTGTCCACCATCATGTTTGTGGTGATCCTGACCATCATCCTCATCTCCAATGCCATGGAGAGCCGGGAGTACCACCGGGATCAGAAGGCACTGAGAGGGGAGAACGTAAAATGAAACGTTTTGTTGTTCTGCTGCTGACGCTGGCCATGGCGTTCTGCTGTGCTGCGCCCGCCTTTGCCGCCGGAACCATTGAGGTGACCGAGGACGTTTCGGTCTCGGACGATTACGACTGGACCCGCTTTCAGGGCCAGAATCTCACCCTGAACGTTTACAACTGGGGCGAATACATCTCCAACGGTTCTGATGACAGCGTGGATGTGGTGGCCGCCTTCGAGAAGCTTACCGGCATCAAGGTCAACTACACCACCTTTGATTCCAACGAGTCCATGTACGCCAAACTGAAATCCGGTGCGGCCAACTACGATGTGGTCATCCCTTCGGATTACATGGTGGCAAAGATGATCGCCGAGGGAATGCTTGCACCGCTGGATTACAGCAACATCCCCAACTCCCAGAACATCGATGCGGTCTACCGTGATCCGGATTATGACCCCACCAACGCCTATACCGTGCCCTATATGCTCTGTACCACCGGCATCATCTACAACACCACCATGGTGGAGAATGCCCCCACCAAATGGGCTGACCTGTGGGACGAGCAGTACGCGGGCAACATCCTGATGTTCAACAACAGCCGTGATGCCTACGCCATTGCGGCGTTCAAGAACGGTACCAGCATCAACCCCGAGACCCCGGAAGAGGTGGACGAGGTGGTGGAGACCCTGAAAGCGCAAAAACCGCTGGTGCAGGCCTACGTTATGGATGAGATCTTTGATAAGATGATCGGCGGCGAGGCGGCCATCGGCGTGTATTACTCCGGCGATGCCATCACCATGATCGATGATAACCCGGATCTGGCCTGGGTGTTCCCGGAGGAGGGCAGTGTGCTGTCGGTGGACTGCATGGCGGTGCCTGCCACCAGTGAGCACAAGGAAGCTGCGGAGATGTTCATCAACTTCATGTGCGAGCCGGACATCGGAAAGGCCAATGCGGAGTATATCGGCTATACCACCCCCATGCAGAAGGTGTGGGATATCCTGGACGAGGACCTGAAGTACAGCGAGATCGCATACCCCTCTGAGGAAGTGGAAGCCAAGGAAAAGGTGTTCACCGCCCTGAGCGATGAGGTCAACAACGAGCTCGATGTAAAGTGGAGCGAGATGAAGAGCTACAATGAGGGCGGCAGCGGTGTTGTGTTCCTGCTGCTGCTGCTTGCCATGGTGGCGCTGGCCTGCTTCAACATCTGGCGCAAGCTGCGCAAAAAGACCCGGAATCAGTATTGAGAAGAAAGGGCCCTCTCCGTCAAAGCCTCTGGCAATGCGAAGCAATGACGGAGAGGGTCCTCTTTTGGAAAGGAAACGTATGAATCAATATACCTATCATACAACTGTCCTGAACGCTGACGGCGATTTTCGCCGGATGATCAAGCCCAGCGCCCTGTTCCGCTATGTGGAGCAGGCTGCGGCAGACCACGCCCGTGCCTACGGCATGGATGATGCTTTTTTCAAAGCACACCACACGGCGTTTCTGGTGGGCAAGCAGGCGGCGCAGATCACCCGGATGCCCCTGCGCGCCGAAAAGCTGACATTTGTTACCGCCTGTGAGCCGTGCAAGAAAGGTTCGATGAAGCGGCTGACCCGCATTCTGGACGAAGCAGGGAAGGAGTGTGCTCTGATCGACAGCCGGTGGATCATGGTGGATACCGATCGTGAGTGCATCCTGCGCCAGCCCTCCTGGCATACGCCCGGTTACTGGAACGAGGATCTGGAAGGGGAGCTGCCCCAGCTGGTGCACAAAGCAAAGGAACTGACCTGTGCGGGCAGCCGGACAGCCAGCTACTCCTTGTGCGACCTGAACGGCCATGTGAATAACGCCTGCTATCTGGACATCGCCTGTGATGCCCTGCCGCTGGAGGTGGTCGAGGCCGGGCCGCTGAAATTCGTCTCCGTCAAGTACCACCGGGAGATCCCGCTGGGCAGTCAGGTCGAGGTGTTTTATGCGCCCTCGGCCGATGGCTGGTATGTGGTGGGCCGCCGCGAAGAGCACGCTGCGTTTGAATGCTACCTGGAATTTACAAAATAAATCCAGAAAAATTACAATTATGTTACAAAATCTGCGAAAAAGGTCTTGCAAAATGGAAACAAAAGAGTTACAATATGGTTACAGAAAGCGATGAGCGCTTTTTGAGACTGAAATCTTTTTCTTCTTGTTGAATAAGAGATATCGGGTGCAGGGCCTTCTCCTCCTCCGGCTGTTCTCCTTCACAGCTGTCGGCACTGTACCGCACAGGCGGTATCTCGCTTCGTGTGCAAAAAAGTCCGTCCGGTTTTCCGGTACGGACTTTTTTGCATTCCACTTTGTGCCAGAAAACCGGCCTGTCAGGCGAAAAAGTATGACCTTGTACGTTTTTGGTGGTCAATTTTACTGTTTTTCCGCAAAGGACAGTTCTAAAGTTTGTTGCCACTGGGGTTTGTATTCTGACGGGGTTTGTGGTAAAGTATAGTCAATCAATTTATAAGCAGCAAACATGAATTATTTTGATGCTGGCCCGTTGTTGATGCGTTAAGAAAAAAGGAGTTTAGAGTATGGCTTATTTCTATGAAGAACCTTCCCGCACCTTTGGCGAGTACCTGCTGGTTCCGGGTTATTCCTCTGCAGAGAATGTCCCCACGGCAGTCAGCCTGAAGACCCCGCTGGTCAAGTACCGCAAGGGGGAAGAGGCCTGCCCGCTGGAAATGAACATCCCCATGATCAGTGCCATCATGCAGTCGGTTTCCGGCGATAAGCTGGCCATTGCACTGGCACGTGAGGGCGGTGTGTCCTTCATCTACGGCTCCCAGAGCATTGAGAACGAGGCTGCCATGGTGCGCCGCGTCAAGAGCTATAAGGCCGGTTATGTGGTCTCCGATTCCAACCTGGCTCCTACCGCCACCCTGCACGATGTGCTGGAGCTCAAGGCCCGCACCGGCCACTCCACCATTGCTGTCACTGCCGATGGCACTCCTCACGGCAAGCTGATGGGCATTGTGGCCTCCCGTGATTACCGTGTCAACCACACCCCCGATGATGCTTCCGTTACCACCTTTATGACTCCCATCGAGAAGCTGGTCACCGCACCGGAGAATACCTCCCTGCACGACTGCAACAATATCATCTGGGACAACAAGATCAACACGCTGCCGCTGGTGGATGCTGAGGGCAACCTGAAATACTTCGTGTTCCGCAAGGACTACGATTCCCACAAGAAGAACGTCAACGAGCTGCTGGATGCCAACAAGAGCTATGTGGTCGGTGCCGGCATCAACACCCGCGATTATGCCCAGCGTGTGCCCGCACTGGTCGAGGCTGGCGTGGATGTGCTCTGCATCGACTCCTCCGAGGGCTACTCCGAGTGGCAGAGCCGTACCATCGCCTGGATCCGTGAGCACTACGGCGACACCGTGAAGGTGGGCGCAGGCAACGTTGTGGATGCCGAGGGCTTCCGTTTCCTGGCAAAGGCCGGTGCAGACTTCGTCAAGATCGGCATTGGCGGCGGTTCCATCTGCATTACCCGTGAGACCAAGGGCATCGGCCGTGGTCAGGCCACCGCAGTCATCGAGGTCGCAAAGGCCCGTGACGAGTACTACAAGGAGACCGGCATCTACGTGCCCATCTGCTCCGATGGCGGCATCGTCCACGATTATCATATCACTCTGGCTCTGGCCATGGGCGCTGACTTTGTCATGCTGGGCCGCTACTTCGCCCGCTTTGACGAGAGCCCCACGAACAAGGTGCGCATCAATGGCCAGTATATGAAGGAGTACTGGGGCGAGGGCTCCAACCGTGCCCGCAACTGGCAGCGTTACGACCTGGGCGGTTCCACCAAGCTGAGCTTTGAGGAAGGCGTGGACAGCTATGTTCCTTACGCAGGTCCTCTGGCCGATGGTGTTCAGACCACCCTGTACAAGGTCAAGAGCACCATGTGCAACTGCGGCGCACTCTCCATCCCCGAGCTGCAGCAGAAGGCCAAGCTGACTGTGGTTTCCTCCACCTCCATCGTGGAGGGCGGCAGCCATGACGTTGTGCTGAAAAATGCAACCCCCAATATTATAAACGGCTGAGCCTGAACAGGCTTGCAGGGCCGCTCCCGGAGCTTTCGGGGGCGGCCCTTTTGGCAGTACCGAAAAAAGATTTTTCTTTCTGCACGCAGGAAATTTACAAAAGCCCTTGCGCCCGGGCGGCAAAGATGCTATCATGGTACAAACGTCCTGTCAAGACAGGGTGCAGGCCCACGCACTGCCGGAACAAAGGCAGGGGGAGAAGGGGCTGTTTTTTCAGCAGCGGCAAGGCTTTTTCGCTGTTGCGAAGTACAAGGAGAGGAAACTTTTCATGGACGAGATCAAAGTTGTTCCGTACATTCCGGACGAAGATTATGATAACCCTGCCATGGTGGTGGATTTCTACGAATTCACGATGGCAAACTGCCTGTTCCTGCACGGCTTTAAGAACACCACCCTTGTGTTCGATATGTTCTTCCGCAAGAACCCGGACAACATGGGTTACTCCATCAGCGCAGGCCAGCGCAAGCTGACCCGGTTCCTGCTGAATTATCACTTCAACGAGCAGGATATCCGCTGGCTGCGTACCAAGGGTATGAGCGAGGAATTCTGCGAGTATCTGCGCACCTACAAGTGGAAGGGTGATATGTACGCTCTGCCCGAGGGCACGGTTTGCTACCCCCATGTGCAGATGGTCCGCATTGAGTGCGACCTGGTGGGTGCGATTCTGATCGAGACCTACCTGCTGCAGACGATGAACTTCCACAGCCTGATCACCACCAAGGCGACCCGTGTGACCGGCCTGAATACCCATACGCCCCGCAGCGTCATGGAGTTTGGCACCCGCCGCGCACAGGGCGAGAGTGCAGGCAATGATGGTGCGTATGCCGCTGTTCTGGGCGGCTGCGTCGGCACTGCCAACTGCCTGGCTGAGATGAAGTATGGCTCTGAGGTCAAGGCGGTTGGCACCGTGGCACACAGCTTCATCGAGTTCTTCCCGACGGAGTTTGATGCCTTCAAGGCCTTTGCGGATACCTACCCGGATTCCGTCAGCCTGCTGCTGGATACCTACAACATCATGGAGAGCGGCCTGCCCAACCTTATCAAGCTGGACGACTACCTGATCGAGAAGTACCCCAATGACCCCAACCGCCGCGTCAAGAGTGCCCGTATCGATTCCGGCGATCTGGCCCGTGGCTCCAAGCGCCTGCGCAAGGCACTGGATGCCGCAGGCAAGCCCTATATCAAGCTGGTGGCCTCCAATGGCCTGGACGAGCGGAAGATCGCCAACATGGAGCTCTATGAGCACGCTCATTTTGATTCCTACGGCGTGGGCGAGAATCTCATCACCTCCGCTTCTGACCCTGTGTTCGGCGGTGTGTATAAACTGGTGGCGGTCAAGTTGCCGGATGGCACCTATCAGCCCAAGATGAAGTGCTCGGATTCTGCCAGCAAGGCCATCATCCCGGGCAAGAAAATGCCATGGCGGCTCTACGATGAAAATGGTCAGGCCCAGTGCGATCTGATCGCCATGGATGGCGAGGTCATCGAAGCGGGCAAACCGGTAAAGATGGTCAACCTTGACCCGGATGCCATCGAGCGCACCATTACCATCACCCCCACCAAGGTCAAGCGGCTGCTGGTGCCCCATATCCTGAACGGTGAACTGGCCATCGAACTGCCCGGGATGGCCGAGAAAAAGGCCTATATCGCAAAGCAGCTGACCGAAGAGACCTGGGAGACCGAGCTGCGTATCGAGATGCCGCATAAGCACTATGTCAATATGACTCCCGCTGTGGCCGAATGCCGCGCCAAGATGTATTCGGAACTGCATGGCGGAAAGGTGTAACTTGACAAAGCAGGGTTTCTATTGTATTATAATAGCCGTTGTGTGAATCTTACATGTTTTGATACATGTTTGCAACTCCGTAACGACGGACTTGTGATAAATGTTTAACTCATCACCTGTTATTCCCGGCTCTCTGTGAATGTCCAGAGCAGCAGGGCTTTGTAAGCCGGGTTTCTATGCGCCACTGTGGTGAAATTGGCAGACACGAGGGACTTAAAATCCCTTTCTGGAGACAGAGTGCGGGTTCAAGCCCCGCCGGTGGCATGAAAAAATCCCCTTCAGCGTAAGCTGAGGGGGATTTTTTACTGTTGTATCGCGTACAAAGTGTGATTCTGCGCAGGCAGAAATGTGGACGCAGCTCAGCGGTTTTCCATAGCATTGAATCGTTCCAGGAAGCTGTGGTCCACACCCTCGGATCGATAACCGGGCATGGTATCAATGGCAACATTGTGGATGCTGCGGAAGATGCTGTTTTCGATATTGGGATTGTCGCGCTTCAGGCGGCGAAGCAGGATCTTGATCTCCTGCCGCTTGGAACCACCACCGCCGTTGTCGCACATGGTGCAGTTCTCGGTAAAGCGGCAGGCGCACTGGATGAATTCCAGATCATTGTAGCGCTTCCAGGCCAGGATATCTTCTTCCCGGATGCAGTACATGGGGCGGATCAGGGTCATGCCGGGGAAGCTGGTGCTGTGGAGCTTGGGCGGCATGGCCTGCATCTGGGAGCCGTAGAACATGCTCATCACGGTCGTCTCAATAACATCGTTGAAGTGGTGGCCCAGCGCGATCTTATTGCATCCCAGCTCCTTGGCCTTGCTGTACAGGTGGCCGCGCCGCATCCGAGCACAGAGGTAGCAGGGATTCTTTTCGGTGTTGTTGGCAACGGAAAAGATGTTGCTCTCGAAGATGGTCACCGGGATGTGCAGCAGCTCGGCATTGGACTCGATCTTCTGGCGGTTGATCTCATTGTAGCCGGGGTCCATCACCAGAAAGACCAGCTCAAAGGGAACATCGCTGTGCTTCTGCAGTTCCTGCATCAGCTTTGCCATCAGCATGGAGTCTTTGCCGCCCGAGATGCAGACGGCGATCTTGTCGCCCTCCTGTACCAGCTCGTAGCGCTTTACCGCCACGATAAAGGGGGTCCACAGCTCCTTGCGGTATTTCTTGATGATACTGCGTTCGATCATCTGATAAGGTTCAAGCTCACGTTTCATGTTGGTTCCTCTTTTTATTTAATGTACGGCGGTCAGCTCACGGTAGCAGACATCGAACGCCTGCAAAAAGGCTTTGATCTCGTCCTCGGTGGTCAGGTGGCTCAGGCTGATGCGCCAGGAGGACAGTGCGTTGCGGCGGTCGCGGCTGACCGCAAACACCGCACGCGAAGGCAGACCATCCGAAGAGCAGGCTGACTTGACCGAGACGCAGACCCCTTTGGCATCCAACTCCCGCTGGAACACGGTGCCCTTGACGTTCTGAACGCTCAGATTCAATACATGGGGGATGGCGTGATCCGGGCTGTTGATGCGCACCAGCGGATATGTGCTGAGGGCGGCGCGGAGCTCTGCATTCAGTTTTGCCACATGGTCAACGCGGTTGAGCAGATCGATGACGGCGAGATCAAGCGCACAGGCCAGCGAGGAGGCCAGCGCCACAGTGGGGGTGCCGCTGCGGTAGATGGTGGTACTCTCGCCGCCATGGATGAGAGGCTCCAGCGCCAGATTCCGCCGCTTGATCAGCAGGCCGATGCCGTTCAGTCCGTAGAATTTGTGGGCCGTCAGGCTCATGGTATCCACGCCCTCAAAAGAAACGGGGATCTTGCCCACAGCCTGGGTCGCATCCACATGCAGGTGACAGTGAGGGTATGCTTTCAGGATGGCGGCGATTTCCTGTACAGGCTGCACCACGCCCAGTTCACTGTCCACCAGCGTTATGGCAACGCAGATGGTATCCGGGCGAAGCAGATCCTTCAGGTGCTCAAGATCTACAGTACCGTCCTGTTTCACGTCCAGCAGGTCGATCTCATACCCCTGCTCCTGTAATGCCGTCAGGGTGCCGCTGACCGAAGAATGCTCCAGCGGAGTGGAGATGATGTGCCTGCCCGCATGGCGGGAGAGACGGGCCAGCCCCTTTAAGGCAAAGTTGTTGGCCTCGCTGGCACCGGAGGTATAGATGATCTCGGCTGGCTGAACGCCCAGCAGAGAGGCGATTTTGATGGTGGCAGCATCGATCTCTGCCTTGGCGGCAGAGCCTGCCTGGTGGTGAGAGTTGGCGTTGCCGATGCAGCGGCGCTCCACGGCACAGAACTGCTCCAACACCCGCGCATCCACCGGGGTGTTTGCAGAATAATCCAGATAGATCATAACATTCCTCTTGAAATACAAATCAATTCAATAGGTTATATTATAGTGCGGACAGGGGCATATTTCAAGATGTCCGGCCAAAAAGCTGAGGGAAACTGCGGCAAACGGATTGCATCCGGGCAGGGTTTCTGGTATACTTTATAAAGTCAGACAGGGAAGGGGAGAGCAAAATGTTTCGTTCGACTTTGCGGAGCGCGTGTTTTGCCTTCCGGTCCCGTTTTTTGAATCTGCTCCAGAAGATTGAGGCACTGCCGTTGCTGCGGCAATGCCTCTTTTTTTGGGCAGCGATGAAAGGAGAACTTCTCTATGAGTGAAAAGATCGATTACTCCAAGGGCATTTACGATGCCCGGCAGCTCGGCACCGGACGGATGCTGATCCTGGGCTTGCAGCACATGTTTGCCATGTTCGGCGCAACTGTGCTGGTGCCCCTGCTCACCGGCCTGAGCGTTTCCACCACTCTGCTCTGTGCCGGTCTGGGCACCCTGCTGTTCCACCTTGTCACCAAGGGCAAGGTCCCGGCCTTCCTTGGTTCCTCGTTTGCCTACCTGGGCGGTTTTTCCATTGTAGCCCCCATGCTGGCTGACGCAGACGGCAACCTGACCGTTGCCAATACCAAAATGCTGCCCTACGCCTGCGCGGGCGTGGCACTGTCCGGCATTCTGTACCTGCTGGTCAGCCTGCTCATCTCCACCTTTGGCATCCGCCGCATTATGAAATTCTTCCCGCCGGTGGTCACAGGCCCCATCATCATCTCCATTGGTCTGATCCTGGCCCCCTCCGCCATCACCAACTGCGAGTCCAACTGGCTGCTGGCTTTTGTGGCCCTGGGTACCGTTATTGTCTGCAACATCTGGGGCAAGGGCATGGTCAAGATCCTGCCCATCCTGATCGGTGTGCTGGTCTCCTATGCTGTGGCTCTGGTCACTGGTGCAGTCAACTTTGAGGCCATTGCTGCTGCCGACTGGTTCGGCATCCCCCTGCACAAGAGTGCCATGGGTCTGTTTGCCATCGACGGCAGCCCTGAGTTCATCAGCGCAATGTTCACCATCATCCCCATTGCGCTGGTAACCATGATGGAGCATGTGGGCGATATCGCTGCCATCAGCGCTACGGTCGGCCACAACTATATCAATGATCCCGGCCTGAACCGCACCCTGATGGGCGACGGCCTTGCCACTGCCATGGCAGGTCTGCTGGGCGGCCCCGCCAATACTACCTACGGTGAGAACACCGGTGTTCTGGCCCTGAGCCGCATCTACGATCCGCTCGTCATCCGCATTGCCGCTGTGATGGCTGTGATCCTGAGCTTCAGCCCCAAGTTTGAGGCTGTCATCAACACCATCCCCACCGGCATCATTGGCGGCATCAGCTTTGTGCTGTACGGAATGATCTCCGCGATCGGTGTCCGCAATGTGGTCGAGAACCGTGTGGACTTTACCAACAGCCGCAACCTGATCGTTGCCGCTGTCATCCTGGTCTGCGCATTGGGCTTCAACTCTGTGGGCGGTCTGACCTTCGCTGTGGGTGGTGTCTCCATCAACCTGTCCGGCCTGGCCATTGCCGCTATCGTGGGCATCCTGCTCAACGCCATCCTCCCCGGCAATGATTACGAGTTTGATGCTGCCAACGGTTCCGATGCTCCGAGCAGCGGCAACCTGCAGGTCTAAAAATAAATAGGAATAATTCTTGAAATTAGTCTTGACTAATCTAGGAATCATTGCTATAATAGGCTCAGAAGCAAGGCCCCCTGTACCAGAGGAGAGGCCAAGATCATAATGAAAAACAATGGAGGATATTCTTATGAAAAAGTATGTTTGCACCGTCTGTGGTTATATCGCTGAAGGCTCTATCCCTGAGCAGTGCCCTGTCTGCAAGGCTCCTGCATCCGCATTTGTCGAAAAGACCGGCAACACCTATGTGACCGAGCATGTGGTCGGCATCGGCAAGGCTGAGGGTGTGCCTCAGGAGATCGTTGACGGTCTGCGCGCAAACTTTGAGGGTGAGTGCAGCGAGGTCGGCATGTACCTGGCCATGGCCCGTGTGGCTGAGCGCGAGGGCTACCCCGAGATCGCTGAGGCTTACAAGCGCTATGCCTACGAAGAGGCTGACCACGCATCCCGTTTCGCCGAGCTGCTGGGTGAGGTCGTGACCGACAGCACCAAGAAGAACCTGATGATGCGTGCTGAGGCTGAGTGCGGCGCATGCTCCGGCAAGATGGACCTGGCCAAGAAGGCAAAGGCCCTGAACCTGGATGCAATCCATGATACCGTCCACGAGATGGCAAAGGATGAGGCTCGCCATGGCCGCGGCTTCGAGGGTCTGCTGAAGCGCTACTTCAACGTGGAGCTGTAACGAAAAAAGCTAAAAAATACAATTGTAAAACGCAAGTTTTGCTGTTGGTCATAGGATAATCTGTTCAAATCTGTTCTTAACTGTTTTTATCGGTTGAGAACAGATTTTTTTTGTTTTGTGGGCAAATCGTGGGCAAAGACCTTTGATTTGACCAGTTTTGACCTCTTTTTCAAACCTTGCCCACAAAAAGCTTGAAAATTGGCTTGTGGCCTAGAAAAATCAGGGGTGGGAAAATTCGCCATTGTGGGCAAATCGTTGACACCAAACATCGGCCATGATAGAATCAAGTCAGATGAATAGACTAAGTGAGCAAAGGAGTGATATCATGGGTACTATTAGAAAAAGAGGCGACAAGTGGTCGTATCGAGTTGACCTTGGTGCTGTCAATGGTAAGCGTGTGCAGAAAGAGAAAGGCGGCTTTGCCACAAAGAAGGAAGCGGCTGCCGCAATGACTCTTGTAGAAAATGAACTGCTTAAAACAGGTGAATATGTAGAAGCAGAACAAAAAATTACAATGCAACAACTATATGAAGAATTCATTGAAGAGGAGGCTCCGCTGACTCGAAAATATACAACCATTGTTCGCTACAAGTCACTTTATAGAAATCAAATAGAACCAGAATTTGCTTCAAACTATCTGTATCAAATTACAACTGAACGAATTCAAAAATTTATCAACTATAAAGTTAAAGAAGAGAAAAATAAAATGTCTGGTCATTCTGAACAAGGACTAAGTGCGGCTTATGTTCGCAGTGTTTATAACTTCCTTCTTGTGTTATTTGCTCTTGCAAAGAAAAAGAAATATATCAAAACCAACCCAATGGACGATGTGACTCCGCCAAAAGACTATCGTGCGTATGGCAAGGAGATAAGATATTATACTCAGCCGCAAATCGAATGGATGGATAAACGATTCCAATCAACAAATCTATACACGGCTTACCAACTTGGTTTATATCTCGGTGTTCGTGTTGGAGAGTGCTTTGCACTGCGATTCAGCGATATAGACTGGGACAATAAAACCATTCAAGTTGGGTGTCAGCTTCAATTCCAAGATAAAGTATGGAGCCTTGTCTATCCTAAAACACCAAACTCTTTGCGCAGTATAAAAATAAATCAAAAACTAATCGACTATCTGAGAGCTCTTCAAAATAAATACGCAGAAAATAAAGAGCTGTTTGGTGCTGGCTGGAAGGGAAGTAACAAGGTCATGGATCGTCGTCCAGAGTTTTATGGAAAGCCAGCTGTGTTAATTACCGTTGATGATTTTATCAATGTTAAACCAAACGGTGAAATGTATGTGACCAGCTCTGATAAAACTCTTGCCCGCATTTGTAAGAAAGAAGCCGGGTTTGATTTTAAATTTCACTATCTCCGTCACACCCATGCTACCATTCTTGCAAGTAAGGGAGTCAATCCTCGATATGTTATGGAACGTTTAGGGCATGGCAAGATTGATGTTACTCTTAAATACTATACTCATATCACAGATGAGATGCACGAACAAGTTGCAGCTATTATGGATACGGTTATGGGAGAGCAAGAGCAGTACGATAAAACTAATGTTATCAAACAGGGCGAAAGCTTGAAAGAGATGGCAATCGTGCCTGGTACAGAAGATGACGAGGTCGATGATCTGGAAGATGAAGAATAAGTAATTTTTCAATTGGCGTAGGGCGACCTGCGCCCTTTTTATTTGTCATGGCGTTCGCTATGTGATATAATAGAGTTAAAGAAAACCGAATGGAGGTCGCAACCATGGAGGAATTTCAAACCATCCCTACTAAAGAACTTCAAGAGCTCGTCGATCGTCTACTCAAAAAATCAGAGGCGGCACACGAGAAGTATAACAAGGCCACAGAAGAATACAATCAGCTCATGGATAGGTATTATGACTGTGGAGATATCATCGAAGAGTTCAAGAAGCGCAAAGGCTATGACAGCAAAACGAATGAATTCCCGGTATCTATGTGGCTTGATAAACATCGTAGCGACCCTGATACAACACAAGAAGAGAAGGACGCTATCGAGGACATCCGAATCATAAGGAGAATTAAATTGCGTGACGCTGATCAAGCTCGTGCTGTGGCCCGTGCAACTTGGGAGGCTTATCTGGACGCTGCAGAACTTGCAGATTACTTCCCCAACTACAATATCAATTCAAAGGCGTGGTAATATTATGAAACAAGATATCTATCTCCCTCTTAAAATGCTCAGAGCTCTCACTACTCAATATCCTATCGTGTGGAAAGAGATGGAAGAATTCCATGATATGAATGGTACAGCAAGTTCTGTATCATGGCCTGAGTGGTGTTATGCTCCAATCGAAGCCGCACTGACTGTTGTATCGGATGGGCATGACCTTAGCCGTCTGTCGATGAATGAAGTGAGCGCTGTTGTGACATGTGCGCAGCTCGTTTCTGTTTTGGCACCGTGGAGGCTCAGTAAAGAAGTCTATGTTATCAACGAAGATATAAAAGACCTTCTCTTTGAACAAAAGGATGACATCGATATACCTGTCGATATTCTGATGCATCTCCCGTATCAGTGTTTTTATGTTGAGTTGCCCAATACCTATTTCGACAATGAAAAGATTCACGGTTTCTTCGTGTCTCTTGATTATAATGTTAAGCTGCATGAGCGTGATTTGAAGTTGACGTTCCTTTCTGAGAATGGGGATTCGTTCACTTATCCCATCGACCTTGATGCCGGAACCATTGAAAACAGTATCAAAAAGTTAAATAAACAGCTCGCTGAACACGCCAAAGGAAATAAAAAGCTGGAAAAGTATGCAGAGGCAGACCCCGCAAAAGATGAAGAGACGATCACGTTTATCAAACAAGTCATGCAGGTCGTCCTTTATATTTTGGCACAGAACGCAGAGATTGCCCCAGATGAAGAACAGGCAACTGTAACAAAGCGCGGCAAAGTAATCAAAGATAAATATTCTGAGATTCGTAAATGGGATGTTGGCGAAAGAATCGGCGCAGCCATCCGTCAACAGAAAACGAAGGCATCTGATAGCGACTCTGAACCCACTACTCACAACTCACCGCGCCCTCACATGCGTCGTGGTCACTGGCATCATTTCTGGACAGGTCCCAAGAACGAGCCTGAGAATAGACTGTTGGTTTTAAGGTGGTTGTCGCCAATGGTGATTGCCGCTGATTTGGAAATAGAGGATGCTCCAGTTGTATTTCATAAGGTGGAACAATGAACAATCCAAAAATACTTGACCTTGCACTCGCATTTATATTTCATAGACACCCGGCGGCTAATAAGGCTCAAGCGATTCGTAATCTATCGGACGATGAGTTAGCAGCGCTTTTGTATGAAATAGTTGCACAACAAGATAATTGCCCTCGCACAATCAATGGTTGGAAGGAATGGCTGCAGGAGGAGATAAAATAAAATGCTAAAAAATGGGGTACCAGTCCAATTACGGATTGATACCCCATTCGTTTTATATCAGCTCAATATCATTCGGCTCTACATAGCCAGATACATTAACTGAGATTGGATACTTTCCGATGCGGCTCTCAAGATTCGTCACTCGATAACGCCCGTTCACAAGTTTCCCATCAAAAATATACCATTCACCAGAGCGGCGCATACCGCAGTGTGTTTGGCTGTTTGAAAATAATATTCCGTCTAATTTAATTTTGTCTCCTGCACGAAATGTATTCTGGTTATCTGCCATCAAAACGAACCCCATGTAGCAGGCCCACAGATGCCATCTGCAGCCAGCCCGTGTCCTTTCTGATACTCAATCAGCTTCGCCTTGGTATTCACGCCAAAAATGCCGTCAGCCTTAACACCAAGATGCCGTTGTAGTACAGTCACAGCATAAGAAGCGCCGTTCATAGCGTCTTTCGCACCTTGTCTGATAGTCGGCATAAGATTGGCTACACTGATATATTTCGTGCCAGATTTACTGATCCAGCGGCTTCGTGTGGTGCGCACATCAACATGAACAAAGCCGCTCGTAAGCACAGCACGGCTATAATATCCAATACCACCACTCTTTGCAAAGTAGGGCAGGGAAGATACATACAGTGCGATCCGAATCGGGTCAACGCCTTTGATCCAGATATCAGCGGCAGTTCCTTTACAATGTTGGCTACGAGGGCTTCCACCGATTGAGATGTTATAGGCAGGAGTACGATACCCAGAGTTGATGTGGACAGGAGCGCCAAAGTGAGCGCGGATCTGTTCCAGCACATCAATCAGCTGACTATCAACCAGAACTGTATCACTCTTATCGGAGCAGGCAAACTCATAGACGGAAAAATGAGCCGACACCTTTTTATTCCAGTCCTTCTTCATAGAGTATGTAATAACACCCATTTCATCACACCTTCAATTCTTTTTGAACTCGTCCTTGATTTTATCGTTCTGGATGTCCATCTCTTTGACAGCGGCCTCAATCATGGTCTCAATGGTCGGAGTGATCTTCACACCCAGACGTTCCAGAGCTTCCATAACGTATTTCTTCTTGTCGGCTTTTTCGATAGCGCCGGTTGCGCCCAGCTTCTCTGCGGCACGAACAGCGATCTGCACCAGCTTGTACACGCCGATCTTTTTCAGATAGGGGATACCATAGGCCATAAAGGCAGTGCCAGCGCCAGCAATAACCAGGCGAACGATAACGGAAACCAGCTCATTGATAATATCCATCATAATAAACCTCCAAAATAAAAAAGCCCGGGACACGCAGTCTCGGGTTAGTTCGTAATATTCTTTGTGTTGTTCTGACCATCGATCAAATAGTTCTCAAGTGCAGCCTTGGCCTCCTTCATTGGCTCGATCGCGTTGCCATCGATGCCGTGACTGAGGAGTGCAAGCAGAGCCTTCATGGTGACATTATTGCCTTGCTCACTGTGACTGATACGCTGTTCTGATTCGAGGATCTTGCGGTCATGTACTTCCAGCGTGATACTGTTTTCTTTCTGGTGCTCTTCTAATGAGACCAGCTTTGATTGAAACAGGTCGAGCCTGTCTTTATCTGCACCTAGTTTTCTATTGATCTTCTCAAGCTCTACATCGTGGGCATTCAGTCGCTCGTTCTGTTTGTCATCCGGGGCTTTCGCATGATTGATTGCCTTGATGATAACAGCGATAGCGGCTGAAATAGCAGTGATGCCACCACAGATGCTCAGTAACATGGTCTACAGCTGCTGTATGGTAAAAGAATAGACGTGAGGTTCGGCATTCAAACTTCCTATCATGTCTTCTCACCACCATTCGTACCACTGTCTGTGTTTTTGGCTTTCAGTGTTTTATTGATCTCAGTCAGCTGTGTAACAATAGCGTTCAGTGCTGTCACGATTTCTTTGCCTGTCTCGTCTAATAACAGCGGCTTTAAGATTTCCTGCGCCATAATTCCTCCTTTCAATTGACAAATTCCTATCAACGTGATATAGTGAGAGCAGTACAAACCCTCCATCGGGCTAGTACAACCTCATTTCTATGAGTTGTTGCATGAGTTAGAGTCTCTGTGATGTAGCCATCGTCACAGGGGCTCTTTCTCTTTATGTGCGTTTCCACCATCACATACAGTACGCCAGTGATAATGCGGGCGCTCTTCATTGAATAGAACGTAACGCAGCCAGTCATCAACAAAAATGCAAAGCAGCGCAAGGAAGAACCATAGCACTGTGAACGGCAGGCAGATTTGACCCAACAGATTGAACGGCAGAGAAGAGTAATCCCAGATATGTAGGCCAAGCATCAAATTCAGCGGGACACCCACCACAAGTTCCATAGCAGTCACAAAGAGCGCTCCAATACTAGCCTGTTTCCAGAGCGGCATTTCCCAGGGAATATAATTGTTCAGTCCACCAATCACAAGAAAACAGATGCCACCGACAACGGCCATCGTCCAATGAGAGTGCCCGCGCTACAGAATTTCAATGCAATAATAAAGGCACCCTCCGATTAAAAAGAGGATGCCGCATTTGATTAGTTCACGAAGTTTGTTGCTCATTCGGCCACATCCTTATCTGCGTGAAGATCCAGATATTCTGCCAGTACAGCATCATAACTGATTTCAATAGCGTCCACCTCTGCACTGGTCGTACATGCCTTGATGCCAATCTCTAATTCCTGCTGATGAGAGACAAAAGGCTTCACATACACACCAATCGCCAGTGCCAAAGCGGCCAGATCGTCATAAGTCCACTCCACACATTCATCGCCGGTAGAATTCCATGTCAGTTTAAAAGGCTGCCCGGCGGCTGTAGAGATCTGATATAAGGCAAGATTGCTTGTAAGAAGAGCTTGCTTCTCGCTGGTGACACTGTAATACTTGCCATCCGTCCACTGGATAGGATGTAGAGACAGGAAGGTAGAGAGGTTATTCTTGCTCTCGTTGATGCGCATCTCTTTATATCGATTAAGACGCTGTGTCAGTTCTGCATCAGTGTATAAGACATATTTCATCACATCGACTTCTTCGTCCCATGCGTCTTTTGCTTTCACACCTTCAACATCAATAACCTTTTCTACATCTTTGCCACCATTCGGATATTCAGCGATAGTCTCCTAGTGATACTGCTCTTCAACACCTTCAATTGCTTCATGGTGCACTGTTTCCTTAGCGGGCTCAAGATAGCCTTTTTCAAGGTCAGGATTTTCGATAATATTGCCAGATTCATCAATTGTTTTCATAGTATTTCTCCTTTCCAATTAGCCAGTACGCCGCCACATATAAACATAGTAGGCTGCTGGCTGAACAGTGCTTGAACGACCATAAATCGAATTACATAGAGAAGCATCGAACCGTGCACTAATAACTTTTGGTGTACTACTCCATGTCGAAGAAGACAATTCCGAGTTGCCCTGCCATGTCTGTGCAAACGGAGCTCTACAATTGGGAGCGCCCCACGAACCCTGAATATCCAATGCGGCATCGCTTCCGCTACTAATATTAGGCAGACCGGCATCCACGGTCGAGCCTGCGCCATGAGAACCTGATACGCCCATCAGCACACGCTCGGAAGCAATGCTCTGCCAGCTGCCACCAAATATGGAAGCAGGGGAGGTTGAACTGGTGGACATGTAGATGGAGCCGACAGGGTACATATTCGATATAACTGAAGCAGGGTCAAGACAGCTTGGGGCATAATTTATACCTGGATACGATGTGGTGGGTTTTAATGTTCCAGTATTTGTTGAATATGATCCAGTTATCAATGTCTAATTTTCTGCCGTACTGGAACGGAAGTGATAATATCCACCTCCGCGCACCCAAAAAACAGCGAGTGAATCCGTAATAACCTGACTATATCCAATAGGTTTACCAGCACTCGTATCACACCAACTACATGTGTCAAGTATTTTAACCGTATGTGCATTTGTGCAGCCCCAACCAGATGCTGTGGCAAGCATATCCAAATCTGCGTAAAAACCAGAACCATGTGTTGCCCACGATGGTTTACCACTGGTTCCAAGTCCCGTCCAACACTCAATATGACAAAGTGTCGTCCAAGGTAAATGATAAATAACAGGATACTATGTATTTACGTTCAAAGAGGTCGTGTCTATAACTTGATCTTTTTGAAAAATTAAGTTATTAGCATAATCAGCAGTACCCCGTAAATTCGCTGTAATATTAGCAATCTGATTTATACCATCAAAGTGTATTTCTCCAGCATCAGCAACAGTTATTCTTACATCATAATCATTTTCGCTATCTTTTGTCGCATGAAAATCGATATATTTACCTAACTCTGTAACACCAGATTTGGAACTGACTGTTGGTATAGTTCCAAATACATTTTTATCTCCATCGGTACTTGTAGACAACCCGTTTAATTTCATTGCATTCAGCGCATCACCACCCGGTTCAATAGACCCAGCGTAATTGTGATTATGTCCAGCAGCAGCATATAACGTATCCGTCCTACTCTTAATCCAGTTCCATAAAGTAGCCAGCGGTCTACGGGTGTACTTCGTAGTCGCACTACCATCGTCACTTGTAACTGTAGCGCCAACCACAACAGTATCAGCATCTTCAACAGCATCAGCACTCGTATCCAGTGTATCTACTAATTCACCCAAGTCATGCGTATGATCGGCAGGGGAGACACCCTCTGCGGCCAACTCTTCACTCGTCATTTTATCTGCTGTTGCCACATGGCCTGTATTATCAACACTGATGCGATATAGTCCAGCCTGTTTTGCTTCGTATTCCGGGTGAGTATAATTGTTAGCTCCAGCTTCAATACCATCCAGCTTTGCTTTATCGGCCGAACTCATCAAACCGTTGTTTTCAGTAGTAGCTACATCAGGGTCGCTTAAACTAGCAAGCTTCTTTTTTTCTTCTGTTGTATAGTCATTGCTGGACAGGCCGAATCCTTCGATTTTATCTACCTTTGTACCGAGTATAGCCTCAATCGTTTTCCAGAGGTGAACCGCACCCGCTCTGTCTAGCCAACTTTTCTTTTCATCGTTCATCGATATGTGATCGCCTCCTTATAAAATATTTTATCTGCAATGCGTTGTTTATATCAGTCTGCGGAATTTGAATGTAAATGTGGAAGCGGTATCTGCAGCCATAGAGCCCTTGATTTGAAGTCTTAAGCCAACACCTTCGGAACGGCCAGAACGAATTGTCCTAAGATAAAAATGTTGTCCGTTTGTAGAATGACCAGAACAATGTAAACCAATATCGTCTGCATTACCGCTGTTTGTCTCTTCAGCATACCACTGGACAACTCCACAAAATATGTCTCCCCAAATATTGCAATACGGGGTCGTGTCAGCACGAAACTGCATAATATAAGTTCCAGATGGCAGATCAGTTGAATGAATTCCAGTATCTTGCCAATCCGTTGTGATCGTAATCGCAGAAGTTTGAATCGTCACCACATCTGAAATCACTTCACTTGCTATTTTACTCTTAATCCAGTTCTACAATGCGCTCAATGGCTTGCGGTGATACCCGGC
>UMFM01044064.1_pt1 | contig 22065 bp, 18 predicted proteins | sample 1965011 | NCBI WGS metagenome assembly UMFM01 (sample SAMEA4836046, study PRJEB28245) | human gut metagenome | biome: gut microbiome; material: fecal sample | place: Denmark | collected 2008 | reverse complement strand
GCCCGCCATCGGTCCGGCGGACGCAAAGCTCCGGGCCCGGGATGAGCTGCCGCAGTCGGCGGCAGGGCGCACGATCATGACCACAGAGCCGAAGTTCATCCCGGAGCAGGCAGTGCCGCTCCAACTGGAGGGCGGCGGGGAATGCCGTATCCGGCTCATCGACTGTGTGGGCTATATGGTGGAGGGAGCCATGGGCCACGAGGAGGACGAGAAGCCCCGCATGGTCAAAAGCCCCTGGTTCGAGGAAGAAATCCCCTTTGACCTTGCCGCTGAGACCGGTACCCGCAAGGTCATCCGGGATCACTCCACCATCGGCATCGTGGTCACCACCGATGGCTCCATCAGCGAGATCCCCCGGGAAAACTACCTGCCCGCCGAAAAGCGGGTGGTGGAAGAGCTGGAAGCGCTGGGCAAACCCTTTGTCATCCTGCTCAACAGTACCCGCCCGGATGCTCCGGAGACAAAGGCTCTGGCTGCAGAGCTGGAACAGGCCTACGGACGCACGGTCCTGCCGGTGAGCTGTCTGGATCTGCAGAGAGATGACCTGCTGTCCATCCTGCAGCGTGTCCTCTACGAATTTCCGGTGCGGGAGCTGGATTTTGCCATTCCCCGCTGGGTGACGATGCTGGAAAAGGGCCACTGGCTCCAGAACGAGATCTACACGGCGGCGCTCCAGTTTTCAGAGAAGATCAGCCGGATGAAGGATGTTCCGGCCCAGAACAGTGCCGGAGCGCTGGCCGGAGATTCGGTGCAGGAGTCCGCCCTGAGCGGCATGAACCTTTCCGACGGCGTGGTGCGGGTGACCGTTCTGTTGAAGCCGGAGGTGTTCTACCGCGTCCTCAGTGAGCAGACGGGGCTGGAAATTGGCGACGAAGCGGGCCTGATGCCCTGCATCATTGAGCTATCCCGGGCAAAGCGGGAGTACGAGAAGATCCGCAGTGCACTGGAACAGGTGGAAGCCACCGGCTACGGTATCGTGATGCCAAGCATTGAGGAGCTCTCGCTGGAGGAACCGGAGATCGTCCGGCAGGGCGGACGGTACGGTGTCCGGCTGGAAGCCAGCGCACCCTCCATCCATATGATGAAAGCCGTCATCCACACCGAGATCAGCCCCATTGTGGGTACCGAGAAGCAGAGCGAGGATCTGGTGCAGAGCCTGCTGGGTGATTTTGAGGCCGACCCGGAGAGGCTGTGGGAATCGAACATCTTTGGCAAGAGCCTGCATGAACTGGTGAATGAGGGACTGCAGAACAAGCTCCTCCACATGCCGCAGGAAGCCCGCACCCGCCTGCAGGAAACGCTGGAACAGGTCATCAACGATGGCTGCACCGGATTGATCTGTATTCTGCTGTAACATAAAACGACCCTCTCAGTCACGCTGACGCGTGCCAGCTCCCCCGAAGGGGGAGCCAACGCATCTGACAGGAAGAAAACTGCTGATTTGCAGAATCTTACCTCGAAGCTGCAATTGCCTCTCCTTTTGAGAGAGGTGGCAATGCGGAGCATTGGCGGAGAGGGTCGTTCTTATTTTTGATAAAACCTCAAACAGCCTTCAAAACTGCTCAATGTATCATGGAATCGAATCCCCTGTGCGGCCAGCTTTGAACTGTCCATCACAAGGTTGCGGGAGAAATCAGCAGGCTCGATCTGCACCTGCACGCCCAGCGCTTCGGCAAACTGCCGGGCCGTTGTGACCATGTCGGCATCGTTCCCGCTGCCAAAATTGTACACACCGCCGGGCAGCTGCAAGGCGGGGAAGAGATGTTCCACCACTTCCCGCACCCAGCTGACACCCCGGTGGTCGTGTGGCGAAAAGCGAACGGGAGTACTGTTTTGTGCGGCCTGCAGCAGGTTCAGCGGCAGATTGCCCCGGAGGGGCAGGCCATCACCGGGCAGATCGTACATCCACGGGGCCCGCAGAAGCACTGCCTCCGGGCAGAGCGCAAGAACCCGCTCCTCGGCCTCCAGCTTGTGCTGACCATAGGTGTTGGCGGGGGAGAGCGGAAGCGTTTCGGGCAGGGGGCCGGGCTGGGTCACACCTGCGTACACCTGATCCGAGCTGAATGAGATCAGCTTGGCCCCGGTGTCCCGTGCGGCCTTTGCCATCCAGATGGGCAGTTCGACGTTGGCACGCTGGGATTCCTCCGGGTGCTGCTGGCAGTAGCCGGTATCGGACAATGCCGCCAGATGTAGGATGACATCCGGCTGCACGGTTTCCACAAAACGGCGAATGGCAGTTTCATCGGCAGCAGCCAGAGACCCGCGCGGGAAGGTAATAAGCTCTGCACGGCCCTGCCACTGGTGCAGTACCCGGGAACCCACAAAGCCGGAGGAGCCGGATATTAAGATCTTCATGCTCAGTGCACCAAAAACAGTTCCAGCACAAGTACCACGGCACAGCAGGAGACGGACACCTGAAACAGACTGGCTCCGAACCATGCGGCGGCGATGCCCACTACCAGCGCGGCGGCACCGGCAATGGGGCTCTGGGTGGCGTTGATGATGGCTGGGAAGGTCATCACGGCCAGCGTCACATAGGGCACATAGTAGAGGAAGGACTGGATGAACTGGTTTTTGATGGGTTTGCGGATAAGGGTCAGCGGCAGCACACGGATGGCGTAAGAAACGGCGGCCATCACGGCGATATAGACCCAATTATTGTAGGTCATGCCTGCACCTCCTCAGTTCCGGCAGCTTCCGGTGCTTCGGGTGTAACAGGGAACAGAACGGCTGCCCCGCAGGAGATCAGCACCGTCAGCAGGATGGTGCGGGTGCCGTCCGAAAGGGAAGCGATGCCGGGCAGGCAGCCGCAGGCAAAGCTCAGGGCAAAGCTCAGCATCACCAGCACGGCAACGACCCTGTTCTTCCGGGCGGGGGGAATGATGATGGCCAGGAACATGCCGTACAGGGCCACGCTCAGGGCGCTGACCACACGCACGGGCAGCAGATTGCCTGCAATGATGCCCAGCGCTGTGCCCATGGCCCAGGCGGGTGCCGCCAGCGCAATGGCACCGTAGGTGTAGAACGGGTTCAGATAGCCGGGCCGTGCGATCGTGATGCCAAACAGCTCGTCGGTGACATCGTAGCCGATGATGAGCCGGTGGAAGAACGGCGTGCCGGGGGTAAATTTCTGGGCCAGAGCACAGCTCATCAGCAGGTAGCGCGCGTTGGCGATCAGGGTGATGATGGCAACTTCCAGATAGGTGGCACCGGCAGCGATCAGCGAAAAGGCTGCATACTCACCGGCAGAAGCATTGTTGAACAGGCTTGCAAAAAAGCCCTGAATGGGGGTCAGCCCCGCATTGCGGGCTGCAATGCCCAATGAGAACGAGACAGCAAAATAGCCCAGCGCAATGGGCACACCATCCCGCATCCCCTCGCAGAATACCTTGCGGCTGAATGCGTAGGGCTTTTGAGTGGTTTCCATGAGTGGTTACTCCTTTCCTACTTCAAGACACAAAAATAAGTATAGCACATCCGGTAGGAATTGACAAAAGAAAAAGGCTCAGGTTTTTGATCGAAACCTGAGCCTTTTTCAAAGAAGGGAGCGTGGCTTAATCCACAACATCCTCAAACTGGCTGTTGTACAGGTCAGCGTAGAAACCGCCGGCCTCAATGAGCTGGTCGTGGGTGCCCTGCTCCACAATGTCGCCGTCCCGCATGACAAGGATGAGGTCTGCATCCCTGATGGTGGACAGGCGGTGGGCGATGACAAAGCTGGTACGGCCCCGCATCAGGTTGTCCATAGCAGTCTGGATGCGCTGTTCGGTGCGGGTGTCCACACTGCTGGTGGCCTCGTCCAGGATCAGAATGCGGTTGTCGGCCAGAATGGCCCGGGCGATCGTCAGCAGCTGCTTCTGGCCCTGACTGACGTTGGAAGCGTCCTCATTCAGCTCCATCTGGTAGCCGCCGGGCAGGGTGCGGATGAAGTGGTCGGCATTGGCGGCCTTGGCGGCGGCAATGACCTCTTCGTCGGTGGCATCCAGACGGCCATAGCGGATATTCTCCATGATGGTGCCCTTAAACAGCCAGGTGTCCTGCAGCACCATGCCAAAGCCCTCGCGCAGGGCACTGCGGTCAAAGTCGCGGATGTCGTGGCCGTTCAGGGTGATGGAGCCGGAATCCACATCGTAGAACCGCATGAGCAGCTTGACCATGGTGGTCTTGCCGGCACCGGTGGGGCCAACGATGGCGACCTTCTGGCCGGGCTGCACCTTACAGCTGAAATCGTGGATGATGGTCTTTTCGGGCACATAACCGAATCGGACATGGTCAAAGGTGACCTGACCATCGATACAGGCAGGGTCTGCCCGGCGGGCAGGGTCGGCCAGCTGATCCTCTTCGGGCTCGTTCAGAAACTCGAACACGCGCTCGGCAGCGGCGGCCATGCTCTGCAGCATGTTGGACACTTGTGCCAGCTGCTGAATGGGCTGGGTGAAATTGCGGACATACTGGATAAAAGCCTGGATATCGCCGATGGTGATGATGCCGTTGGCGGCAAAGATGCTGCCGACGATGGCAACAGCCACATAGCCCAGGTTGCCCACAAAGCTCATAATGGGCTGCATCAGGCCGGAGAGGAACTGGCTCTTCCAGGCGGATTCAAACAGCTTGTCGTTGGCGGCGTTGAAGTCCTCCAGCACGGCGGCCTCCCGGTTGAAGGCCTTGATGACGTTGTGGCCGGAGTAGACTTCCTCCACCTGACCGTTCACAACGCCCAAGGTAGCCTGCTGGGCCTTGAAGTATTTCTGGCTGAACCTGACCACCAGCATCACCAGGACCAGAGAGACGGGCAGGATGAGCAGTGCGATCAGGGTCATTTTGGGGCTGATGGACAGCATCATGATCAGCACGCCGATCATGGTGGTAATGCTGGTGATGAGCTGGGTCACGCTCTGGTTCAGGCTCTGGCCCAGGGTGTCCACATCGTTGGTGATGCGGGAGAGCACCTCGCCGACCGTCCGCTTTTCAAAGTAGGCCAGCGGCAAGCGGTTGATCTTCTCGCTGATCTGGCGGCGGAAATCATAGCAGACCTTCTGGGAAAGGCCGGTCATCAGCCAGCCCTGAATGAAGCTGAATGCCGCGGAGCAGAGGTACATGGCCAGCAGGGTGAGCAGGATCTTGCCGATGTAGGCAAAGTCGATGCTGCCGATCCCCCGCAGCTTGGCGATCCAGCCGGTGGCAAGGGCCGTGGTGGCCTTGGCCAGAATTTTGGGGCCTGCGATATTGAAGATGGTGGAAAGGATGGCAAAGACCATCACAACGATGAGGGAGAGCTTATACTGGCGCAATGCGCTGAGGAGCTGCCGCAGAGTGCCCTTGAAATCCCTGGCGCGCTCGGTGGTCCGTTTTCCGGGTCTCGGCATATCACGCATCCTCCTTTCCGGTGTTCAGGTCTTGCAGGTTGAGCTCCTTCTGGCTCAGCTGGCTCCTGGCGATCTCCTGATATTCAGGGCAGGTGGCCATGAGCTGCGCGTGAGTGCCCTTGCCCACCAGCCTGCCGTCGTCCAGCACCAGGATCTGATTGGCGTGGAGGACGGTGGAAATGCGCTGGGCCACGATGATCACGGTAGCGTTGTCGGTCTCTTCCTTCAGCGCACGGCGCAGGGTGACATCCGTCTTGTAGTCAAGGGCAGAGAAGCTGTCGTCGAACAGATAGATCTTCGGATCCTTGGCAATGGCACGGGCGATGGAGAGCCGCTGCTTCTGGCCGCCAGATACGTTGGAGCCGCCCTGTGCAATGGGGCTTGCATAGCCCTCGGGCTTTGCGTCGATGAACTCGGTAGCCTGTGCGATGGAAGCCGCCTTCTTCATGCCCGCATCGGTGATCTGCGCACCGCCGAATTTCAGATTGCTCTCGATGGTGCCGCTGAACAGAACGCCCTTCTGGGGCACATAGCCCAAAAGGCTGTGGAGCTGCTCCTGCGGCATCTCCCGCACATCGATGCCGTCGATGGTCACGCGGCCGCCGGTGACATCATAAAAGCGGGGGATGAGGTTGAGCAGGCTGGATTTGCCGCAGCCGGTGGAGCCGATGATGGCTGTGGTCTCGCCGGGATTTGCGGTAAAGCTGATGTGCTCCAGCGCGTCGCTGTCGGCACCGGGGAAGCGGAAGCTGACATCCTCGAACCGGACCACACCATCCCAGTCCTTCTTTTCAAGGGCGGGCTTTGCGGTGGCAGCGTCGGGATCATGGATGGAAGCCTTGGTGCGGCAGACCTCGTCGATACGGTCAGCAGCCACACCGGCACGGGGAAGCATCACGGCCACCATGGCCAGCATCAGGAAAGACATGACGATCTGCATGGTGTAGGTGATGAATGCGATCATCTCGCCCACCTGCATATTTCCGGCATCCATGGCCTTGCCGCCGAACCAGACGATGAGCAGGCTGGTGCCGTTCATGATCAGGGTCATAAAGGGCATCATGGCCACCATGGCGCGGTTGGTGAACAGCTGGGTGCCCATCAGCTCCCGGCTGGCAGCATCAAAACGCTTTTCCTCAAAGGATTCGCGGCTGAATGCACGCACCGGCATCACGCCGGTCAGGATTTCGCGGCTGACGAGGTTCAGCTTGTCCACCAGCGTCTGCATGATCTTGAACTTGGGCATGGCGATGCTCATCAGAACCGTGATGAGCAGAAGCAGAGCGGCCACGTCCAGCACGATGATCCAGGCAAGGCCGGTGTTGCCCTGGGTGACGTGCATCACGCCGCCGATGCCCAGAATGGGAGCGTAGGCCACCATGCGCAGCAGGATGACACAGGTAAACTGCACCTGCTGGATATCGTTGGTGGTGCGGGTGATCAGGGAAGCGGTGGAGAAATTCTCGATCTCCGCGTTGGAAAAGTGGATGACCGAGGAGAAGGTCTCTCTGCGCAGTTCCCGGCCGATGGAAGCCGAAACGCGGGAGGCGATCAGGCCCACCAGAATGGCAACGACCACCATCAGCAGGGTCAGGGCCAGCATCTGGCCGCCCACACGGAAGAGGTAGGCCATCTGTACATCATGGGAAACGCCCTGTGCCTCATATTCCAGGCTGACCAGCAGGGTGGCCTGACTTGCCATGCTGGAAAGGGTGGTTTCGTCCACCTGTTCCATGGCGCTGGCCAGTTGCTGCTGGATCATTTCCCGGGAAAAACCGGGCATCTGGGCCAGGGCTGCGAACTGGGCACAGACGGCATCCAGATCTTCCGCCGTGGGAGCAGCGGTCATGGTTTCTGCTTCAGTCCCGGCAGTCTCGTCCTCGCTCTGGTAGCCGGACAGCGGAGCCATGGCGGCAGCGTTCTGCCCGGCAGGGGCGTTGGCATTCTGCGCCGCCGCCATATACAGCACGATATCCGGTGTGGTAACAGCATCCTCCAGAGCCGTGCGTTCGGCATCGGTCAGGTCACTGCGGAGCTTCAGAACACCGTCGTCCTGAAGATAATATCCGTATGCATTCTGCAGCGCGTCCGCATCCTCTTCGCTCATCAAAAGCGAGAGGGCATCCAGTGTGCTTTGGCGCACAGTCTCCGGCAGGGGGCTTTCAATGCCGCCCTGCTGGATGCCGGTGTCCACGATCTTGCTCGTGTAATCCGGCAGGGAAAGGTCGCAGTAGGCCTGCACGAACAGCAGAGCCACCACAGCAAGGCAGGCAGCCCAGTGGCGGGCCAGCTGCTTGAAAATTTTACCCATTTTCGTTGTCTCCCTTCAATTTTGCTTGTTGCTCCGCATTTTCCGCTTCCACAGCCTCCAGCAGTACACCGGTCAGGGAGAACAGCTGCTCCCGCTGCTCTTCCGGGATGCGGCAGATGACCCGCTCAAAGTAACGGCTGATGGCAGTTTCGACCTGGCGGCTGGCATCCAGCCCCTTTTCCGTGGGGTGCACCAGCGTTTTGCGGCGGTCATTGGGGTCTGTGATCCGCTCAATGAGTCCATCCTGCTCCAGCTGGCGCAGCGCGCGGGAAACAGCGGGCATGGGCTGTTTGACGGCGGCAGCCAGATCGGAAACATAGATAGTGCCATTCTGGCCATGCTCTTCAATGGTCATCAGCACGCCTTCCAGCATGATGAAATGGCACTTGGGGCAGCTTTCCAGTGCCATTTTGGCACCGCGTTTGCCTTCTGTGTTCAGCCGATGCAGATAATGGACCAAGGCGAACAGTTCCGGTGCGCTTTTCTGCGGCATACGAATCCTCCTTATCACTTAACAGATACAAATACTTAACACATGATAACTATTTGCTAATGATAATAATATACCCGCCTGCATCGGAATGCAAGCGGGTAAAAATGAACTTTTTGAAAACTCTGAAGATCCTGCGCATCAAGGAGAAAAAATCACTCGTGGAGCTGACGTTCTTCCACCAGACTCTCTCGTTTGCTGCTGATACGTCCCAGCCCGTAGGCCAAAAACGTGGCGCAAAGCAGGTTTAGCCATGCCAGCGATGCACCGCTGAAGGTGTTGGTAACGCCGATGAGAAGGTTTGCCAGACAGAGTAGCCTCACCATCTGTCCAATTTTGTTCAGGTGGGAGATACGAGAATCCACATCCGAAAACATATCAAAGGGACCGAGCTGGGCGCTGCGGCGGAAATATCCCCAACTGAAGCAATGCCCAACGCTCTGTGCTTCCAACTCTTCCATGAAACTTTCAAAATCCGGGGAACTGTCCAGCATGGCAAGCCGGATGATGTACTGGCCGGGTTCCGTCTTTTCAAAGGTGTAGGTGCAGAACCCGGCATTCTGCAGGGCCCAACCCTCCTGCGCCATTTCGTTGAGCCAGCGTTCTTCTTTTTCAAATTCCCAGACCCAGAAATTCCGATGCAGCGTTTTTGTTTCACTCATGCCTGTTCCTCCTGTAAAATGGCGCGGCCATTGGCAGCAAGCTCCTCCAACCGGACCAGCTCCTGTTTGAGCACCTTCAGCCCGGCGGAGGTCAATTGGTATTCTTTTTTGCGGCTTCCGCTTTCCATGGGCAGGGGAGAGATCCACCCCTTTTCGCACAGGGCATTCAGGGCACCGTACAGGGTTCCGGCAGCCAGCCGTACCCTTCCGCCGGAGAGCTGCTGGGTCTCCTGCATGATGCCGTAGCCATGCCGCGGATGATAGAGGGAAAGCAGGATGTAGTAGGTGGTTTCCGTCAGTGCCGGATGATCCATTATATCACCTCGCTTTGTATCGCTATGCGATATATCATGGATGCATTATATCGCTTCTCGATATAACTGTCAAGGGGCTGAAAATAAAAAGCTCTCCCGGAGGGGAGAGCAAAGACATACAACCAGAGAAAACCGGTCAACGATCGTGGAACAGTCGGTTATCCACCCAGATGCAGACGCAGGCACCCAGTACCGAGATAACAAAGGAGCTGATGCTGCCGGTGGCATGGATGCCGATGAGACCGAACAGGAACTCGCCCACAAAGCTGCCCAGAATACCCAGCACAATGTTGCGGCCGGTGGAAGTCTGGGTGCCCATAAAGCGGTTGGCGATGTGACCGGCCAGAGCGCCTACCAGCACGCCCACGAACAGGGAAGCCAGCAGGCCGATCAGAGAGAACAGGCCCATCAGCACGCCCACCAGAGCGCAGATCAGGGCAAGAACGATCAGGATAGATAATGTGATCATACAGAAGCCTCCTTGGTTTCTTTTGTAAGAACGGCATTTTCTGCCGCGTACTGGCAGATGTCGTTCAGACAGCACTTTTCACATTCGGGTTTGCGGGCGTTGCAGACAGCCCGGCCATGCATCACAAAGCGGTGGCACAGGTCACTGCCTTCCTCCGGCGGAATGATCTTCCACAGGGCCATCTCCACCTTCTGTGGCTCCTTGATGCCATCCACCAGCCCGATTTTATTGCACAGTCGGATGCAGTGGGTGTCTGTGACGATGGCGGGTTTGCAGAACACATCGCCCATGATCAGGTTGGCGCTCTTGCGGCCCACGCCGGGCAATGCCAGCAGCTCTTCAAAGGTGGTGGGCACTTTGCAGTTGTATTTATCCCGCAGTACCCGCATACAGGCCGAGATATCCCGGGCCTTGCTGCGGCCCAGCCCACAGGGCTTGACGATGGCTTCGATTTCCTCGGGCTCTGCCGCAGCCAATGCTGCTACATTGGGATATTTTGCAAACAAGTCCTGTACCACAATGTTTACCCGGGCATCGGTGCACTGAGCCGCCAGCCGGACGCTGACCAGCAGCTGCCAGGCGTGGTCGTAATCCAGCGTGCAGGCTGCATCCGGATATTCTGTTTTCAGCCGGTCGATGACCTGGAGCGCCAGCTCCTTTTTGGCAGAGAGATCTTCTGCCGCAGCAGCTTTCTTCATCTGAACCCCTCGTTTCCCGTAAATGTACTATGATAATAGCATGTTTCGACTTTTTTGTAAATGGGGTTTGTGGCATCCATCTGAGAATGATTTTCATTATTGCTCTTGCTGTTCATGTAAAAATGAGGTATACTATTTCTATATAAGGCCCATGCAGAACAGCAGGGCAGTACAGGAGGGAACGCCCGATGAATGAACCGCTGGCGCAGCGTATGCGCCCCAAAACGCTGGCCGAAGTCTGCGGCCAGCAGCATCTGCTGGCCCCGGGGCGGGTGTTCCGCCGCACCATCGAGAGCGGCCGCATCCCCAACATGATCTTTTACGGCCCGTCCGGTACGGGCAAGACCACTGTGGCCCGCATCATTGCCGAGAACAGCGGCATGACGCTGCACAAGCTCAACGGCACTTCCTGCGGCACGGGGGATATCAAGGCGGTGCTCAAGGATATTGGCACACTGGCCGGGGCGGGGGGCATCCTGCTGTACCTCGATGAGATCCAGTATCTGAACAAGAAGCAGCAGCAAAGCCTGCTGGAGTGCATTGAGGACGGCACGGTGACCCTGATCGCCTCCACCACCGAGAACCCTTATTTTTACATCTATAATGCACTGCTTTCCCGCTGCACTGTGTTCGAGTTCAAATCGCTGACAGCTGCGGATGTGGAGCAGGGGCTGCGGAACGCCCTGAAAAAGCTTTCAGAGAGCGAGGGTACGCCCATCCGGATGGAGGACGATGCCTGTGCCTATCTTGCCGAGAGCGCGGGTGGCGATCTGCGCAAGGCACTGGGGTGCCTTGATTTTGCAGTGACAGCGGCGGCTCCCGAACCGGAGGGAAAACACATCACGCTGGATATGATCCAGCAGGTCACCCGCCGTACTGCCATGCGGTACGACCGGGACGGCGATGACCACTATGATATCGTGTCGGCTTACCAGAAATCCATGCGCGGCTCCGACCCGGATGCAGCGCTCCACTATCTGGCCCGGCTGCTGGAAGCCGGGGATCTGCCCTCGGCCTGCCGTCGGCTTATGGTGTGCGCCTGCGAGGATGTGGGCCTTGCCTACCCGCAGATCATCCCCATCGTAAAGGCGGCGGTGGATATCGCCAACGCGGTGGGCCTGCCCGAAGCGCGGCTGGCCCTGGCGGATGCGGTGGTATTGGTGGCAACCAGCCCCAAATCCAACAGCGCCCACGATGCCATCAACGCCGCCATTGCGGATGTGCAGGCGGGACGCACCGGGCCCATTCCCCGCCAGCTGCAGAACAAGCACTATGACGGCGAGGATGCGCTGGTAAAGGGCCAGAATTACAAGTATGCCCACGATTACCCCAACCACTGGGTCGAGCAGCAGTATCTGCCGGATGTGCTCAAGAATACAAAATACTACACCTTTGGGGAAAACAAGAATGAGCAGGCCTCCCGCGCATATTGGGCGCGGATCAAGGGCAAAGAAAACGTATAAAGGGAAGAGAAGGAGAGAGGAAGATGCGTTATTCCAAACAGCGGGAGCTGGTGCTGCGCACCGTGGAGCTGCTTTGCGACCACCCCACCGCCGAAGAGATCTTTGATAAGGCGGCCCCGGAGTGCCCGGGCCTGAGCCTGGGCACTGTCTACCGCAACCTGAACAGTCTGGTGGAGGCAGGCATGGTGCGCCGGGTGTCCATTCCGGGCAGGGCGGATCGTTTTGATCACACCCTGTGCTGGCACAGCCACCTCTACTGTACAGCCTGCGGTGGCGTGGTGGATGCCGATGTGGACGAGAAACAGGTGATGAGGCTGGTGCGCCGCCAGAAGGATGTTGTGGTGCAGGACTGCGCTGTGGTGCTGTTCGGCCTGTGTGAAGCATGCGCCAAAAAGCAGGCAGAAGGCTGAATTGCTCCGAAGGATTCTGAAATTTGCGGTTTCCCACTTGCCCTTATGGCAGAAAGAGGGTATACTAAAAGGAGCTTTTGAAAAATAAGGATGGTTTTTATTGGAATACATTAACTTTGAACACAACGAGACGGCTGCGGAGCTGGTGCGTGCAGCTTACGACACCCCGCCGCTGGCCTTTGTACACAGTTATGGCTGTCAGCAGAACGTCAACGATGGCGAGCGCATCAAGGGCGTGCTGGTGGATATCGGCTACGGCCTGTGCGATAAGCCTGAGGATGCAGACCTCATCCTCTTCAACACCTGCGCCGTGCGGGAGCACGCCGAGCAGCGCGTGTTCGGCAATGTGGGTGCACTGAAGGGCCTGAAGGAGAAAAAGCGCGGCCTGATGATCGGCCTGTGCGGCTGTATGGCCAACCAGAAACATGTGGTGGAAAAGCTGCGCAAGAGCTATCCCTATGTCGATCTGGTCTTTGGCGTGGATGGCATCGATACGCTGCCCCAGCTCATTGCTCAGAAGCTGCAGAAGCATAAGCGCGTGCTGATGGAGCCTGCCCAGCGCCCGGTCATCGTGGAGAACATTCCCATCCGGCGTGAGAGTGAGTTCCGCGCCTGGCTGCCCATCATGTATGGCTGCGATAACTTCTGCACCTACTGCATCGTACCTTATGTGCGAGGCCGTGAGAAGAGCCGCAAGCCCGGCGATATCCTGGCGGAGTTCCGGGGGCTGGTGGAAGCGGGATACAAGGAGATCACTCTGCTGGGCCAGAACGTGAACAGCTACGGCAAGGGCCTGGAGGAACAGGTGGACTTTGCTGATCTGCTCAATCTGCTCTGCGCTGTGCCCGGCGATTACCAGATCCGCTTTATGACCAGCCACCCGAAGGATGCCAGCCACAAGCTGATCGATACCATTGCGGCCCAGCCCCACCTGTGCAAGCATCTGCACCTGCCGGTGCAGTGCGGCTCGGATGAGCTGCTGAAAAAGATGAACCGCCATTACACCATCGGGCAGTACATGGAGCTGATCGAGTACGCCCGCAAAAAGGTGCCCGGTATCACCTTCTCCAGCGATATCATCGTGGGCTTCCCCGGGGAAACGGAGGAGGATTTCCAGGGCACGCTGGAACTTGTGAAGAAAGTCGGCTACATGCAGCTGTTCACCTTTATCTACTCCAAGCGCACCGGCACCAAGGCAGCGGAAATGCCCGACCCCACCCCCCGCGCGGAGAAAACCGACCGGATGACACGTCTGCTCAAGGTGCAGGACGAGATCGCAATGGATCTGGTCCGGCAGCAGGTGGGCCAGACTGTCCGGGTGCTGGTGGAAGGCTATGGCCGCAGTGACGGCACCCTCTCCGGCCGGTTGGACAACAACCTGACCGTGGAGTTTGCCGCTGACCCCGCCCTGATGGGCAGCTACGCACAGGTACACCTGACCGGTGCCCGCGCCACTGTCCTGCTGGGCGAACTGGAAACGTGATCCCGGGGCACACCGGCCCCAATGATAACCTGACCATAAGAATAAACACATCAAAGGAGATTTTTGATTATGGATTGCATCGATCTGTTCAAGCGCGCCGCCATGGCACTGCAGACTGACCCCCGTTACCTGGCTTTGGATCAGGCCCGCAAGGCAAACGACAAGGATGAGGAGCTGCAGAATCTCATCGGGGAGTTCAATCTGGCCCGCATGGATCTGAACAACGAGATCAGCAAGAGCGAGCGCAGTGATGAGCGCATCGCCGAGCTGAACACCAAGGTCAACGACCTGTACGGCAAGATCATGGCTGACGAGGGTATGACTGCTTACAACGAGGCAAAGCGCGACTGCGAGAACCTGGTCAACTACATTGATGCCATCATCAACACCGCAATGAACGGCGGCGACCCCATGACCGTGCAGGAGCCCAGCGAATCCTGCACCGGCAGCTGCTCCACCTGCGGAGGCTGCCACTAACAGGTAAAATGAGAACGCGGCTGCAAATCGCAGGCCGCGTTTTCCTTCCATTCGCAGTTACTTACTGCAAACCGACGGAAAGAAGCAAAGCGGCATAGCCCGCAGGAAAGGTGAACGATTATGGCAGAACTGTCGCCCATGATGCAGCAGTATATGGACATCAAGAAGCAGTATAAGGACGAGATCCTGTTTTACCGCATCGGCGACTTTTACGAGATGTTCTTTGACGATGCGCTGACCGCCTCCCGGGAGCTGGACCTGACCCTGACGGGCAAGCAGTGCGGCATGGAAGAGCGTGCCCCCATGTGCGGCGTGCCCTTCCACAGCTACGAGGGCTATGTGGCCCGCCTGATCGCCAAGGGATACAAGGTGGCGATCTGTGAGCAGATGGAGGACCCGTCCAAGGCAAAGGGACTGGTCAAGCGCGATATCATCCGGGTGGTCACGCCGGGCACTGTCATCGAGAGCAGTATGCTGCAGGATGATAAAAACAACTACATTGCAAGCATTTTTCTGAAAGGGAATGCGGCGGGCATCTGTTTTGCCGATGTTTCCACCGGCACGGCCCACATCACCGAGCTGAAACGGGAGAAGATCGTGCCTGCCGTGATCGCGGAGCTCTGCCGCTACCATCCCAGCGAGGTGCTGATGAACCCCGGAATGCTGGACTGCCGTGAGCTGACCGGCTATATCAAAAAGAACATGACCTGCTCTGTGGAGCTGGTGGAAGAGGAGCGCTACGCCCCGGGTCTGGTGGCCATCTCGCTGGAAAACCAGTTTGGCCGCAATTGGGATGAGACGACCTCTATTGATAAAAAAGGTCTGGTGCGGTTTGCCATGGCCGCACTTCTGGAATACCTGCACACCACCCAGATCAAAGGTGTGGAGCGCCTGAAGACCGTCATCAGCTACAATGAAGCCCAGTATATGCAGCTTTCGCCTGTGACGCGGGCCAACCTTGAACTCACCGAGACCCTGCGGGGCCGCGAGAAGCGGGGAACCCTGCTCTGGGTGCTGGACAAGACCAGCACTGCCATGGGCAAACGGCTGCTCCGCACCTGGATCGAGCAGCCGCTGCTTTCCAGCGATGCCATCAACCACCGTCTGGATGCTGTGGAAAGCCTGGTCAACCAAACCGTACAGCGCGGCGATCTGATCGAAGAACTGCATTACATCGCTGATTTGGAGCGTATGATGACCCGCACGGTCTACGGCTCGGCCACGCCCAAAGAGATCTATGCCATGGCGCAGACCTGTGAGCGCCTGCCCAGCCTGCGCCAGCAGGCCGAAAGCTGCGGCTGCGCCGAACTCAGCGAGATCGTCTCCAGGATCGACCCGCTGAGCGATATCAAGGACAAGATCTATGCCGCTGTGGACCCTGACGCACCTTCTACCCTGAAGGATGGTGGTGTCATTGCCAAGGGCTATCACCCCGAGGTGGACGAGCTGCGTTCCATCCGCGATAACACCAAGGGCGTGCTGGCTCAGCTCGAGACCCGCCTGCGGCAGGAGACCGGCATCCCCAAGCTGAAGATCGGCTATAACCACGTGTTTGGCTATTTCATCGAGGTCAGCAACTCTTATAAGGCACAGGTGCCGGAGAGCTACATCCGCAAGCAGACCCTGACCACCGGCGAACGCTACATCACACAGGAGCTCAAGGAGCTGGAAAATAAGATCCTGGGTGCCCACGAGCGGCTGATCGCTCTGGAACACCGGCTGTTCAATGAGCTGCTGGAAAGCATTGGTGCCCAGCTCGACCGCATCCAGCGTACAGCCAACGCCGTGGCAGAGCTGGACGTGTTGGCCGCTCTGGCTCAGGTGGCAGCAGAAAACAACTACTGCCGCCCCACTGTGGATGAGAGCGACCAGCTGACCATCGTGGAGGGCCGCCACCCTGTGGTGGAGCAGATGCTCAAGGGCAGTCTGTTCGTACCCAACGATACCACCCTGAACTGCGGCGAAGATCGCTGCCTCATCATCACCGGCCCTAACATGGCGGGCAAATCGACCTATATGCGCCAGAATGCGCTGATTGCCCTGATGGCACAGATCGGTTCCTTTGTTCCGGCCAGAGAGTGCCATGTGGGCGTGGTGGATGCCATCTTTACCCGCATCGGCGCGTCGGATGACCTTTCGGCAGGTCAGTCTACCTTTATGGTGGAGATGACCGAGGTGGCAGAGATCCTGAAGAACGCTACCTCCCGCAGTCTGGTGGTGCTGGATGAGATCGGGCGCGGCACGTCCACCTTTGACGGCATGAGCATTGCCCGCGCTGTGGTGGAGCACATCAGCGACCCTGCCAAGGGACTGGGCTGTAAAACGCTCTTTGCTACCCATTACCACGAGCTAACGGACCTTGAGGGCACCATCAGCGGCGTGAAAAATTACAACATTGCGGTGAAAAAGCGGGGTGAGGATATCACTTTCCTGCGCCGCATCGTCCGCGGCCCTGCCGATGACAGCTATGGCATCGAGGTGGCAAAGCTGGCCGGTCTGCCCGGCACCGTGACCCGCCGCGCCCACGAGGTGCTGCGCGCACTGGAAGCCACTGCCCCCAAGAACAAGGTGGAGCAGATGGACTTTGATGCGCTGCAGGAGTATAACTCTCCCGCAGTGCCCAGCGAGGTGCTGGAAAAACTGGATGCGCTGGATGTGGAAACGCTGACCCCCATTGAAGCGCTGAATTTCCTGTACGAGCTGAAAAAGACCTTGAAGGGCAGCCTGAACGGCTGATTTCCTGAAAAATCCTAAAAAACAGGGGAGGGAACGAATATGGCAGTCATCCATGTTCTGGACAAGCACACGGCAGAACTCATTGCAGCCGGTGAGGTGGTGGAGCGGCCTGCTTCCGTGGTGAAGGAGCTGCTGGAAAACGCCATTGATGCCGGGGCAAGCCAGATCACCGTGACCATTGAATCAGGCGGCGTGAAGCTGATCGAGATCAGCGACAACGGTTCGGGCATTGAAGCAGAGTATATCCCCACGGCATTCATCCGCCACGCCACCAGTAAGATCCGGACGGAGGATGATCTGAACCATATCCACACCCTGGGCTTCCGTGGAGAGGCGCTGGCTTCCATTGCCAGCGTGGCGCGGGTAGAAGTACTGACCCGTACTGAGAACGACGAGTGCGCCTCCGTCTACCGCATCGAGGGCGGCGAGGATTATCCGCTGGAGCCCGGTGCACGCGGCGTGGGCACTACCATCCGGGTGCAGGATCTGTTCTATAACACCCCGGCCCGGATGAAGTTCCTCAAAAAGGATTCCAGCGAGGGTACCTTTGTGGCGGATATCGTGGCCCATGTGGCCCTGAGCCACCCCGAGGTCAGCTTCAAGTTTGTCCGGGAAGGCAAGCTGCAGTATGTCACCCCCGGTGACGGCAAGCTGCGCAGTGCCGCCTACGCTGTGCTGGGCCGGGAATTCAGCCGTGATCTCATGGAGCTGGACAATCAGGAAGGGGTCTACCGGGTGTGGGGCCTCATCACCCAGCCCAGGAGCTGCCGCGCCAGCCGCAGTATGCAGTATTTCTACATCAATGGGCGCTATGTCCGCAACCGCACCATGATGGCGGCCATGGAAACAGCGTTCAAGGGCACCACGATGCAGGGCAAGTTCCCTGGAGGAATCTTGCTTCTGGAAATGCCCGCTGACCTTGTGGATGTCAATGTCCACCCGGCCAAGACTGAGGTGCGCTTTGCCCGGGAAAACGATATCTTTGACCTCGTTTATCACGCTGTCAAGCTGGCACTGGCCCAACCGGGCACCGGAGAGCGGCGCTTCGCCTTTGAAGAGGATAAAAAAGATGAAGAATCCAATAAATATGAAATAAATGATAATGCGACAGAAAATGATGTAAAGAAGAACAACTTTACAGGTCTTTCTGCCATCATTCCGGGCCAGGCCGAGCCGGGAACGCTCCATGAGCATACCCCTCAGCCCCAGCGGAGCTTCCGGAGCTTCACTCCGGCACCGGCAGCAGCACCGCCGTCCCGTCCGGCACCCGCAAGCCACCCGGATATCCTGCCTGTGCCGAACACTTCCGAGGAAAAGCCGACAGAGCACAGCTGGACAACGGTTGCATCGGGCCTGCCCATCCGGCAGGATGCCACCCTGCACAGCCCAGCACCAGCTCCCACGGTGAGTGAGCCTGAAGCACCCGCCTTTGCCGCAGCGCTGGGAGAAGGTGCATTGGACATTGAGCCGGACGGCGCAGATCTGCCCGAACATCAGGACCACATGGCGGCATGGAATCCTGCCTCCAAGGAGGAAATGCCTGCCGCCCCAGCTCGGCAGCAGACCTCTGCTGCCGAGGATACGCCGGAACAGCTGGGCTTTGACGTGCAGGAAGACCCTGCCCCTCTGCGCTATGTGGGTGAGATCTTCAAGACCTACATCCTCGCTGAGCGCGGGGAGGAAATCTGCATCATTGATAAGCACGCCGCCCACGAGCGCCAGCTTTTCGAGAAGCTGGCGGCAAACTATGGGGATGTTCCGGCCCAGCTGCTGCTGGAGCCGCTGGTGGTGGAGCTGTCAGCGGAGGAAAAGACTGCCCTCCTCTCCAACCTTGAGCTGCTGGAAAGCGCCGGACTGGAGATCGATGACTTTGGCGGCAACAGCGTGTTTCTGCGCTCTGTGCCTGCTGATGTGGAACAGGGCAGCGCCGAGGATCTGCTGGTGGAGCTGGCTGATAAGCTCTCCAAGGGCAGCCGCGATGCCCTGAGCGAAAAGACTGAGTGGGTGCTCCATTCCATCTCCTGCCGCGCGGCCATCAAGGCGGGGGATAAGACTTCCCCGCAGGAGCTGATGGCACTGGCTGAAAAGATCCTCTCGGGCGAGGTGCCGCCCTTCTGCCCCCATGGTCGGCCTTGTGTCCTTAAATTGACCCGGAAGGAGCTGGAAAAACAGTTTGGACGGATCGTGTAACAAAAAGCACCCGGTGCTGGCCGTGGTCGGCCCCACGGCTTCCGGCAAGACCGCGCTGGGCGTTGCACTGGCCGAGCAGTTCGGCGGTGAGATCATCAGCGCCGATTCGATGCAGATCTACAAAGGTCTTGATGTGGGCACCGCCAAGGTAACCCCCAAGGAGACCCACGGCATTCCGCACCATGGGGTAGATATTCTGCAGCCTGATGAACCGTTCAGCGTGGCAGATTTCACCGCGCTGGCCGGAGCGCTGGAGCATGAGATCTCCGGCAGAGGGCATCTGCCCATCCTCGTGGGCGGCACCGGGCTCTATGTCCAGAGTTTTTTGTATGGTGTCCGCTTTACTGCTGAGAAAACGCCGGACGGTTTGCGGGAACAGCTGGCCGCAGAACTGAATGAAAAAGGCCCGGAAGCTATGTATGCGGAGCTGCAGGCGGTGGACCCCGAAGCGGCGGCGGCCATCCATCCGAACAACCATGTCCGGGTGCTGCGGGCGCTGGAACATTACCGCGCCACCGGCAAAAAGCTCAGTGAACAGAAAGCAGACTCACGCCCGCCCGAAAAGCCCTACCGTTCTCTGATCCTTGGGCTGGATTTCCCGGAGCGCGCCCAGCTCTACCACCGCATCGACCTGCGGGTGGATCTGATGATGGAGCAGGATCTGCTGAACGAGGCAAAACGTGTGTGGGAACACCGGGATACCTATAAGACGGCAGCCCAGGCCATCGGATACAAAGAATTCTTCCCCTATTTTGCGGGGGAAAGCGCGCTTGCCCCTTGCGTGGAAAAGCTGAAACAGGCTTCCCGCAACTATGCCAAGCGCCAGCTGACCTGGTTCCGCCACATGGAAGGCATCTGCTGGCTGGATGCCTCGGCCCCGGATGTCCGGGAACAGGCCGCATGTCTCACAAATGAATTTTTAGCGAAAGGATGAGCGATATGCAGGAAGAGAACCGCGAGGGCATCTCCGGCGCACTGAAAACGCTGGCCGCTGTCGTCATCGTATTTTTGCTGCTGGCGGCATTGTATGTGGGCTATCAGGCAATGCAGGTGCTGTTTCCGCCCAATACCTACGAGACTGCCCTGCTGGCTACGGTGGAGGACACCGTGGATGCCGAGGGCGTGCTCCTGTTTGAGGAAAGTTACGTTGCGGGCGGCGGCACGCTGGGATATCTGGTGGCAGACGGCGAACGTGTTTCGGCAGGCACAGCGGTAGCTGAGATCTACAGCGATGCAGCGCAGGCTACCCTGCGCCAGCAGCTGACCCAGATCAATGACCAGATCGACCTGCTGCAGCGCTCCCAGAACACCACTTCGGTGCAGCTGGAATCCCTGCGCAAGAACCGTTCCGCCGCTCTGTACGACCTGATGGATTCGCTGGATGCGGGGGACTACGAGGATACCGATGCGGAGAAGGAAAACTACATTCTGGCCCAGAACAAGCTCTGGGTCATCACCGGCGAGGTGGCCAGCTTCTCCGACCAGATCACCGCGCTGACCCAGCAGGCCACCACGGTGCAGTCTCAGCTGGGCAATCCGTCCCAGATCACGGCCCCGCAGACGGGCTATTTCATCCGCAGCTCCAGTTCCGGGCGGCTGAACGCAGGTTCTGCCGATATCCTTGCGCTGGATGCAGCCAACCTGAAAGCTTACGTCGAATCCTCCCCGGAGATCGCGCTGGACGGCTGCGCGGGAAAGATCGTTTCAGGTTTTACCTGGTACTATGCCGGGGTATGCTCGGCCAAACAGGCGGAAAAGCTGCTGGGCAGGGACGGCAAGCCCTTGACCAAGAGCGTTGAGATCCGTTTTCCCGGTCAGGTGGAAACGCCCCTCAAGGCAAAGGTCAGCGAGGTGAACATTGATGCGGAAAACGACATTGCCCGTTTCGTCCTCTCCTGCGAGATCATCAACGGCGATGTGCTCCGGCTGAACTGTGCCGATGCCCAGATCATCGTGGGACGCAACACCGGCCTGCGGGTGCCTGCTGCTGCGGTGCACTACCTCAAGGAGGACGGCTCCGAGGCAGAGGGTCAGGGTGAGAACTACATCCCCGGCGTGTATGTGAAGTACGGCAACCTGGCCCGCTTCTGCCGCATCGACCCTGTGGACGATGCCCACCCGCAGATCACGGATGGCGATGACCTCATCGTTTTGCCCAGCGGAACAGCTGGTTCTGTCAGTCAGGTTCGGCTTTATGACGAGATTATTGTCTCCGGACAAAATTTGTATGATGGAAAACTTTTGTAGTTATTGACATCTGCGGCAAAAAATCCGATAATAGTAAAAGCTATTTGCATCTCTTTTGCAAAAGGCGCCAGGCAGCTGCGGCTGCCCGAATGAAAGGAGCAGATACTATGTCTTTCGTGGATAGTCTCAAAAAGGGCCTTTTTGGCGGTGAGGACGATTACGACGATCAGTACATCGACGACGGCCCCCAGATGGTGAACAACAACAGCGGTCTCGGCGTTGGCATGGACGATGCAGAGGAAGAGCCGGTGGAGGGTGCCCAGAAGAAGAACAAGGTGGTCAACATCCACGCCACCACCCAGCTCAAGGTCGTTCTGGTAAAGCCCGAGCGCTTTGAGGATGCCAGCACCATTGCAGACCACCTGAACAACAAGCGCACGGTCGTGCTGAATCTGGAGTCTACCAACAAGGAAGTTTCCCGCCGTCTGGTGGATTTCCTGTCCGGTGTGGCTTACGCCAACAACGGCCAGATCAAGCGCGTTGCCAACAGCACCTTCATCATTACCCCGTACAACGTGGACATTATGGGCGATCTGCTGGACGAGCTGGAGAACAATGGCGCGTTCTATTGATCCTGCTCCCAGGGCAGTGCGGGGCTTTGTGCCCGCCCGCACCGATGAAGAGCGCTTTCTGATGCGGCATGTGGAGGATCTGGCACGCGCGGCCGAGGGACGCGGCATTGCCCGCTACTCCGGCTTTTTGAGCGACAGGGAACAGGACCTGGCCCGCGCGGCGCTGAACCGTGCCGA